>Ga0126331_1000074_pt1 | contig 43387 bp, 23 predicted proteins | sample InaspJWI98metaG_FD_96379 | JGI IMG/M metagenome (GOLD analysis project Ga0126331, IMG submission 96379) | Marine gutless worms symbiont microbial communities from Oahu, Hawaii - Inanidrilus sp. 2 OAHU.JWI-98 metaG | ecosystem: Host-associated > Annelida > Digestive system > Unclassified | place... | reverse complement strand
TTATGCGTATCGTCCAGCAGGCTGTAAAAACTTCAAAGATCACTTGGAAAGACGTTACCTGGGATATGGACCCCATATCCGAGTACTTTATGCCTGCTGGAGCTTTTTAGAGAACCGAATTTTATTATTAGTAATAGTTCCTAATTCTACTTGAAAGCGTTCAATCCGGACTTATCCTTTCCCCTATATCCCCACAAAAAATCACTTTCGACAGGAGGTCGCAATATGCGCTCTTCACCACGCAACGTCGTGAGGCTTTTGATTGTATCGCTCTTTCTAACCGGGTGCGCATCCGGTATCCCGAAATCCATGCAACTGAGCGGTGCAGGCAAGTTTGACTCCCTAATTGAACATGTGGATGCGACTTATGCGTCATATGATCAAGTGCCCATGCTGGATAAGAATTTGGTTTGTTTCGCATATTACGAAGTCAGGAACTATGACCGCTTTCGGACCTGTTCTGAATACATTATAAACCATCCGGACCCATCCTATGAAAATTATCCCGGGGCTTCGGAAACATTTATGAATCCGAGTGAAGCCCGCGGCGTGATGCTTAGTTATCAAGCCAGAATGCATTTAGATTTCGGCCAGTATGAAAACGCGTTGAAAGCGGCTGATAAATCTCTTGAACTGGTCGAGGAGACCGCTAACAGGATGCGGCTGGTATTTTTTCGGCTCCCAGTGCTCGAAGTGAAAGCGCTGGCTTTGGCCTATACCGGGCAAGAGGCCGGGGCCCGTGAAATTGCCGAAGAGATTGCCGGTATGAAGACCGTCGTCCCCATGGCGCGTAAAGAGTTGTCACGTAATCGCCAAAGAGCCTTGGGGAAAATCTATTTTGCGTTAAAGGATTATTCCAAGGCCCGCAAAGAACTCGAGGCCGAGGATCTTGATCCCCTGGCTGGGCTGTTCAAGGGAATGACCCTGGTTTACACCGATATCGAGGGCGGCATAGATGAATTGAGCCAGGCCAATGTGCTTCCCAAGGCCTTCATGTTGACGAAGACTTACCTGGAAACCGGCGACATCGATAAAGCCCGCACGGGGTATGACACGTTACTGGCCGAGCCGCGCATCGACAATTTTGGGAACATATACTGGTCCCTGCTGGCCGACCGGGCCCGGATCCATTGGCAGGACGGAGAGAAAGACCAGGCCATCGCAAAGCTGGAAAAAGCGGTGGATGTGATCGAAAAACAGCGCTCCACCATCCAGATGGAAGCCAATAAAATCGGTTTTGTGGGCGACAAGCAAAAGGCCTATGCGCTGCTGGTAGATTACCTTGTCCGTAGCAATCGCGTGCCCGAAGCATTTGTCTATGCCGAAAAAGCCAAGGCCCGGGCCCTTATCGATATTCTCGCCGAGAAATCCAGCTTTGCCTCCAAAACCGCCCGGACTTCAGTAGACCTGGCGGAGTTGACACGGTTGGAAACCCGCCTGGCCATGGAGACGAACGATGCCCGTCGGGCGGATCAGGTTGCCAAAACCCGGGCTATTCTCATCGAAAAAAGAGAGAAGTTGGCCACCGAATCGCCGGAACTCGCCTCTCTGGTCAGCGCGGGCGAGGTGGACCTGACCGATATTCAGCGCCGGATAGGCAAAAATGAGATCCTGCTGGAGTATTACGGGGACCAATCCAATCTATTTGCGTTTGTGGTTACCGGCAGCGCGGTCGAAGCGGTTTCATTACAGACTGCTGACCTGGGAAATACCGTCAAACAGTTACGTAAGGAGATCTTGGAGCCTGGATCGGAATCGTACCGGCAGACTTCCCGGGCGCTGCATAACCAATTGATCAAACCCGTGTCCCATCTGTTGAACAACGTGAACCTGACCGTGGTGCCGCATGGCGCGCTTCATTATGTGCCTTTTGGCGCCCTTTTCGACGGGCGACAATATTTAATCGAACAATACAGCATCAGGGTACTGCCTTCGGCCAGTGTCATGGCGTATCTAAACAAAGACCGGACTTCCGGTTCCGACTTGCCCATCCTGGCTATGGGGAATCCGGACCTGGGTGATTCCCGGTATGACCTGCCAGGTGCTGAGCGTGAAGTAATCAAGATCGGTAACGATATTCGAGAGGCCAAGGTATTGACCCGCAAGTCGGCTTCAGAAACGGTCTTAAAAAGCTATGGCCCCCGGGCAGGTATTTTGCACGTGGCCTCCCATGGTGAATTCAATCCGGAAGCTCCGTTAAAATCCAGGCTACTGCTATCCCCCGACAGTCAGAACGACGGCAATCTGACCGTGGAAGAACTTTACGATCTGCAAATTGCTTCTGACCTGGTGACCCTGAGCGCCTGCCAAACGGGTTTGGGAGACATCCAGTCCGGTGATGATGTGATCGGGCTGACCCGTGGATTTCTGTTTGCCGGAGCAGCCAGCATCGTTGCCAGCCTGTGGGTTGTCGATGATGAGGCTACGGCGATTCTGATGACGAATTTATATGGAATGCTGCAACGCACATCAAAACGCGATGCCCTTAGAAGCGCCCAGCTGAAGGTTAAACAAAACTATAATCCCCATCCCTTTTACTGGGCGGCATTTCAGATTACCGGCGCTGCTGATTGATACAGGTTGCAGCCTGATTCGATATCATTTCCAGGTATTAAATGTCTTTCCCGACTTGGCTTTTAACCCTGAATGTTTATCTTACCCGTTTATAGATGCTTTCTTTTTGCAAAGGGGATCTGAAAAATGGCAGATAAACTCGTTACCAACGACTTTCGGACCGTTCTCAGCCTGGACCCGCTGCTGGATTTCTGGCGCGACACCGTGGCGCCGCAGTGCCCGCACATGGCTGAAATGTTTTCGGTATTTGAAGAAAAGCTCATGGAAACGCCGGTGCTCAGGGGGGAGATTACCGACCCGGCCGCGGCGGCCGAGTATCCCGATATTCTCAATCCCCTGATGACGGTGGCGTTCCCCTGGTCCACCTGGGAATCCGAGTTGGCCAGCGCTTTCAAACCGTTTACCCACCATGCGTTTTATGCCACCCCGGGATACCGCAAGTATTTGATCGACGACCAGGGCCTGATCGCCGGCCGGCGCAAGAATGTTGAAGATATTCAGGATTACAGCCGCCGGGTACGGGCCTATGCCCTGATCCTCAAGCGTCTGTATGGCATAGACCAGGGTGTGGACGCCCCATTTGTGCGCATCGTGACGGATGCCGAAACCGGCCTGGAGCGCCATTTTCAGATGATCCCGGATTTTCAGTTTATCCAGGTGGGGACCGTGGGCAAGCCCCGGGAACTGACCGCGGACATGCGTCGCCTGGTTATCGATCATATCAATGATCCGGATGTGCTGGCCACCTTATTACCGCCGGAAACTTTTGAGTTCAGGGGATTTACCATCGTGCGGGCGGTGGACGTCACAGAATCCGAGATTACCTCTGCTTTGGAACGGGATCTCATCGACCAGGAATCGATATTTTCCGCGGACGGTTTCGGAAAACTCCAGAGCCGTTTGCGGACCCTTTTCGGTGTCCCGGACCTGGAGGCGGGTCTGGCAGCTGTTACGGGTGATGGCGAGAAAGTCCTCATTCTAAATGCCGGTGATAAATCCGACCCCGACTGCAAGTGCCTATTTACCAATTCCAGCCACATTCCTATGGACCAGCTGGAAAATTCTGTTTGGCTGCAAGCCATCGAGCGGGAAGAGATTCTACGCATTCCGGATCTTAGTCTGGAACCGAAACTGGGTATGGCTGAGCAGGATGCCGTAAACCACGGTATCCGCTCGCTTCTAATTGCCCCCTTAATTTTCGGCGGTGAGGCCATCGGGACCCTGTCGGTCAAAACCAGACGGCCAAACGACCTGAAAGCACTGGATAGCACCAAAATGCGGCACATTGCGCCCCTCTTTTCCATGGCGCTCAAGCGGGGACTGGATGACATGAACAACGAGGTTCAGGCCGTGATCAAGGAAAAATGCACGGCCGTGCACCCTTCCGTTGAGTGGCGTTTTCGCAAAGCCGCTCTAGACCACATGGAAAGGCTGCGTGAAAGCAAGCCGTCGGAGATGGAACCCATTGTTTTTAGAGATGTGATCCCCATGTTCGCCCAGTCGGATATCCGCGGCTCTTCTGAAGCGCGGGTGAAAAGCATCCAGGCGGACCTGACCGAACAACTGACCCTGGCCGGGAACATCATGTCACGGGCCGGTGAATTCAAATCCTGGCCGCTGCTCGATGAGTTCAGCTATCGTATCGATAAGCGCATCGCCGAGATCCAAACCGGTCTTACCACCGAAGAAGAAAGCTCCGTAGCCGCTTTCCTCCAACGCGAGCTTGAGCCGGCCTTTACCGAACTGGGTGCCATTGACCCTTCCGTGGGCGGCGCTATAGAAACCTATCAACGGGCAGTGGATCCTGAGCAGGGAGTCGTCTATCGCAAAAGAAAAAATTTTGAAGAGAGTGTCTCCCTGCTGAACGAACGGCTTTCATCCTACCTGGATCAGCAGCAGGCCGAAATCCAGCAGGTGTATCCCCATTACTTCGAGAAGCACCAGACCGACGGCATCGATTACGTTATCTACCTGGGAGCCTCGATGAATCCGGAGGGCAAACTCAATCCGTTCTTTCAAAAGAACCTGGCCCTGTGGCAATTCATGGTCACCTGCGGGTTGGCCTGGAACACTCGTCAGGTTCAGGCGGAATTGAAGATTCCCCTGGATACCTGCCACCTGATTTTGGTCAACAATGCGCCCCTCTCCATCCGGTTCCGGTATGATGAGAAACGCTTCGACGTGGATGGGGCCTATGACGTGCGGCATGAGATTATTAAATCCCGCCTGGACAAAGCCCTGGTGCGGGGTAGCCGCGAGCGCCTGACCCAGCCCGGTCGCATTGCCGTGGTCTATTCCCATCCCCGCGAGGGTGAGGAGGTCCAGCAGCATATCGATTACCTGCAGAGCCGGGGCCATCTGGATGATGACCTGGAGGTGCTGGATCTGGAGGATCTGCCCGGTGTCAGAGGTCTCAAGGCCCTGCGGGTTGGTGTAAACCTGAAGGTCGATTCGGTACCGGCCGGCCTTGAACAATTGGCCGGATAACCTGGTCTCTGTCAGCCGGCGAATAAATAGCCAGCGCGGGGTGCTTGCCTTTATTGAGCTGTTCGTGCATATTGGCCCCAACTTCTAGTTAAATAACAATTGCCTACCCTATAACATGGAGGAAATCGAATGGAGGATGCAGCACTGGATATATTAAAAGAGGCTATCTTGCTGGAAAGGCGCGGCCGGGCGTTTTACCAAAAAGTCGCCGACCAGGCCCAAAACAAAGCAGTGCGTGAATTCTTTGAAACGATGGTAGCCGAGGAAAACCACCATATGCATATCCTGACAGAGCAGCTTAAATCCTACCAGTCGAACCAGACTTTTGCTGCCCTGGACGCAGAGGATGCCCAGAGCCAGCCGCTGCCGAACCTGGTGCTTTCAGAGGAAGTGAAAAAACAGATCGCCTCCGCCGATTTCGAGGCGGCCGCCATATCCGCGGCCATGCTGATGGAAGAGCGGGCTGTCAAACTCTACGGGGACCGAGCAGCGGCTACCGGAGACGAGCAGGAAAAAACGCTTTACCAGTGGTTGACGGATTGGGAGAAGGGCCATCTTGCGTTCTTGTCCGACCTGGACAAGACGTTGAAGGAGTCGATCTGGAATGACAATCAGTATTGGCCCTTTTAGATTTCTTGCCTTTTTTTGCTATGCGGTCCGTCTTTGACGGCCGCATGGCAAAACCCATCTAGAAGCTATCTCAAAAAAGTTTTTTGGCCCAATCTCGGCGTTGGGCGCCAAATTCAAATCCTCGAAATACTGGAGTATTTACCACGTTAGGCATTGGCGGCGCTGGCACCTCCGGTTCGAATGTAGCGCCCGCCTTGACCTTGAACCAAAATCCGTTTTTTGAGATAGCTTCTAAAAGTATATCCCCATTTCACTCGCATTCCAGCGGGTGTTTATTATCCAACCCCTGCCGGCTTTTCTCAAACGGAATGAAAAACGCCAGCAGGGACGGAATGACGAACAGGGTAAAGATTGCGGACACGGCCAGGCCGCCGAGAATAACGCTGCCCAGGCCCCGGTAGAGCTCGCTCCCGGCTCCTGTGGACAGCACCAGCGGCAACATGCCGAACAGGCTGGTGGTCGTACTCATGAAGATCGGCCGGATACGGGTTTTCACCGACTCCAGAACCGCTTCCACACCCACGAATCCCAGGTAGCGCACATTGTTGAGCGCCTGATGCACGATCAAAATGGCGTTGTTCACCACGGTGCCCACCAGGATGATAAATCCCAGCATGGTCACGATGTCCAATGGCTGGGGGGCGATGAACCGGTCGACCAGCCGCAGGCCGATGAGCCCGCCGGCGCCGGCCAGGGGCACACTGAACATGATGATCAACGGGTAGAAGAAGTTCTCGAACAACGCGGACATCAGCAGGTAGATAATGACGGCCGCCAGGATGAGATTCCACTGGATGGCGGCGATGGCTGAACTGAGTTTGTCGGCATTGCCGCCCACCGTGATCGTGGTGCCGGGGAGTTTGCCGGCGCTGCGCAGGGGATCGATAATATCGGTGTTGATGGTTTCCAGAGCGGCCTGGAGCGGGGTTTCCACCGGCGGGGTGACCTGCAGGGTGATGTTGCGTTTGCGCTCGCGGTGATTGATCTGGACCATGCCCTGGCTGTAGACCAGGTCGGACACATCGCCGATCCGGATCAGGTCCCCGTGGCCGTTGGCGATCAAACTGCCGGCAATGTCTTCGGGTGTTTTAATGTCGCTGGCCTGGCTGCGCAGGACCAGGTCGATCTTTTTCTGCTGCTCGGGCTTGTATTCACCGATCTTGCGCCCGTCCATGAGCACGTCCACGTAGAGCCCGAGATCCTCTTCCGTAATGCCGTTGGCCAAAACCCGGCTGCGGTCGGGGATAAAATTCGCTTCCGGATAGCTGTTTTCGATGGACGGCACCGGCCGGACCTGGGACGTGGGCATTTTCTGGCGCAGGGTCCCGAACAGGGCGCGAGCGGCATCGATGATCGCATCGATCTCCTCCCCGGCAATATTGACCTCCACTGTCCGTCCGCGCCCCAGGCCGGTCTGGAAGATACCGGCCTGGATGCTGACCCCGAACACGCCCGGGATGCTGTTCATGACCCGGTTGAGCATGGGCATCATCTCGCGGGCCCGGGTTTCATGCCGGCTGATGGCGCCGAACAGGGTGATACGGTCGGCGGAAACGTAAAAGATGTTCTTGATCCGGGGGACGCCGTCCTTTTCTTCTTCGTCATAGTACGGGCGGGTAGACTTAAAGATGTAGTGCCCGATGGCCTCGCGTTTGTCCAGGGAGTAGCCCGGCGGCGGAATCATGATGTTGAGGACCAGGTTGCGGTTGCCCTGGGGCAGGTATTCAGCCTTGGGGATCAGGGCCATTACCACAAAAACAGCCACCGCCGTGAGGGTCGCGACGGTGAAGACGCGGGTATACCAGCGGCTGACAGAGAGCGTGGATAACCTCAGCAACCCGCGCCCCAACAGCGCCCCGAAGCGACCCACCAGGCCGTTTTTCTTTTTTTTCTTCTTCTTGCCGGCCAGGCGGTAGAACTGGTTGGTAATACTGGGGATGGCACTGACTGATACCGCCAGGCTGAGCAGGATGGCAAAGGTGATGGCAATGGCAATGTCCTTGAACAGCTGACCGGCTTCCTCTTCGATGAAAATAACCGGGAGAAAGACCGCCACGGTGGTGGCCGTGGATGCGAAAACTGCGCCCCACACCTCTCGGGCCCCATCGTAGGAAGCTTCGAAAGGGCTTTTACCCATCTGGCGGTGCCGGTCGATATTTTCGAGTACGACGATGGCGTTGTCCACCAGCATGCCCACGGCAAAAGAGATCCCGGCCAGGCTCACCACGTTCAGGCTGCGTCCGAAGCCCCACATGAAGATAAACGTGCCGATCACCGAGATGGGAATGGCGACCGCGGTAGTGAGGGTGGAGCTGATGCTGCGCAGGAAGATGAACAGCACCGTCAGGGCCAGCAGACCGCCAATGACCACGTTGCGTTTTACCAGCCCAATGGCGTTGTTGATGTAGGGCGTCTGTTCATAGACGATTTCGATTCGCAGATTCTGAGGGTTTAGGATTTCCTTGTTGAGAAAGTCCGTGGCGACTTTCATCCGCCGGGTCAATTCGATGACATTGGCCCCCTGCTCCTTGCGCACACCCACCACGATCATGGGCTGATCGTTGTGCATGACGGACACGTCATTGACCGCATACCCGATGCGGGTATCGGCAATCTGGCTCAGGTGGACCCGGCGGATGCCGTCGTCCGCCATGAGGACATCCAGCGGGTCGCCGGTGGCCTGGAACTGGCCGGTGGTGCGGATACGGTAATTTTTCTTTGCCAGCCCCAGGACCCCGGCCGAGACGTTGACGTTGGCGGTCTGCAGGCGGTCCACTACCCGGCCGATGGAGAGGTTGTAGTGGCCCAGGCGTTCAGGGTTGATGACAACCTCCAGCTGCTTGGCCGACCCGCCGAAGACGAACAGGCTGCCCACACCCGGCACCCGGTCGATGTGCTGGCGGACATCGTTTTCAAAAAAGGTCCGGAAGGTGTTGATTCTGTAAGGGTCGCCGGAGTTGGATTTTATGACCATCCAGATCACCGGACTGCTCTGGGCGCCGGAGGCCTCTATCACCGGTTTCTGGACGTTTTCCGGGTACTCCCGCACTTCGTTGAGTTTATTGGATACCGACAGCAGGGCGGCGTTCAGGTCCGTGCCGACCTCGAAGGTCAGGGTTACCTCGGCCCGGTTATTGTAGCTGGCGCTTTCCATGAGGGTGAGCCGCTGGATCCCCTTGAGAACCCCCTCCTGCTCTTCGACGATGTCTTTTTCGACCTCGTAGGGGGTAGCTCCGGGCCAGATGGTGGTTACCGTTATTTGGGGCAGTTCTACATCGGGTGTGAGCTGAACCGGTAGACGGTTGATACCGATCAGGCCGAACAGGACAACCAGGATGATGCCCACGGCGACGGAGACCGGCTTGGTGATGGAGAATCGGATGAAGTTCATTTCTGTCCTTGAAGCCTGGTCCTACAGGCCAGATTAGAGATGTTGGGTAGCGCTGGTTTTTAAGTGCGCAGGCGTTTAGGCTATAGACTGAAGACTATTAGGAAAACCATTCTACATGGAAATATCAAACAATTTTTTCATGAATTGTCGCTATCCAGCGACGCGTTATGAATTGGGCCAAACAAGGCTTCTCCTACAGCCTAAAGGCCTACAGTCTATCAACCTGATGTTACTCTGTCTTTACGACCGTAACAGCCTGGTCCGGACGCAGGCGTTCATTGCCGTCCACGACATAAGGCATCCCCGGCACGATGTAAGGGTTGTCCACTCCCAGGTACTCTCCGTCTGTTGCCACGATATTGATGGGTAGTATTTTCGCCTTGCTTTCCTTGACTGTGTAGACGAATTCCTTGCCCTTGAAGCGCACCAATGCATCGCGCCGGACCATTTTCAGACTGGTTTTGGCACTGACCGGCACGTCCACCCGGGCGGACATGTTCTGGATAACCCCGCTGAAATAGGGAATCGCAATGCTGATTTCAAAGGTCTTCGATTTGGGGTCGGCCACCGGGATGCGGTTTGCCAGTTTACCGGCCAGCTCTCGAGAAAGCGGCGTTATGTTGATGGTCAGATCCAGACCCGGTTTGACAAAGGCGACCAGCTTTTCGTCCACGGCCACCCGGACCACCAGGTCATTAATGGAGCCCAGCAGGCAGACGGCTACTCCCGGTGAAATCCATTCACCCTGGGATTTGTATCTGGCCAGCACCAGCCCGTCAAACGGGGCCCGCAGGGTGCTTTTTGACAATTCCAGTTCCTTTTTGGCCAGCTTTACTTTGAGGCTTTCCCGCTGGGTGAAAAGCTCCTTCAGGTTGAAGTCCAGATCGTCATATTCCTTTTCGGTGGCGATGTTTTCAGTGCGCAGGGCGCGCAACCGTTCCAGATTCTTTTCAGTTTTCTGGATGGTGATGCCGAGCTGAGCGATTTCCTTATTGATAATGGCGATGTCCTTTTCAAGGAAATCCGTATTCAGTTGAACCAGCACCGCTCCCTTTTTGACCACGACCCCTTCCTCGATGGATTGTCTGGCGATCAGGCCACTGATTTCAGTCGATAGTCCGGCGGTTTTGTCGAAGTCGACGACCCCGACCATGGGGCGGGTTTGGGACAGGTCTTTGGCAAACACCTTGGCAGTTACAACTTTGGCGGGCGGCTGCTGGGCAAAAACCGTTCCACAGAGCAGAAGCACAATCAGGGTACTGATGATAATTCTCATGCTGAGACCTTTTCTAAGTATATTTCTAACTAATAAGGCGGCTTGTTGGATAAGGCAAGATTTTACCCATTTGAGTACCACCAAATCTGACATTTGAAAAGAAATACTTAACATTCACTAAGACCGGCTTTCTCCAGTTTGGCCGCCATGGCATCACAATGAGAGCCGCGCCAATAGATACGGTGGCAGTCGGGGCAGGTTTTAAAGGTGTTAAAATACTTTTTGGTCTTGGGTTCCAGCCGGTGGATAACCGCGGCCTTGGCAACAGGTTGCAGTTCTTGGTTGCAAAGCAGGCAACGTGAAAAAAAGTCGAATGGGCCGGTTAAACCAAAGAACTTCAAGGTCTCCAGCAATTGATTTTCAGGGTAGGTGGCCCGGACAAGTCGGCCATAATCGATTTTACTTCTTTTGAGCAAAGCGCGGTCCTTGGTCAGGACGATGCGTTGGTCCCGGCTGGCCAGTTCAGCTATTTCGCTGTCCCGCAGCCCATTCTCGTAGGCGGCGTCAATGCCGGTCAAACGGAGAAATGCGGCCAGCCGGCCCACGTTCACGTCGACGACGAAACGAACCGACGGTAACGGCTCCGGCCGGAGCAAGGATGGCACCGTCACCTCGAAGGGGGGTTCAATTTCCATAACCCGGATTTTCTGGCCCGGATCGGGTATGAAACCAAAATCCTGGGTATGATCGTCAGCCCGGATAGCGCCTATTTCGGTATGCGGAACCCCCAATGATTCCACAATGTCCTTGATGGATGCCCTACGCTCCATTGGGTAGACAATGGGACCACGTTTCCTCGGCCGCAACAGTTCCTGCAGTCCTTCGGACAGTATGATCTTTATAGTCTGACTGGTAGTTTCTGCTGACATTTCAAATAAAAAACTTTTCCTAAATTATACCGATAGAAGCGGTTATAAACGTGCATAGTTGTTCTCTATTTCACGGGCGTGATGCACAAAGCGCAGGTTTTGGTATCTGGCAAGGCTCGAGTGTTTTCGCAACCGGAGGCGTAGTGCCTGCTACGTCGAGGATTGCGGAAACGCGAGTACGCCGCCAGGGGGCAAAAGATGCGCTTTGTGCATCACGCCCGCCAGAAAGGTCGGGCGAGCGCCGCCGTCTCTTCGGGTGCATTGAAGGTGGCCATATCACCCAACATGACTTCATAACCGGTGTGGTCATTTCGAACCCAGGGCGCATAGTTGGCGCGGACCAGGATCCGCAGGCGCAATTCCAGTCGGCTGGCCGAATTTTCCACGGCCAACAGGCCCAGGTTGTAGCCATTACGATGCAAACTACGGTAGAACTTCTGGGCATTGAGCACCCCCTGCGAGAGGTCTTTCCAGTGCCCTTTGTTCAGGTAGCGTAGAGTGTAAACCCCCGGCAGGATACCCCAGATTTCAAAGAATCCTTCCGGCGCGAAAGCTGCCAACCAATGCCAGTCCCCGGTCCAGCCAACCCAGCGGGTGCCATCCGCCTGTTCGTGGGTCAGGTAGTCGGAAAAAAGGCCGCGGCCGGTTGCGGATCGATATGCGTCGACCCGGTTCTCGAGAAACCGGATGTAGTTGGGCGGATGGCGATCGGCATGAACCTGCAGGTGCGGGTGAACCAGTGATCCGCCGGCCGACGGTAGATGATTTTGGGTTATGGCCACGTAAACGGCCTCAGGGTCGTACGCCAGCACCATGTTCAAATAGTTCCTGCAGTTCATGAAGCTGTCGGTATAGGACTGTACCAAGGCTTGTCCGATTTCCACGAAGTGGCGATTGTCAAAGAGACTAACCGCCGAGTAGCGCCCATACGGAAAGAGGTTGGGAAAAAGGGTGGAAGTACCCAATTCAAGGCGATCCGTATCTCCTAAACTGTCCGGGAGAATCGGTGTTCGCGTTTTCAGCTGCGGCTGGCAAAATGGACAGGTGTCCTGTTCTCTGGCGGCCGGCGGCGGTTCGGGCAGAGCGTCCGTCCCGGTTTCTTTTTCAGCGGCTCGGGCAAAGGTAATCCGGGCCGTACGACCGGTAATCGGATCGGTGCGGATTTCCACCGGCTTTTCAACCGGGGGGCCATCGGGCTCTACGATTCGGGAAGTCAGCGCCTCTATCTGAAAAAGAAGCTCTTCCATCCGTTGTTCTCCAGAGTTCATGCGATCTGAAACGTCAAGGTTGCTGGCCAAACATGCTTAACCGGCTAGCAGAAAGGCTCGGATTGCCTGTCGGGTTAGGGTCCGGCTCTGGGGTCAGACAGGAAATGATCACTGTTTATGGCCTGAAACGTGACCGGCGAACAAACCCTTCTGATGCAGTCCATGCTGGCGTTTCTGAGAAGACCACCACCGATATCCAAAATTGGGTCCCGGCTGCTGTAAATGCATAGGGCCGGTGTTTGTGGCAAAGAGAAATTTAACTCGACATTTGATGAAAGCCATTCAAACAGTACTTTTAGAACCCGGGTTCTTTTACGGCTCAGCGTACCAAATCCGGTCACCCCACGCGCAATATTGGGAAATAGTAATTCCAGGTAGCTGTCTATTGACTTTCTAAGGCTTTGGGCCGGTTGTTTTAAAGAAAAGCCCCGTCGGCAGCAGCGATATAGCGCCTGTAGGAACGTACCCTGGAAAAATGCGGTGAGTGGATTGATGAAAACGACTTTTTTAAACGGCTCTACGGATTTCAGGGCTCCCAGCAGCAAGGGTATCGTGGCATAACATGCCGCGATCCCGAAAAACGGAAGTCCTGCTCTTTGTGCTCTTTGGGCTGCCACGGAAAGCATGATGCGGGTGTCTTGTTCGGAAGATGCGAGTGAAAACCTTCCCCCGGACGCACCATGTCCCGAGTAATTGAAGGAAAAGAGATCCAGATCGTTCTTGCACAGCCATCGAAAAGCAGCCAATTGCTGAGCTGGCCCTCCGCCAATCAAAGGCGGAATGAAGACCAGCCCCTTCGGTTTGGCCACCCGGGTCTGAACCCATTGAAGACCCTGGCCACCGGGTAGTTCCGGTGCATATTCAATAAGCAACGGTCTCAATCTGTGACTGCCTCGTCTTTCATAGTATTGCTCCCGACTATTCCAAAGATCCCTGCCGGAATCAAGCACCAAAACCAGCACTTTACGTTAACTTTCCTAAGATTAAAGTTTTATTGGGGATTTACCGATAACAAGAACATTGATTGCAGAAATTAATCTGACTTTTTGGCAGGAGAACAGAATGAAATTTAAAATCAAAATGTTACCAGTTACATTGATTGCCGGCATTGTGCTGGGTATTACCATGGGGGCCGTCAGTAGCCCGGCTCAGGAATCAGCAGACAAAACCTACATTGGGTCCGAAGCTTGCGCGGCCTGCCACGAAGGGGAATACGAGACGTTTTCCCAACATGCCCGTAAGGCCAAATCCTTTCATAGTGTTGAAATCATGAAAAAAGGTTTGACCCCTGAGAAGGAAAAAGGCTGCTACAAATGCCATACGACCGGATATGGGCAACCGGGTGGCTTTGTTTCGGCAGAGAAAACGCCCCATTTGAAAAATACCGGTTGCGAGGTCTGTCACGGTCCTGGAAGTGTCCATGCAGAATCTGAAGACCCGGAAGACATTATTTACGATATCAGCATGGACAGTTGCCTCACGTGTCACAATTCCGAACGGGTCGCGGCGTTTAAGTTTAAACCGTTGTTATTCGGGGGTGCCCATTAGAACCCACCTCAAAAAAGTCTTTTGGTCCAAACTCGGCGTTGGGTGCTCACCTCAAGTCCTCGAAATACTGGAGTATTCACCACGCAAGGCACTGGCTTCGCTGGCGCCTCCGGTTGAGGTTCGCGGCTGCCTTGCACCACGTTAGGCATTCGCTTCGCGTCATTTTGAACCAAAATCCATCTTTTGAGACACGCTAAAGGAGTTCACTGTTCGAATCATCTCAAGGTATTCAGCTATAAGGAAATAGGCATGAAACTGTATAGATTTATCAATGAGCATCTCTGGATGAAGGTTTTACTCTCGATTCTGTGTGTTATGACCGTCGTACTCGGTGCCGTCATCGGTGTAAACATATACAGCCAGAAAAATACCATCGAAAACCAAGCCCGGGAGAACAGCCTTTCTTTGGCGACGGCGATAGAGGGCGGCATGTTCGATGCCCTGGCTATCGGCGACAACGATACCGTTCGCCGGCAGTTTGCCCGGCTAAATGAAAAGGCCGATAACCTGGAGGTATTTGTTTTTGATTTCAACCGTGATGTGGCCTTTTCAACCCGCTCTGAAGCCGCGCATAAAAAGCTGGATACGCTTGTATCCAGCAATGGTGCTATTGCCTTGGTCGAAAAAATGCTGACCTCCGGTGAGGCCCCTTCCCATCCCATGGACGAATCCATCAATGGCAAGGTCTACCAGAGCGTTTTCAATCCGATTATGAATGAATCCAGGTGTTTTCATTGCCATGGCAGTTCACGGAAAGTACTTGGGGGCATGCAGGTCAGGGTGTCCATGGAAAAATCATTTGCAGCTTTACAGCGTGCCGGCAACACCAGTTTTTACATGGGTACCGCGGGCGCTGCCGTTTTGATATTGGCGATTTACCTCCTGTTTCATAGAATGGTGAACATACCGGTGAGAAACATGCTGGACATGGCCGGCAAGATGAACTTAGGTGACTTTTCACAATCAGTAGATGTAAAAGGCCGTGACGAGATCAGCCATATGGGCAGCCGTTTGAATGATGTCAACGAGAGTCTGCGCTCGATGATCAAGGAAATAATGGATGCCTCCAGCCAGCTATCCCGGGTTTCCAATGAACAGGCGGCGTCCTTAGAGGAGACCAGTTCCGCTGTAGAGCAGACCGCTAGCACCATTAGCAAGAATTCCGAGAACGCGCACCAGGCCGACGAAATGATGAAGGCTGTAAGGGGTGAGGTTGATCGTGCCAATGAATCCATGGATCAGTTGACTGCGGCCATGCAGGAAATCAGCCAGTCCAGCGAGGAGACGGCCAAAATTGTCGGCACCATAGACGAGATAGCGTTTCAAACCAACCTGCTGGCCCTGAATGCCGCCGTTGAAGCTGCCCGGGCCGGCGAGGCCGGTGCCGGTTTTGCGGTCGTGGCCGATGAAGTGCGCAACCTCGCCATACGGGCTGCCGATGCCGCCAAAAACACGCATTCTTTGATTGAAAATACCGTGGGTAACATCAAGGCGGGGGCCGGTATGGTGAATACCGTCAATGACGCCTTTCACGCGGCATCCGACCGGACCGTCAATGCCGGGCAGCTGGTGAATGAAATCGCTCTGGCTTCAACCGAACAAGCCCAGGGGATGGAAATGGTGAATAAGGCTATCACCGAGATCGACCGAGGCGTTCAAGATACCGCAGCCAGTGCCGAAGAGCTTAATGCATCGACGTCAGCATTCAAAATTGAAGAAGATACCCCAGCGCCCCGCTTACCGAAACCGTAGTTGACCACTGCAGACCGTCAAGATGGTCGCAATTGCTTTACAGCTATCTGCAAATTGAATGCAGGTAGCTGTTATTATTTATAATTGCGGTAAAATTCGGTCAATATGGGCTTCGATTATCCCATACACCTTCTGGTACAGTGACGGGGAACCACCCATGGGGTCCTGAACGGTGTGTTTTCGTTTTGGTTTGCCCGGCCAGGCACCCAAAAGGGCGATGCGGTCGCTGTGCCAGGGGTAAAAAGTGTTGAGAAAAGAAACATGGCCCGGCTCCATGCAGAGGATCAGGTCTGCCGCCTGAAGTTCTTCCCCTGAAATCGGCCGCGACCGGTGGTCGGAAATATCGATACCGTTATCCGCACAAACCTGCTGGGCCAGTTCTGTGGCCGGTGAATCATCCAGACCCTGAACCCCCATGGAAGATACGGTCCGGTCGCTAATCCCGTCATCCAGCCAGCGTTGCCTCAAAATGCCTTCAGCCATCGGACTGCGGCAGATGTTTCCAGTGCATACAAAAATAATATCCGGCATGAGGTTTCCTATTTTACCAATCTTAAACGATGGGTTTTCGAAAGCTGCTTCCACAGTTCGGTAATAATGGCCATGGCCGGTTCGGGTTCACCGGCCAGCTCTTCATCCAGATAACGCTTGCAGGAAGCCATCAACAGGTCATTGCCCCTTCCTAAAGCAAATTCATCACTGAGGTAAATGTTCAGTGACTGGAGCAGACTTTCCAACAGGTCATTCTGCAAATGGGCGATGGCGCTTTTATCTTTTAAGCGAAGCCGTTCTATCAGGATGGTGACCGCCTGATCAACCGTTTCGGGTAAATTGGCCAATGTTCCGGCAACCTCTTTGCCCGGTAGTTGTACGAGGCCCAGGTAATAGGCACTTTCCAGGATGTCGGCGGCGGCCTGGTATATCAGCGGGTCCTCGCTGGCCCGGGGCCCGGCCACGTTCAGGACGCGGATATCGTAGGCCTTGACCCAGTCGTTGAGGATCCGGGCGGCATCGAAGGCGGCCATGGTGTCCAAATCGATGTGCAGACAGGGACGGCCATGATGATGGGCCAGTTGCTGCGTCAGCTGGGAACCCCCTGACAGGGGGCCGTGTGAAATGATGACGGTCGCTTCGGCCGACACCACGTTTTTTTCCGTACGCGCCTGGTATCCGTCGGAGGGCATTTCTTTCAGGCGGTATTTATCCGCAAGCGGACCGGCTTCGGTTTTGCGGCCCTTGGGTATCCAGCCGCCATGTTCGATTCCTAGGCGTATCGCTGTATCCAGGGCCCCCTGGTCGGCACCGGTTTGTCCTCCCGAGATGATTTTTTCAATCACAGCCAATATCCATGTTGTAGCAGTTTAGAATGTGAACTGAAAAGTTGCTTTAAATGTGGATTGCGGTTCCCCGCAGCAGGCACGCGGGATCTCCGACAATTCAAGGCGTCCGTGAGGTCTGGATCGAAGGAATACATCGGGTATTTCGAGGATCTGAACCGAGCGCCCAACGCCGAGATTGGACCGCAAGACTTATTCAAGGCAGCTTTTCATAGAATATTGTACAGCAACCACCTGATTGCAATACAAAAGGCGCATATTGCTTTAAGTCTACAGGTGGTCTATGGATAGAAGCGGTTTCAACACCTCCCCTCGGTCCCAATCTCTGTGTTGGGCGCGAGGTTCAAATCCTCGAAATACTATCAGTATTCCTCAGGCTTGAATCTCGCGGCCGCCTTGACCTTGAACCCGATTGAAGGTTTTGAAACCGCTTCTAAGAAAACGCTTGAACTGCAATGACGTAAGCCCTTGATACGGAGGTGCCATGCAGATTGCTTCAAAACTTCCCGATGTCGGTGTCACCATCTTTACGGTGATGACCCAGCTGGCCATCGAAAGCGGGGCCATCAACCTGTCCCAGGGATTTCCGGATTTCGATGCCGACCCCAAGCTCAAAGAGCTGGTCTGGAAATACATGCAGGCCGGTCAAAACCAATATGCTCCCATGCAGGGGATTCCTGTGCTGCGGGAAAAGATTGCCACCAAAACAGAGGATTTGTATGGGCACGCCTGTGACCCGGCCACGGAGGTCACGGTGACGGCCGGCGCCACCGAGGGCTTGTTTGCCGCCATCACCGCCGCTGTCCGGCCGGGTGATGAGGTCCTTATCCTGGAGCCGGCCTACGATGCTTATGTGCCGGTCATTGAACTCAACGGGGGCCGACCGGTTTTCGTCAAAATGACCTTTCCCGATTACCAGATAGACTGGGCTGCAATGCAACGCGCACTTACCCCTAAAACCCGGCTGATCATCCTGAATTCACCCCACAACCCCACCGGGGCGATGCTTTCCACGGCCGACATGCAGAGCCTGGCTGATCTTGTCGCGGGAACCGACATCCTCATTTTGAGCGATGAAGTCTATGAGCACATTGTGTTTGACGGACGGCAGCACGAGAGTATCCTCCGCTACCCGGACCTGGCCGATCGCAGTTTTGTGATCAGCAGCTTCGGCAAGACCTATCACACCACCGGCTGGAAGGTGGGGTATTGCATTGCGCCGCAGGCACTCTCCATCGAGTTTCAGAAGGTGCACCAGTTCTTGACCTTTGCAGTGAATACCCCGGTCCAGCTCGCCTACGCCGAGTTTCTGGACAACCGGGACGCGTACCTTGGGCTGGCGGCCTTTTACCAGGAAAAGCGGGATTTGTTTTTGAGCCTCATCGAAGGTTCCCGGTTCAAGGCCCTGCCGTGCTCCGGGACCTATTTCCAGATGCTGGATTACGCGGATATCTCGGATGCCCCGGATGTAGAGTTTGCCCGTACAATCACCGTTTCGCATAAGGTCGCGGCTATACCGCCGTCCGTTTTCTACCATGACCGGACCGATACCCGGGTGCTCCGGTTCTGCTTTGCCAAAACCGATGATACCTTGAAGGAGGCCGCAGAAAGACTATGTCGGATCTAACCGTCACTATTGTCCAGAGCGAACTGGCCTGGGAGGACCCGACGGCCAATTTGAAACAGTTTGACCAAAGCCTGGCAAACCTGAAAGATAATACCGACCTGGTGATACTCCCCGAGATGTTTTCCACGGGGTTTTCCATGCAGCCGGAGTCGGTGGCTCAGACCATGCAAAGCGACACGGTCCAGTGGTTGCGCTTTACGGCCGCCGAACTGGATGCCCACCTGATGGGCAGCGTGATGATTGTAGAGAATGGGCGCTACTATAACCGATTCATGTCCGCCGGGCCGGACGGAAAGCTGCAAACGTGCGATAAACGCCACCTGTTCCGGATGCTTGGTGAAGACGACATCTACACCGGTGGGCAGAGCCTGCTGACTGTCACGATCAAAGGTTGGAAACTGCGCCCCTTCGTCTGCTACGACCTGCGCTTTCCGGTCTGGTCCCGCAATCTCAACAACGACTACGATGCCGCCGTATACGTGGCCAATTGGCCGGCCAAAAGGTCTGAACACTGGAAAGCGCTCTTAAAAGCGCGGGCCATCGAAAACCTGTGCTACGTCATCGGGGTCAACCGGGTGGGCACCGATGGCAACGGTCTGGATTACAGCGGGGACTCAACTGTCATCGACCCGGTGGGTAACACCTTGTTTACTATCCACAACGATCCGGCCCTGCGCACCGTAACCCTTTCCAGAGAGATCCTGGAAAACTGGCGCCGCGACTTTCCGGCCTGGTTGGACGCCGATCACGATGTTTTAGACCTCCCTGATCCTGTCACATGAAATTTTTGGTTAACGCTTTCAACCAGATCCCGCCCTGGCTACAGCTAACGGTTGGGGCAATTTTAATCAGTTTTTCAGGTGTTTATGTTAAAATCGCCCACGTTACACCCGTCTTGGCCGGTTTCTACCGCATGCTGTTTGGCGGCATTGCCCTTCTTTTGCTAGTCCTTTTACGCAGAGAACTGCACCTCAAAGGCGGCCCCTATCTCTGGTACGGACTCTTTTGCAGTTTCTGGCTGGCCGTGGATCTGATCCTCTGGCATTTCAGCATCCACGTGAACGGTCCCGGGTTGGCCACCATCCTGGCCAACTTCCAGGTCTTTTTCATGGCCCTGGCCGGTGTATTTATGTTTGGTGAAAAGGTGAGTTTGAAGCTGGTGATTTCCATACCCCTGGCCCTGCTGGGATTGTTTCTGGTGGTGGGCATCCAGTGGGAACGCCTGGGGGGAGATTACAAGCTGGGGGTATATGCCGGACTGATCGCGGCCGTCTGCTATACGCTGTTTCTGTTGAGCCTGCGCAAGATTCAAAACCTGGAAGATCCGTTGTCCACGGCGGCCAACCTGACCGTGATCAGTTTCCTGACCGCGGCTTTTCTGGCCGGAGATATCTGGCGTCAGGGCGGCAGCTTTCAGATCCCGGACATCCAGAGCACCCTGGCACTCATTGTTTACGGGATTACCAGTCAGGCCATCGGCTGGCTGATCATTACCCGGGCCTTGCCAAAAATTCGGGCTTCCCTGGTAGGCATGATCCTGCTGCTGCAGCCGGCCCTGGCGTTTGTCTGGGATGTGCTGTTCTTCGCTCGGCCGACCACCCTGGTCAGCCTGGCGGGGATCACCATTACCCTGGCGGCCATCTATTTGGGCGTTTCGGCTAAGCCGGCCTCGCCCAAATAGATCAGGTGAGGTGGTAGCGGTCTTCATCAAATGTAACCCGGCCTGCATTTATCAGACCTTCCAGATGCTTACGGACAATTGCCCATTCGGCAAAGCGATAAAAATCTTTCGGTTCCCGCTCCTTAAGGTAGACGGTCCAGGCGTTGATGATCTCTTCCCGAGACCGCGGCTGGTCCAGAAAATTCAAGAGCCGCGTTTCCCTTTTTGCAATCACATCCAGGTAGTCGGACCACAAATTGCCAGGTTCAGCTGTGAACACGCCGGTTTCGTGGCAGGTAAGCCAGGTGCGGGCCGGGATTTTTTCCAGCTTGCGGACGGAGGCCATGGTGTCTGGTATGCTTGATTCACGGTCTCCGTACCAGGGGCCGAAGGCGGTGAGGTCATAGTCGCCGAGAAACAGCACTCCGGATTCCGGAAAGAAGAAACACAGGTGCCCCGGGGTGTGCCCGGGGGTGTGGATAACTTCCACGGTCAGATCGCCCAATTGGCGGGTGCCGGGTTCCAGGGCAATCCGGGGCTGCCGGGGCCGAAAGTGAAACATGTCAGTGACAATGTCGCGCCAGCTGTCTCGAAACGCTTGCTCCTTGATGTCGTATGCATCCAGAAAGCTTTCCACATCGGCCAAGGGTGGCGCGTCCAGGGGGTGGATTCCCAGGGGCAGGTCGTCGAAAAGGTCGAGGTCCATAAAATGGTCTTCATGCCAATGGCTGAGCCAGACCTGTTCAACGCCGTCCTCATCGCGCAACCGCTTAAGGCGTTCCCGGTCCGAGGCGGGATCGATAAGGATTTTGGCGGATTCGATATAAATTGAATGGCAATAAGGATACTTGCCCCGGTTGATGCCGGGAATAAAACGTACCGGGCCGAAGGACCTCTCTTCCATGGATCACCCTTTTCTGTAGATCTGTTTCCAGGGGGTTTGCAGTTTATCCCGGCAGTCGGCCAGGGCCAGGTAAAGCGCACCCACCGCCAGTTCAGCGCAGTGAAAATGATCCACCGGCAGGGTTTCCAGGAAGGCGGCTACGTGCTCAGGGGTTACTTCCCACGCCTTTTCAACGGGCTGCCCCTCCACCAGGTGGGCCACGGTGTTGCCGCAGGCATTGGTATTGAGGCAGCCGTCGGTCGTAAAGGCCACATGTTTGATACGATCACCGTCCAGCATCAGGAACATCTCGATGGTGTCGCGGCAGTCGCCGGTTTTTTTTCCATATCCGTCGGGATTACGGATCTCTTCATGGTGGTCTGAGCTTAGGGCCATTTCCAGGTAGTTCAGGGAGTGGTCCTGCCAGAAATCGCTGTTTTGTTCAGTCATTGCTTGTGTCAACCTGCTCGCATAAGTGGTTCAATTGGATGAGAAAATAGGGCGAGGGCCATATTTTGTCAACCAGTTGGCCTCCCCAGGGACAATTAATAGTTTAGATTTTAAGTTGCCATGTTCGGTCGACCAAAGCATAATTGATAGCAACGCTATGATCAACCATATCCAGCCGAGACTTGTCCGATGTATTTAAAAAAATTTTCAATGTTAGCCGCATTGGCGCTGCTGGTTGCCTGTGTAACCACCAGGCAAAATATGATTCCCGTCGTGCAGCTGGGGCATTCGGCAGCGGCTGTGGCCGTCGCTTTTTCACCGGATGGCCGGTATGTGCTGTCCGGCAGCGATGATCAGACCCTGAAACTGTGGGAGGTATCCACCGGTCGCGAAATACGGACCTTCAGGGGCAGCGATTCACAAGTTACAGCGGTAGCTTATTCACCGGACGGCCGGCTCGCCTTGTCCGGGTATATGGATGGATCCATATACATTTTCGATGTTTCGACGGGAGAAAAAAAACTTTCAATCCTAAATGCCCACCGCACGTGGGTTCAGGCTGTCACGTTTTCGCAGAACGGCCGCCGCATATTTTCCGCCAGTAATCGCCGCAACGTAAAGATCTGGAATGCATCTAACGGTCAGTTCATACGCTTTTTTAGCAGGGAGTGGGCCTGGATGGAGCACTGGGCCAGATCTTCGATCATCTTTTCAAAAGATGGCCGTTATGTGCTTCTGGATAGCCAGGACACACAGCTATGGGATGTCGAAAAGGGAAAAATGGTCATGTCCCTGCCGACACGTTCTACAGTACTGGCGAGTGAAGTCAGCGACGTTGCTATTTCACCGGACAACCGGTTTTTTGTTCTGGGCGGTTGGGGGCTGGAGTTTCGGGAAATCTCAACCGGTAAACAACTAAAAACCTTCCAGGGGCTGACCTGGAATATCCAGGCACTTGACTATGCACCGGATGGCAGAACCCTGGTTACGGCCGGTAAAGACGGCACCCTGACGCTGTGGGACTTGAGCACAGGAAAGGAAATTCGTGCATTTGCCCGCAATTCCGGATCGGTGCATAAAATTCGATATTCGCCGGATGGGCGCTATGTGCTTTCGGCCAAAAACAGTGGTGTCCTTACGCTGCATTCAGTAGCGAGCGGTCGGCAGGTCCGGGTTTTTAAAAGTGAGTCCATGAAAGTCAGTGCGCTGACCTGCTCACCGGATATCCGCCTGGCATTCACCGGTTCCAGCGATGGGAGCCTGACCCTGTGGGACATTAACAGGGGACAGCGTGTCAAGACTTTCAAGGGACATATGCGGGCCGTAACTTCGCTGGCCTATTCCGAAGACGGAAAGCTGGCGTTGTCCGGCGGTGCTGATGGTACGGTCAGGATATGGGACATGGTGACCGGGAAAGGGCACCGGACGCTCAAAGGCCACAGTGCAGCGGTGACATCGGTTGCCTTTTCGCCGGACAACCGCCTGGCCCTGACCGGCAGTAAAGATCAAACATGTCGATTATGGGATCTTGGTTCCGGTAAGGAAATTAAAAGATTTTCAGGCCATACGCATTGGGTTAACGCGGTGGCATTTTCCCCCAATGGTCGCTACGTACTCACCGGCAGCAGTGACAGCACCCTGAAGCTCTGGGAGGTGCAGACCGGGAAGGTAGAGCATACGTTCGATAACGATGATGAATGGGTTCAGTCAATAGCTGTGTCACCCGACGGCCGCTATGTTCTGGCCGGCGGGTGGCAGGATTTTACACTTTGGGAAACCTCTACCCGACGCAAGGTACGCAGTTTCAGGGGCCATCAGGGCAACATTACCAGTTTGGCGGTCTCATCTGATGGAGAACGGATTGCATCAGCCAGCGACGACCACGGCGTAAAACTTTGGAACGCCCGCACCGGTGCCGAAATCCTCTCATTTATTGGTCATAGGGATGAGGTCCCGGCCGTTGCTTTTTCTAAAGACGACCGTTACATCCTTTCCGGCGGGGCGGATATGACCACCCGCATTTGGAGCGCTGATTCCGGACAGGAGATTTTACGGATGGTGTCCTCCCGGGACGGTGAGTGGATCATCGTGACACCGGACGGCTACTACGATACCAGCCTGGAGGGCGGTACGCTGCTGCACTGGGTATACCCCGGCGGCATGGAAACCTTTACCTTTGAACAGTTTGAGTCCCGCTTCAAGCGGCCGGATATTATCAAGGCTCGGTTGGAGGGAGATCTGGATGCCGGCAAACCGGCTCCGGAATTGTCCCAGCCGCCCAGAATCGAAATCAGCAGTAATACAGATGAGCGTGAAACCGAAGACAAACGTTATCCGCTCACGCTGACCGCCACTGCCCAGAAAGCGGTCCGGTCCGTCAGAGTTTTTACCAATGGGAAACCGGCTAAGGAAGTAAATCTTGATAAAAGAAAAGAAACCCTGTCCCTGGAGATCCCTCTTTTTGCCGGTGCCAACCGGATTACCGCCATTGCCTATGATGAAAAGGGTTTTTCCAGCAATCCCCATTACCTTGACGTCGTCTGCCGCGCCCAGGACATTGCCAAGCCGATCCTGCATGTATTGGGAGTCGGCATCAGCAGCTACCCGAACCTTCCGGAGAAGTGGCAGCTGGAGTTCGCCCACACCGACGCACTTTCCATGGTGAAAACCCTGGAAGGCCAGGGCGGCCAGTTGTTCGGGGCAGTCAAAACCCGGCTGCTTGTCAACGAGCAGGCCACCGCAGCGAGCATTGAAACCGCCCTGGAAACACTCAGGGCCGTATCGGAAAACGATGTGGTGATGATCTTTATGGCCGGCCACGGGATCAAGGATCAAAAGGGCGTCTTCTACTTTCTAACTTCAGAAGGGCAGCTGCACGACCCGGCCAGGGGCGGAATCAGCTGGGCCAGCCTGGGGCGGTACCTGGACAAGATCAAAGGGCGCACCATCCTGATGCTGGACGCCTGCCATTCCGGTAGCATCGTCACCGAAACCGTCGTGCCCAATGATGAGCTGGCCCGGGATTTTTTCAGCGGTCAGCGGGGTGGGGTGATGGTGTTTTCGGCCTCGAAAGGCCGGCAATACTCGTTTGAAAGCCCCGATTTTGGCGGCGGTGCCGGGATCTTTACCTATGCTCTGACCGAGGGACTCGGCCCAAAGAGCCGGGTTGCAGATCGGGATAAGAACGGTTTCGTCGAGCTGTTGGAGTTGGTTGACTACGTCAGCGAGTATGTCGATCAACAGACCTACGGGCAGCAGACCCCATGGCTTTCGCGAAAGGAGTTGTTCGGGGATTTACCGCTCGCAGCAGTTCTGAATTAAAAGCAGATAAAGTTAACTGGAAAGGTGTGGACTATATCGGTTAATCCGCACCCTTTTGCATAAACATGCATCTGAGAACAATGGTCGTAGTTCAGCAACTGGCATAGCATCACATCGGGTGATTAATCCATATTCACTTTTACTAATTTGATCTGTTTTTAGTGGACTACCGGCATTAAATCTAAAACATTATTGTAAGACTGTCTCTGACAGTACCATTAGAAAATGATAGATACAACTATCCGCTAATTCATATAAATGCAGTTTTGATCTGATCATTAATAAGGCAAGCATTGACACTAAATCCCATTCAGTTTTATATAATCGTCAATTCCATTTTTTTTGCTTAATCATAATCGGCTCATTATATATCTCACCTAGCCTAAAGCGCTGTTTTTTTTATTTGGATTACAATTTTATAGGAACACTGGAATCCTTCAATCTATATCATCAGATACCCATCTGTATGGAGGAGGACAACATTTAACATTTAATAATGCTAATGTTACTATTGGTAATTCTCACGGAGCATGCACATCGAACACCATTTCAATGTACTCCTGCTGGTCCTGAGTCGTCAGGTGTAATGGCTGCAGTAACTGGAAAAGCAATATTGTTATCGATTGGATAGCAGAAAATCAAACGGGCGCATTTTCCCAATCCGGAATCGCATAAACTGTAACTCGCCCTATAGGTAAGATATCGCTTTGAGAACACTGGATTGGGTAGTTTGGCTTGTACCTACCTATAAACTCAACAACACTCATCACATTCAATGGATAGGAGAATTGATATCGACTGTGATTTGTATCTAACGTAGACATTGCAGCCAATATATTTCTCAAAGGAGTAAATAGATGGAAGCTCATCCCGTGATGAAAACATCTGGAGAATCTTTTCCCTTATCTGTTTATTCAATTATTGAAGAGAAAGCAAAAAGAATCCCTGATTGCCCAGCAATATCCGCACCCGGTCATACTCCTCTCTGCTACTTACGACTTTTCAAACAAGTGGTCTATACGGTAGGGAGATTAAAAACTATGGGATTAAGGAGAAATGATAGAATTGCTATTGCACTACCTAACGGACCCAAGATGGCGACGGCCTTCTTAAGCGTAACTTCATACGCTACAGCGGTACCCCTTAATACATCTTTTAGCCCGACAGAATTCGAATTTTATTTGACCGATATCAATGCCAAGGCCCTTATTGTTGACTCTAAATCTAATATTGCCGCAAAGGACGCTGCTGATAAATATAACATACCAATTATCGAGTTATCCTCAACAAACGAATCAGAAGCCGGGATCTTCGATCTTTCCTGTGTGAAACTCTTTCCTAAAAAAGCGTATGACGGGTTTTCCCAGAAGGAAGACATTGCCTTAATCTTATACACTTCCGGGACGACATCACGTCCGAAAACAGTACCACTGACTCATAAGAATATCTGCACTTCAGCAATTAGAATCAAGCACACGCTTAATCTTATTCAAGAAGATCGGTGTTTAAACATAATGCCTTTATTTCATATCCATGGCCTAATAGGAGCTTTACTTTCATCGATTTGCGCTGGATCAAGTATTGTTTGCACGCCAGGATATTATATCACTAAATTTTTTAAGTGGCTCGACGATTTCAAACCTACCTGGTTTACGGCTGTGCCCACAATGCACCAGGGAATCCTTAGCCGTAGCAAAGACCACATTGATATTATACGAAATAACCGAATGCGGTTCATCCGTTCTTGTTCTGCGGCATTGCCGCCGAGTGTTTTGCATGAGGTGGAGCTGGTTTTCAACGTGCCGGTTATTGAATCCTACGGTATGACCGAATCTTCCCACGAGATCGCAAGCAATCCGGTGCCTCCGGCAAAACGAAAGGCTGGTTCAGTAGGAATTCCCTCGGGATCTGAAATTGCCGTGATGGATGAATCCGGAAAGATCCTGCCCGCGAGTCACACCGGTGAAATAGTCATTCGGGGGCCATGCGTCACCAGGGGATATGAAAGCCATAAAGAGGCCAACGAGACTTCCTTTACAAACGGCTGGTTTCGAACAGGTGACCAAGGTTACCTAGATCCAGAAGGATATTTGTTTCTTACGGGGCGGATCAAGGAAATAATCAATAGAGGCGGAGAAAAGATTTCGCCATTTGAAATCGACAGCGTGCTTTTGCGTCACCCGGCTGTGGAACAAGCCGTTGCTTTTGCCCTTGAGCACCCAACCCTGGGTGAGGAAGTGGCTGCTGCGGTGGTCCTATCGGACGGGGAAACGATTTCCCAATCAGAACTTCAGGAATTTGCCGAAAGATACCTGGCCAGTTTCAAGATACCAAACCAGATCTTCTTTGTACATAAAATCCCCAAGGGACCAACCGGCAAGGTTCAACGGTTGAAACTTGGGGTGCAGATGAAGGGTCAGATGGAAAAGAAGCCCGCCCTGAAAAAGACTTCTCCAGGCTTCCCAACAAGATCTGTATCGCAAAAAGCCCTGTTGGGAATATGGAAAGAGGTGATGGGACTGGATGATATCGACCCGAATGTCGATTTCTTTATGGCAGGCGGTGATTCGATCCAGGCTGCGCAAATACTGGCGCGGGTCAAGGTTACACTTGGTGTCGAATTGCCGTTCTCGGTTTTCCTGCACTCGCCATACGTTGATAAAATGGCTGGTATTATCGCCTCTGTGCAAAAAGCGAATAAGAAAAATGGCATCACTAATGCGAGCGCCCTTACATCTCAGTACGATTTAAAAAGCAGGCATGATCCATTTCCGCTTAATGACATCCAGCAGGCTTACTGGGCAGGCCGGAGCGGAGATTATGAACTTGGAGGTGTGTCCACACATTCATATTTCGAAGTAGACTGTGTTGACCTGGACCTGATGCGTTTTGCCCGTGCTTTAAACCTAATGATCAGGCGCCATGGTATGCTGCGTGCTGTAATAAACAGTGATGGTTACCAGCGAATCCAGGAACGGGTCCCGGAATATCAAATCCACAATGATGACTTCCGCTGTTTGTCGGAAGTTCGGGCAACCGCTCGGTTGTTGTCGACCAGAAAGCAGATGTCCCATCAGATATTGCCATCGACCCAGTGGCCCTTGTTTGAAGTTCGTGCTTCGCTGATTGATATGCAGCGGACCCGGCTACATTTCAGTATAGATGGTCTCATCATGGATGCTTGGAGCCGTGACATTTTCTTCAGCGAACTTTTTTTAATCTACAAGCAGCCAAATATCAGAATCGCACCAGAAGATTTTACGTTTCGAGATTATGCAGTGACTCTTGAAGCCTCAAGAGGTAGTCAGCCCTATCGCCGCTCCATGCAGTACTGGCGCGATCGTTTTGATAGCCTGCCATTTGCCCCGCAGCTGCCTGTAACCCGTGATGGTAGCACTCAAATGCAGCCGCAGTTTAAGCGTTTGACTGCGAAAATATCGCGAAGGGAGTGGCAGCAGCTGAAAAAACGATCGAGAAAAACCAAGTTGACTCCCGCGGGTTTACTGTTGGCTGCTTTCGCAGAGATAATTTCCCTCTGGAGCCAGACGTCCAGATTTTTACTCAATGTTCCGCATTTCAATCGTCATCAAATCCATCCTCAAGTTAATGGAATTATCGGCCAGTTTGCCTCCTTGACTTTTCTCGAGATTGATACCTCTAATGGGGAAACCTTTCAGGAACATGCAGGGAGGGTCCAAAAGCAATTGTGGGCAGATTTGGAACATGGTGCCACCGGTGGTGTTGCGGTTCTAAGAGAATTATCCAGGCACTGGAACCAAACCGGTAAAACCGTTCTGCCAGTGGTGTTTACAAGTGCTCCGCATGGATTACAAGATAGAAGCGCTCCAACGCTTCAGACACTGGGAGATTTGGCCTACAGCATTTCTCAGACACCCCAGGTATGGTTGGACTGCCAGGTTCACGAAGAAAACGGCGCACTGGTTATAGACTGGAACTGGATCGCGGGACTATTTCGAGAGGGCGTCGCAGAAAACATGTTCAAGGCATACTCGCGTCTGTTATCTTTATTGCATAAAAACGCAAGTGCCTGGCAACAACACCGGAGACAGCTTGTCAGATTTTTAATACCCGACGAACAACTTGAACAGCGCGAAAAGGTCAATGCAACTCAAATTAAGTGGCCGGGTAGTTTGCTTCACGAACAATTTTGTGAACAAACTGAACGTGCTCCCAAACATCCTGCCGTTATTGATACCCGCCGAACGATCTCATATGGTGAATTGCTTCAGGTTGCGAATCAAATAGCGGTTGAGATACAAACTTGGGACCTGCCACCGGACGCCTTAATCGCTGTGGAGATGCAGAAAGGGTGGGAGCAGGTAGCGGCAGTTATGGGTATTCTTATGGCCGGTGCCGCCTATATCCCAGTTGATCCGGATCAGCCTGAAAGACGAATCCGGTATATCTACAAGGATGCTTGCGTAAAGGGCGCCTTGAAACAATCATGGTCGGCACAGAAAAGTTTACCATCCGGTCCCCTGCGAACGCTTTTCGTCGACACCCTGCCGGATGATTCTACCCAAGCTCCATCCCCGCTCTCGGTTCAACCCCCATCCGAGGTTGCCTGCCTCATTTATACCTCAGGATCCACAGGACATCCCAAGGGTGTTGTGATCCCCCACAGGGCAGTGACCAATGTCATTCGGTACACCAACCAGCGCTTCTCGCTTCGAGCAGAAGATCGCATCTTGGCCCTTACGCCGCTTTTTCACGATATGTCATTTTACGACCTTTTCGGGATCTTGTCCTCAGGCGCTACCATTGTCTTTCCTGACCCGGATTTACGAAAAGATCCGGCGCACTGGGTGGATTTAATCCATCGCCATAAGGTAACGCTATGGAATTCTGTACCGACCATGCTCCAGATGCTGCTGGAATATTTGGGTGAACACGATCAACGAGCGCACCCATCGATCCGGCTTGCTTTCGTGGGTGGTGAAACCGTAAACCCCGAATTAGCAGATCGATTCACGGCAATTTTCGATAATGCCAGCCTGGTCGGTGTCGGTGGCCCCACCGAAACGACCCTTTGGAACATCATGCACCCGATCAACCCATCAGATTTTCGCAAGAAAAGGATTCCATACGGAAAACCAATTTCAAATAGTCAGTACTACGTCCTGAACCAAGCAATGGAAGACCGCCCGGTGTGGGTCACTGGAGAACTGTATTGTTCAGGCATCGGATTGGCCAAAGGATACTGGATGGATGAAGAGAAAACCGACAGTGTCTTTATTCAGCATCCAGACACAGGCCAAAAGTTGTACAAAACAGGCGACATCGGCCGGTATCTTCCGGACGGCAATATTGAGATACTAGGACGTACCGATTTCCAATTGAAAATTCGGGGTTATCGGATCGAAGCGGGCGAGATCGAATATGCCCTGTCCCGGCATCCCTGGGTGCAGACCTCTATTGTAAAATCTCTTGCAGATGCTGATGGTGAAGATCGCTTGGTTGCATATGTAACCTTAAAACCGGTAGCTGAAAGGGAAGTCGATATTTCAGAGTTACTGAAATTTTTACATCAGCGGTTGCCACAAGAGATGGTTCCTTCGTCCATTTTTCTGCTGGATCGCCTGCCAAGGCTACCCAATGGAAAAATAGACCGTAACCGCTTGCCACTTCCGACAATAGAGTCAAGGCTATCGATGTCCGAGTCCATCCCGCATGAAGATGACGTTGTGGGTCGCATAACCGCAATTGTCTCAGACGTATTGAAAATCGATTTTTTAGATCCGGATGTCAATTGGTTCAGCCTTGGGGCGACCTCTATCGATATTATACGAATTCTGAATCGTTTGGAGGCGGGTCTGTATTTCCGGCCACGAATCGATCAGGTCTACGATATGCCAAGCATATCCGGCATGGCGAAAGCGTATCGGCAAAATCGCACTGTCGATCAGGACTTTGAGCCTGCCCACGAACCGATCCCTGAAGCATATTCATCGAAGGTGAGAATGATCAAGGACCCAATCGAAAGGGAAAGGTTTCGCACAAGCCAGCCGGCAATCCGTTCGATGCAGGAGCGCTCAAGTGTTCAGTTGGTAAATGACATGTCGAACCAAGATAGTGCCATCGAAAGGTATTCAAAACGACGCAGCTACCGTCATTTTGTGAAAAAGCCCATTGCTTTCGATAGATTCAGTGAGTTCATAGGATGCCTTCGACAAATGAGCGTGAACGGAAATTCTAAGTATCTGTACCCTTCAGCCGGTGGGCTCTACAGTGTTCAGGCTTACCTTTTCATCAAACAAGGACGTATCCAAGGGATATCCCCGGGTACGTATTATTACCATCCGATTGACCATCGCCTCTACCACCTAAAGATTGGAGCGAAGCTGGATCGAAGGATATACGGGCGTCTGTACAACAGAGCCATTTTCGATGAAGCGGCATTCGCCATATTCCTCGTCGTAGAGCTTAGTACCATATTGCCTCTATACGGGACCAATAGTATCCATCTTGCCACCCTGGACTGCGGTTACATGGGTCAGCTTCTATCCTCAATGGCTGTGGAGCAAGAAATTGGATTGTGCGCGATCGGTAGTTTAAATTTTACTCCCGTTCGCCATCTATTCACTTTGCATGAAGGTCAAATCTTGCTCCACTCTCTCCTTGGTGGTCGCATCCAGTCAAATGTTCGCGGTGGATGCTTACAAGTCCCTGGCCAATTGGAGGCCTTCGAAGAGGGGGAAATTTGAATACACGCGAACTAGTAATTCAACTCAAAAAGCAAGGTGTGGAGTTATGGGTTGACGGCAACAAATTGCGCTATCGAGCGCCTGTCGGAATAATAAATCCAGCGATGCGGGAACTCCTCGAAAACCGCAAAGCTGATATCATTGATCAATTGAACCACGCAGCCTTAACAGCCCAAACGAATGCGGGCCACAAACCGCTTTCTTTCGCTCAAAGACGCATCTGGTTTTTTGAACAGCTGCTCCCTGGATCGCCTGCGTACAACGCACACTGTGTATTTCGTATCACCGGCAGGCTGAGTATTGCTGCACTGCAGGATGGTCTTAATGAGATCGTCCAGCGGCATTCGATTCTGCGCTCTGAATGCATAAACACTGATAGCGGGCCCGTTCAGAAAGTTTCGCGGGAGATGCGAATTCGCTTACGAACTATTGCGCTGCCCAGAAATTTTGTTTTCGACCGTGATAAGAAAGTACGTGAAATTATAGCTGCAGAGGTGCGTCGTCCCTTCGATCTTTTGAAAGCGCCCTTTTTGAGGGCAACCTTGTTGAAGCTGGATGGGCGTACCCACATCTTTATCTTAGTCACTCACCATTTTGTCATGGATGGTTACTCGTTGCGCGTAGTGTTTATGAAGGAGCTCTCGCTGTTGTATGCGGCCTCTCTGAAAGGAAAGCCTTCGCCCTTGCCGAAACTGTCCATTCAATTTCACGATTATGTGGAGAATGAGCAAAGGGAATTTAAAACAGGGAAGTGGAAAACGCAGGTGGAATACTGGCGCAGACAGCTGGACGGGGTACCGCTGTTGATGCAACTCCCTACTTATCATGGCAGATCAAGGGTTACCACGTACAGGGGGGCTGTGCGCCGTTTCGCAATTACCAATCCACTGTCAGAAAATATCAAAACCCTGAGTCGCAAGGTTCAGGCAACATTATTTATGACGTATCTCGCTGCATTTCATGCGCTTTTGCATCGTTACACGCATGCAGCCCAGATTGTCACCGGAACGACCATTTCCCACCGCCCGAACTTAAAAACAGAAGATCTAATAGGACCGCTTGCCAACAATCTGGTGTTGGTAAGTGATGTTTCGGACAATCCAACCTTCGCTGATTTGTGTAAACGGATTTATGATTTGACCACCGAGGCCTATTCCCATCAAGATTTACCGTTCGAAAAACTTGTCGAATCTCTGCAACCCGAAAGGAATCTGAGTCACAATCCGATCTTCCAAATTTTATTCGTATTTCATGAGAACAGTCGTGATGAAAACTTCCAGCTGTGTGGCACAAGGGCTAAATGGCTGCCTGTCGACTCGAAAACGTCCCGTTTCGATCTGTCAATTGAGATGGAGAATTGCAAAGAAGAAGTAGCGGGCGCGATTGAATACAACACAGACCTGTACAGCGCCGGGACTGTCGATCTTTTTGTCGAACATTGGCTCAATCTTCTTCGATCTGTTGCCCGGAACCCCGATCAACCTATTTTAGATATCAACTTCTTGACGGCTGCCGAGCGCAAAAGATTAGCGCCCACGGACCACTCAGAAATATCATGCAGCCGGTCTACAATTTGTCTGCATGAACTTTTCGAGAGACAGGTAGAAAAAAAACCTGAAGCATATGCGGTGGTATATGGTCAGGAACGCATGACTTTTTACGTGTTAAACCAGCGGGCTAACACGCTTGCCCGGTATCTTAAGGCTTACGGAGCGGGACCGGATGACATCGTTGGCATATGCTGCGACAGGTCGACAGCGCTCATCGTAGGTTTGATGGGCATTCTAAAAGCGGGGGCCGCATACTTACCGCTTGATCCAACATATCCACTGCAGCGATTATCGTTTATGATCAAGGATGCACAGATAAAAATCCTTATCACAGAGCAAGGCCTAACAGGCTTGCTTCCAGAGTATACTGGAAAGGTGGTCGTCCTCAATCACTTTACACAGGTAAAACTCGATAATAAAGCATTAAACCCAAGATCAGGGGGTCATGAAAATCATCTTGCCTACCTTATCTATACCTCAGGTTCCACTGGTCGACCGAAGGGTGTTGCCGTCGAACATCGCAGTGTGACCACGTTGCTGAATTGGGCCGCAGATACCTGGAGTGACCAGGACCGGGTAGGGCTTTTGGCTTCCACTTCAATCTGCTTTGACCTTTCAATTTTCGAGATATTCCTGCCCCTTTGTTTCGGTGGCTGTGTAGTGCTTGTCCAAAATATTTTTGAACTGTCGTCCTTTAGAAAAATCAACGCCCCAATCACCCTAATCAATTCGACGCCTTCGCTTATGGTTGAATTGCTGCGATCAGGTACAATTCCCGAAACAGTCAGAACAGTAAACCTGGCAGGTGAAAAGTTGCCAGCCGATCTGCCCGCAAAGCTTTACAATTTCAAAAACATCCGGAACATCTACAACCTTTATGGCCCTTCAGAAGACACGGTATATACGACCTATTACCGGGTGCCCCCGGGTGAGACCCGGAATCCACTTATTGGTGGTCCCATCCCAGGGACAGAGGTATTCGTTTTAGACGGACATAGGCAGCCAGTACCTTACGGTGTCACCGGCGAACTGTGTATCGCCGGAAAGGGGCTGGCCCGCGGTTATTGGAACCGTCGCCAGCTCTCTGCCGAACGGTTTGTCAACCTGCCATTTGACAACCAATCAAAAACACGTGTGTATTTTACTGGTGATCTGGTACGGAAGTTACCCGACGGGAATCTCGAATATCTTGGTCGCTGCGATGAGCAAATCAAATTTCATGGCATCCGTATCGAACCTGGTGAGATTGAATCGGTGCTTCGCCAGCACGCCGATGTGTGCGATGCGGCCGTAATAGTCAATTCTAATTCAGCCGGTGTTGAAGCGTTAATCGCCTACGTGGTCTTTGCTCAAGGGAAAGAACCGTCTGGCTCCGAGTTGCGTTCCTTTTTAAGGCTGAGTATGCCTGAGCACATGATACCTTCGATTTTTTTATCCATCGCGGCCATTCCGGTGACTACCAACGGCAAGATAGACCTTAAGGCACTGCCAAAACCTGATCGCATAAAACAAAATGATCGGTCGGGCTATCATGAACCTCGTAACGTGGTTGAGAAAGCCATCGTGGCAGTTTGGATGGAAGTTCTTAACCTCGAAACAGTCGGAATCCACACTAATTTTTTTGATGTGGGCGGCCATTCTCTGATTTTGGTTCGAGTGAAAGCCAAGTTGAAAACCAAATTCAACGTGGATCTACCCCTTGTGGAACTGTTTAAATATCCTACTGTGTTCGATCTGGCCAAATTTATAACGCAGCAGCAAACGGAATCAAATTTTTACTTCCAGGTTTACGAACGGGCCGACAGACAAATTAACGCGATCCGGCGGCGAAAAAAGTTCTTTAAAAGGAGGATCAGGTTAAATGACTGATTCACGTCAGACCTTGGAAAGCATTGCCATAATCGGCATTTCAGGGCGTTTCCCGGGGGCGAACAATGTCAATGAATTTTGGGAAAACATCAAAAAGGGCGTCGAATCCATCAAGTTTTTTTCCGATCAAGAGCTGGTGTCTGCGGGGGAAAACCAAAGTTTGCTACGCAATCCGAACTATGTGAAGGCAAGACCTTTATTGGATGAAGTCGAACTGTTTGATGCTCCCTTTTTCGGGATCAACCCACGAGAGGCCGAAATTATGGACCCGCAACATCGGGTTTTTCTCGAATGCGCTTGGGCGGCCCTTGAAGACGCTGGATACACAACTGATGACAATCCGGCCCGAATCGGTGTATTCGCCAGTACAAGTAGAAGCAGCTATCTCCTTCACAACCTTATGACAAATCCTGAGGTCGTGAAATCAGTCGGATTTCTTCAGATGTTGCTGGCAAACGACAGAGATTATCTGCCGACACGTGTTTCCTACAAAATGAATTTGACCGGTCCCAGTATCAACATCAACACGGCCTGCTCCTCATCACTGGTTGCCGTGTATTTAGCATGCCAAAGCCTATTGAACTTCCAGTCAGATCTGACCCTGACGGGAGGGGTAACCATTATGGTTCCGCAAAGGCGTGGCTATTTATATCAGGAGGGTGGAATCATTTCACCTGATGGGCATTGTAGATCTTTCGATGCGGGTGCCAAAGGCACAATATTCGGCAGTGGTGTGGGGGTCCTCGTGATGAAGCGCCTGGATGAAGCCATCAAAGATAGAGACCACATCTATGCAATCATTAAAAGCGCGGCCGTTAATAACGATGGGGCCGTCAAAATGGGATTCAGCGCACCGAGTGTCGATGGGCAGGCCGAGGTCATTGCGGAAGCGATTGCGCTCGCAGGCATAAATGCGGACACCATCAGGTATGTGGAAACGCATGGCACCGGGACTAGTTTGGGAGACCCTATAGAAATCGCCGCACTGACAAAAGCGTTTCGCGTACATACTGATAAAAAAGGATATTGTGCGGTTGGGTCGGTCAAAACTAATGTAGGGCACTTGAATTCCGCAGCTGGCATCGCCGGACTGATCAAAGCTGTTCTCGCATTGAAGAACAGACTTGTTCCCCCGAGCCTGCACTTCAGACAGCCAAACCCGGAGATAGCGTTTGACGATAGCCCTTTTTATGTAAACACAAGCCCCCTAGAATGGCAAAAAGACGCCGAACCTCGCCGAGCGAGTATCAGCTCATTTGGTGTTGGCGGCACTAATGCGCACGTGATTATTGAAGAAGCGCCACCGGTCTCAACGTCGAAAACCAGGAGCCTACCGCAATTGTTGGTTCTCTCGGCAAGGTCAAAAACTGCGCTGGAAAAATACAGAAGTAACTTAGCCCAACACTTAAGGACGTGTTCGGGAGTGCCGCTGCCGGATGTGGCTTTTACTCTGCGGTTTGGTCGCAAGTCATTCAATTATAGATGGATGGGGATCTGCAAAAACCGTCATCACGCTGTTCACTTGCTTGGAGGAATAGAAGATAAAGGGACATTTCAATATGCTTCATCTTCTGGTGAACCATCGGTCATTTTTATGTTTCCCGGTCAAGGCTCTCAGTACCTTAATATGGGAAAGGATTTATACCAACATATGCCGGGCTTTAAGTCTGCGATAGATAAGTGTTTTAATTTACTCCTTAATGAGTCGGACATAGATCTGCATGCCGTTTTGTTCGCAGAAAAAAAGAATACCCATGACACCGCCACTGAAATACAACAGACCTTACATGCCCAGCTTTCGTTATTCGTTACTGAATATGCATTGGCCAAAGCTTTGATCCAGATTGGTATCCGACCAGGAGCCATGATTGGACACAGTATTGGTGAATACGTAGCCGCCTGCCTGGCTGGAGTTTTTACGCTGCCGGATGCACTTTCTTTATTAGTGAGCCGTGGCAAATTAATGGAGAGTGTGCCGAGCGGAGCGATGCTGGTAGTTTGTCAGCCGGAAAAGGAAGCCCTAAATTTGCTCACAGCCGACCTTTCTCTAGCAGCTGCGAATGGCCCGGCCCTATGCGTGGTTTCCGGGCCATTTAGCGCCATTGAAAAGTATGAAAAAAAGCTGTCAGATCTAAACATAGTGCACCAGCGCCTTCAAACCTCCCATGCTTTTCATTCACGCATGATGGAACCCATTCTTTCCGGATATACGGAACAGGTAAATGGATTGGTTCTACAACCGCCCCGAATCCCTTTTATCTCAAATGTAACCGGGAAATGGATAAAAGACGTAGAGGCTGTCGATGCGCACTATTGGGCCCGGCATCTTCGAAGCACGGTTCGGTTTACGGATGGCATACGGTTATTACTCAACGAGGGAAAACTGGTAATTGTTGAAGTCGGCCCGGGCCAGGCACTGACAACGATGGCCCGCCAACATGCCGACAAGAAAGCTAACCATGTATATTTAAACACCCTTCCCCATGCCTCGGATAAACGTTCTGATTCGGAGGTGCTGCTAACATCAGTGGGGCGAATCTGGTGCGCAGGGTGTAATATCAAATGGAACTATTTATACGGAAATTCGGATTGCCGCCGCGTTTCTTTGCCGACATATCCTTTTGAAAAAAATCGATTCTGGATCGATCCAAAACCAGAGCCCTTCGGTGGGGACAGTCTTCAGGCCCGACACGGTAAAAGAGGGAAAATGGGGGGGTGGTTCTATCGGCCAATTTGGCAAGAATCGAAATTGAAGCCGGCACCGCCCCACAACCGTCCGCGATCAAGAAAAGAAAACTGGCTCGTTTTCATATCCCAACATAAATTGTTACAACCGATATTAAACAGGCTGAAAGACAGTGGTCTGGATATCACCATTGTAAGGATTGGCGACCATTTTACCAGAATTAGTGATAGCACCTACTCTCTGAAACCAGCGGTTCTTGAACATTACACATCCCTGTTGAAGGCCCTTGAGGAGACTGACAGAGTCCCCCAGGTAATATGTCACCTTTGGGGGATTACAGCACCCCACGACTAGGAGACCTCATCATTTCTTTTGGATCGGATCAAAAGAGAGACATTTGACAGCCTTCTGAACGTTGCCCGGGTATTTAAACGAACCAGCGGTGGCTCGCCATTAAGGCTGGAAGTGGTGACCAACAACATGCAAAAAGTATTAGATAATGATAAGATATGTCCTGAGAAAGCTATAATATTAGGCCCCTGCAGAGTGATACCGAAAGAATACCCAAGTATTTCCTGCCGCAGTATCGATATAAATCTTACCAAATCAGAAACGGAGGATTTAGAATCCATAAACTATCAATTGGTGCAGGAATTGTTGGATCCCGGTGATGAGCCTATTGTCGCATTCCGCGGAAAGGAAAGATGGGCACAGGCCTTAGAAAGTGTGGTGTTAAAGAAGGATTCGGATGATGCCATTCAATTTCGAAGGGGTGGCGTCTACCTCATTACCGGAGGCATGGGGGGGGTGGGCTTAGAGGTCGCCAAACACCTGGCTGCGGACTTCCAGGCCAAGCTTGTATTAATGCAGCGATCTTTATTTCCGGCCCCAGAAGAATGGCAAAAATGGCTCGAAAACCAGGATATTCATGATCCCGCCAGGCGAAAAATCGAAAAACTCAATAAGCTTCAACAGTCAGGCGGGGAGGTGTTGGTTGTTGGTGCCGATGTCACCAATGTCGCGGAGATCAGAAAAGTCGTTAATCAGGCTGAATTGCATTTCGGTCGAATCGATGGTGTCCTTCATTGTGCTGGGGTTCCTGACGGGGCACTGATCCAGCGAAGAGAGCCGGATCTGACCGAATCGGTCATGTCACCGAAGGTGAAGGGAACCCTGGCTCTAAACGAAGTGTTTAAAAATAGAAAGCTTGATTTTTTAATTCTGTTCGCGTCGTTGTCATCTTATCTATCGCCCGTCGGTCAAGTCGGTTATGCCGCTGCAAATTCATTTCTAGATGCATTCGCACACTATAAAGAACAATCAGGAGATTTACTTACGATTTCTGTCAGCTGGGATTCTTGGAAAGGCGTTGGGATGGCAGCTAATCGGTCCAAACGCTATACCCATTCGGCCATCGATACAAATTCGCCCTCTATCGAGCAACCTTACGCTGCGCTGGATACAATGCCCGTGATAGATTCCGATGAGAAGAGAAAGGAATCCATACTGAGCGTCGCCAGGAACTGGTTTTTAGATGAGCATAGGATTGCCGGCGAAGCAATATTACCAGGAACCGTTTATCTGGAATTTGTAAGGAAAGAATTCCTAAAAAATACCGGTTGCAAGACCATGGCTATCCCGGAAGCATTTTTCCTGAATCCTCTGACTCTGGCAGATGACGAAGAAAGAGTAGTCCGGACCAGCCTAATAGAGAAGGGCAGCTATCATGATTTCACAGTGCAAAGCCGCGCTGCAGGCAAAAATCCTAGATGGGTGGAGCACGCCAAAGGCAGGGTTTCCAAGCCAGAAATGCGCACCGATTTTCAAAATAACATTGATAAATTGATATCAAAATTTGGCGACAAAAAGACGTTTGCAGTGAAAAACGCTGCCGCCGCAGGAAAGTATCTTAAATATGGCCCCAGGTGGAATAATGTAAAATGGATTGCACTTTGCGAAAATGAAGGAATCGCTGAACTGGAATTGCCTGAAATCTATGCCCAAGACCTCAGGCGGTACAAACTGCATCCAGCCTTATTCGATATGGCAACCGGCTTTTTGGCTTTAAATAGTACGGACGGGAACCTTTACCTACCGTTTTGTTTTAGAAATATTGTAATTAACGCCCCGCTGACACGAAAAATAGTCAGTCATATCAAAGGTACGGTGAGTGCATCACCTACAACGGAAACGCTCAACTATCGCGTTGTCGTTATGGATGAAAATGGAAACGTGCTGGTCGACGTGGGGCAATACATCCTGAGAAAGATAAAAAGGCTAAGTATATCTGATTCATCATCTATGCTGAATACTCCTGAAAAGATCGCGAATGTAGCATTGCATGTAAGATCGCCCGGCATATTAGACAGCCTGGAGTTTCGACCAGTCCCACGAATTAAACCATCGTCGCGGGAAGTCGAGGTAGAAGTCGCCTATACGGGGATGAACTTCAAGGACGTTTTGACCGCCTTAGGAATGATACCACCTACGGATGAATCACCGATTTGCCTGGGTATGGAATTTGCCGGTAAAATAGTGAGAGTAGGTGAAAAAGTGAGTAGGTTTGAAGTCGGGGATAAAGTGATCGGCTTTGCCGGTTCAGCCTTCAATCACTTTGTCACGACGCCTGCAGCGTTAGTAGCGCCGAAACCATCGCATTTGAAAATGATAGAGGGCGCCGCCATTCCGGTCGCTTACTTGACCGCGTATCATGCTCTTGTGAAAATAGCAAAAATTCGTAAAGACGACCGGGTGTTGATTCATTCAGCTGCTGGTGGTGTGGGGATGGCTGCACTGGAAATTGCAAAGTGGAAGCATACTGAGATTTATGCAACGGCCGGTACCCAAAAAAAGCGAGAATTATTAGCTTCAATAGGTATCAAACATGTCTATGATTCTCGATCCATAGAATTTGCCAATGAAATTATGGCCGACACCGGAAACAAGGGCGTCAATGTTGTTTTAAACTCACTGGCTGGAGAGTATATATCAAAAAGTCTTTCAGTGCTCACCCCATCAGGAAGATTCCTGGAGATCGGCATGCGTGACATCCTTTTAAACAACAAACTTGATTTGAAATACTTTAAAAATAACATATCTTTTCATGCAATAATGCTCGGACCGAAAATTCCGGATTTTGCATTGCATTGGTCTGAGTTGGTGCACCTTTTCGATAAGGGCACCCTTAGTCTGATGCCTTTGAAAGTGTTCGGTTTATCTAAAATCAAAGATGCCTTCAAATACATGACAACCGGCGAACATAGCGGGAAGATTGTTGTGTCGCATCCCAAAAGAGGGGCGCTGATCGATATTGTCTCAACGGATGTAAGCTTAAACACGGGGACTTTGAATACGTGTTCGCGGAGCCATCTTCAGGATCACGAATCAGACCTGAAAGAGGATCATTCTTCAGAAGATTGTTTGCCCGAGCATAAATTCTTGGAGGGATTTTTGGAATTTGGCATTAAACCGGCCGAGGGTGCTCAAATATTGACTCATTTTATCCCAAGTTCCATTCCTAATCTTCTGGTCGCAACCCACGATTTCAAGAAACGAATGAATGAAAGCAGATCTATTACAATAAACCGCATAACAAAGGCTCTGGAGAGCGGACCAATGAGGAGGGCAACGCACGCTCGCCCCGATATCGATACAAATTATATAGCGCCCCGAAATTTAACGGAAAAAAAGGTCAGTGAGATCTGGCAGCAGTTGCTCGGTGTCGATAAAGTGGGTATATACGACAACTTTTACGATCTAGGCGGTCACTCCCTACTGGCAGCGCAAATCTATGCGCAGTTGCAGGCGGAATTAGAGGTAGAAATCCCAATAGACTGTATGTTCGATGAACCCAATGTTTCGGCCTTGGCGGAAATGATCGATACGGTTCGGAAAAATGATGTCAGGCATCAGGGTCGGACGGATCGAACAACAGAATGAAACTCAATTACATTTTCGAATCTATGCAGACTTGGTTCCAACCAGGCATACCCAATGCCCCCTATCTTTCCTGAGATCCATGCGAAAACTTACTAGCGAAGATGCACTTGTCAAGATTGTAGCGACTTCGAATATTACCTGTCGGCCTCGATTCTTCCGTCCTGCAACTGTATGATTCTATCAGCGTAGCCCTTTAGTGAGTTGTCGTGGCTTGCAATCACAAAAGTCTGATTGGAAGTGTCATTTAATCTTTTTATCAACTCGAAAATAGAATTTGCAGTCTTTGTGTCAAGATTACCAGTAGGTTCATCTGCCAGTACCACAGCAGGGTTATTCACCAGGGCGCGTGCGATAGCGGCTCTTTGCTGCTCACCACTTGAAAGTTCGCTTGGGTAGTGGTCCTGCCGGTGACTCATATCAACAACCCCCAGAATTTCGATAGCGCGGGCTTTCGCTTCGTTACGCGGGACGAGGCTATATTTGAGTGGGAGCATAACGTTTTCGAGTGCACTTAGATGTGGCAACAGGTGAAATTGCTGGAACACAAATCCAATATTTTTACGTCGAATGATCGACAACTCTCGTTCGCTGCATTTGCTCATTTCATTTCCTTGAAGGATTACTTTTCCACTGGTGGGATGATCAAGGCATCCAATCAGGTTCAGCAGCGTCGATTTGCCAGATCCGGAACGCCCGGTGACTAATAAAATAGTGCTTTGCCGGATGCGTAACGAAATTCCATTCAAGGCCGGTATTTCTTTACCCACGGGACGATAAACTTTGGTCAAATTTCGCGTTTCGATGACAAACATATCAGTCCGCTCGCAAGGCTTCGATCGGATTTCTTTTTGAAGCAGTCCATGCCGGGATCAGCCCTGCAATGATACCCAGTGCAACCGCAAAGATAAATATCAGAACAACAAGGCGCGGAGTGATATCGAAAACAATAATGCCGCGATTAAAAATGGTCATGTTCATTAGATGTATCGTAAGACCACCGAGGGTCAGTCCAGCTATACCGCCAATGGTTCCAATGATTCCGGCCTCAGCTATGAACTCTTTTAGAATATCGCTATTTGATGCCCCTACTGCCTTTTTTAAACCTATTTCCTTAGTCCGCTCCGACACCGACATCATCATGGTGTTGAGTATCGAAAGGCCACCTACGAGAACTGCCACCACAGCACTGCTGACTGCAATCGCTATAAATATTCTCAGCTTCTGCTCATACACTTTTTTAATCTTGCCGGGAGGTAATGCCCTTACGCCGCCTATCTGATGATTAATAGTTTCTGCAATATCGGTAGCCTCGGACAGGTTGTCAGGGAAAACTTCTATTTCCGATACAAGTACATAAGGATCAAGATTTAATGGGTAGGGGAGAATCTCCGCCAAAAGCTCCTGGGCCGACCGGATGGGAATAAAAATGAAATTCGGTTCTCTAAAAAGCTCCAGCAGGCATAAAGTACTCGGATATGGGGTCCATATCCCAGGTAACGTCTTTCCAAGTGATCTTTGAAGTTTTTACAGCCTGCTGGACGATAC
>Ga0126331_1000073_pt1 | contig 43427 bp, 44 predicted proteins | sample InaspJWI98metaG_FD_96379 | JGI IMG/M metagenome (GOLD analysis project Ga0126331, IMG submission 96379) | Marine gutless worms symbiont microbial communities from Oahu, Hawaii - Inanidrilus sp. 2 OAHU.JWI-98 metaG | ecosystem: Host-associated > Annelida > Digestive system > Unclassified | place... | reverse complement strand
CGACTTCACCATCCGCAACGCCTGGCAGAAGTAATTAGAGGAGTTAAATTTGTCAATGGTGTCGAAGAAAAACGGATTGCCGCCTAATTTCTTCATACACAACTATTGACTATATCTCCCGAGGAACTGGGAAGCCGGGGATTTGACACAACCGCTTTCGATATATCTTTAACGGCTATCGAATGGTGCCGGCAGAGATTCCCGAATTCATCGGTTCATTATACGGTTGCAGATCTTTTCAAGGCACCCAGGGAATGGGTGTGCGGATTCGATTTCGTCCTTGAATCCTATACGCTGCAGGTCTTGCCTTTAAGGCTGCGAAGCGGGGCCGCAGCTGAAATCGCAGGTTTTGTCAAACCGGGTGGCAATTTGTTGGTTATTTGCCGGGGACGAGATCTTGATGATCCGGAGGGAAAAATGCCTTGGCCTCTGACGAGAGAAGATTTAGATGCATTCAAGATGCATGGTTTAAAGGAGATTTCCTTCGAGGATTATACTGATAAAGAGGATCCGCCGGTTCGCCGTTTCAGAGTTACCTATTCGAAACCGAAACAGTGACTGTCAATGACGGTACACTGGGTTGACCATCTACTTCGCTTTACGGAAACTGGTGATGTACGTGAAATTGTCATGCCGCAACCGGTTTTCGAACATTTCTGAATGGATCGTGAAGCTAAGTTTATTTGCCAAATTTTCATGGCTATGCCGATACAATTTCCGGCATTTATCATACATTATCACAGTACAAATATTCCTGTTTGCCATCTGAAGTGAATAAGATGAAATCAGCAAGAATGTTGAACATTAGCGTTTTGATTGGAGCGATTCTAATATGGGGATCGGTGAGTTCATCTTTTGCTCAGGATCGAAGAGTGAATGCGAATGCGCTCATACAAGAAACTCAAAAGATGGTCCTGAATCCGGATGAGATGACCATGGTTTGGTGGATTCCCGAGGAATTTTGGCAGGTTAGTCTTGCGCAAAATCCCAATATAGAAAAAGCTCAGGCCGAACTATACATGGATTATCTTCGTCCATATACGCTTATCGTGGTTGCTCACGGCAAAATTGGATCCTTCGGCTTGATAATATACAAAACTGAAACACAAATCCGAAATAGTATTCGGATTATAGATAGCCGGGGAATGAGTTATAGCCCGGTGGCCGATGAAAAAATCAAATACGGCGCCAAATATTTTCTGTCAATGATGAAACCGGTATTTGAAAGCATGCTTGGCTCGATGGGGCCAAACATGCATTTCTTTCTGTTTCCATCAAAGAGCAAATCGGGTCAGAGCATTGCAATTGCGAAAAGTGATGGCTTCTTTTCAGTAGAACTGAGCGAAAGGGAATATATATGGAGACTGCCGCTGGGTTCGCTTGTCGCACCAAAAATATGTCCGGTGGACGGAGAAGAGTTGAGCGGCGGATGGAAATTCTGCCCATGGCATGGCGTTGAACTGAAATAGCGTCTGCAATGTCTGGTTCTTGATAATTTCAGCTATGCCCGATCTGTAATTATGGGCTTTGCACTTCAATCCAACTATTGAAAACCTAGTATTTGACAGGATGTGAATTAAAGGGGCAAAACCCAATAATACATTTAGAATAGTGTTGCACCCTACTTACAGCATCCCGACAACGGTCTGATTATCCGGGTTGACATCGCTCTGACCTTCTCAAGGCCTATTCTTGATTCAACAATTGCAGCCGTAAAGGATTGCCGCCCGTTTTCAAGCAACTTTTTCATCTTTTTAAAGGCTAGAATCGAGATAAAAATTGGACAAAAGGTAAACCCGGCTGATTGTCCCCCTTTTGCGAACGGCAAACCCTCCTCTTCCCAAAGCAGTGTGCCGCCAACAAGGTTGTAAACGTTGCCGAAACCAAGTTTCCTCATAACCTTTTGCGCCAGCTTGCTGCGTCCGCCGACCTTGCAATAGATCAAATAGGTGCCGTCCTTGTCCAGGGCGTTCAAACGGAATTTGAATCCCCGTGAAAGGTAGCTGATATTGACCGCATTTTCCAAGTGCCGTCCGGCAAACTCCTGGGGGGTGCTGACATCAATGATGGCGAAACGATCATTTTTTTCATTATTGGAAATCAGCGACAGCGCTTCGGTAGGAAAGAGATCCATTTTCATTTGGTTTTGAGTGTCAATTTTTGTTACGAACATTTGTTCACCTCCTTTTTAGCCATGTAGACGGTACGAAGGCGAGGAAGGATACACTTTGGGTCGTATATTTTAAAAATTATGGAATTTCGTTTGATGCATTAAAATTTGTGAATTATTTGTTGACACGAGTATAAATTGTATATGCAAGTTGGAGGCAGAGAGAGGGCCTTTCTCTCTGCCTCTATTTTGACTGCCGGTTGTTACCCTCAGCTACTTCTGGGGCTTTTTCTTGTCTTTTTTAGGTTTTTGGGTTTTCTGCGGTTGCCCGACACATCCACAGCCGCAATTCTCTTTTTTATCGGCCATGTTATCACCTCCTTTCTGGTTGTGGTATTAATGAGTCGATTTTCCACGAGATCTGTTTAAGTAATTAAGCAAATGCTTAAATTTATCTGTAAAAAATTTTTCCGAACTGAATCAGGACTCTAACTCCCGAATCCTTTCTCGAACGGTTTTCAATTCATTTTCAAGTTCCCGCCGGTAGCTTTTCAGAGAGTCCAAACGTGAATTGTTGAGTTCCTTTTTGCGGAAATCGCCGATTTGCTTGCAGCCACAGGTACATATTTCAGTCAACGTATCGCGACAATTCTGCATGGTTTTTTCATCTATCGAATAGGGTATCCAGTAGCCATTGCGTTCACTCCTGACAAAACCGACTTGCCGCAGGATCTTTAAATGCTGAGATACGGCTGCCGGTGTTATACCGACCCGTTCGGCGATTTTTTTGGCACCCAGCGGTCCTTCTGATTTCAAAAGCTCGATTATTTTTACCCTGGTTTCAACCGCCAATGCTTTAAACATCTCGGATGGATCTAATTTCATCATAAGATTCCCGGCTACCAATCAAGTAATTAAGTATATACTTAATTATATGTCAAATAAAAAGATTGTCAAGGATTTTGTGCAAAACCGTCGAGCTACACTTTCGACAGGCTCCATAGCGGAATGGGGTGTGACCAAATTGACAGGCAGATAGTTGACGCCTCAACAATTTAGCCGCCGGCTGCCAGGGCTTTGACACGCGGTACTTCCGGGAGAACGCGCTGCCACGAGGCCCCGTCCAACTGTTTGGACCACAGCTCACCGTTGGACAACACGGCGAACAGGATTTCATCCTTCTGGTAGAAACGTTCTACCATATACCGCCGCCATGGGGCTTGCATGCCGGCGGCGGGGTGCCAAGTCTGTCCGCCGTCGCGAGATTCTTCGATGCGTCCGTTTCTGGACACACCGTCCGCCGGCCCGGCGATAATATGCCCGGGATCGGCCGGGTCAACCCACGCGGCCCGAATATAGCAACGGTAAAGGAGTTTCCAGGACCGGCCGCCGTCGATCGAGCGATAGAGGCCACCGCCTGTGGCAGCAGTGACAAGATCAGATGAATCGGGATGAACGGTAATGGAATGAACATCAGGATGAATCATTGAACTTAAATCACGATTCATGTCGGGCTTGCCATCACTGCCGTCAACCAATTGCCATGTATTACCACTGTCATCGGAAACTAAAACACCGCCCACTTCGACAGCCGCATACACCCGGGCCTGATTCGGAGCGGCTCCGGCGATGGCAAATCCGCGCACGCAGCCTGCTTCTGAAGAGTACGGCAGAAACCAGCCATTCGCATCACGCAGTTCACCGACCTCGGGTACGCTGCGCCACGTGTTGGCGCCATCCCGTGATACAAAGATGCCGGCCGGTTCAGTGCCGGCCAGGATGATTTCAGGCGTATTTGAGGAAGCGGCCATCCAGCGCACATACCGAATCGTAAGGTTTTTGTTGGCCTTGTTCTAGGTTTGACCATTGTCTGTCGAACGCCAGATGCCTTCCGTCGTGCCGGCCAGTATGACGCCTTTGGACACGGCAACACTAGTCAAAGGCTGCTCCTTAAGCACCTGTCGGACGATTTTCCAATTTCCTTCGGTTTGGGTGGCGACGAACAATCCGATTGCAGTCGCCAAGTATAGGTAAGTTGCCATGCGTATATCTCCAATATCCGATGAATCAAATGTGCCATTTATGGTTTTGTTTCATATAGAAATGTAAAAACGAACCGACAGGTAGTCAACAATGGTCGGATCGAGAGAAAAAATTCGTGGTGCAGCTCTCGAATAATAATAGGAACCACAGGCAGGAAAGTTTTTGTCTCGACAGTGTTCCTGAATATCCTTTCAGCGGACCTGATGATCCAATTTGACAATAAACCTCGCTTTCGATATTTGGCAGTTTACCGTCTGCGTTCATATGATGTTGCATTTGATAAACCCTGAATCGGTGACACAACTTAAATGTTTGTATGATCCGTCACCCAAAAATGGCTGCTCGATATAAATTGGTATTTATAACGGGGACTTTAAGATCAAAATCAAGAAACTGACGGATTCTTAACGAAAATCGGTACCGGGAGGACTTGGCCCTATGGAAAATGTTGTGATTGTAAGCGGCGCCAGAACGCCGATCGGCAGTTACGGCGGTACATTGAGAGACGTGCCCGTGTACCGGCTTGCCGGTGTTGTCCTGAAGGAGGTTGCAAAAAGGGCACGGATCGAGCCGGCCTGGATTGATGATGTCATCATGGGCCAATCCTACCAGAATGGGGAATGTGCCAACGGTGCACGTATGGCGCTGCTGGATGCCGGCTGGCCTGTTGAAGTTCCCGGTGTTACCCTGGACAGGCGTTGCTGCTCGGGCTTGGATGCTATTTTTATGGGTGTCATGAAGATTCAGACCGGTAATGCGGATATTGTCGTTGCCGGTGGAATGGACAGCATGAGCCAGGCGGAATTTTATGTGCCGGGTGATATCAGATGGGGGATCGGTGCCAAGAATGATGAAAAATGGGGTTTTATGCCCAAGGGACATGGCGCCCTGTCCATGTGGGGCATTCCGCTTTATGACCGGATTCAGCGGGCACGGGTCATGTCGCAGCCCATCGACAGATTCGGGGAACTCAATTCAATGATGACCTGGGCCGAGACGGCAGCCAAGAAGGAGGGAATATCCCGCGAGGAGGCCGATGCCTGGGCTTTCAGAAGCCATCAAAAGGCGATTGCCGCCATGGACGCCGGGAATTTTGCCGGTGAGATCGTGCCGGTGACGATTCCACAGAGAAAGGGTGAGCCCCTGGCTTTTGACAAAGACGAGACGCCCAGGCGCGAGACCACCCTTGAAAAGCTTTCAAAATTGCGACCCGTTTACCCGGATGGGGTGTGTACAGCCGGAAATTCATCCAGCGAGAACGACGGTGCTGCAGCCGTGGCATTGATGTCGGAAAAGAAGGCTGCCGAATTAGGGTTGGAACCGCTGGCCCGGTTCATGACCTGTGCCGTTGCCGGTGCGGACCCTGCGCTGACCTATCCCGCCGTACCGGTTTCGGTGCAGAAGGCTTTAGATAAGGTGGGAATCACCATCGATGATGTCGACCTCATCGAGATTCAAGAGGCGTTTGCGGTTCAGACACTGGCCGATGCCGGGTTGATGGGAATAATAGCCGAAGATTTCGACCGAAAGATCAACGTCAATGGATCGGGTATTTCCCTGGGACATCCAATTGCAGCGACCGGTGCCATGCGACTAATAACCTTGCTTTACGAAATGAAGCGACAAGGCGCCCGGTACGGCCTGGTCACGATTTGCGGGGGAGGCGGGCAGGGAATTTGTGCCGTTGTGGAGCGATCGAAGTGAACCTTCCTTAGGATTACAAAGTACATGCAATCATAAATACGATGACATATTACTTTAAACGGAAAAGTTTGAAGTGCCTAAAGTGAGCTAAAGTGACTAAAGTTGTGGAATTCGGTCGATTTTATATAAAAATATGGAGTGGAGCGATACTGTAATCCGTGACGGTTCGATGTATTCTATCTTTTTATAAATAGACCGCGCTGAAAGCGCAGTCCTTAACTTTAGCTCACTTAACACTTTCAACTTTAGTCACTCTTAAGTCTAGCTTCCGTATATTTCATTAATAATACGTCATCGAATATACGAAATAGACCACTTAGGTTGTCTATTTCGTATATTCGTTAAACAACCTCAGGCAAGTTGGATGTTCGTTGCGCAAAGGCGGGAAGTAACTTGGCCGTAAGGAGTAACGATATGGAGATAAAAAAAGTCGGCGTCGTCGGATGCGGTGTCATGGGTTCCGGTATTGCTCAGGTGTGCGGTAAGTCAGGCTACGAAGTGGTGGTGATGGAGAAAGACCCGGCATTTTTGAAAAAGGGCCTTTTAGCCATCGAAACATTTCTAAAAAAGGGTATCGACAAAGGAAAAGTCACGGAAACGCAAAAAACCTCGATCCTGGAGCGGATTAACGGGACGACGGATTACAAGGAGTTTCACGATTGTGATTTAGTTATCGAGGCCGTTGTTGAGGATATCAATCTTAAAAAAGATATTTTCGAATCACTCGATCAGGTTTGTAGTGGTCATGCGATATTTGCCAGTAACACATCGAGTCTATCCATCATCGATTTGGCCAAGGCGACAAGGAGGGAAGAAAAGTTTCTGGGATTGCACTTTTTTAACCCGGTGCCCCTGATGCGGCTGCTTGAAATCGTGATCAGTCTTGTCACCAGCGCCGAGACGCTCGAAATCGGCAAAGCCTTCGGCGAATCTCTGGGAAAGACCGTGATTGTGTCCAAAGACACTCCCGGCTTCATCGTGAACTACCTGCAACTGCCGTTTCGTCTCAACGCCATCCGCATGTTGGAAGCCGGCATGGCGACCAAAGAGGATATCGACGCTGCAGCCACCCTGGGCCTGGGGCATCCCATGGGCCCCTTTGCCCTGCAGGATCTCGTGGGTCTAGACGTTACCTATGCCGCTGCCCTTTCTATATACGAAGCGACCCGTGATCCGGTGTTCTACCCACCGGTGCTCATGCAAAAGATGATCGCGGCGGGATTGCTGGGCCGCAAAACAGGAAAAGGTTTTTACGAATATAAAAAGAAATAATTGAACGTCTCGGAAATTCTACAAATCAATGAAAATATAGCGTATTTTTAAGGTCTAAGTTTTTGCCCTAATATTGGAATAATGGGATATTGGAAAGATGGAATAGTGGGTGTTATAAAGGATATTATCTATTTTCCATTTTATCGGTCCGCCGTTGGCGGACCATCATCCCAACGCTCCAGTATCCCAAAACCCAATCTTCCAATCTTCCATCATTCCAACATTCCAATCGCACGACCTTGAGGCTCTCGACAGGTTGGGGCGAAGCCCCGAACTTGATAGATTTATCATCAAGGGGCCAGCAGCTTTTTTACACGCTTGGCAATGGCCAGACTTCCCGTCAATCCGGGACTGTCGATACCCAGCAGATTGAGGCAGCGTCGCTCACCGGCACTAAAATCGATGACCCAGTCCTGGTGGCCTGCCAGCCGGGCCTGTATGCCGGTCTGATGGGGAACAAGATCATCTTGCCGCACACCGGGAAAAAAGGGCCGGATCTGTTCGTAAAACAATTTTGTCGGTTGATAGGCACCACCATAATCCTCCTTGTGGTATGCTTGACGGTTTAGCGGACCTACGGTGACCTCCGGACCGATGGTGCTTTCCCCGGCGTCACCGGGCATCAGGGTGGGCGTCAAATGAACGCCCACGGTAAAATATGTATCCTGCTCGGTGGTCACCTTCCGAGGTGTAGGATATATGTTCATGCCCCGCAGCATCAGATCCTGCCGCTTGGTACGATAGAATTTCATCGCCTCGCTGCGCAGCGGGTCAATCTGATAAGTAGAAGCGGGCTGCACCATACGGGCCACTTCATCACCGTACAGACCGCCTGCGTTCACCAGCTGCTGCGTGATAAAGGTGTCCCGGGCGCCGTCCCGGTATTCGATTTTCACCGCCAGACCTTCATTTCTCACTTCGATGCCCACAACTTTGGTTTGAGTGAGAAATTGTGTGCCGTTTTCCGCGGCTAAAATATGCAGTTTATGCACAAAAGCAGTAGGATCAATAATGCCAGAGGTGGGCAGCAGCAGTGCTGCGACGGCCTGCACGCAGGGCTCTAATTCACCGGCCCGGGATCCCGTCACCGATTTTACAGGAACGCCGTTTTCTTTAGCCCTTTGCAGATACATGTCGAGAACAGCCTTTTCCGCTTTATTCGTGGCTACCACCAGCTTGCCGGTTTGACGGAAAGGTATCCCCTGCTGCCGGCAAAACCGGTACAAAAGTGTGTTGCCTTCCGAGCACAGGCCGGCCTTGAGCGGACGCGTTGACCGATCGTAATAAAGTCCGGCATGGATCACCCCGGAATTGCGTGAGGACTGGTTTTCACCGCGGGTGATGCCCGGATTTTTTTCCAGGACGAAAACTTCCCAACCCGACCGGGAAAGCTCCCAGGCAACTGCACAGCCTATCACTCCCGCACCGACTACCGTAAGTTTTACCTCATAGGGCATTATTCCCCTGCCTCCAAACCAAAAGAAAAAAGCAAACCGAGTTAAGGCCTTCTATCATGTATGGACTTGATAGTTTCCTTGACAAGTTCCTTTTTGATCAATTATGAATTAATTATTGCGGTCTTTGATAAAAAGCAATGCTTTGTTCGTACCGGCTATCAACATGAAGTCACATAGCCCTATTTCAAAAGGGTAGGTCTTTAATAACCTGAGTACTTTTGAAAGGAGGAAAAATGAAACGAAAAGGCTTTATGGTAATTGCTCTGGTTGTTGTGTCGGTTTTTCTGATCGCTCCGGGTGCACCGGCGGAACAGAAATTCCTGCGGATGTTCTCCGGGCCCGAAGGTGGATCCTGGTACCCCCTTGGCTCGGCTATGATGAGCATTGTGGAAAAGAACTTGAAGATTTCCTCTTCCAACGGGCCCGGCGGTGGTGTGGGCAACTGTAAGGCCGTCAACGGCGGGCGCGCCGATCTGGGCTGGACATACACCCACACAGCCTACAACGCTTACAGCGGCCGCGGAAAATTTAAAAAAGAAAACACCAACCTCCGGCATCTGATGTCCCTGTACCCCGGGGTTTTTCAGATGGCGGTGCCGCGGTCCAGCAAAATCTACAGCGTGGCCGACCTGAAAGACAAAAACATCGTTCCGGGAAAGGTGGGCTTTTCAGGGACCGTCATCGCCGAACAGGTACTGAAGTCCTACGGCATCACCTTCGACAGTATCAAGAAAAACGGCGGGTTGGTCAGCTATGTGGGCTACTCCGATTCGGCCGCACTCATGAAAGACGGCCACAGCGACTGTTACATGGCCGTGACATCCTGTCCCCAGTCCACCATCATCGATCTGAATTTTCGACCGGGCGTGCGTTTTCTGCCCATCGACGAGCAGCACATGAAAAAAATCCTGGGCATGGAACCCGGACTGATGGAAACCGCCATACCTAAGGATGCCTACAAGGGCATGCAGGCCGATGTCCGAACGGTGGGAACTGTGACCGCCATCGTGATCCACAAGGACGTATCTGATGATCTGGCTTACAAGATCGTCAAAACCCTGTACGCCAACTGGCCTGAACTGGCCAAGGTCAAAAAGAAGGCCATCGAAGATTCCAAGCCGGAAAAGGCGATGCAGGGCGCCCGCATTCCCGTGCACCCGGGTGCAATGCGCTACTACAAAGAAATGGGCTACGCAAAATAACGGCTTCCGGTGCCGGGGGCTGCCGGCACCGGGCACAAACTTTGTCTGCCAAATCGCTGCGATGTTGAAACGGGTCGAGGAACACTAAGTTGTCTGCCGCTACGCACAAACTTCAATACGAGGAGGAAAAGAAAGAAAGCGTTCTGGAATGGCTGCTGCGCCAGAAGAAGGGCGTCTTTCATTATCCACTGGAGCTTTCCGTTTGCTTTTTATCGATAGCACTGAGCATCTATCATCTGTTTGTGGCCTACGCCGGGTCTTTGGAAGCCCATGCTTTTCGTTCGACCCACCTGGCCTTTGTCATGATCCTGTGCTTTTTCCTGCGTCCCTTGGGCCGCGAAAAATGGACCGACCCCAAAAACGCCTGGTTTGGGGTCGATCTGCTTTGCGCCCTGCTCACACTGGCCGTGCAGGTATATACCCTATGGGATCTGGAAGCTTTCATCTTCCGCCGCGGTGATTTGAACACGCTCGACCTGTGGGCCGGAACCATCATGCTCATTCTGCTGCTCGAGGCCACCCGGCGCGCGGTGGGATGGGCCATGGTCATCATCGCCGGCTTCTTTTTGCTGCAGACCGCTTTTTCGGATCATTTCTTTGGCATATTCTACGGTCCTCCCAGTTCCTGGTTCACCATGATAGATTATCTGTTTATGCGCGAAAACGGCATTTACAGCATACCCCTGATGGTGATGGCCACCTATATCTTCTTGTTCATCCTGTTCGGGGCCATCCTCGTGCGATCGGGGGCCGGTCGTTTTTTCATCAACGTCGCCCTGGCCCTTACCGGCAGCAAAGTGGGGGGGCCGGCCAAGGCATCGGTGGTCAGCTCATGCCTGATGGCTTCGGTTTCGGGATCCGCCGTGGCCAACGTGGTCACCACCGGCAGTTTTACCATTCCGCTGATGAAACGTATCGGCTACCGGAATTATTTTGCCGGTGCGGTGGAAGCCTGTGCTTCTTCCGGGGGCCAGATCATGCCGCCCGTGATGGGGGCGGCGGCCTTCGTGATCGCCGAGTTTCTCAACATGCCTTACCTGAAAGTGGCCGTAGCCGGCATATTCCCGGCGCTGATCTATTTTTTTTCTATTTTCGTAATGGTTCACTTCGAGGCTCGCAAACGCAACCTGGCGACGATCCCAGCCGCCGAACTGCCCAGTTTCAAGCAGGAAGTCAAGCGGGGCGGACACCTGTTTCTCTCCATTATCGTCATAATCGCATTGTTGGTCATTGGCTATACACCCATGTATGCCGCTTTTTGGGCTATCCTGTCTATCCTGGTGTTAAGCGCCATGCGCCGGGAAACCCGCATGAGCCCCGTCGGCCTTCTCAGCGCCCTCGAAGAGGGGGCCCGGATGGCGGTGTCGGTTTCCATCGCCTGTGCGGCGGCAGGGATTATTATCGGCTGTGTATTCGTATCCGGCCTGGGTCTGAAGTTCACTAATCTGATTGTAACCATTGCCGGCGGTATTTTGCCCATTGCTCTGGTTTTAACCATGATTGCATCCCTGATCCTGGGCATGGGGCTGACGACAACGGCCGTGTATATCACCCTGGCAGCCCTGGTGATACCGGCCCTGACCAAGATGGGTGTCGAGCCCATCGCCGCCCATTTTTTTGCCTTTTACTATGGATTGGTTTCGGCCATCACGCCACCGGTGGCACTGGCATCATTTGCCGCGGCAGGCATCGCCGGATCCAATCCCATGCAGACCGGATTCCACTCTCTGCGGCTGGGTATCGCCAAGTATATATTGCCTTTTGTCTTCATATATGCTCCGGGGATGGTCTTTGTCGGCAGCTGGCACGAGATTACCCTTGGCATACTCGGCGGCTTCGCCGGGATTTACGCCCTTACCGTCACCACCGAGGGGTGGTGCATTTCCAGGGTGAGTTGGCCGGTCCGGATTCTCATGGCCATTTGTGCCCTGCTGTTTTTTATACCCGGCCTGAAGGTGGTGTTTTCGGGTCTTCACCTGAACCTGCCATTCTGGCTTACCCATCTTCTGGCTTGGATGCTGCTGCTCGGTTTTACCCTCATGCACCGCGCAAAGCATCGCAATTCAGGAAAGGAGGCGCCGGCATGAGTAGGCAACGCGTGTTTCAGTGGCTGCTTTTGGCGGCAACGGCGGTCCTGTTGATGCTCCTGAAACATCTTCACATAGGCGTTACCCATTATAACGTTTTTTTATTGATCCTGGTGGGATGGTGCCTAGGGCTGGTGATTGTCTTTCGGGTGCTGACCACCGGTCGTCGTTCCGATCACTGAAGTATTGGCAACGTAAAACCCTGGGTTTAGAGATGGCGGACGCAAATTCACCCGGCGATTTTCGGTTACGGATCGACGCTGGAATTATCGGTTAGAATGCTCAAACCCTGCTTGGCTTTCAGCGGGCAGAATATGTCCCCAGCGGTTTTGCTTGTCGTTTTCCCGGACAAAGGAAACATCTGGCATGTTCGTGAATATGGGCCGCGTATTTCAGCAGACTGCTTTGCAGTATGCTGCCCGCCCTGCCGTGATTAACATCGAACGGGGCCGCCGTTTTACCTACACCCGGATGCACGAGCTCACCAACTGCCTGAGCAATGCCTTGAAGCATCGCTTCGGGCTTGGGCAAGGCGATTTCTACGCCACAATTCTGGATAACGACAACATGGCCCTGTTTCACCCCTGGATGCTGAAAAGCCCGGTGGGAGCAGTCTGGATCGATGTGCGCGATTCAGCCGGCGAGCAATTAAGCCGGATTGACTATGTTCAGCCCAAGCTCGTATTTGCTGAAGCAAGGCTGGTGCCCCAGCTTCACGAGCATCTACAAGAGCGTGAGATTCACCTGGTGATCATGGACCGGCCTAAAAAAAGCCGGCCCGGCGTTTCCTATTTCTGGGACGTGGTTGAACAGGCCGTAGCGGCAGAGGTTGACGAAGAGTTTGCAGCCGACAATGCCGCCGAGCATATCAGTGTACTGCGCTTTAGCGGCGGTACCACCGGCCGGGCTAAGTGCGCCAAGTACACGCCTTTCAACCTTTGGACCTGGGGCTGCAACCCGACGCATTATTATGAAACCTATCCATTTGAGCATCCACGGGCGCTGCTGTTTTCGCCGCTGCATCATGCCGCATCCGGGTCGGTTGTCATCCCGGTGCACATCAAAGGCGGCACGGTCATCACTCTCAACCGGGCCGAACCGGAATTTATCGGCAGGACCATTGAAAAACAGAAAGCAGATATGATCTATGCGGTGCCGACGGTGCTCTACCGAATTTTGGAAATGAATCTGGCCCGCCGGTACGACCTGAGCAGCCTGAAGACGATCCGCTACGGTGGGGCACCCATCTCGCCTTCGAAGTTGGAAATACTGCTGGAGCTCTTCGGGCAGATTTTCGTCCAGGGATACGGTTCCACCGAGTGCTGGCCGTCGGTTACCATTCTGGGCAGAAAAGACCACGACACCAAAACGCAGGAGCAGATAAAAAAGCTGTATTCAGTGGGCCGGCCTCTGCCCGGACAGGAGGTTATCATCTGTGATGAAGGAGGCAAACCGCGGCCAACGGGTCAGCACGGGGAGCTGTGGGTTCGGGGGCCCAACACCATCGAAGGGTACTTCAAAGCCCCGGGGCTGACGGAAGAAAATTTCTCCGCCAGCGGTTTCTGGAAATCCGGCGACATCGGCTATATGGATGACAATGGCTATGTCTACCTGGTTGACCGCAGGCAGGATATGATCATCACCGGCGCTTACAATGTCTATGCCATCGAAGTGGAAAACTGCCTGAACAGCCATCCTGCGGTGCAGAATTCGGCGGTGGTGGGCATTCCGCATGAAATCTGGGGTGACCAGGTCTGTGCCATGGTGGTACTTGCCCGTGGTTGTAAGGCATCCGCCCAGGAGTTGATCGACCACTGCAAAGGCCATATGGCCCGCTATAAGGCACCTGGAAAAATCGAAATTACCGATCAGCTTCCCCTGAGCCCGGCCGGCAAGGTGCTGCGCCGTGAAGTTCGCCGACTGCTCACGGGTGGTTGAGACCACTATCGGTCAACAATTTTTCAGAAATAAATTAATGGAACATTATTCAGACAACCACTACTATCAACAGCAGGAACGATCCAGTTTGAGGATCTCCATCAGCATTTCGTCCCGCCAGTTTTTTATTTTTTCGAGAGAGTTTTGGCGCACGATTGCCATCTCATTCACGCTTTTGACAAAGGTATCCCGCATCGGGGGCGAGATGGCGTCCCAGGTGGCCATCGATTCCCATCGCAGACGATAGGACTCTGAATAATTTTCCACGAAGCTCCGGATGCCGTCCCCTGCCAGGTAAGCCCGCAAAAAGGGGCCGATGAAGGGGTCCCGCATCCCCATTCCCGTGCAGAAGGCCGTGTCGACATCTTGCGCACTGGCGACGCCGTTTGCCACCAGATCAATGGCCTCGCGCAGGAGGGCGGCCTGGAGCCGGTTGACAATGTAGCCGGACACTTCTTTTTTAAGCTGGACCGGGGTTTTGCCGAGTGTCTCCATCAGATCGCAGGTTAACTGAACAGTCTCCGGGGCTGTTTGGCCGCCGCCGACAATCTCCACCAGGGGCAAAAGATGAACGGGAAGAAACGGGTGGGCCAGCACGCAGCGCTGCGGTCTTGCGACTGCTGTTTGAATTTCACTCATCAACAGCCCGGAACTGCTGCTGGCAAGGATTGCGTCAGATGGGGCCAGGGCATCCATCTGCTTGAATACTTTCTTTTTAGCCCCATAATCATCAAAAACGGATTCCTGAACGTAATCGGCGCCCTTTACGGCCTCGGCCAGTTCCGTGGTAGTAAGGATGCGCTTTTCAGCCCTGGCGGCCTCTCCATTTTGAAGACGGTTGTTGTCTTCCATAAATTTCAAGTTCAAAGCCACCTGTTCGATGGCGCTTTGCAGTCTATCTTCACTCAGATCCTGCATTACAACCCCATATCCCTTGGCGGCAAACAGCGTGGCCCATCCCTGCCCGATAAGCCCTGAGCCGATGCAGGCCACCTTTTTGACGTCATTGTGCATTTTCCCGATTCCTGTATTTGGTTTTTCCCAGTCTTTCACGGTCGCTCTTTTTCAATCCTTTAACCACCAGGTCGTAAGATTCGTCAATCATTTTTCTCACTTCGGCATCGGGAATGGACCCATCCAGGACAACGGTGTTCCAGTGTTTTTTGTTCATGTGATATCCGGGCTTAACCGCGTGAAATGCGTTGCGCAGATGCAGGGCCAACTCCGGGTCGCACTTGAGATTGATCCGCAGGGGATCTTCATCCAGCCCGATCAGGGCAAACATTTTACCCATGACTTTAAAAACCATCACCCTCGGGCCGAAGGGAAATTCTTCAGTGGCGCCCTTTCTGTTTTCCAGGTATTTTCGTAATTCGTCGAATGTCAACTTGTGAATCCGGTTGGGCCCGTTGAGCCGCACCTGTCCCGCCGGGGTGGGATTGAGCCCGTTGGCCCGGGTTGTCGGGATGGCGGTGTAATCGGTTGACTGGACGAAGCGGACTAATCCGTGATTTTGCGGTCGGCTGCAAGCCCGATTATTTGGTTGCGGCAACTCTGCGTCCGACAAACAGGTTGTAGAGCCAAGCAAAAACAGCGCCGCCGATGAGACCGTCTGCAAAAGCCCAGATCAGGCCGATGATGCTGCCCAGCGGCGAGATACGGTAGCCCTTGTAGAGCCGGCCGATCAATGTGACATCACCGGTGACGCCTTCAAACGCGATTATCCACCAGGTCAACAAAAACAGGCCGGCTCCCCAGATGATTCCGCAGGTGAGAGCGAACGCTTTTACGTCGAGTTTCATTTTTTGCTCCTTTCTTGCGTCGCGGCCGATTGCGCTGCGGCCATCACATCCTTGAGCGGGACATTGCGCTCTGTGGCCAGGCGCTTGCAGTCCTCATATTCCGGTGCGATATTAATGATTCGATCCCCTGCTCGAGCCACCTTGATGCGAACGGCTCCGTACGGTGTCCGGATTTGCTCGATGGCCCTCTGGGCCTTAATCCGGTTGTCTATCCGCCAGCGCAAACCGATCGTGGTGGTCTCGCGCATCAGCATATCCGACACTTCGCCCACCCTATCCGGCGGGCAGATAACCGTAACCAGTGTGCCGGGTCGATTCTTTTTCATCTGGACCCGCGTGAGAAATACATCCAGGACACCCGATTGGAGCAAACGCTGGATGAGGTGATCGTAAATCTGCGGTGACATGTCGTCGATATTGGTTTCGATTACCGCCGCCTGCTCCATATCGTATTCGGCAACCTTATGAGCGGCTTCGCCAATTACCACCCGTAACAGATTGGGGATAGACGGCTCGGCGGTACCGGCGCCGTAGCCGATAGTTCCTATCTTCATGGCAGGCATCGGCCCGAAGTCGTTCGTCAGGGTGGTGAGGATGGCCGCACCGGTGGGCGTCAGCAGTTCTCCGGCAACACCGGTCGAATAGACCGGCAACCCTTTGATCAACTCGGCCGTCGCCGGTGCGGGTACCGGCAGAGTTCCGTGAGCACATTCCACCGTGCCGGTACCCACGTGCAAGGGTGAGCAGAATACGGCCTCGACTTTCAGCAGCTCCAGTCCGCTGACGGCCCCGACCACATCAATGATTGCATCGACCGCCCCTACTTCGTGGAAGTGAATGTTTTCAATGTTCGTGCGGTGAACCTTGGCTTCAGCCTCGGCCAGTTGGGTGAAAATTTGAATCGATTTTTGCTGCACGGATGGCGGCAGGTCGCTTTTCTCGATGATTTCCCGGATATGGGACAGATGCCGCTGATGGTGGTGATGGTGGTCCTGATCGACAGCGACCAATACCTGACTGCCCCCGATACCTTTTTTGATCACCGCTTGCACCTGAAGATCGTAATGGGTCAGGTGAAGCCCGGCCAGTTGCGCTTTCAGTGCATCCGGCGCCAATCCGGCATCCACAAGGGCGCCGAGAATCATATCCCCGCTGGCACCGGCAAAGCAGTCGAAATAAGCGATGCGCATGGTTTGACTCCCATTATTCAGATTGAATTTGAGCCTTATTTCTGATCCGCCTTTGGCGGCTAATCACAAATGGGTTTGTACTAACCACAAAGACACGAAGGACACAAAGGCTTTTTTATTCGTTCTTCTTTGTGTCCTTCGTGTCTTCGTGGTTAATATAAAATCGGTAACTGTTCCTGGTTTTTTCCATCCGTACTGAAATCCGAATCCTTATCTTATTATCTCTTCACCCAGTGTTCGGTTCAGACTCCCCATCGAATATCCTTCCAGATCGAGTGCCACGTACTGAAAACCGAGGGTCTTAAAATATGCGACGATTTTTTGTCGGAGCGGCGTTTGCATATATTGGGGCATATCCTGCGGTTCGATCTCCAGCCGGGCAATCTGTCCATGATGCCTGACCCGCAGCTGGACGGAAAACCCCAGTGCTCGGAGGTATTCTTCACCAGCATCGACCTGTCGGAGCTTTTCCGGCGTAATCGGGCTGTGATAGGGAATTCTGGATGCCAGACAGGCAAAGGACGGTTTGTTCCAGGTGTCAAGGCCGAGTGTTTTTGACAGGCGACGTATTTCAGCTTTTTTTAAACCGGCCTCGGCCAGCGGACTGCGGACTCCCAATTCCTCCACAGCTTGAATACCGGGTCGATAGTCATTATGATCATCGCGATTGCCGCCATCGAGCACATAGCGGCATCGCTCCTGTTCGGCCAATTCCAGCAAACCCGCAAAGCGTTCTTTTTTACAGATGTAACATTTGTTCTCAGGATTCTTGACAAATTCGGACAGCGCCAATTCATGGGTCTCCACCTGCACATGTCTTACACCTATCGTCTCGGCCAATCGGACGGCATCCTTGCGCTCGTGATTCGGGTTGGTTGCCGATAGTGCTGTTACCGCCGTGACATCATTTCCGAGAACATTATTGGCCACTTTCAGCAGCAGGGTGCTGTCTACACCGCCTGAAAATGCGATCAGCACGCGGCCCATGTCCTTCAGGATTGATTGTAAGCAGCTGAATTTTATCTCGAGCGTGTCCTGTGTTTCTGGCATCTCTGGTTCCTGATTTGACTCGCCTTATCGTTTATTGCCCGCCGGTCTCCGGTTGTCTGCGATTTGATATAGTATATGTACACCCTGCACTTCCGCTTTGGCTTTTTGGATTTTCAAATTTCCTCACCAGCAATACCACAATGAAGGCACGCTCCTGTAGGCCAATCCCTTTGTCATTCTATCCATTATCTATCCTTGGCGCACATTTGCTTTCGGCTTGATCATCCATCGAAGTATCGTTGTCGATATTAAAAGGTAATAAATTACCTGAATAACAACAACCATAGCGGCGGCTAAATAAACATTCAGATTTCCGGGGATAAACCAATCCTCACAATATTGAATAATCACCGGGGCAGGGTAGAAGAGTGCAGCGGTAAATTGCAGCCATTCCGGTCCATGACGGCCGACCATCATAATCAAAACGCCGAAGGCGGTACCGATTGTTCCAATGACAAGTGTTCGCATAATTTAGGTTGCTCTTAATTTCGAGATAGCGTTTATCTTTAAGTATTGCATATTTAAAGGGCTGCCGCAAACTTTACATTCTTATACCGCTTGTGATCAGAAAGAATATCGTCGAGCAATGTATGATTCTTGCATATTTCGTGGCTTGCGGCGGAAAAGTTCATTGTAACAAACATTTGTTTTTGAGTCATTTGTGCCTTTGTGGCTATTCATTATGGTTTATCCGGGTTGGGATTCAATGGACATACTTGGTGCCCCAACCGTTATTGCAGGTATTCAAAACGTTTTCGATATCGTACCAGCAAATAAAGGAAAAACGGACCGCCCATCAGCGAGGTCAGAATGCCGACCCTCAGATCGATCTTGACGACCAGACGGACGAAGAGATCGGCGTAAACGACGAAAGCCGCTCCCAGAAGGCCCGCCAGGGGAATCAACTTTCGATTGTCCGGTCCGATAAGGCCTCTGACGATATGCGGGGCAATGAGTCTGACAAACCCGATTATACCCGCAACCGCGATGGCACCACCGGTTTGAAGCGCCGCAAAGAAAAGAAGTGCATTGCGCGCCAGTCGAATGTTAACCCCCAGGTTTGCCGCGGTTTCATCGTCAATCATCAGGATATTCAGGTCTTTTACGAAAATAAATGTTCCGCCCAGAGCCAGAACGGTTGTCGGCAGAACGATATGGACGTGTTCCCAGGCGCGGTTATTCAGATCGCCCATAAGCCAGGTGATGATCACGCGTCCCACGTCAAATTCGCTGGTTCCCAGGGTGACGATAAATGAGGTCAAAGCCCCGAAAACCAAGTTAAGGGCGATGCCGGCCAGCAGCAGGGTTGAAACCGAGGTTTGGGTACTCGAGCCGGCAATAGCAAAAACCAGCACCAGCGTCATTATCGAACATGCAACCGCCGCGATCGGCAGGGCAAATAAAAACCGGGCGGCCAGTCCGGTATAAATTGCAAAAACCGCCCCCAGGGCCGCCCCTGAACTGATCCCGATGATACCCGGGCTTGCCATGGGGTTTTTAAATATTGCCTGCATGATGCATCCGGCAGCACCCAGGGAAAAACCGACGAGAAATGCCACAATAAACCGCGGCATCCGTCCATCCCAGACGATAGCCGATTCGACGGCATCTACGCGATTGGTGAAAAATCCTGCTTTCGAAAGTACAATTCGGATGATCTGATTCGTTTCAATTTCCCACGAGCCGTAAGAGATCGTCAGAAAGGCCCCTGAAAGTAGCATGACCACCAGCGCAACAAGCAGTATAAAATCTTTTCTGAAGATCAGACTAAAAGGCATTTTCATAAACGATACCGGCAAGCAGGTTGGCGCTTAAGATCATATACTGGGATCCGGCTGTAAGATAGACGTTGGGGACTGCATAGATTCTGTTGTTTTTTACCGCACGGGCATGGGCCAGGATACGGCGGTTCATCAACTGCTTTTTGAGATGATTTCCGGCCGGTACGATGATTATTTCAGGATCCCATTTGAGCAGAGTTTCATCGTCGACCCGGCTCCAGGATGCGATGCCCTCCCTGGCACCCACATTGACCACCCGGATCATACGGCAGATCGAATTGAAGTTTGAAATTTTCCCGGGGACATAGCCCCCGACATCGTAAAATAGAATTTGTCTGGGGCGATCGGCTGCGGGTAATTTGGCCTGGATTGCCTGCATTTTAATGTCCATTATTCGGACCAATTCCGCAGCATTGCCCGCTTCTCCGATAATTTCGCCAATGGTCAGAATCTGTTTTTTTATGGATTCGATCGTTCCAAAATGGCCGAGATCCAGATACGCAATTCCAGCCTTTTCCAATTTTTTCTTAAACGCCGCCTCTGAGAAAAATACCGTAAAGATCAAATCGGGCTGATAACCAATTATCCGTTCGGTTTGTTTGGAAGTGTAAACGGGGTGCCTGGCTTTTACCTGATCTGCAATAAAGCAGTACCTTGGGTTGGCGGAAAGTTCGTTGTAAGCGATTATCCTCTCGCGCGGGCAGATAGCCCAGAGAATTTCCGCTACGCCGACGCCATGGGGTATGATCCGCAGGGGCTTGCGGTCCATTGTCAGTTTTTTTTCCCGACGGTTCGGGCGGTCCTGCCGGAAATCATAAACCTCGTAATCGTATGTAATCATCCTGGGCCAGCTTTCATTTGAGCCGCCATGACCACGGGCGTAACTCAGCGCCCTTTTCAAATCGGCCATTTTCAGCGGGGGCTGGATCGTATGCCCGTTTTCAGCCTGTCCGAACACCAGGGACGGAGCGTACAAAATCCCGGAGATGGCTCCATAAATCAAAGCCTTTTTCAGCATGCGGCGGGTGAATTCCGGTGTCATTTATAAAAGTATAAAAGTGAATTATTGCCGTCATCAAGCCTGGTCATCTGCACACCGAAGACGCGATGGAGGTTTTCCTTTGAAAGCGCCTCGGCGGGCGCACCCTTAAAAATTAATTCGCCATCATAAATGATTGATATGGAGTCGCAATACCGACCGGCGATATTCAAATCATGTATGTTGACCAGAATTGTTTTTCCCTCACTTTTTAATTCGCACAGCAGTTCCATAATGTCGAGACAGTGATGGATATCCAAATCGGATGTCGGTTCATCCAGCAGAAGTATGTCGGCTTCGGTGGCCAGGGCCCGGGCAATAATCGCCAATTGGAGCTCCCCGCCTGACACAGTGTTGATGCTTCGGTCTTTGAGGGTCCAAATCTGCGTGGTTTCCAATGCCTTTTTAATGATATCCCGATCCTTGCCGGCCAGGGATTGAAAGCGCCCCGAATGCGGATTCCTTCCCATGGCAACGATGTCGTATACAGACACCGGGAAGCTGATGTGCGTATTTTGAGGGACCATCGTAATAGACCTGCTCAGCTCTTTTCTGGATATGTCCCGGTAGTTTTTAGCGTTGATAAACACCGTTCCGGCTTGGGGCTGCCAGATGCGGCAGATGTTTTTGAGTAGCGTCGATTTGCCGGCGCCGTTGGGCCCAATGATGCCGTGAATTTTAAAGGACTCATATTCGGCCGTTACGTCTTTCAGGATTTGTTTATCACTGATCGAAAAGAAAAGATTTTGAATTCTCAGCATTATGTCCCGTAAATTATATTAAACGCAATTTAATCGCCTTGTGAATCTTCATTTTCTTTTACTTGCGCACGCGCCTTCGGGCTCGCTCAAAAATAAATTCCCATTTTATGCGCCGATGCATCTCGACATTTTATACGCTGATGCATCCCGTCTGGATGCGTTGCGAAAACTTGGAATTTCTCTATATTTCTGCGTTTTAGCGCCTTGCCCGACTGGCGTCTCAACGCCTATAATTGTGAAATTATTTCTTAGTGAACCCTTAACCGGCTGCATTCACTTCAGGTCCTGAATGCCTAAAAATATCAGTTTCCACAGAGAATAGGCGGATACAACAGTAAAGACCAATCCAATCAGACCGCGCAATCGGTACCGCAATCGAAGTACAAACACGGCGTCCGGCGGCGGCGGTGTCATGCCTTTGCCGGTCAGAGCAGAATAAAGCAGGAAAATGCCCAGCACAAAAAATCCGATTAACGGAAATATTGAAAAGACGAGAATCAGCCAGTACATGGGTAAAAGAGTAAAAATTTACTATTTCACGAATCGCATCTATCGATGAGATGTCTTTTTTTCAGTGTTCGCAAAAAGGCCCAAGCCGAATAAACCGGAGAGAATGACCACAAAGGATCCAGGACACGTAAGATAAATATTTGCTATCATTAGACATCATGTCATCGTGTCTTGGTGGCGCAAATATTTTCAGCGAATTTGTCCACTGCATTATTTCGGGGGCAGCGTCTTTGCAAACCTCTTGGCCTGGTTCAGCCAATCGTGCAAATCAGCGTTATTTTCAAATCCTTCGCCGGCCACCATCACCCAACCCTTCATCGGCCGGCCGGTGATGTCGAAGGGCCGCACCGACGCATGCTGCATTGCCTCCCCGGCTTGTTCTTCTCCGAGCCGCAGGATGAGATAGTCTTTGTAAACACCGCAAAACATGTTACCTTTGATTAAATGGCAAACACCGCCGAACATCTTTTTTTTGTCGGTGTTTTTCCAGCCGGCTACCATTTTGTTAATGCGGGCTTCTATCTTTTCGTTATATGGCATTTCATACTCCTTGCTAAGTGCTTCGATTCGCAATTACAGCGACGTATCTTTAAAAAAGAATTATTGATATTGCTCACTCGGCTCGGCTGCTTTCGACAGGCTCAAGCCCTGAGCTTGCCGAAGGGAGCTCGTCGCAGGCAGCACTTAGTCCTGAGTGAATAAATACGTTTCGTATTTATGAATCGAAGGACTAAGGGAAAATCCGCTGAATGTATGACTTCATTGCCTCGAACGTGGCCGTTTCCTGCTTTATGTGAGGAGAATGTCCGCAGTCGGGCAGCATCAGCACCTGAGCGCCGGCGCCGGCCTGTCGGGCAATAGCCTCCACCTGGGCCGGTGTACCGTACTCATCTTCTTCGCCCTGAATGGCCAGCATCGGAACCCGGATACCCGGCAGATACTCTTTCAGGTCCCAGTCGACAAAATCCGGGTGCAGCCAGGCGCCGTTCCAACCCCAGAAAGCACAGTCGGTGTTGTTTAGGTGGTATTTTTTCAGTTTCAGGCGCAGATCGCCGTTTAGAAAAGCGTCTTTGGCGCTGCGGATGGATTGCAGCGTGAGCGTTTCACAGAACACGTGGGCCGCTTCGGTAACCAATCCCCGCAGAGGGATCGCCGGTGTACCACCGGCGTAGATGATCGCGATGGAACCGCCGTCCGAGTGTCCGATTAAAATACATTCACGAATCCCGGCTTCCATTAACAGCTGCGGTAAAACGTCCAGGCCTTCGTCGTGCATAAACCGCACCGGCCGCGGCAGCCGGCACGGGTTTGAATGGCCGTAACCCAGCCGGCTGTAGACCAATGCCCCGCACCCGGTGGCGGCTGCCAGCTTGGCTGGAAAATCGCGCCACATGGACACGCAGCCCAGGCCCTCGTGCAGAAAAACAAGGGTCGGCGCATTCTCCGGCGACGGTCCGTGCCATGCGATTTCCAGTTGCTTGCCGTTTACCGTCAGAAAGTCTGTTGCCGGTTTCATTGGCCCGGTTTGCGGTAGAATTTGATTCATAAATAATTAATCAAACATAGAAATTCTGGTCCTCGGGGTCCGGATTTTTTACAATTGCCCTTAGGGCTCACTCAAAAATAACTTCACATTTTATATGTCGATGCATCCCGTCTGGCTGCGTTGCGAAAACTCGGAATATCTCGATATTCCGGCGTTTTCGCGCCTTGCCCGACGGGCGCCTCAACGCCTAAAGTTGTGAATTTATTTCTTCGTGAACCCTTAGTTGGTGCCTTTGCCTGAATGCGCCAGAGATTCATTTTATCGTTGTGACACTGAAGATATGCATTATATCTCAATCAGTCATTTCAAGCATACTCTGCCGTCGGCGGTTGACGACAAGACGGGCGACATCCGGGCGTGAATAATGACCGGCGGGATCGAAATTTTGTCTTTCCTCACGAACGCGTTTGTGGTCGATTGTTGCCACCAGCAGCGCTTCCTGATCGACAACCGGTTCAATGACCCACTCCCCGTCCGGTCCCGCCAGGCAGGTCCCCCCGTTGGCCAATGTTGGCGGACAATCGTCCAGAATTGCCGCCATGTGAGGGGTGTGCGGGGGAAAATCGTTGCGGCGCATCAGCCCTGAGACCGACACGACATACGAGCGGGATTCCATGGCGATAAAGCGAGTAATGTCCCGGGTGTTGTGCAGACCGCCGGGCCAGATGGCGACATGCAAATCTTCGCCCTGGGCATAAAGGGCCGCGCGCGTTAGCGGCATCCAGTTTTCCCAACAGTTCAGTGCACCGACCGTAAAGGCTTCGAGCGGATGGGTTCGCAGACCGTGGCCGTCACCGGGCGACCAGGTGAGTCGTTCCTCGTATGTCGGCATTAATTTGCGGTGTGTGGATCCGATCCTACCCTGCGGATCTATATAGACAAGCGAACAGTACAGACTGTGTCCGCCCCGATCCGAAGGCCTCTCGACGCAGCCAAGGATGACGGCTATCTGCCTGTGAACAGCGACTTCACAGAGCGGGTCCAGGTGTCCCGCATCGATTTTCACGGCCTGATCCAGATAATGGGCATGGATTTCCTTTTGGACAGGTGAGTTAAAGCGGGCCCCATCGGTTCGCTCGATCCAGAAAGGATATCCCGGCAAAAGGGCCTCACCGAAAGTCACTATCTGACAGCCTTTATCCGCTGCTTGTTCGATCTGCGCGATAATTTTCATCAGGGTTTGCTCACGATCCAGCCAGACCGGTGCAACCTGTGCCAACCCCACTGTCAACACATCTGCGTTTTTTCTTTTTTCCGGGCTGGATAAAGAAACGGCTGAATCATTGGGAAACCGGGACAACCAGAAAAGACGCTTATTGACCGCCATCCTGATTTGCCACCACGTTGTGTGAACACTATCATCCCGGTTGCCGGCGACAAGGTCCGCTCCGCCCAGATATTCCCATTCCGTGTAAAGATCGCTGTCCGGTGCAATCGTTTGCAACCATCGGCCAACCTCATCGACCCAGGCATCGAATCGATCCCTGGCTTCTTGCGGATCTTTGATATCCAAAAGGGATTTTCCCTTTTCTTCAAACTCTTCAATACGCATAATGTCTCCATACATTGACAAGAATACGATATTAGCGCAATTGGAGATATATCTCCCCTTGCATATTGTCAATTATCAGCAGCGTTTCTCTTGGATATTCCCAGTACATTCGGGACAGGGCGGGAAAAGTGGCTGCCTCGGCTTTGACTGAAATCCAATTCATGGCTTCCCACAAACTCCAACTCCTGCGTACCGCTTCGGATGTAAAGCTGCGCTTCCGGTCCACCTTCGGCATACATGGCTCTGGAAATATTCAGCGGCAGTTCCTTGAGAATGTTGATAAGATCGTGCGTGCTGTACGGCGAACGTACATGAATGAACAAAATGCGGCCCTGGTGATCGATGCCGATGGCGGCCGTGCTCCATTTATTGGGCTGCTGGGTCCAGACATTCTCTCCGGTGCATGAAATCATGCGGATACTTTGAACGAAAGATCCGTATTTCTTCTTCCAGGCGTGAAAATCTTCACACTGACGATCGATGATTTTTACCCGGGGTGCTTCCACAGTTTTTCTGTCAAAAGCGAGGATCGTCATATCCTTGGAAAGTCTCGGGTTGTTTACGTGGTTTTTTGTACGCATCAAGGATACACTGGCCTTGAGGTCTTTCTGATACATGCTGGCGTTAATGGCGGCCACCAGCCCGTTGCGCCGGCACCATTCCCTGGCTGTCAGGGAGCGTCCATGCTGAGGCGCCGAGGCATTGAGCAACCTGAGCTTGAAGTATTGCGGATCGATGCGCAGGACTCGCACCATCGAATCGCCGGATTCAGACGGGCGAGGAGCGGGGAAATTACCGAAAGAAAGTCCTTTATCCAGGAATTGCCACTGGGTTATTGTTTCGTTTCCGGAGACGGGTTGTTTCTGGCTCGCCCCTGCTCCGGCTGTCAAAATAACGGTGAGAAGTACTAACAACAGCCTTTTGCCTGGGTAAATCATTTCGGGTTGAACTTTTTCCTTTCTCTCTTGCCGCGGATCTTTCTCGACCGGGCGATAAAATAATTTTATGTTATCTGTATTTTAGATATCGTAACTTACTATTAAAATGTTCCAAATTTCTTGGATACGATGTACGTTTATTTGCGTAAAATTGAGAAATTTAGGGATTGAAGGATAAAATCAATAATTTAAATTAGATAGAAATTCCTCAATCCCTCAATCCCTCAATTCCTCAATCCCTAAATCCCTAAATCCCTAAATCCCAAACTCAGACCCATGTCCGATTCTCATGCAATTGCGCGAAAATTAAAGGTTCACAAGCATTTTGTCCAGCTAAACGACAAGGTCAGTAATCACCCTACATAATGAAGCTGATTTTATACAACATCGGTTTAATTTTTGAAAGTGTTTAGAACGTCTATCACGGTATTCCGTCTTTGGGACACTGCCATCATCAGTGGCGTTTCACCGGCCTTGTTTTTTATGGTCGGGCTTGCACCTTTCAACAGAAAGAACCTGACCATTTCAGCATACCCCCGGGCTGCCGCATCATGCAGCGGCGTGTTGCCATCATTGTCGGATTCATTGACCCTGCTGCCGGCTTTAATCAACAGGTCGGCAATATCGATGCTGCCCAGATAAGCGGCACTGTGTAAAGGCGTATTTCCCAGTTCCATTTTAAGGTTGGGATCAGCCGCCGCGGCTATAAGCATCGCCACCATTTCGTTGCTGTTCATCCCCGCGGCCATATGCAGTGACGTCCATCCGTAAGGCCCTTTTGCGTTGACATCCGCCCCGGCGGAGATCAGGAATTTAACAATATCTACTCGGGCTTCACCGGTTGCCAGATGCAACGGCTTGACGGCTTGAATCCATTGTCGTCTTGCCAATTAACCAATGCCTTGTTTTCCCTGGATAACCTTTGAACATTATTCAAATCCCCGAAATATACCGCACGGTGAAATTCAGAAGCAGGTATCGGCAAAAAACCACACACCATGTATGATTCATTGATATCCTCAAAGGTGGTATCTTCATCGAGTTCGTAATTTCCCCCGAATATCCGGCTGACATCAGCGTCGGCCGAATCGGCAAAACCAAGGACATATTCTTCACTTATTACACATCGCATACAATCATAAAGGCTTCGGCGATTCAATACGACAAAATATCGGTATTTACGCGCTCGGGCGATCTTGGCAAAACTACACTGGGTAAACATGATCGATCCGGCTACAGTGCCTATTTGAACTATCTTCACTTCAACCGTTGATATTTGACCCTCCCGATGAACTTCTCTGACGATGGCATCCAAATCTTGGGTGGAGCCGTTAAAATTCTCGGTCTTTTTTGATTCGAATACGCAGAGTTCATCACCGGCGAATGCTAATCCGGCATTTGCAGAAAATGCTGTTTGTCCCGCGAAGATCAATACTGGAACAAACCATCTGAAACCTCTGATGATTAATTTCAAACCGGAACTGGTGGTCATTCTTTTTGTACCCCGCCGTTGTCGGTTTGATGCGTTATCCCGGCTTTGTCCTTTATCCGGTCGATGTCCAGGGCCCTGATCCACCGCGGGAGGTGTATCCAGGTATCATGGAAACCGAATCCGCCCGCGACCATCTCCGTGATGGCCGTTTCTTTTGGCCATCCTTCAACGGCGATCCTATAGATGGCACACAGGGTGCCGGTTCGGTCTGCGCCATGTTGGCAGTGAACCAGAACGGGTGTTCTAGCGGGCGTTGTTGCGATCTGCAGAAATCTTACCACCTCTTTTTCCTTCGGATGCCAGGCTTTCATGGGGATGTGCTCATAGGCCAGGTCGGTATCGCCGATTTCGTCCCGATCCGAATGAAACGAGCGCAGATTGACGACGGTTTCAATTCCAAGCGCCTTCAAGTTCTTGAATCCTTCCGACGTGGGTTGGGCACTGCGGTAAAGCTCATTCGATACTTTATGAAGGTTCGGCACACCGGTCACTGCAATCTGCCGGGCCCATGTGTCCAGGCGTACAACCTCAGCTGCTTTATATTCTTTATCTATATAAGCGATGCCCCCCAGCAAAATGATCAGGACAAATATAGCGCCGGCTTTTGAGAATTTCATGATTTCTCTCATTACCAATGGCATTTATTTGACAACATCCGGCCTGTAAAAACCTTGGCGACCGCGAGGGAACCACTGAGAGCCCTGCGCGGGATAGCTGTGGTTGCATCGTATCCGTCAATCGACTCGGGTGGCCACGAATGCTGCTCGCCTGCCGGGAAAGTATATTAACAGGTGCACGGACCTTAGGCAAGTTGAGGTTGTGCATTCGCTTGAACTCTTGGGGACCATCCATTCTCACCAATATCCTACCACCCCAAGACATTACCCTACGGCATAGCCATTTGACTCTGATCCCCGATGACGCGAGTATTTTATGTTTGATTCAAGCTTACCTGTGTCTGGTCGATATATACTAAGGAGGGCATGTATTTTTGATATACCTTCCATTTGATTCGAATCAAAGCAATTTCGGGTTTACGGATAAAGGGAAACGGGCACGATATGATGAAAAAAAGTTCTATAATTTTTATGATGATTGCTCTACCGGCCCTTTTTAGCGCAAGCATCGTAAATGCCAAAACCATCGAGATTGGTGTGGCTTGGGCCGGCAAATCGGGGATGGCGAAACGGATCGCCGAGGGGTTCATAGAAGGCGTTAAAGAACTGAATCTTGACGTAAAAATTGAATTCCACAAAGAGCTCGCTTCGGTTGCCGATCTCGCAGCAGTGGCTGCCAAATGGCAAAAGGAAAAACAAGGTATGGTCCTGCTTAGATCCAACGCTGCCAAATGGCTCGCAAAAAATCCACCGACGATTCCAACCTTTATTGGCGGATGCAATCACCCGAGCCGCCTCGGGGTAGTCAAAAATTTGCAGGCACCCGAGGGAAATATTACCGGCGTGACCTACTATTTGCCGGCTGCATCCCAGTTTGATGTGTTCAAAGAGATTATTCCCGATCTGAAATCAGTCCTGCTGCTTCTCGAAAAGGGTCACCCCTCAGCACTCATCGACCAGGAAGGGACAAAAGCCGCCTGCAGTAAACTCGGCATCAGATACAATGAAAAATTCTCCGAAACACGAGCGGAAACCATAGCGGCGGTTAAGCATTACCGCGGTAAAGTATCTGCGATTATTCTAGGCAACCAGGCATTAATATTCGACGATGCCGAAAATATTGTCGCTGCTGCCAATGAGACCCCCGTACTGTCCTTCTCATCCAAGCCGGTTAAAGTCGGTGCCCTAGGCGGGTTGGCGGCTGATGATACCAAGCTCGGTTATATGCTTGCTTATTCAGTGGCGGATGTACTGGCAAGAGGCAAAAATATAAAGACCGTTCCGGTGAAAGTAGATCCTGATCCCAAATTATATTTGAACGCCAATACGGCCTTGCGACTGCAAATTGAAATTCCGTTCCACCTTGTCGAAGCCGCAACTGTTATTGAATAAGACGACAGTTAGGAATTGGGCGTGGGTAACAGCGGGGTCGAAGCAATTGCCGCTTTTAATACTGTCTCAGATGGGAAATATTCTTTAGGGCTTATAATAAATCCCCATCCATACTCACAAAGTAAACAGCACCATCTCGGGATGAATTCTTTATACTTCACGCGCTCAGCACATTCAGACTCTTATCAATGAAGCTCAACAACCGGTCCTTGATCGAGCCCGATGCAACCCAATCATCCGGTCTCGCGGCAGGTTTATTCGGCAATTGCCTTGCAGACGGCTTCGCTCGGTATTTTGAAAAAATAATGCCGCATTTTAAACACTCGCTCGAAGCGTGCTGTTCATGGCCGCATTTGGGACACACCGTTTTCCGTTTGCGTGATTCAATACGCTCGGAGGTCAGGTAGACGGATTTGATTTCCTTGAATTCATCCGCATCCAGCCAAATGCCTTGGCAATGTGGGCACATGTCCACAATCACCATGGTGCAAGGATAGCAGAACGCATAAAGCGGCTTTTGGCACCTGGGGCAGAGATTCGATCGTTTTTCGGCATCGGAGGGAATTTTTATCTGCTTAACGGAAATTGACAGAAGCGTTTCCAGCTCTTTTCTATCAAACCATAATCCTTTACAACCAGGGCAAACATCCAGCCGGATCGCACGACCTTTTACCTTTAGTTCGGTCAGACCTGGATTTGTGCATTTGGGACATTTCATGGTCAATCCTTACCAACTCCCGGTGGCACCACCACCCCCTGAGAAGCCGCCGCCGAATCCGCCCATTCCGCCGGAGCTCCAGGAACTGCTGCCGGTCCCGGGCATATGCCTGGAGGCCTGGCGTATGACATAAAAGAGCAACATTAGCACGACCAGCAGCAGTCCGATGCATATCCATCCCCAGCCACGCTTGCCGCTTGCGAAAAGACTGATAATAATTAGGATTAGAATTGGAACCGCCGCAAATAAAAGAACCAGGGGCCAATTGATCCCGATGCGGGCGTGTGCAAACTCCAGGGCAATGGCTTTCACCCCGGCGGTGATACCGGCCGCATAGTCGGCTTTTTTGAATTCTGGAGTGATTACTTGATTCAATATTCGGTGTGCGTCGGCATCTCTTGAGTGCCCATATCCTGCGCCCAGCTCGATTCTCGCCTTGCGATCGCCCATGGACACCAACAGCAAGACGCCATCGTTGCGGGGCAAGTTCCCGATTTCGTATGTGTCAAATAGCGCTGTAGCGAATTGCTCTATGCTCTGATTGGGTGTGCCGGGATAGTCCTCGATCGAACCAATGGTAATGACAATGATTTCAACGCCGGTTTTGCTTTCAATTTGCCACAGCCAGCGCTCTATTTTTTCTTCCTGCTCGGTGCCTAAAAGATAGGCATGATCACTGATATATCCGGTATCGGGATTTGGAAACGGTTCGTAATCTTTGTGCGTGCGCTCCCATTTCGGTCCCAGCTCGGAATCCAGGGGGTCCGGATCATTATTGCGGGCATAACAGATTCCTGCACTGATAAAAAACCCAATCAATATGCCGCAAACGGCCTTTTTAACTTTCGAATACCACATCATTCGATATCTCGTTTTCATCGCCGACATGGCCAGGAAAATAATACGCCAGTTTTTGGCCGATTAAGTGGATGCCGGCGCTCAGGCCGTCACCCATTTTGTTTTCCTTGAATTTTGTCGTGATAGATTTTTCCACTTCAGTCCAAAAATGCTGCCCCACCCTCTCATGAATTCCCTGGTCGCCATAAACAAGAATCTGACGATTGGCCGTGACAACCAAAATCAACACACAATTGCGCTGGGCGGTTTTATCAAGGTTGTATTTTTTGAAAATTTTGTGTGCTTTACGCTTAATGCTTATCCGGCAGCGTTTAATGACAACCAGTTTGATTTCGGCCGAGGTCATCTTTTCGGCCGCCCCGATTTTGGCGGTGATCCTGTGCAGCTCTTTTTCAAGCAGAAACTTTCTCGGGTTCGTTGAACGCTTCATGAGTAAATGTCGCTTAATCTATACAATTTATTGAAAATATTGCTGAAATGTAAGATCTAAGTTTTTGCTTTAATATTGGAATAATGGAATCTTGGAATGATGGAATAGCGGGTGTTTTAAAGGATATTATCTATTCTTAATTTTATCGTTCTGCCGTTGCCAGGCCATTATCCCAACGCTCCATTATCCCAAAATCCATTTTTCCAATTTACCATCATTCCAATATTCCAAATGAGTCGATGCCACTAACTTTTACCCGTGTCGACCAAATGAGTTGGACGGATCGTTCTTTTAATCGTTTAAACGGATGCAGTCGTTGTGAACTAATATCGGGATATTATTGCCGAAGTTTAAATGTTTTTGTTCGCTCCTGGAATCAGGGGCGGCAATACAGAATCAACAGGGACATCCAGGGCATGGTTCTTTATTTTAACATCGCGGTTATTCTATCGATTTCGGTCTAAAATTTTGGTTAGGGCGCAGCCGCCTGCCGGCTGGCACAGCTAAGTTTGTCTGTGTGGATTTCTCGAGAACGTCAAAGTTTGTTTTGTGGATATTCAGCAGCGTAAAGAATATGAGCAGAGCAGCGGTTAGAAACACGATCCGGTAGGCGCCGGCCTGAAGTACCGCGTAACGATTTAGAAATTTTCCTACCGCGAAAGGTAATATGACGGCAAACGGAAGGATTAAGATCATTGACTAATTTCAGAAACCGTTTTATTTAGCATCAGTAAGCTGAATTTTTGATCCACTATTATAAATATTTATTCTTTGTGTCTTGGTGCCTTTGGCTATTATATCCGGTTTATCCGGGTTGGGATACAATCTATCATTCATGGATACCCCGCGGTTTGCCGAGGGGGAGTTTAATGTTAAATCAGGAAAGGAAAACCGATGCCGATCGATCTTGAGAAGTTCAAACCTGCCTACGAGAAATGGGTTGAGGAGAGCCTGCCGGATTACCGGGCAGGCAACATGAAAGAGATTGTAAAGAAGTATCCATTTGTCGTCACCCATGACGTGCCCTGGACACCTTACAAAGGTCAGCCCGCTGAGCAGACTTTCGCCTTGGTCACCAGCGGCGGCCTGTATCTCAAGGACAGCCAATCGCCCTTCGATACCGAGTCGATTCACGGTGATACATCCTTTAGGGAGATCCCCAAAACCGTCCGTCAGCAAGATCTAGGCCTTGCCCATGCCCATTACGACCACAGCCTGGCAGAGCAGGATATTAACATCATATTTCCCATCCAGCGCTTCATCGAACTGGAAAAAGAAGGTACTATCGGCAAGGTGGCGGATACGCATTACAGTTTCAGCTATGTCAACGACGCCGTGAGCCTGGTCACGGAGACAGTTCCGGAATTCATTTCCCGGGTCAAGGAGCAAGGGGTAGATACCCTGTTCCTGGTGCCGGTCTGACCCAAGTGTCATCAGACCGTGGGTCTGATACAGCGGATGGCGGAAGAAGCGGGTATTCCAACTATTTCCATGGGCAACGCGGCCGACCGGATGGGTCACATCAAACCGCCTCGGGCTATGCTTGTCAAGTTCGCGCGCGGCAGTATGTTCGGTGAGCCGGGTAATGTGAAACGTCAAAGACGTATCATCCTTGATGCACTGAACGCCTTAAAAACCATGACCGAGCCGGGTACCATTCAGCCACTGCCCTACCAATGGAAGCGACCGGATCCAGAGTAAAAGAAGGGGCGTGATTTTCTATCCATATGCCCGCAATGACAATAAGGAGTTGCCATGACCTTGGAAGAATATCTCCAGAGCCTTGATGATAACCGGCCGCCTCCGCAGCTTTCGGAAACACTTACTTCGCTCTGGTGGGATAAAAAGGGGGACTGGGATAGGGCACATTCAATAGCCCAGGAGATTCCAACGGTGCAAGGGAGCGCTGTACACGCCTATCTCCACCGGGAAGAGGGGGTATTATGGAACGCCGACTACTGGTACGCACGGGCAGGCAGAAAGAGACCGGATATACCCCTTGAGCAGGAGTGGCAGCGATTGGTGAAAGAAATGCTCGGATCCGGATAGGGTATTCAGACGGAAATGCGTGTGGTCATATCATCATTCAGATAGGTCAGCCGGGGGCACGGTTTGCTCTGCACTCACTTATTTGAGGGGTGGGTTTCTCCGGCTATTTCCGCATCTTCGAACAATTTTTTCATCCCCGGTTTGTTGGCGAATATCTCTTCGCGCGTGAGACCGTCCAGTTCGTGTGGAAACACCAGCCACTGGTCGGTTTCATGGATGAAATAATCCGGAATAATGTCGGTTACATTTTTTTTCGGTTTAAACCATGGCGTCGCGATCCGGATATCTTTCGGCAGATTGCGCCGCATCTTTCTTCGAAACGCCTCCAGGACTGCCTTGATACTGCTTCCGCTGTCAAATACGTCATCCACGATCAGCAGTCCGTCTTCCCAGTTGGCATGCCGGATGATATACTCCAATCCATGAACACGAACCTCCTTGTCTCTTTTGTTGATACCATAATAAGAAGACGTTCGAATGGCGATATGATCGGTTTTAACACCTAAATGATCCAGTATTTCCTGAACCGCAATGCCCACCGGTGTGCCGCCGCGCCATATGCCGACAATAAAACTGGGGTGGAAACCGCTTTTATAAACACGCAGGCCGAGTTCAAAGGAATCATTCAACAGCTCCTGGGCCGACAAATATCGTTTTTCATCCATAATCAGATAAATTGCTCCTCAAAAGATGGGGTTAAATTGGGCCTTTAATTAAACTGCTGAGATCCAAAAAATTCGATTCGAACCTGAATCACCTTTTCGATTAACGAGTATACGTTTAATGCCTGAAATAATCAATTGCAGATTTTAATCTACAGATTTCGGTCCCGAGAAATAGGCTCCGCCCCGATGATATAGGCTTCATCCCGATGAAATAGGCTTCGCATTTCATTGGACAAGCATTACATTGGGCAGACATTTCACACGGCAGTCAGCTTGCACAGACACCATTGAATGAGTGGTGAAGAACGAGAAATCTGCCGGGTTTGAAAAGGAGAATGGTAAGCCGGATCCTGAGCAACGCTAAGATCCAAATATAATCAAAAGGCACACCACCGTTGAGAAAGTCCTTCTAAAATGATAAGGATATTGGACTTGTTCAAATAATATGAGGAATTAGCTTTCGTGCACCTGATATCGAAGCATTTGCCGATCGTACTTTTTTTCAGCCTGCTGCTGCTTTTGTGGATATTTTTATTCGCGTTCCGCAAATACCATCGACTCAAGCGAAAGCATACGCCGTTTGCAGGAGATTTGCCCCGTTCCCCGGGTCAATCCCTGCTTAAAAAGCTAGATTCACTCAATGCGGAAATCTTAATCCACTCAAGTTTATTTCTCCTGGCACCTGCCTTGTTCTATACTGTCTATATCACGCAGCGCTATTTTACAGGACGAATGTTTGATTTGAGTGAAGTCATTATCATCGGCGGATTATGTGGTGCGTTTCTTTTGGTCACATTCTTAAAATTGGTAATATATTTTAGAAAACGTCGGTTGATGCGGCTGGGATACCTTGGCGAGCTTGCCGTGGGACAGGAACTGAACCAGCTGATGCTAGAGGGCTACCGTGTATTCCACGACTTTCCGGCAGATAATTTCAATATTGATCATATTGTTGTCGGAAAAAAGGGAGTTTTTGCAATCGAGACCAAAGTGCGATCAAAACGGATCACCAAAAACCGCCAAAAAGATGCTACGGTCGAATACAATGGCAGGGTGCTCTATTATCCGCGCGGCAAAGACCTGCACACTGTCGAACAGGCGCAGCGGCAGGCAAATTGGCTTGACAATTGGATGGGCAGTGCGATGGGGGAACGGGTCTACGTCAGGGCGGTTGTCGCTTTGCCCGGCTGGTATGTCAAACGAACCTCTCCGGAAGGCATTCCGGTGGTGAATCCGAAGCAGTTTTTATCCCTTTTCAAACACATCGAACCCAGGTTATTGTCCGAGGAGGCATTGATACGCATCGTGCATCAGCTCGAACAAAAGTGCCGGGATGTGCGGCCCGTGTCTTAGATAATCAACGCAAGACAATGAGCGTGAAAACATATTTCAATCGGGATAACATGAGATATGATGTTGTCATTCTTATAGCGGTATTTCTGGCGCAGGATATACTTGCGGCCGGCTATGTCACTGACAAAAACAAAATCATGATCGACATTCAAAAAACCAGCCAAAGCATCAAAGAACATCTGACAGAACTGACCGTGACCATCGGTGAACGAAGTGTTGCCGTACCCGATAATCTCAACCGCGCTGCAGACTATATCGAATCATTTTATAAAAAACTGGATCTTGCGGTTCACCGGCAGCAATATGAATATCGTCACCTGTCGGTTGCCAATCTTGTTACCCAGATATCATTTGGCTCCCAGCCTAAAAACCGATATCTGGTCGGTGCCCATTACGATTCGGTTATGGGCACGGTTGGTGCCGACGATAATGCCAGCGCCATTGCGGTTCAGCTTGAAACGGCCCGACATTTAAAAGAGTTGGCCGGCAGCGAAGACCTCGATGTCTCAGTAAAGTTTGTCTCATTCGCCCTGGAGGAACCCCCGGTATACGGTACCGGTCATATGGGCAGCCGGGTTTATGCCAAAATAGCTCGCCAGGAAAAGGAGCGGATTGACGGCATGATATGTCTGGAAATGGTAGGGTATGCCTGTTATGAGCCTGGGTGTCAGGGATATCCGTTTCCGCTGATGTATTTCGGTTATCCGAAGCAAGGCAATTTCATCGGCATCGTCGGCAATTTCAAGTCCAGAGATTTTACCCGGGCACTGTTCAGCCAGTTCAGTAAGAATCCGGAGCTTCCGGTGGTCAAGCTCAACGTCCCGCTTAACGGTCGCATACTTCCCGCAGTGAGACTCAGTGATCATGCTTCATTTTGGGACCGGGGATTCAAGGCGGTCATGCTGACAGACTCAGCATTTTACCGCAATCCTCATTATCATCGAGCGTCCGACACCATGGAAAAACTTGACTACCGGTTTATGGCCGAACTGGTGGAAAGCCTGATCATTTTTTTCAGTTCGTTTCGCAAGTGAGGCGGCAGTAAAGCTATGTATTAAATTACACTTTCGAAACCGAAATACCCTAATCGTTCCCCTCGAGGGAAGATGACCCATTCTTTTTGCCGGTGCAGACCCGGTATACTTAACCCCTAATCACCATGCAATTCCCTTTTAGAGCGTCCCCGTCGGCCTCAAACCTCATGTCTTGAAGGATTTCAAATATTGGCATTGATTTTGCTAATATTTAACACAGATATTGGTCAACCCAAATATTAACACTGAGGTTTCGAGAGGGGGTACCTATGAATCGCCAAGAGAAACTTCTCAATGATCTGAAAATGCAACCGATGACCCATCTTTATTGTCCCTTTATCCTGCTTGCTTTAACGATATTTCTGGGAGTACTTATGGTCAGCACGAATGCGGTGTCTGCATATATCACCTTAGTGTGGTGAACCAAAGCCCATTCGAACCCTACGGGTTATCATGTATATAATGACACATGCAGTGGGGTTTATAATTCCCGTGTTGATGTCGGCGAAAGAAAAGTATTACAATTTCAAATGTGGATTAGGACCAGATCTACTAATTCTCGGATTCCTCAATTTCATCTTCTGATTCTTCGAGCCAACGATTTGCTTGGCTCGCTTTTTCCTGACAAGTTTACAAACGCAGCTTATATCCAAACTTAGGGCTCGTTCAAAAATAATTTCACATTTTATACACCAATGCATCCCGTCTGGCTGTGAGGCCAAAACTCGGAATATCTCTATAATCCTGTGTTTTCGCGCCTTGCTCGACGGGCGCCTCAACGTCTAAAATTGTGAATTTATTTCTTCGTGAACCCTTAGCCGAGCGGTTGTTGGATATGAGAATGTACGTGACGCTGGCAGGACGTGTATGCTATTATTCATTTACTGTCGACAGCATCACCGAATGTATAGAATCGCAAATGTAAATCTTTACCATTTCTTGTTTAAACAACGACTGTAGCGAACTTTGAATATTTAATAAATCAAATTGGATCCACATTTATTATGAAACGTACCGGGTTGTCTTTATTGTGTTCCTTAATCATCTTGAGTTCGTGTTCATCAATTGAGTTTCTTCACAAAAAAGAAAGCACTTCTCTATGGTCCAGTTCGGATCCGTTGAGCATCCCTTATGCGGTTCGAGCGGCGCAATTCGAAAAGGGCAACCTTGTCACCAACTTTTCTTTTGAGACGGGCAGCGTTATCGCAGGTGAGTCGAAAAACACCTTCAGCCTCAGGGGCTGGGAAACGGTCGGTCAGAATGTCAAATGGATCAATCAGGAATCTGACCGTCGTGCCGCGGAAAAAATAAGTCATGGCAGGCAAGCCGTCAAGATTACTCGAGAACATGCAGATGAGCTGGATGCGGCCCAGGGGGTTATCAGCCAATATATCCCCGTGATTCCCGGAAATTATTATTTTTCCTATGATGTGAAGTTAAAAGACATTGCAAGCAATATATCCAGGCTGGGGGTCAAACTCTACGATGCTGTCGTTATAAAGGTCTTATTTTTCGATCGGGATAAACAGCCTGTTGAGCCGGGATACCTGAATCCGACCAGAAGAAAACTTGTTGACAATTCGGATAAAAGTTATTCTTTCTCCAACTATTGGACCATCGACGATTTTCCCTGGGGAACGGTTAGGGCACGATCCTATAATTATCCATTCTCCGAAGGGGATGTCCCCGACAGGACCCGCTATGTCCGACTGTTTTTCGGTTTGAAGGGCACGGGGACCATGTGGCTGGACAATATCGTCTTTCAGTATTCGAAATGGAATTTTACAACCCTTGAGCGCTTCAAGCCTTATTTCGGCAGGCAGCCAACGCTGGAAGAAAGGATTATTCCCACGCCCAAAAGTCTTCGAAAAGTAAACACGGTTGCCTATTACGATCCCAAGCTTTCAGAATCACACCTTGCGGTGATAGTTCTTCCGGAAGATCCGGCATCTGCCGAGCGAACAGCTGCAAGAATATTGCAGAAAAAAATCAGTGAAGTGCTGGGCAAGGTTATACCTGCGGAAAAGCATGAAAAGATTGCGGTCCGTGTAGTAGAAAAAGATTATTCGCTCGAAGACCTGCTCAAGGCAAAACTGGTTCTAAGTATCGGCCGCAACAAAGTTTACCAAAAAATCCAGCCAGACCTTCCGCTGCAATCAATTTGGGACAAGAAACAAGGGTATGTCATTAAAGCCGAGCCGATCGGCAACACTCATATCGTGTTTTTGATCGGAGAATCGCCTCTCGCAAACTTCAATGCCGCCGCCACCGCCGTTCAACTCCTCGAAAATGATAAAGCCATCTATCACAATGCAACCGTTGTCGATTATCCGGATTTTCTGGGCCGCTCTTACGCGTTTAAAATCTGGAAGAATTCCCGCGAGCTGAAATCCGACCTCGACAACATGGAGCGGATGAGTCTTTACAAATTAAACAAAGTGTATGTCGGCTACATACGCGCTGATAATGTTTTACTAAAAAAGAACCGCTTATACCTGATGGGCATTAAGGAGGCCGGCAGAAAATCTCAAGCCAGCGGTGTGATGAGTCTTGCAGTCATGGTAAATCCATATTCACATTTTACTTTTGAAGCATCGGTGGAAAAGCTTAGCCCTAAAGCAAGATACACCTGGACTCACAGCAGTCCGCAAAGCTTCGATAATCTCAAGGATTTTCTTAAGATCGGTTTAGATGCCGGCGCCGATACGGTTATGCTTCTGGCTGATGATTTTGTGCCGCACACCGGCAAAAATCGGAAAAATTACTCTTTGTATACCCAAGAAGATAAAAAGCGTTTCGTCAATCTTCAAAATGCTCAGGCCCATATAATCAATCGCCTGAAGCAATGGATCGACAAAGAGTATTCGGGAACCAGGTTTGAGTTTTGTCCGCCCTGGTACTCGAATGAACATATTGATCGCAGCCAGGGAAAAGCGGAGGTATATTTTAAAGAGCTGACATTTCAGATACCCGATGATGTCGCCATTATATGGACCGGACCGACCATAAGGTCTTTGTCCGTCGATATGGCAGACCTAAACCGCTACGCGTCGCTCATCGGCCGTTGGCCGATGTTCTGGGACAACACGCTGTATGCGCGAAACCTCGAGACACAGCGATATGGCGGGTATACCACCTACTATCCGGGTAAGGTAAGGATGTGCAACCTTTTTGAACCCTATGACACCTATCGGCCCAAAGACTTTCAAAAATACAACGATGACCGGCAGATGTACATAAATGGAGACGCTTTCAGTGAAGTCTACAAGATAAAATACGCCACCGTTGCTGATTATCTGTGGAATGCCGCCGCCTATGATCCGGAACTGGCGCTATGGAAAGTTCTGTGCCGAACATATGGTCCGGCATTAGGCGAGGCGCTTTTACGCTTCAATGATGCCTACTATGGTCTTTATGATATATTTCTGCGCGCGGAACTTGAAGGCGTGAATGATACGTATGTTAAAAAGGGGAAAATCCTTTTAAAAGACCTGGAAAATTATTTGCACCATATTTCACAGATGCTGGCCGAGGACCAGCCGTTATTGAAGGAACTCGAAAATTATCGGGATAGACAAAAGAAGAGGTTTGCTAGATTATCCAAAGGTCAATCGTAAAAACGAATAGATGCAAAATCCCGCCTGGCTGCGTTGCTCGTCGGTTAAATAGCTTGCTATTCGCCCTCCTCGCGCCTTGCCACGCGGGCGCCTCGACCCCCTAAAATGTAAATTTATTTTTTCGCGAACCCTAAGCTTTTTATATTCCGTTTCCTTCCAGAGCGATTTCGGCAAACCCTTCGATTTCTTCCTTCAGTTCGCCGTGAGAAACCAGACCGGTCATCAGGTTGTCGGGCAACGAATCATTTGCGGCACCCACCAGCAGGCCCAGGATCATGCCCCGATGCACGTTGTCGCCGCCGGCGTTGGTATTGGCCAGAAGGGCGGATTCGACATGGAACGCATGCTTGTATGCCAGATATAGCATCAGCGGCAGGCCGTGTTCGGGGTAGCAGGCACTCGCAAAAAGCTGCCGGGTCACCTCCGCTTCGGATCGCTTCTGCACGAGATCCTCAACATTCAAGGGTTCCTGTAAAAGATCGGTGTGCAGACGCCACATCTCATCGGCCGGGATATTACCGGGGCCGTTGTGATCCCGGTAGGCGGCAAACAAATCCTTGCCGCTCACGCGCGGTGCGTGGATATGATTTGCATGGGAAGCGGCGGCAGCTTGCGGATCGACACCATTCATCAGATCGCTGATCAGCGGCACCAGAACACCCAAGGCGCCTGCGTTGTTTTCCGAGCGATGGGTCAGGTTCTGATGTTCCACCGCCAAGCCCAGACCCTGGTAAGCATTTTCTGTGAGCATCGACACCACCAGCGGCCGGATCACGCCGCCATGGGATCCGATGGACCACACGTCCCGTTGAAACGCGGCACAGACTCTGGGCGGCAAACCCTTGGTATAGTTTTCAAACCAGTTGCGGATATAAATTTCGGTGTAGGGATCCCGGTTTTTATCGGGGGTGATCAGGTGGGCGATAAAACCAGTTAAAAAGGCATCAGGATCGTAGCGACCGGCTTCGATCACCGACCGCAGCAGCACTCGCACCAGATGCGCCCCAAGGGTGTTTTCACCGGCGTCAAGCCCGTGATGGTAGTGGTAGCGTTCTGCCAGACGCGGGGTAACGTTGCCGTGCTCGCCTTCCCGTTCCGTTGAGCGGATTTCCAGTTTGCTGTAGCTGGTGTTATAAAACCGCGCGTGGCCGTGCAGGATATCGTAAGGGCGCCTGATGCGGGTGGCGGTCGCTGCGTCCGGATGATAGCCCATTCCGACCATAAAGCTTTCCGGGTGGGGGTGGGGCGGTGCTTCGTAGCCGTGAATGCCTCCGTTAAAATCGGCGCGGATGTTGTCCGGATTGTAATACCAGTGGGCCGGCATGGCCAGTGCATCGCCAATGAATAAGCCCCACAGGGCATTCTGCAGACGCACAAGTTTTTTCTCGTTGGTCTTCATAGCGTAATTCTCCGTGTCTGAAATTCGCATTGCAGGTCAGGTCGATCGCTGAAAACGGCATATATTCTGGAAATTAGTGGCCGGCAAGGGATGTGTCAAGACCGGGGACGGCGATGGGTTAGGTTTGGAGTTATCGAAGGAAGGGCATAAAATATTACCCACTTGATGAGGGCATGGGTACGACAGTGGACATCAGCAAGGGTGGCACCTTAATTGAAACGTCCATGCCCATCGAATCTAAATACATTCTCCTGATATCCATCGACCTCGAAGAAAATATTCTCGAAACCAAGGGCCGGGTGGCGCATTCGCGATCCGTCGGCCCTGCGAAGTATTTAACCGGAATACAATTTTTAACCCCCCAGCAGGAAGTGACTCAAATCGTAAGAAATCTCATTCTTGATTATCACAGTCGCAAAGACGAGATCATTTCAGATTAATCCTTCTGCTTTGCCGGTTTGCCCGTTTGCCGGTTAAAAAGAATTCTATCCATTTTGTAAATGTTGAGTAAAAAGGACTCAACGGGCTCAACCGGCTTAACGGGTGTAACCGGCTCAACCTGCCCGGCCAATCGCAACTTGAGGAAATACCCAGAAGTCTTCAAAATGCTTAAATCCGAAGGCAAAATCAGAGTAATTAATGTTAATCAATTGTTATGCCCTAAGTGCTCGGGACTTATGCTTATTATCGCGTTCATCTGGGATAAACAGCTATCAGGAAGGTTATTGTTTGTTTAAATAAGTGCTTCAATATGGTATACTTAAGGTAAGGATTCACGAAGAAATAAATTCACAATTTTAGGGGTTGAGGCGCCCGTCAGGCAAGGCGCGAAAACGCAGGAATATCGAGATATTCCGAGTTTTCGCAACGCAGCCAGACGGGATGCATCGGCGCATAAAATGTGAATTTATTTTTGAGTGAGCCCTAAAGCCGAAACACAATTCACCCTTTGCTTTTATATGCATCGAAAAAGCAATGTCCTATCTTTGATGGATACTAGTTTATAATCAGAGCAATGGCCACCGGTGGTATAAGAGAACGTTGTAACATGGTATCCGCAATTTTTGGGAAGGGCTGTCTTATCATTCATCTGTTCAGATTAGCTGCCCAGTGAGAAGTAGACGGCACCATACGAGAAAAGGAGACCAATCAAAATGAGAAGAATGAATTTACGAACCCTTGCGAGACTTGGTTTACAAACCTTATGTTGCCGCCTTGTTAAGCTGCAGGTTATTGCCTTTGTTCTTGCAGCGGTGTTCATGCTCACGCTTGTGCCAGCAGCAAGCGCGGAGGATAGTCCGGAGATCGAATGGATCCACCAGTTTGGGGACCTGGACCCAACAACGTACGATTATGCTGGAGCTGTTGATGCTGAGGGAAACGTGTATGTGGTCGGGTCGACATATGGCACCCTCCCGGACCAGAGTAGCGAAGGCTTCTCCGATGCCTTTGTCCGCAAGTATGATGCCAGCGGCAACGTGATCTGGACTCACCAGTTTGGAACACAATCCTATGATGTTGCCAACGGGATTTCTGTGGACGCCTCAGGGGTGTATGTGGCCGGGTCGACATATGGCACCCTCCCGGGCCAGAGTAGCGCAGGCTCCTACGATGCCTTTGTCCGCAAGTATGATGCCAGCGGCAACGTGATCTGGACTCACCAGTTTGGAACACAATCCTATGATGTTGCTAGCGGGATTTCTGTGGACGCCTCAGGGGTGTATGTGGCCGGGTCGACATACGGCACCCTCCCGGACCAGAGTAGCGCAGGCTCCGGCGATGCCTTTGTCCGCAAGTATGATGCCAGCGGCAACGTGATCT
>Ga0126331_1000070_pt1 | contig 44728 bp, 32 predicted proteins | sample InaspJWI98metaG_FD_96379 | JGI IMG/M metagenome (GOLD analysis project Ga0126331, IMG submission 96379) | Marine gutless worms symbiont microbial communities from Oahu, Hawaii - Inanidrilus sp. 2 OAHU.JWI-98 metaG | ecosystem: Host-associated > Annelida > Digestive system > Unclassified | place... | reverse complement strand
TCGACTTCACCATCCGCAACGCCTGGCAGAAGTAATTAGAGGAGTTAAATTTGTCAATGGTGTCGAAGAAAAACGGATTGCCGCCTAATTTCTTCATACACAACTATTGACTATATCTCCACAGACAATAAAACATTTTTACCTTGAAAGATGATGTTACGAGTCACGAGTTGCGAGTTTAATAAAGGAATCCATCCTGCTTAAGACCCGTAACCCGTAACACGAAACACGCAACAGTCAGTACAACCCGGTATGTAATTTTAAGCTCGGGAGGAGCCAAATTTTTAAAATATTAATGCCTATAATCTGATGGCAATCTCTTCGGCTTCATATACCGCATCCACTATTTCACGGGGTTGGACCGCATCACCGATGACATGCAGCTCCGCCAGCTTGCCTTTCATCTGTTTGAAAACGCGGTCGTCGGAGGCCGACCCCATAGCCAGCACAATGCTGTCGAATCCGTCCAGTTTTTTAAAGCCGGAGGCGTCCTCCGCCATGGCAAACCCTCGGCCCAATGATTTAACCTTGGTCGAGGTGATCATCGTGACGTTCTTTTGATTGAGCCGCTTTAAAAGATAGTGCTGCAGATGATTGACCAGGTCGGTGGCGATGCCGTCCAGCATTTCCACGATCGTGACTTTCTTTCCCATATCCGATAAATAATCGGCTATCTCGCCCCCGGTCCCGCCGCCGCCGACAATGAGAACATTGTTTCCGGTGTCCACGCGCCCAGAGAGCACATCATCCGTGGTCAGCACATTGCTTTCCTGTATGCCTTCCCACTGCGGCAAAAGCGGTCGGGCACCGGTGGCAACGACGACAGCCTGCGGTTGACCGGCTTCCAGCATCTCTGTTGTAAATTCTTTGCCTAGCTCGACGCTTACCCCCAGTGCGTTTATGCGGTTTTCAAGAAAGTCGAGAAATTCGATGTAGACGGCCTTCTGAGGCGGGACAGCTCCCAGCCGCATGCGGCCGCCCAGAATATTTTCTTTTTCAAAAATCGTGACGCGATGGCCCCTCAGAGCTGCAATTTCCGCTGTCTTGAGCCCTGCGGGACCGCCGCCGACAACCCAGACAGTTTTAGGTTGTTCGGCTTTTGCAAATCTTAATTGGGCTTCATTGCCTGTTTCAGGGTTGACGGTGCAACGAACGGCATCCTGTCTCAAGGTCTGAATGCATTTATTGCAGGAAACACAGGGGATAATCTCATCAAGCCGACCTTCTTTGGCTTTGTTGGGCAAATGGGCATCTGCCAGAAGGGCACGGCCCATGGATACCAGATCGGCTTTACCTTCCCGGATGACGCGATCGGCCAACTCAGGGGTTCGGATTCGGCCGACCGTAATGACAGGAATATTTACTTCTGCTTTTATGGAATCGGCCAGGTGCACGAAGACCCCTTCTTCAACGTAATAGGGCGGATGATTCAGGTAGCCCGAGGCGGCGTTACATGCCGAAATATGCACGGCATCGGCAGTCTCTTCTTCGAGCAGCCGGGCAATCCGGGTTGTCTCGGTTATCTTCAGGCCTTCGTCAACATATTCGTCGCCGCTCAATCTGCAGATAATTGGAAAATCGGGACCGACGCGATTGCGGACGGATTTTAGTACCTCCAGGGGAAATCTCGCCCTGTCGGCAAGCTCACCACCGTAAGCGTCCTTTCTTTGGTTGGAAAAAGGCGATAGGAAGGAACAGAGCAAATATCCATGGGCCATATGCAGTTCGACGCCGTCGGCGCCTATCTGCTGGACCCGCTGCGCTGCGGCGGTATAAATGCCCACGAGCTCTTCGATTTCATCGGCGCTGAGTTCATGTGGTGTTTCCATGGTCGGCAAGGCAGCTATGGGAGACGGTCCAACGATGGGAGAGCCTATCACGGCGGAGAAAGTCTGTCGTCCGGCATGGTTTATCTGAATGACTATTTTTCCGCCGGCTGCATGCACAGCATCCACAAGCCTCTTGAGTTGCGCAGCATGTTCGTCCGAACTGATCATCAGCATTTTCGGACTGGCCTTGCCCTGTTGATGGACAGCCGTGTGTTCGACGTTGATATATCCGACACCGCCCTTGGCGCGTTCAACATAGTAGTCAATCATACGATCGGTAACGAACCCTTCCGGTGAAGCATAGTTGGTCGCCATGGGGGGCATCACGATACGGTTTTCCAATGTCAGACTTCCAATCGAAAACGGGCTGAAAAGCTTTTCTAAAGCCATGGATCACCTCCGATTATCTGGTTGGCAGGACAAAAATATTTTGCTAAGTCCTTCGATTCATAAATACGATAACGTATTTATCTAGACTTCGACCGAGCTCAGTCGAGGTCCTCAGGACTTAGTGCTGAATGAGCATTATTAACGATTCTCACTCTAGAAATACGTCACTGTATTTGCGAATCGAAGCGCTAAGGATTGCTTTGGACAAGTGGTCTGTCCACCTGTCCAGCCTTAATCCTTTTTGCGAATTACTGTCAAGGCAAATTTTTAAGGTGAAATAGTTATTGACATATGAATATAAAAAGTTAATTGAATTGTTAACAATCTTATCAGTCAACCTACCGCATAACACTCACACAGGCTGTTTTGCAATAATGTATGGTTCAGCCTGAGAACTATTAGGAGGGGATCCCATGTCTTCACCAAATGAATTCAACCTTACAACACGTATCGTCTGTGGTCGCAACGCCGCCGCACAAATCGGTGACATCGCCGCAAGCCTGAATGTAAAAAAAGTACAAATTGTCACGGATAAGGGCGTCTCCGGTTCTGGCATCTTGGACAATATCCTATCGCCCCTGAAGGCAGCCGGCATATCGGCTGAGGTATTCGACGAGGTGGAATATAATCCGACCGTAGAGACAATCGACCGAGCTGCCGGCCGGTTTGCCAACGAAAACTTTGACGGCGTCATCGCCGTGGGCGGCGGCAGCCCGATGGATGTGGGCAAATGCGTGGCCGTACTGGCAAACAACCCTGGCAGCGCTTCCGATTATTTGGGGGTCGACCTGGTCAAAAACGACGGCCGGGTTTGTATCTGCGTGCCAACCACCGCCGGAACCGCGGCGGAGATCACCGACGTTGCCGTTATGAACGATCCCGAGAAAAAGCTGAAGGGGGGGATACGAAGTCCTCAGATAGCCCCCACGGTGGCACTTCTCGACCCGGTGCTCACCCTGACCCTTCCGCCTGGACCAACCCGGGATTCGGGATTGGATGCGCTGACCCATGCCATAGAATCCTATATCAGTGTCAATTCCTGGCGGGTTACCGATACGATGAACCTTCGGGCGATTGAACAGATTGGGCGTTATCTCCGAACGGCGGTGCACAATGGCAGCGACATTGACGCCCGTGAGGGGATGCTGACGGCCAGCTTGATGGCCGGTCTCGGTTTTCACAATACCAAACTGTGCCTGGTACATGCCATCACGATTCCCTTTGGCGGCATTCATAACATGCCCCACGGTGTCAGCAATGCCATCGTTTTGCCGCATGCCATGCGCTTCCTTCTGCCGGGAGCTGTATCAAAGTATGTTGATATCGCGGTTGCCCTCGGCGAAAACGTCGAAGGTCTGTCCGACCGCGAAGCTGCCGAATTGGCGGTGGAAGCGGTTGAGCAGTTATCGCGGGATGTCGATCTGCACGAAGGCCTTTCCAATTACGGGGTCAAAGAGCAAGAGCTGCCGGAGATCGCCGAATCCGTGGAAGGCAATTTCATGGTCCCGCTAAGCCCGCGGGTGGCCAAGGCAAAGGATATTCTTGGAATCTGCAAAGCAGCCCTTTAAATTGCATAAAGTAAATAAAGAGGAGGTGTACCATGCCCAACGGTTACTGGAGAAAAATCCTGCGCGTCGACCTGAGCAGCGGAGATATCGGTGTTGACGAACATGATGAAAAATTTTACCGCACCTACCTGGGCGGCAAAGGCATAGTTTCACATTATCTGCTAAAGGAAGTCCCACCCGGTTGCGATCCCCTGGGTCCCGACAACGTGCTGGTGTTTGCCGCCAGCGTTCTCACGGGCACGGGTATACCCGGATCGGCCCGTAACAGCGCCGGTGCCAAATCGCCGCTGACAGGCGGATACGGTGAAGGTGAAGGCGGCGGAGACTGGGGCGTCAAGCTGCGCTGGGCCGGTTATGACGGCATCGTGATTACAGGTCAATCCGCAAAGCCGGTGTATCTCTGGATAAACAACGAAACGGCTGAACTGCGGGATGCGGCAGACATTTGGGGCCTGGAAGCCTACGAAACCCAGGAGGCCATCCGTGAGGCTGTGGGTGATAAAAAAGCCTCTGCCGCCATCATCGGTCCGGGAGGTGAACGCCTGATCCGTTTCGCATGCATCGCCCTGGGCATGCATGATTTTATCGGGCGCTCAGGATTAGGAGCGGTGATGGGCGCCAAGAAACTAAAAGCCATTGCCGTCAACGGCAAACAGCGGCCGGAGGTTGACAACAAGCAGGCAGTTACCGAAATGGCCAAATGGATGCGCGATAATTATGAAGCCACTTTGGGTACGATGAAAGAGATGGGTACCGCACGGGGAGTTCCCTTTATGGATGCTGCCGGCGGCCTGCCGACCCGAAACTTCAATGAAGGGAGCTTTGAGGATGTAGAGATCATCAGCGGCCGTCACATGACCGATACTATTCTCGTGGATCGTTCAAGCTGCTACGGCTGCCCGGTACACTGCAAGCGGATTGTGGAAGTCAACGAAGATGGACTGACAGTCAGCCGCCGTTACGGTGGTCCCGAATATGAAACCATTTCAGCATTCGGCTCCAATTGCGGGATCAACGATCTTAAAGCAGTCGCCAAGGCCAACGAAATATGCGACGCCCACACAATCGATACGATCGGCACCGGCATCATGATATCCGGCGCCATGGAGTGTGCCGAACGGGGACTGTTGCCCAAGGATCTGATCGGTGATTTGGATTTAAAATTCGGCTCCACCAGCGGCCTGCTGCAGCTCCTGGATCAGATCGTCAAGCGCGAAGGCTTGGGAGATATCCTGGCCGAAGGTCCCAAAAACATCGCCGCCAAACTAGGCGAGGAGGCGGCTGCCTGTTTTATGCATGTCAAAGGCCAACCGTTTCCGCTGCACGAACCGCACTGGAAGGCCGGTATGGGCATCGGCTATGCGCTTTCAGTCACCGGGGCCGAACACATGACCAATATTCACGACAACATGTACGCCAGTGAAGATGCACCTACTTTTGCGGCCGTTCAAAATATGGGAATCCTGGATCCGGCCGACAGCGATGATCTCAGCCCCCGTAAAGCGCGAATCTGGATGTATATGATGTTCAACCGGGCCATCAACAACCATGTCTGCATCTGTTCATTTATGCCCTACAACCTCGATCAGATTACCGATCAGGTCAAAGGCACAACCGGCTGGAATGTATCGAACTGGGAATTGATGAAAGTGTCCGAACGCTCATTTCACATGGCCCGGGCCTTCAACGCCCGAGAAGGATTTACTTGTGAAGACGATATGCTGCCGTCGCGGTGCTTCGAGCCCTTGGCGGGGGGAACACTCAAAGGACAGGCCATCGACCGCGAGCAATTTTATTCAACCCGTGATCTGGTTTATGACATGCTCGGTTTGGATCGCCAATCGGCCGCCCCCAAAAGTTGGAAACTGTATGAACTCGGATTGGACTGGCTGGTTGAGGATCTCCAGCAGCAGGGAGTATTAAAAGCATGAGCCCGTCCAACCAAACACGGGGCAGCCGATCACAGCAAACGGTAACCGTGCACGTGAAGCTCGCCGATTTTCTTGCCAGGTTGACTCCGGAAAGAAAATTCGATATTTCGACAACGGCCGGTTCAACGGTTGCCGAATTCATCGAGGATTTAGCCGGACACCTGGGTGGTGATTTTCGCAGGGCACTGCTGGAGAAATGCGGTCGACTCCACGCGGATTATGCGATTGTGATCAACAAACAATTCATTCCGCCCGGGCAGATAACGAAATACGAGATCCGGGATAATTGCGACCTGAGCATTATTCCCATCGCCGGAGGCGGTTGAGGCTGAGAAAGGAAGATCTTATGGCAAAATACAAAGCAGTTGTTGTCAACACGGGTTATGAAACCTATGACCTGGAGCGTGAGATATTAAAACCGGCGGACGCGCAAGTCGTCGTTGTAACCGAAGACAGCATGACCGAAGATGATGTGATCAATGCCGCCAGAGACGCCGATGCCATTTTCGTGCGCGAGGCGCCGATTACCGCCCGAGTTCTGAAATCCTTTGAGCGCTGTAAAATTGTGGCCCGCTATGGCGTGGGGCTGGACAACATCGACCTGGAAACCGCCAGGCAGCTAAAAATCTATGTCAGCAATGTACCGGAGTACGGCACCGAAGACGTGTCCGACCATGCCGTGGCGCTGCTTATGGGCTGCGTACGCTCGCTTCTGGTGCGCGATCAGAATCTTCGCAACGGCAATTTCGAATTTGACATTTGTGACGAGATCTTTCGCACCACCGACAAAACCCTGGGCCTCCTCGGCTACGGCAAGATCGGCCAGGCCTTTCACCGCAAGTGGCAGGGATTTCTGCCGAACAAAGTGCTGGTCTATGACCCTTACGTGGATACCGAATTCATTAACGCAAACGGGGCCGAAAAGGTCGAATTGGACAAGTTGCTGCATGAATCGGACTTCATTTCCATCCATGCCCCGTTGACGCCGGAAACCAAGCACATCATCAATACCGCGGCCCTAAAGAAAATGAAAAATACGGCCATTCTGGTCAACACCGCCCGTGGTGCGCTCATCGACACATACGCGCTGGCCAAAGCGCTTCAGGAGGGTGAGATCCTCCGGGCCGGTCTGGACGTTTTTGAAAAAGAACCCATTCCCGGGGATCATCCGCTGGTAAGCATGTCCAGCGTCATACTAACCAGCCACGTGGCCTGGTATTCCAGAGAATCCACCGAAGACCTTCAGGGCGGCGCGGCCAAGGAGATCCTGCGCGTTCTATCCGGCAAACCCCCTGTTAACTGGGTCAATCCTTGGTAAGGAGGCTGTGTCGCATTTCACTGATTCACAGATAAAATGGGCGTGGATAAATCCCATAAACGCCAAATTATTTTTTATAACGGTGGACTGTGGGAGTTTTATTGGATAATTGAACATCGAACATCGAACATCGAACGTCCAACATCGAATTTTGAATGCGAAAAGATGAAGAAACAGACATTCGGCCCGGTAGATTAAGACATTCCTTATGTGAATCCTAATGGCCGTTCGACTGGCTCACGGCCCTGAGTGGAGTCGAAGGCCTGGAAAGAAAATCCATTAATGGTTGTATATCGGATTGCTGAAAACAAACGAAATAAAATTGCGGTGCGGAGTGACATCATTATTCGATGTTCAGCTCAACTTTAAAAACAACCCTGTAAGGTATAAATGTAATCTGTGGGTGGTTACAAAACAATTTAATGCTTATGGGGTTTATTCCCGCCCATAACAAGTTCAATCCAGATGCTCGTAAGCACTCAGCGTAAGGAATTCAGCCAACTCATCGTTGGAGATAATCTCGTCAAAAAGCTTGGACGCCACATTGTACTTTCCGTCCCCATAACATTCATCACCGACCAGGTCACAGATATCCCCCATTTCTTCCTGCATTACGCTGCGGAAAAGATCGAGGGTAACCTTGCGACCATCTGTTAAGACACCTTGGGGATGATGTACCCACTGCCAGAGTTGGGTGCGGGAAATTTCAGCGGTGGCCGCATCTTCCATCAGGTTATAGATAGGGACGCATCCGTTGCCCAAAAGCCACTCAGCCATATATTGAATACCGATGTTGATATTGGCGCGCAGTCCCTCTTCGGTAATCGTACCGGTGGGCAACTTAAGCAGATCATCCGCTGAAACGTTAACATCCTGGCGTAATATTTCGATTTGGTTTGGTGCGGGCATGCCCTTGTCAAATTCTTCCTTGGCAATTTGTACCAGCCCCGGATGGGCAACCCAGGTGCCGTCATGCCCATCTTTGACTTCGCGGATCTTATCCTCTCTAACTCTTTGGAGTGCTGCCGCATTTGCCTCGGGATTGTTTTTTATGGGAATTTGGGCGGCCATACCCCCGATGGCATGGGCACCACGACGGTGGCAGGTTTTGATCGCCAGCAGGGAGTAGGAATGCATGCAATGGCGCGTCATCGTGATCTGGACGCGGTCCGGGAAGATGTACCCGGGTACGTTTTTAAATCGTTTTATAAAACTGAAGATATAATCCCAACGACCGCAGTTGAGACCTGCCATGTGATCTCTGAGCTCATAAATGATCTCGTCCATTTCAAAGGCAGCCAGTATGGTTTCGATCAGCACGGTGGCTTTGATGCGACCCAGCGGAATATCGAGCATATCCTGGGCGCGAATGAATATGTCGTTCCAGAGCCGGGCCTCGAGGTGACTTTCCATTTTGGGCAGGTAAAAATAAGGTCCGGATCCCTTAGCAATCAGATTTTTGGCGTTGTGAAAAAAGTAAAGACCGAAATCAAAAATACTGGCGGATATCGGTTGGCCGTCAATCAACAAATGCTTTTCAACAAGATGCCAGCCGCGGGGCCTTACGATCAAAGTCGCGATCTCCTCCCCCAGCTTGTAATGCTTGCCCGCGAGATTGACGAACTCGATTGTCTGATCCACCGCATCGCGAAGATTTATTTGCCCCTGCAGCGTGCCGTTCCAGGTGGGCGAATGGGAATCTTCAAGATCAGCCATAAAAGTCGAGGCGCCCGAGTTCAGAGCGTTGATAATCATTTTACGATCCACCGGGCCGGTGATTTCGACGCGGCGATCCTAGAGATCCGCCGGCACCGGGGCGATGGTCCACTGACCGTCGCGAACATCTTTCGTCTCAGGCAAAAAGTCTGGCATTTTGCCGTTGTCGATCTCTTTCTGCCGCACCTGGCGACGCTCAAGCAATTCTCTGCGTCTCGGCTCGAACTCGCGGGCGAGGGTGCCGATGAATGCCATGGCTTCGGGAGTGAGTATTTGTGAAAACTCTTCTGTTACAGAACCGGTGACTTCAATATCCTCCATTTTGATTGTACTATTCATGAATGCCTCCCTTGAACGTGGTGTAAATCTTTTTTTAATAATAGATACTATTTGGGTGATGTAAAGTTAGGCGATTTGTTGAAGTGTATAATCGCTGTGCGCAAAACCTGTTCGGCACTTATGCCCCAGGCACCGGTTTTAGACAAATCCCGGGGCAGATTCCTGTGCACAAGCTCAGTAATTTGTACATTGGCATCAAGAATCTGATCCATTTTTTTTTAGCTTGGCATCAGGTTTTAAAAGACCGACTAACGTGGCAATTGCCTGGTCAAATACCAAACGTTGTGCTATCAAGATTTTGCGTATTTTGTTTTCTTTTTATGGAGTAGTAATTTGTTAACTTATTGATAAGACAACAATCTAGTAACAATTTCTGTCCAAAATTGCGAGAGTAAAATACGCTTATTTATCTGTTTCTAAAGAACTTTTTATTTTTTTCTACGCGAAATATAATCAAACAGACAAAAACCATGCCCATTTCGCTCATACGGACCAAGCTCCATCGACAGCCGCTGGATGCGGACTTGGTGGATCGGGGTCGGCTGATCGAATCGATGAACACCAGCCTCGAGGTGCCACTGACCCTGGTGTCGGCCCCGGCCGGCTACGGCAAGAGCGTGCTGGTCGCCCAATGGGCCGAGCAGCTCGACGGCGGCATCGCCTGGTTGTCGTTGGATGCCGGTGACAGCGAGCTGAGGACCTTCCTACGGTACTTCGTTTCTGCCGTGGACACCGTATTGTCCGGCGCCTGTGACGCCACCCGCGAGCTCCTGCAATCCGCGTCCTTGGCTCCTGTACCGGTTCTGGTCAGCTATCTGCTCAACGACCTCGACACCATCGACGCGCCGTGCGCCATCGTGCTCGACGACTATCACAGGATTGAGACTCTGTCGCCCGTGCACGATCTGATGCTCCGCATACTCGAGCATCCCCCGCGACAGTTCCGCTTTGTCGTTCTCAGTCGCCAGGATCCGCCGTTCGACCTGCTGAGCCTTCGTGCCGGCCACCGCATCTACGAGGTGCGTCTGCAAGACCTCCGGTTCACGGAGCACGAAACGAGAGAGTTTCTGAGCGTGACAACAGACCTTTCCGTGTGCGATGAGGCGCTCGCGCACCTGCAGCATGAGGTGGAGGGGTGGGCCGTAGGATTGCGGCTCGTGTCGTTGGCGCTGCGGCATGCCCGCAACGCCGACGCTTTTCTGAAAGGACTACCCGGGCGCTTGCCGGAGATACAGGAGTACTTGCTGCGGGAGGTGCTGGCTGCGCAGCCCGACATGGTCCGGGACCGTATGCTGGCATCACCCGTCCTCGATCGCTTCTGCGTAGAGGTGATTGACGCGGTCTGTTGACCGACGGACACCGACGGCCCGACCGGGCTCTCTGCCGCCGATTTCCTGAAGGGCCTGCGCAAGAGCAACCTCTTTACGGTTCCTCTCGATGCCCGGTTCGGGTGGTTCCGGTATCACCACCTCTTTCAGGAGTTGCTCGCAGGCGATCTGCAGCGCCTGCGCGGTCCGGATCACGTCGCAGCCCTGCACCTAAGGGCCAGTGAGTGGTTCGAAGACGCAGGCCTGATCGGCGAAGCGCTGAAGCATGCACTGGCCGCCGAGGACATGGAGCGGGCTGCAGAGCTGGTCGTTCGTCACCGTCATACCGCGCTGAACGCTAACGAGTGGGTCACCCTGGCGAACTGGCTGACGCTGATCCCCGAAACGATCGTACGGCAACGCGCGGAGCTCCTGTTGGCTCGCGCATGGATTCACTTGCGTCACCTCTTCCTCCTCGAGCCCGTCCCCGAGCTCCTGGAGCAGGCCGAATCGCTGATCGGTGATGAGCCCGGTAATAAGGAGTTAGATGGCGAGCTCGCGCTCTGTCGTGGGTTCGTCCGGTGGCTCATGGGTGACGGAGCCGGAAGTCTGGATCTCATGGAACTGGCTCTGCAGATGATCCCTGTTGCGAACATCGAGCTCTTTAGCGTTGCCGAGATGATCTTCGCGGTGTCGAGTCAGATGGTTGGGCAGAGGGAGCGGGCGATTCGTTTCCTGGACGACCGGCTCTCGCACAGTGACCCGGCGCGAGAGGTACGGAGGAGTGGCCGACTGCTCTGGACTCAGGTGTTAATCCACCTGATGGCGGCTGAGCTGCCGGCTGCCGAGCTCGCGCAGCGCCGGTTACGGGACGTCACCGAGCGCACCGGGTCGGCGTATCTGCGGGCGTGGTCCGACTACATGCAGGGGGTTCTTCACTTGAACCGCTGCGAGTGGGAAGCTGCAGTCGAATTCCTGGCGCGATCGGTGGAGCAGCGGTTCATCTATCACTGGCGGGCCGCGGCGGACTCGCTCGTCGGCCTGATGCTCGCCTATCGAGCGCTGGGGAGGGACAAGGAGGCCTCAGAGGTGATGGGGTCTCTTCAGGACTACGTCGCCACCCAGGACGACCCCAGGATGGACGTGCTGGTGATGTCGGCGGAAGCGCGTCTCTCCATCCTGGAGGGGCGGCCGGAGCCCGCCAGACGTTGGCTCGCCGCGAGCGAGCCGCCGGCTGAAGGCTCTCTCTTTTGTTGGATGGAAGTGCCCTCGATCACCCGCTGCTGGGCGAGGATCACCGTGGGGTCACCCGCCGAAGTCGCGCAGGCAGAGGAGAAGCTACTGGATTGCGCCGGTGCGAACGAGGGACATCGGAACGCCCTCCAACTGGTCAGGATCCTGGCCCTGCTGGCCATGGCGTACGAAAAGCAGGGCAAGAGGGAGGAGGCCTGGGAGCTGTCAAGCGGGCCGCGACGATGGCCTGGAAAGGCGATCTGGTCTTCCCCTTCGTCGAGCTCGGTACGCCCATGGTAGAGCTTCTCCGCGACGTACCGTCCGAGAGCGAATTCGCCGCCCGAGTCGAGCGCCGGGTAGCCGCCTTCGGCGTGCCCACGGAGAGGCCCGACGAGCGCGGGGCCGACGGAGCCGCGACGCCCGGACCTGAGGTCCGGCATGTCGCGACCGGAGGAAACCGCAAAGACCTGACCAACTGCGAATTGGATTTCCTCGAGCTGTTGGCCCTGCGCCTCCAGGACAAGGAGATCGCGGCCCACCTGGGAATCTCGCCCCAGACGGTGAACAGCCACTTCAAACAGATCTACCAGAAACTCGGAGTTAACGACCGTTTGAAGGCTGTCGAGAGGGCTTCGGAAAGTGGAATCCTGGTCCGCTGGCCTCCCCACCGACCTGCCTAGCGACCCGTCTTAGGGGCTCATGCCGCCCCAATCTTCTAGTAAGAAACTACATTTATGCAAAAGCGCACAATCGAGGTAATCGCGGCCGGAGCCGTGAAAAGAATGAACGTTGAACATCGAACGTCCATTTTGGAATCGCTTCGCTCAATCATTTTAAAATAGACAGAATACATTCATTCGACGTTGGACGTTGGGCGTTCGATGTTGGACGTTCATTTGTTTCTATCTGGATTAAACTGGCCGTTTTTCGGCCAGCGGCCTGCTCGTTTCTGCCTTGTTTTTGCCTCGTTTCGAGGGATGCGCAGCGTGTCGCCGCGTGTTATGCCAAAAGCGTAAGACAACCGGAGGTTGTCTGGTCGTGGCTGCTGGCTGACGTCGAAGCAGCGACCCCGACCGGACGAGTGAGGCGAACCCATGACGAGCCGAGAGCACCACAGGGATTTTGAGTTTGGCGGTCCTGCCACCTACCGCATCGTGGTCCAGGGCAGGGTGAGCGAGAGCTGGCACGGGCGGTTTGGCGGCCTGGAGGTCACGACGTCTAGCCCGGAAACTGACAAACCTCTGACGACCCTGCGGGGGCGGCTTCAGGATCAGGCCGCGCTGCACGGACTGCTCGACACCCTGTATGCCCTGCATCTGCCGATCCTGGAGGTGACCAAGGTGGACCCGTGATGCGAGCTGAAGTCCAAGATGACGATCCTAGGTCTCAATGCCCTGTTCGAAATGGCCGCTGGAGGGCACCTGGCCGATTCTCACCAGGAATATCTATTAGAACACCCTATGAGAAGGAGAGCAAAATGAAACGCATGACATTGATACTTCCCTCTTTGTTGCTGGCGCTTTTGTTGTGCTCCGGACTACCGGCAGCGAGCGCAGACGATGCGAAGGAGGTTGGCGATCCCTCGGGCAAGGGCTCTGCGCCGCTGGCTTCGCAGGACGCAACGCCCTTGTGGGCGAACGCCCCGGAGACAATCTCGCCCGAATGGGGCGCGTTTTTCGCAAAGAAGGGTCAAGGCCGCGAAAGGCCGGTGCCTGCACCCGATGACATCGAGGGTTGGAGAGCCTTGCAGGCCGCCAACAACAAGATGAAAGAAGCCGAAGCAGACAAGAAGGCCGCGGCGTATGGCGTGACCTACAGGGAAATCGAAATCGCCGGCATTCCTGTGGTCGAGGTGACGCCGGCGAAACTTGCCAGCACGGACAAGATCGCGGTCTACCTTCACGGCGGCGGATACGTACTGAACTCGGCCAAGGCCAAGATCGAGTCGGCCATGTTCTTCGCTGCAGAAACCGGTCTGCGCGTCATGGCGGTGGACTACACTCTCGCACCGCATTCCAGGTGGCAGGCGACAACCGACGAGATCGTCGAGGTCTTCAAGGCGCTGGCCGAGCAGGGCTTCCCAGCCGACGACATCGTCCTCTACGGTGACTCCGCGGGCGGTGGCCTCTCGGCGGGTGCCACGCTCAAGATGCGCGACCTCGGTATGGAGATGCCCGCGGCGCTAGTGCTGTGGTCCCCCTGGGCGGATGTCTCCGAGACCGGGGACACGTTCATCACGCTCCGCGATGCCGAGGTGTTCTACACCTATGAACACTTTCTTGGACCTTCGGCACTCGCTTACGCCGAAGCCAGAGACCACAAGAATCCCTATGTCTCGCCCGCGTACGGCAACTTCGAGCAGGGCTTCCCGCCGACTTTGATCCAAGGCGGTACGAGAGAAGTCCTCCTCAGCACGTTTATCCGTCTCTACCAAGCCCTCGATCAGGCTGGCCAGACGGCGAAACTGGATATATACGAAGGGATGCCGCACGTGTTCATAATGGTGATCCCCGAGAGCGCTGAGTCGCAAATTGCCATTGCCAAAGTCCGTGACTGGGTATCCAAGTACTTGCTCAAGGAGCACCGATGATGCGATCCGAAACTCAATTAGACAGACCGAAGACCCCGCAGGTGATGTATATCCGCTACCTGTCGCATACGCTCATCGACCTGATGATTCTGAATCTATTCGAGGAGTAGTGGGAATACGTAACGGTTGGCTCGTTTACGATTTCTCTCCTTGCCGCCATTCTCCTGCAGATCCTGCTAAAGGCTACAATAGCGCTCGAGCATCGGGTTGCCACCTATTTTGAATCGAAGCCCGGTAGCCTGTCGAAATTTCTGTGCTGGTTTAGTGCATGGTTGATTCTTTTTGGATCTAAACGACACAAATATTATGAATGAACTCAATGCGAAGATGTTTAGGAACTGCTTTGCGGGCAAATAGGCTCTGATCCTAGTTGCCGTCATCGGCTTTGTGGCCAATGCAAGCCTTGTTGAAGCGGAGACTGAGAAGCCCGCGTCCGTGGAAAACTGTTTTACATAATTGTGAATATTACGGATACCAGCCCGCCCAATAGCGATCCCTATTAATTTTACAAAAGGCAGTTCACCAGATGTTACCTGGAGGTTAGTATGAGCGCATCAAATTCTCGGTGGCGCTCTGATTGGCGCGAGCTCGCAGAGAAACCCACATCGGTTGAAGCCGTTGAAAACACTGTCAATCGGGGTTCGATTCCTGCTTTTTCATTCTATTTCATGCTGTCGATCTCCGCGGTGATCGCCACGCTGGGTTTGCTTGCCAATAGCGCTGCTGTCGTTATCGGTGCGATGATCATCGCCCCTCTCATGAGTCCCATTATTTCTTTTTCATATGGGCTTGTCTCAGGAACATGTCCTTTGATAATCCGATCACTCTCGACTGTTGCAACAGGTAACTTGTTAACGATCGGTGTTGCTTTTGTCATTACCGAACTAATCGGTTCGCAGCTGGCCGGCTCGGAGATAGTGGCCCGGATGAGACCGACCCTTTTGGATCTGGGAATCGCCTTCGCCGCTGGTGCTGCGGCTGCTTTTGCGTATACCCGTCCCGGCGTCTCGTCTGCCTTGGCAGGAATCGCAATTGCCGTCGCCCTGGTACCCCCCCCCTGTGCACTGTGGGTATTGCCATGGCTTTCGGGCAAGACGTGATTGCATCTGCGAGAGCTGCTTGAAAGGACGGCCCGTTTCGTAGAAGACCTTGACTCGGCACGCGACCGCGCCGCCATCACACAGGAGCATTTGAACAACCGCCTATCTGAGCAAATGAACAAAGCCATGTATATCCTCTCTATAGTGGCTGCTATCTTTCTGCCGTTCAGCCTTTTGACCGGCTTGCTCGGAATTAATGTTGGCGGTATTCCAGTTGCCGAAAATAAATAGGCGTTTATATTGGTGGTGGTAATACTGATAGCAACTGCTGCCGGGCTTATTGTCTAGTTTAAAAAAATAAAGTGGTTGTAATGTCTTAATACCGCAAAGAGACATCCTCCGGGCATAGATTTTTGGCACGGACTTTATCGATGAAAGAAGGGGGTATCAGTAAACATCCAATCATTATTTGGGCTCTATTTAATTTGGAGGATTCAACAATGTCTATTGAAATCAATTCTAAGCGTATTATCGCATTGGCTTTAGGAACCATTTTGGCTGTGGTGGCATGGCGTGTCGTTGCTGCTCAGCAAACCCCATTAACACCGGTTGCCCCGCCCCTTGGGGTCAAAGAACCCGCAGCGGTCGGCCTGACGGTGGATACGCTTAAAGCGATGATGGCGGGGGCTGAAGCTTCAAAGGACCTGAGTGAAACAGATAAAAAAAGCGTTATCAGCTACCTTAAAGCAGGCATCCGTCTTCTGGAAGAGGCCTATGGACTGAAGGCAGAGGCTCAAAAAATCACCGAAACCGTCAACGCGGCTCCCCAAAGAATAAAAGAAATACAAGTCAAGCTAAATGTTAAAGATCCTGCTTTTTTAGAGACCGATATCGAAGCAGAGGCATCCCAGATGACCACCGCACAAATCGAGCAGCGAGAGCGCGAAATGAGTGCCTCCCTGGCTTTCGCCCAGGACACTTTAAAAGATTGGCGGGAGCAGGCTGAGACGTTAAATAACAGACCGTCTCAGTTGCAAAAGGAGATTAGCGAAAACAAAGAAAAACTGACAGAACTGGCCGATGAGTTGAAAAAAGAGGCCCCTTCCAATGAACCTCAAGAAATGTTTCGGGCAAGAGAAGTTGCATTCCTCGCCGAGCAGTCCATGCGATCAGCTAAGATTCGACTATTCGAAAAACAAATTCTAAACCATGATCTTCTGGTATCGCTGATGACCGTTGAGCAGGATTTGGCGACACTCCAATTACAGCGAAACGAAGCAGAGAGCAAAGTGTGGGTGGCTATCGCCACCAAACGGCGTCAACAAGAGGCGGTGAAAGCGCGTATGGAAGCTGAAACAGCCAAAATGATCACAGCCGATTTGCCGCCAGCGATTCAAAAGCAATACAATATCAATATCGAGCTTGGTAAAACGTTGGAAAAGTTTACGCGGGATGATGCTTTGACTGCACGGATGCTCGAACAACATCAATCCGAACTGAAAATGCTGGAGGAAGAATATTCTCAAGCCCGCCAGCGCATTCAAAGCGCAGCACTTTCGGAAATGAGCGGCATGACCCTGCGCCAACGCCGTCAAGCGCTTCCGAGCCCGGAAAGATACCGTCAGAATTCTAAACAACGCCAGCTAGCTATGGGTCAAGTCAGCGAAGCACAATTCAACACCGATGAGCAACGTCGGAGTCTGCTGGATATTCAGGATGCGAAAAGGCGCATAGTAGAATCGATCGTAAGAGAGTCGGCTGTGAATTTATCTGAGTGGGAAGAAAAACTCCAAGCCTTACTGATAGATAGACGTGATCTTGTGGAAAAATTGCAGACCACCTATCGTCGCTATTACCAAAATTTGCAGTCTCTTGAATTCATTGAACAACAATTGGCCGCAAAAACAGAGGAATATGCCGATTTTTTAGACGGCCACCTGTTGTGGATTCGTAGCTCAAGAGTATTGGGCCCGAATGATTTACGCAACTTACCCGGTGCCATCATGTGGATAGCGAGTCCTTACAATTGGTTCCAGGTCGTGCGGGATTTAGCCGGCTCATACCGGCATTCTCCAATGGTGTTTCTAGTGGGCCTGATTTCGGCCGGACTACTTTTCATTGGACGAAAGCGGGCATGGGGAAAGGTAGAGCAACTATCTCATAGTGTGGGGCGTGTAAAGCGGGATTCGTTAATGATAACGGTTCAGGCGTTCGGGCTGACGATGTATCTGGTGCTTGCCTGGCCATTTTTATTGATTCTTGCCGGATGGCGATTGGCAGCGTTTCCTTATGCAACTGACTTCAGTCAAGCCGCCAGTGTCGGATTGCTGACGACCGGCGTGTTTTGGGTGGTATTATTGTTTATGTATTATTTTTGTTGCAATCAGGGACTGGCCCAGATTCACTTTCGCTGGTCGGATAACTCCCGGATGACCTTGCGGCGTCATTTATCGTGGCTTATGCCGGTGTATCTGTTTTGCGAATTCCTGGTAAATATCACCAATGCAGCTGACCAACCTGCATATGAAGATTCCCTGGGGCGGTTGATGTTCATTACGGCTATGGCCGCTTTTACGGTATTTGCCGTCAAAATGCTGCCTGCAGTCGATGCCAACTCCTCTGCATCGAAAGATGATGCCAACAAGCGCGGAATTCCATTGAAATTCATCTGGTATCCCCTGGCCATTGCACTGCCCAGTCTATTGGTGATTATGGCGGTGATGGGATATACGTACTCAGCCGTTAAAATAAGCCGGCAATTCCACGAGACTACCGTTTTGGTGATAGCGCTCATCTTCGGAAACAGCCTGGTGCTCCGTTGGTTGGTTGTCGCTCAGCGTCGCTTGGCCTATGAGGAAGCCACTCGAAAACGCCAGGAAAGACTCGAGGCAGAACGCGTCCAGCAGAGCGATTCCTCACAGCCGGTGGCTTCAGAAGGCCAACAGGGATTTGAATATATCGAGTTCGAAGAGCCGGAGATCACACGCGCACAGATCAATGAACAGACACGTTCTTTATTGCAGATGATGCTATTCTTTTCTACCGTGCTCGGTCTGTGGGCTATATGGAATGATGTATTGCCGGCCTTAAACGTGTTTGAGAATGTTACGCTTTGGAGCTACAGCGTGGAGGTGGATGGCGTAACCCGCATGATGCCCATTACACTGGTCAATGTGATGATGGCCATTGTGGCGGCGGCGATTACGTTCATTGCAGCTCGAAATTTACCGGGTGTACTGGAGATTTCGCTTTTTAGATATCTGCCGTTCGATGCGGGCGGGCGGTATGCCTTTTCAAAGATTTGCCAATATGTTGTTTCGTTGGTGGGAATCATCATCACGTTCAATTATATCGGGATCAGTTGGTCCAGCGTGCAATGGCTGGCGGCCGCCCTTAGTGTCGGCATCGGTTTCGGGCTGCAGGAAATAGTTGCCAATTTCATATCCGGCCTGATTATCCTATTTGAGCGCCCCATCCGTGTGGGGGACCTCGTCACGGTGGGGAATGTCGATGGCGCGGTTACTAAGATACAGATTCGGGCCACCACCATTACCAATTGGGATAGAAAAGAATATCTCGTCCCCAACAAAGAGTTCATTACCGGGCACCTTATGAACTGGACGCTTTCAAATCCCATCAACCGCGTTGTTGTCACCGTGGGCATCGCCTATGGTTCGGACACACAAAAGGCCCGTGAGACACTGCTTAAAGTTGCCCATGATCTGCCGTTTGTTTTGGAAGATCCAGCGCCTCTGGCCACATTCGAAGGCTTTGGGGATAACGCCTTAAACTTCGTATTACGGGCTTATTTAGCAAATTTTGATAATTGGGTGAATAACAAAACCGAGATTTACATGGCCATCGACAATGTATTTCGTGAAGCCGGTATTACCATCGCCTTTCCGCAAAGAGATATCCACTTCGATACCGATCGTCCATTGCAGGTGAATATCACTTCAGAAAAGCACGAAACGTCCCGAATGGGTGATACACAGCAAGCGTAAAGGTCGAAATAAGGGTGAATGCATATTGTGTGTTCTTTCCGTCTAACTGTCGTTGTATCGAGTCAATATACGATGAAATGCCCGCTCGTCCTGTTTGTCGGTTTTCGGATGAACCTTGAATCGGTTGGGGATGTAATGACCGGATATTCAATGCTGACAAGGCTGTCGGACTCTATAATTGAAAGAATAGATTTATTGAAATTGTGATTGTGCTATTTGAGTTTTCAATTGCTATCAAAGTATTGAGGATTTCTGTACTGATACGAAATTTTAGGCATCCTTTTAGTATACTTGAATATTTTACTCTTATAATAATGCAAGTATTGTGGAATTAGGAATTCAAAAATGCAGCTATCGTTTGTATAAATACACTACCTTTAAAAGTTCCAGCCCAGGCAAACCAGTGAACTATATTCGAACTGGCCTGGAAATCACTCCCGGCGTAAAAAATTAATCTTAACAGCAAAACCGGCTTTGATTATTTGAGTATGTGTAGTTTGCTCTGATGAGTGCTACAATATGTTGGGCTGCAGCTGAAGCCGATACACAATTTTCGAATTTCGATTTATCCTCTCCGGAAAAGCAACTTCTTATCTTTTATCTTTATCTTTTGTTTTACACGAACTTGCGTTACAATAACTGATATTCAGAACAACCCTTAACGAAATAGAAACTTCAAACGAATTTAATTTAGGAAAATTCAATGAATCGCAAAATATCTATCATTTATTGTCTATTGGTATTTATTTTTTTTGTGTCCTGCTCAGCCGTTAAAGTGGAAATTGCAGAAGACTATTGGTACAAAGCGAAGTCTCTAGAACAACAGTGACGATATTTAGAAGCAGCAAAAATGTTTGAAAAATCTGCCGAAATTGAAGAAACCAGCGGGGAATCCAGATTGACGGATTTGAGTGCAGCATTGAATAGCGCTGCCTTCATGTATTACGAAGTAGGGCAATATGACAAAGCACTAAAATACTATCAAAAATCATTGGTGATTGAAAAAAAACTCGGACGGGAATTTGAGGTTGGTAAAAAATATAATAATATTGGTCTGATATACGGAGATTGGGGTCTATATGAAAAAGCCATCGAGTATCACAAAAAGGGGTTGGCTATTTCAAAAAGCCTTGGAAGAACAACAAGCGTAGCTGTTGAATACAATAATATCGGCATTAATTATCAATCCCTTAACCAGTATGATCTGGCCCTTGAATACCTAAAAAAATCCTTGGAAATAAATAAAACCTTTGGAATAAAAGACCAGATTTCCACCCAACTTAACAACATTGGTCTGCTATACAGTGATATTGGACAGTACAAGCAAGCCCTTCAATATTACAAAGATGCTCTAAAAATCAGTCAAAAATATAAATTAGATGATAGCATTGCCACTCAGCTTGGCAACATTGGTTGCATTTATCTCTACTGGGGGGATTATGAAAAAGCACTTGACTATCTCGAAAAAAGTTTGACAATAAATAGAAACCGGGGGAAAGAGGCAGATATTGCATTAAACCTCAGCAATATAGGCACCACTTATGAATCCTTGGGCCATTATGATCGAGCCATAGAGCACTATGAGGAAGCGATAGCACTTACAGAAAAACTTCGCCTTACAGCAAAGGGAGATATTCGCAGAGATTATTTTGCCAGTCAAATTATTACATATCAGCACTTGACTTCCACTTATCTGAAAAATAATGATATTCCAAATGCTTTTCGTACCATAGAAATAAGCCGCGCAAAATTACTGGCTGAAAGAATTGTCGGCAGCGAAGAAGACGTCACAGTTCCTGCAGCTGATCTTTTGAGAAAAAACCTGCAAAATAATGAAGCAGTGCTGGTATATGCCAACGCTGATTTCTCTGACATGGTAGAAATCGTCCTGACTCAATCGAATATATTCGGCATGGAAGTTCACAGTGAATATTTTATAACAAATGTCAAAAAAGACTTTGAACAACCGATTCAAAACATGCTGAATAACCAGCGCGGCATTAAACTGACTAAAAAAGAAAAAAATACTCTTGATTTACAAAAAACAGCTGCCAATGTAACAGAAAGCAATGATTTGGAGGATGTGATAAATTTTTATCGCAGTTTACTTTCAACCCCCTGCACTTATAACGAACTGCGTCAATTGAAAACAATCAGCAGGTTGCTTTATCAGTTTCTAATCAAGCCCGTTGAACATCAACTTAACGGTAAAGATACTCTGACCATAATTCCCGACGGCATCTTGAACTTTATTCCATTTGAGACATTGATCGATGAAGACGGCAGGTATTTAATCGAGAAATTCGAAATCAAATATATACAATCGATGGGAGTGAAAAATTCAATCCAGACTCGAAATTACAATAAACGAAAACCGATGTTGGCTTTTGGGGGCGCTGTATACAATGATGTGTCCTATGATGTCGATATGATAGACAGCCAAAATAAGTTAGCTTTATTGGAAAAGCAGGTGTTCTCTGATGTTGCCAGTCGTGGTTCAGTCCGCCACGCATATGCTGCATTGGGCACCGTGGAGTGGAAGAACCTTCCGGGGACTCTCAATGAAGTTAAAGCCATAGGAAAAATCAATCAGGATGCAAAGATTGTTACAGGCGAGATGGCAAGCGAGCATTATATCAAATCACTTTCCAAACAGGGAGAATTGGCTCAGTATCAGGTACTTCACTTTGCCACTCACGGCTTAGTCGTTCCTGCTATTCCAGAGATGTCAGCCCTTGTACTATCTCAGTTCAATGAGGAACGTAAAGGCGAGGATGGGTATTTACTCATGGGAGAAATCTCCAACCTGAATTTAGAGGCTGATTTTGTAAACTTATCCGCCTGTGAAACAGGTCTGGGTAAGATTTACGGCGGTGAGGTCGTTGTCGGATTGACTCAATCTTTTTTGATCGCAGGTGCCAACTCTCTTTCTGTTTCACTATGGCAGGTTGCTGATGAATCCACGTCTCAATTTATGGTAGCGATGTATAACCAAGTAGAGAAGCAGAAAACATCTTTTAGTCAATCGATTACAAATATTAAACGTCGGTTTATTAATGGAGATTTTGGGGAAGAATACAGAAAGCCCTATTACTGGGCTCCCTTTGTTTACTATGGCAAGTAAGAATGATTTCACAAATAGTATAAATATATACATTTTTCATGAATATTCAAATGAGGAGTACATTATGGGAACATTATCAAGTATCTTTGGAAAAAAATTACTTTTTATCGCCATAATAGTTATTTTAACAGGATGTTCATCGGTAAGGAGCTCTAGATTTGCCATTTCTCAGGAAATTCACGATGCAAATTATTTGATGGTTAAAGCAAACTCTAAAATCGGAAGTGGTGACTTCAGCGGTGCTATCGATATCGGCAATCAAATACTGATGTTACTTGATGATTCAAATTTTGTAAGAGATGAAATGAAATACAAAGCTGCCATTCAGAGAGCCAATGCATGGTATCTCATTGGAACCAGCAAATTATTTTTAAGTGTTCAACAAGATGGACATGAAAATAACTTCAATTATATTCTTCCTCTTCTCGGTACTCCCAAAGGCGGTTCTACAGAGTTTGAAAAGGCATTGTCCGAAATCAGCGATGGCGAACAGACACCTCATAAATACAGGTCACAAATTAATCCATATCTGACCAAAGCGCGGGCATATATGTTTTTGGGTAGATTTCAAGATGCAGAAGCTACTTTTTTAGATTCGATAGAATGGACAAGCCAGGCTTCACCTCCCCAGCAGTTTCTCTATGCTGATTATTATTGGAGGGCATACTTGCGAAACCTGAAAGGTTTTTCGATGTCTGTGAACGATCCGGATAATAAACAGTCAATCCGCCAAATGTGGTCTTATGCAATAGAAGATATCAAAAGGGCGCAAAAAAATACCAGCAATTCAAGCGCTTATGATGCATTAGAAAACTGGATCAAAGAAATGGAAGACAAACTGAAATTAGTTAAATTATAGAGAGAAAGTACCTCCCAAAAATTAGATCCAGGCCAATAAATCACAATTTTGCATTATATCAAAAATTTTTACACAATGTTGTGATTACGAACCAGGGCGATTTTTCATAATGATAAGAACTTTCTTTTCGAGGGTGGGACAATAGAGGAATAGTAGTTTGGGGCCCATAATAAAATAACTTTTATAACTTATATTGTATTATAAGGTTTTATGCCACGTAAAGCCCGCATCGGCATGTGCGGCGTAGCTTCAGCAAAGACGTATGCACCCAGTGCCCTGCACCATATTATCATCCGCGGAATCGAGCGTCAGCGGATATTTTCAGATGATCAGGACCGGGATAATTTTGTTGATCGCTTGGGGAAATTGTCACCGAGACGAAGACTTATTGTTTTGCGTGGACGCTGATACCCAACCATCTGGCTCTACATAACATGCCCATATTCTACTGAGAACCGGGCAGACCTCCCTTTCCACAGTTATGAGGCGGTTGTTGACCGGCTATGCGGTATCGTACTATCGCCGACACCGGCGTCATGGTCATTTATTTTAAAAACCGCTACCTCTAAGAGTAAAACAGAAGAATTAGAAGAAAGAATTTCCCCAAAGCCCATATATTCGAATTGGCCTGAAAATACGCTCCCGGCCTAAAAAATTAATCTTGACAGCAAAGCCGGCTTTGATAATTTGAGTATGTGTAGTTTGCTCTGAGGAGTGCTTCAATATGTTGGGCTGCCTTGTCCCGTCGTAGCTCGGAGAGCGAAGTCGGACCTGTCGCGGCGTCTTGTGGGGTCGTAGCTTATAGGCGAAGCCCCAAGCTTCAGCGAAGACGGAAGCTGAAGCCGATACACAATTTGTGAATTTCGATATATCAGCTCTGGAAAAGCAACTTCTTATCTTTGGAAATCTTCGCATGCCATCCGTCTCCGGTTATTTACGAAAGTAGAATTTTTGTTCACCAACTCCCGTGAAATGGATCAGTCCAGGCAGCAGTTTATATCAATCTTAGGATTGAAATTTTAAAACGATGAATATATATATGTATATATATCACTATTGGAGATTATCATGCCGGGAAATCGCACCATCATAACGCTTCCGGAGGAGGACAAGTTGTGGCTTCAAAGCTACAGTCGCGCCCATGGTATATCTCTTGCCGAAGCGGTGCGGCAGGGAGTCCAGAAACTGCGGATGGCCGAACAGCAGGAGCTATATCGATCCTTGGTTAAAAGCACGCGAGGTATCTGGAAAAAAGGCGACGGTCTAAAATATCAGGATACTAATCGGTCAGAGTGGCATTCTTGAAAATGGACAGGTTACTTGATTCAGTCATTCTAATTGATCATCTTAACGGTATCGAAGATGCGACTCATTTTATCCTTGATCTTGATCCAATGCAAACCGCCATTTCAGTTATCACGAGAGCTGAAATTCTGGCCGGAATTGGCGAAGATCAAAAAGTGGATGTCTTGCCGCCATTGGATCAATATCACCTCCTGAAAATAGATAAACCTGCAGCCGATCTTGCAGCAGATTTATGCAGAGTTCATCGATGGAAATTACCGGATGCATTTCAAGCCGCTTTGGCGATGTACCATAAAATTAAGCTAGACACACGCAACACGAAGGACTTTGATCCCAATAAACAGGACTTTGTTGAAATTCCTTACAAACCGAATTGTATATTCAAGCGCACATTTCTGAGAGGAGCCAAACTTAAATCTTTCACACCCCATGACGGCGTGAATAGGCTGATGGCTTGGGAGACACCCAACCCGACAGCGCCCTCGCGTCAGGGCGATAAATTTCGACCTTCAGAGGGTAACAGGCGGCCGTATCGCTGGAATGCTCTTTGCTGCAATCGCCGCCGGGACAGGTCGAGAGCGCGCCCAGCAAGTCGATCTCGGCGAAGAGTTCGATGTAATCGCCGGGGCGCACCGGGCTGGCCTTCATGAAATACTGATGCGTATCACGGGTGAATCCAGTGCACATGAATACGTTGAGCACATCATGCACATGTGCTTCGGCCACATGTAGCGACAACTTGGTTTCATCGGCCAGGGCGCGGGTCAGGTTTGAATGGCAGCAATGGTGATAATCCTGCCCGCTCAGCAGCCGGTTTGTATAAGGATCGCAGCGCGTACCAATCACGTCATGCACACCGCCGCCATCCGCATCGAAACCATACCAGTCAAGTGTGTCATAAGTGATCGTCGTCATCGGTCGCATATGTGGAAAACCGCTCCACATCTGATCACCGGTACTCAGGTGGGTACCGTGGAGCGCGCGGGTCTTGCCGCTGTAAAACTTTTCTGACAAGTCGTTCTGCGACCAGAGATTTAAATCACCCACCTGTGGACCGTCAACGCTGACAATCCTGAAAAAATACCCTGAAGGAACACGAAAGGCTCTGGCATCACGCGTTGGCACGATCACTTCATCCGTCAATACCATGGTTTTGCGTGCAGCGGCATAGGTAGCCATATCCGGCACGGGAAGAGTATCGACTGGGTAGCAGATCACAGGTTTGATCGCCCTGCGGGCATCGGCATCGGCTGGCGCTTGGCATTGGGGAGTGCGTTTCATCAAATACCTTATTTATAAATAATTAAAATCCTATATCATATCGGTTATGTGTTCGCATTTATTCAACCAACTGAGATGAGTGTGACCCCCATAATGACAATTACCACACCGAAAAACTGAAAACCCCGCAATCGTTCTTTCAGTATGAGTGCTGCCAAAATTACTGCTACGGCGGGATAGAGGGAGCTGATGACGCAGACCAAACTCAACATGCCTTTTGTCGTGGCATTGGTGTATGCGAGGGCCGCGGTGCTGTCCAGAATGCCAATTGCAAAGACCACTGGAAGGTGAATGGCTTTGATCTTTAAGGATGGACGCTTTAATAATACAGCTGGTAATAGAAACATGAAAAAAGATAATCGTGACACCATCGCAGCCCATAGCGGATCAACGGCACCAGCAAAATCCATAACCACATAAAAGGCGCCGAATCCTAAAGCGGCTCCTAAAGCGGGTAAAATTCCAGCGGCAAGACGCTTTTTATTTACATTGGCTTTCTTTTCGAGTGATATCGTCACTCCTCCACCGATCGCGAGCATTATCCCAAGCACCTGATGGGGGTGGAGAACCTCACCGAGAGCGAGACCGGTAAGTACAGGTAACAACACACACAGAGCGCTGACAGGAACGACAATCGATATAGCACCTTCGGCAAGTCCGCGGTATAAGCAATAAAGCCCTCCAACCCCACCAGCACCACCCAATACAGCATACAGAAGGTTCGGGTCTCTGGGTAATGGAACACCCCGCACGCCCACGCTAAAGAGTAACATCCCTACACCCGCCATGCTTGAAAACATGAGGAGCGTTAGCACCGGCATAACGCGACTTTTCGTCCCGGCCAAAAATGCTGAAATCCCCCAACTCAAACAGGCGATCAGGGCCAAGCCTACGGCAAGCATTGCACGCATCTTTGGGTATCATGGGTAGGATTTGAAAAGGACATTCTTATTAAACCAGCCTCAAATTTCCATTCCATATTCATCAAACACTTTATAATATATTACAATTCATCAATTCAAGTGTTTTGGTCTTTATCGATTGTTTCCCATTGCTGAGGCCGATGGTCTCGGAAAGCCTTCCACAGGATATGTACATCACACGGTTTGAGTATTTCTAAATCAATTGTGTTTATAACCAATAGATCCGCATTTTCAAGACGATCGGCAATATTGGCCGATTCGCTGACATTTTTTGTTAATCCGCTGATTGTCTCGACGGGTACTGAGTCCATGTATTTGAAATTTAAAGAAAAAATAGATTCGATCATCGGTACGGAACTTGCATATATTGCAGCTGGACAAATTTGAAGATAGAAAACCGGGTCCTAAGGGCCAGATCCGTGATGACTGGCTTTGTCCCGGAACGAAGCCGAGGGGTGCCGGAATACTGGAATGATGGGTTTAGAATAATGAGATCTTTTTTAGAGATAAGGGCCAGGCTGATTTCCACATTAGTTCTTTCTGCTATTATCCTGGTGCAGGTTGTTAGTGGTCTTGAATCTGTCTACAGTGCGGCCGCCGCCACCGGTATAAAGATTATCGGAGCAGACCCTGAAGGCCGGTATCTGGTCGAACAACGTGACGGCATTTTGAATACATGGCACATTCCGAGCGCACGCCTGTGCTGGACGGCCGGTGAAATGGATCCTGTCAAAAAGGCGATCATCGACCCAACCGGTCAGTTGGTTGTCACGACCCACAGCCGGGCCCACATCCAGATTCGAGCGCTGGCAGACGGAACACTGCTTCAATCCATCGACGGTGCGATCGGCTACAAGCGAATCAATCAAATCGGTTTCGATGCCGGCGGCAGGTTCATAATGGCTAAATACGGCGGGATTCATATCTATTCAACCAGTCGTGACAGTGTGGTCAGGATCTGGGAAGCCGGCAGCGGCAAGCTTCACAAAGAGATCAGAGGACTGACTTCGGCCGCATTCGACCCCCAGGGGCGTTATGTGGCTGGTAGTAAAAGTTCAAAAGGCACCCGCGTTGTCAGAACCGCGGCAGGCTTTGCCACGGTTACCGAAGAATCTAAATTTGAAAAAATGATCGGCAGTACATCCGACAAAAAAGTACTTCTCTGGGCTCTGGACAGTGGCGAAGTAATCAACACGCTCAGCGGGCATCCCGAAGCAATCAAGAAGATATATATCGCCCCGAAGGGGCGCTTCATCCTGGGATTCGATTATACGGGACTGGTAACCATCTGGTCGGTTGATGCTGCAAAGCCCGTCAAGACCGTTCGGATCAGTGAAAAACGCCTTTACAAAAATGATCTGAAACGCATCCAGCTTGATGATTCGGGGCAATACTTCACTTTCCGGGGAATGAATGCCAAAACGGCCAAAATCTGGCGCCTGGCAGATGGAAAAGCAGTTGTGCATATAGAAAACCCGGGTAACCTTAAATCGATTCACTTCCGGGCGTCCCGATCGCGGGTCGTATCTGTTTCGCACAGCCATGTTCGAACCTGGAGTCTGGACAGCGGCAAAATGGTTGGCGATTTTGAAATGCCTTACAATGATCGCTTATGGATCGATTCAGCCGGGCGACAGATGATCTACACATCTTCAAAACAGATAACATCCGTCAATTTAGAGACCGGATCCATCGATTATGCTTTAGAAGGCCATCAAACACGAATTTTTCAGCTGGAGTACTGTCAGAACGGTTTCGCTCCGGATCAACCGATAATCGTTTCCAGAAGCAATGACGGATGGGTACTTGTCTGGAACCCGGCAACCGGCGACCTGTTGAACAACCGGAGATTCATTGCTTCGGTTCAAGGTCAACGTCTGCCGTGGACATATGTTTCGGGCGTGCACATTGTCGGCCTGGATACCCATTCCGTCCCGGTTGTCTGGAATATCGGCACGGATGCCCTGGTTGCCCTGAGCCCATAGCGATAAGGTCACCGTTAGAAACCATTTTTGAATGATTGGCTTTAGAAACCAGAATAAAGGTCATATTATCAATGTTCTCCGCCGAAGGCGGCAGGATTTTATGTTTTCCGCCCTCTTAGCGGAAAACATCAAGAATAACTTAACTCTGCGTTCTCTGCGCCTTTGCGGTGAGGATTTTTTCTTTTTTAGAACTTGGGTTAAATTTCTATTTCACAGTCATCAGCATGAACAAACAATCTTGCATCATATTCCTATCAATTTTTATCTCTTGCACAACAATTGCTGTATCAACGGTCACGTATGCAACCGAACAGACAAGCAGCAGGGCCGTTAGGGTGGTTCCGTTTTCCGGTACCGCCGAAAACGGTGCAATACCAAGTCCCGACCAGACAAAGGGCATACCGGTCACTGATTTTGAACTGGTAGTTCAGGCGGGTCACGCCGGTGCCGTCCAGGCCGTCGCCATGGGGCCGGCGGGCAAATATTTCGTTTCCGGCAGCGCTGATAAAACGATTAAAATCTGGACCCTGGAATCCGGTATTCTGCTGCGAACCATTCCGGTTTTTTATGCGGTCAGCGCTCTGGTTATCGATGCATCCGGACAGCTGGTCTACACGGCTAATTCAGAAAATGGAGATATAACTGTTTTCCGGCTTACCGATGGACAGCGTATGACGAACTATCGCGGAAAAAGGGAAATTTATTCCCTGGCCCTGACTCCTGACGGCCGCCAAATAGTTACCGGCAGCGGAGACGGTCATATCCAGGTTCGCGATGTAAACAGCGGAATGCCTGTCTTATCCATATCGACCGGTAAAATGACGGGCGTCTATTTTCAAATTTATGCTCTGGCTGTCAGTCCCGACGGTCAATTAATGGCGACAAACGGTCTGCGCGGCGATATCATGATATGGCACCTGCAGACCGGTGAACTGATCCACACGCTAAAAGGGCACAACCGGGTTGTACAGGCCCTGGTGATCTCTCCTGACAGTCAACACCTGGTATCGGCCGGATCGGATAACAGCATCCGGATCTGGCAACTGCATTCAGGCCGGTTGCTGCATACCTTGAACGGGCATCCGGCAGACAAATACAGCGCCATACAGGCACTGGCCATCGACCCTGCCGGGCAGACGCTCCTATCCGGTGACAGTCATGGCAACGTTCTTACCTGGGACATGCCGTCCGGCGAGCAGAAAAGCGCAATTCAAGCCCATCAGGACGGTGTTCGTGCCCTGGCCTTCGATCCCGTGGGTCAATATTTCGTGACTGCGAGTAAGGACCACACCCTGAAAGTGTTTGATTTTTTAACCGGACAGCTCGCCCGAAAACTGATTCACGGTACTTTCAGCATGACGGCCGTTGCCTGGCACCCGACGGAGAGATATCTAGTGGCCGGTGGTTCCGACAATGTCATTCGTATCTGGAATTTAAATGCCGGACGGCTGCATAAAACCCTGTCCGGTCACAGGGGCCGGATAGGATCGCTGGCCGTCGATCCCACCGGGCACTATATCATCTCCGGCGGCTGGGATCAGACCATCCGGATCTGGGAATTTGCCACCGGGAAACCGGTGCACGTCTTGAAAGGGCATGAAGGTCGCATAAGGGCTCTGCAGTTAGACAGCCGGGGCAAACTGATCATCTCGGGCGGCGACGATCGGTCCATCAGGCTCTGGTCCCTTTCCTCGGGTGAACTGCTGTATACGTTCAACGGGCACAGCGGTCCTATCAGCTCTCTTTGCCTGGATCCGTCCGATCGCTATCTGGTATCCGGGGCCTGGGATCGGACCTTGCGTATCTGGGACCTGAAGGAACGGACGCTGCTGAATACCATGGCTCCAGGGGCCACCGGCGGTTTTGGTGGCGCAACCGGCCATTCCGGACCGGTCCTGGCGCTGACAATGGACCCGCAGGGTCGCTTTTTTGTATCGAGTGCCCTGGACCGGACCGCAAAGTTCTGGGAACTGAACAGCGGTGAATTGCTGCATACCATGAAATGGAACGATATCGGTGTGTCGATCCGGATGGATCCCAAACGCATGCGGCTGATATCCGGCAGCCTGGACGGGAAAGTAAAGGTCTGGGATATCGAAACCGAAGATGCAGTGGCCGTGTTGGAGAACGATTCGACGGCTACCGTCATCGATTCAAATCAAATGGTACGGTTCGAATACACCGGCTTTGACGACATGACCGCAGTCAATGATGTTGCCGTCAGCCCGGATGGAAACCGAATTCTGGCGGCCAATCAAAATGGCTCCATTAAACTCTGGGATTTGCGGCGTGATTCCCATATCACCTTTGTCAGTGCGGCCGATGAGTGGGTGATGTTTAACCCGGATGGATTTTTTGATGCATCCGGCAGCGGCGGCGATGTGGTTCCCATGGTTCAGGGCATGACGGTATTCGGAATTGACCAGTTTGCGCTGCGTAACAATCGTCCTGACGTCATTTTGAAAACGATGGGATTGGGTACCGATCAAATCCACGCTCACCTCCACAATTATTATCTGCGACGGCTGAAAAAAATCGGACTGTCACCGGAACAATTATCCGGTGATCTGCACGTGCCGCAAGCCGCTATCCTCGAGTCCAACCAGGTGAACAAGCAGGTGCATCTGTTATGTGAATTCAGCGACACACGGATGTCTCTCAAGAAATACAATATCTACGTCAACGATGTTCCGCTGTACGGAATCTATGGGAAGGATATTTCCGGATCGACCGCTGTGGTGAACGAATTGATCGATTTGAACGCGGGACGCAACAAGATAGAGGCAACCTGTATCAATTCCGCCGGTCTCGAAGCCTATCGGGCCCTGGCTTTTTTCGATTATAGGGAGCCGGTCAAAGGCGATCTTTATTTTGTGGGGTTCGGATGCTCGCGTTACCGGGACAGCCGATTGAATCTACGTTATGCTCACAAGGATGTAAGCGATCTTGCGAATACGTTTAAACAGATGGTAGGTGCCTTCCATCAGGTTCACATCAGGACTTACGTTAATGACCAGGTTACCGCCGGGGCCTTCAATAATGTCAGAGAACTGTTAAAACAGGCAGCCGTGGATGATACGGTTGTCCTGTTCATCGCCGGACATGGTGTTCACGATGTCGATCCGGACCTTACCTATTACTATTTGACCCATAATGCGGTTCTGGAGGACCTGAAATCTACCGCGCTCGACTTTGAATTCATCGAACGCCTGCTGGTCGATATTGCGCCGCGCAAAAAGCTTTTTCTGATCGACACCTGTGAATCAGGTGAATTGGACGAACAAAGCGTTCAACGGACTATCGCCGAAGCCGGTGACAGGGGAATGGTGGCGCGTTCGGCCAGGGCCGTCAGGGTGGTGCCGCGGGGAAGACAGGGCAGCGGACCGATCGATCGCGATCGGTATATCTACAATGAGCTTTTGAGAAGATCCGGTGCCATTGTATTTTCATCTAGCCGGGGCGATGAGTTATCCTATGAAAGTGACCGGCTGCAAAACGGATATTTCACTGAACAGCTGATCAAGGGACTGTCAACAGACGGGGCGGATGAGAACCGTGATCAGATGATTTCATCGGATGAGCTGCGGCGCTTTGTCGCCGATTCGGTTTTCCGAATGAGTCACGGTCTGCAGCACCCGACTGTCGATCGCGACAACATCTACCAGAAAATATTTTTTCCGGTTGTTGATGCTGACCACTGATCCCCATTATATTTTGAAAACTCCCTGTCGCTCGCTACCGGGTATTCTTGATTCCCTCTTCCCATAGCGGGAGAGGGTCAGGATGAGGGGGGAGTTGAGTAGATTCCCTTTCCTTAATCTTCAATCAGCCACATTCAGGTGTTTTTGTATATCTTTGACTTTTTCACCCACCTCTTCGGCGGTGTCTTCGGCGCGTTCGATATACACTTTCGCCTGGGTCTCGGTAACCCCGCCGGACATATCCCCGCCCATGTTCTTGATGACCAGTATGCTCACTAGCAACACCACGATGACCGCTCCGACCAGCATAAATGCACGCATATTTTTATCCTTGCTGATATCTGTTACCTTCAGGTTATTATTTTCCTGCCTCGCTCCGGCAACTGCCGACCGCTACCCGGGTGGATCGGCCTCGAGCAGCTTATCGAGAGCCACGCGTGGGTCGTCACCCTCGATCCAACTCGAATCGAACCCTTCCGGCCACGTGCGTTTACCGCCGGCGAAGACCGTCTCAAAGAGCGGGATGATTCCGCTCTCCGGAATCACGGCCTCGCTCTTGTCCTTGACTCCGGGGATCCACTTGCTGCGCTTCAGTGTGGTCATGGTGGGCATCATCCAATGTGTTCCCATTCCGCTGCGGATTGCCTTGGGTAGCGTCAGGTCGTGGATGGTAACGCGTTCCTCTGCCCCCTCCGTCCCCATCGCTTCGCCGTAAGTCCGGCGCACGTCCTTAAGGAGACTAGCTATTAGCTTGTTGGCGACTTTAAGCTTGGCCCCGGTGGCAGCGCCGATCCCGCGGTCCTGGGAGAACCCCGCACTATACGCGGAGGCATCCGCGACAAGGATGCGGAAGGGCGGCAGCGTCGCCGGCTCCCTCGTCTTGGACTCGCCCCAGACCTCGATCATCGAACGTAGGGCGAGGAGGAGACTGATCAGCCCGCGGTTGTCCATCGCACCGCCGTCCGTGACCCAGTAGCGTGGAGTGCCGGCGTGCTCGTCAATCGCGAGGTTCGAAAAGACCGGAGGGAAGTTCGCGCTCGCAGAGGCCATTGCCGGGATCGAAATACTCGAGTCCCCGAAAGAGACGTAGCGGAGGTCGGCGGCATAGCTGGGGTCCGCGTCCTTCGTGTTCGATCCCGTGAATGACGGGATGTTGGTGAACACAATGCGGGTTCCGGCGTTCGCCCCATCGGTATCGCTCGACTTGGTTAGGCTAGACTCGGCCTCTCCCCGGAGAGCTGTGTTGAAGATGATGGCGATGTCCTTGCAGCTGCCCAGGGTCGAACGCTCGCCGTTGATGTGCCGTTCGAAGCTCTCTTTGAGAATAGTCCCGAAGCGGTCCCCCTCGATGAGACGCCACTCGAACGCACCGTTCAGAACGTACTGGATGTGCCGATCCTTGACCGCGGCCTCGAACTTCGCCCAGGTGTCTTCGCGGGTCCGCATATCCACAGAGATAAGCTCGGGTCGGTGATGGGCGAAGAGTGCGTTGCCTAAGCTGCCGCCGGACACGCTGCTGATGCCAGCGACGCGATGCAGCACGCCGCGATCCCCAAGGGCGCGGAGCACCGTCATAGTGTGGATCGCGGCGCGCGTGCCGCCTCCAGAGGCCGCGACAAAATACATCGGCGGGTCGATGCTCTTTTCATCCGGATGTGCGCGAATTGCCTCGTGCGCCCTACCCAGCGAGAAGGCATTGGCGGCGGGCGGCGGGTTTGTATAACCGCGAATATGGTAGTTTCGCGGGTTTCCCATCTGGTCCTGAAAGCACCAGAAGAACACGACGAAGAAGATCACGGCGGGACAGGCGTGGAAAAAGCGGATGTAGCTTTCAAGGATCTGGATGCGTCTTCTCGCCTTGCTGCTCGTCTTGGATCGGGCCGCGATCTCACGGAAGATGCTTGCCGGGCGAAAGAAGTTAAAGTGGTAGGGGTACTTCTGGTCGCGGCCCATGTCGCGGATAACTGCAAGTCGCGTGCCCCCGTGGGGCTGGATCCACATCTTCTTGCCCGGGTATTTCTCCTGCCTGTGCTTGTACTCGATTTTCACGGGGTGATCGTCCGTCTTATCGAGGAATCCCATCATGACTTCGATCATCGAGCGTGTTGTCCAGTAGTCGTAGATCCATGACAGTACGTAGAACAAAAATAGGTACTGGATCAATGCCGTGCCCGAAGTGGCGTCCAGAACCGTGGTCACATACTCCACGCCGGCGAGGCGCGCCGCGGCGAAGGCGAGGACGATCACAGACACGAGCAGGGATCCGCCATCGATAAACAAACGGTTGATGATTTCCAAGAGCGAGTCGAGCCGCGGATGGAATACGACCATCGCCATGAACCACCACGAGATGAAGAAGCCCACAACAGCATACGTGTTGATCTGATGCACGGGGGCAATCACGATGGCAAAGGAAGGAATGAGGACGAGCTGGAAAGGCGTGTTGATGACCGCGAGTACGAGCCCCCGCAAGATCTCACCACGCGTTGCATTCGAGGGAAAGTTCGGGTCGAACAGCTGGGTCTGGTTGAGCAGTCCCGAATAGGCGTCTCGGAAATCCATGCGCCTCTTGCGGAACACGAACCACGCCCACCAGCGCGCAAACGGCAGGGCGAAGAACAGCAGGAAGGCCCCGAGAGGAGCCATGATGTGTCGATACGGCTTGTCGTCCACGTACTCCGTTGTAGCCGGGTCGGCGAGAATCCAGATAACTCCAGCCGCCGCGACAAAAACGAGCCAGCCCAGGATGGAGGGGAGCCCTCGCGGCGTGGCGGCCGCACCGAGCAGGCCGCAGAGGATCCCGAGCGCGAGCAACCCGTAGGCAACAAAGGAGAAAATAGGGAGATCGACGAATGCGCCGATGAGGACCCAGGTCGCCCACACCAGCCAGGGGAGAAGCGGCAACCAACGGAAAGGTCCGTCGAGACCGTTCTTCCACAGGGGGGCAGCGCTGCGATCCGCTCGCCGCGCCGCCACCTGAAGAACGACCGTCAGCAGGGCAATGGCCAGGATGGCAACGAGCCAGGTCATCCCACCCCGGAACGTCAAAAACCGCGGGCCGTTGGTCATCGCGAGGAGGCCGATGAGACCCGTGACCCCGGCGATCACCGAATGCCGAGGGAGCCAGTTCCGAAGGCCGGTGCCGTCCGTCCGGTTCAGCCAGAGATCGAAAAAACGCGTGTTTTCGTGTGCCCACTTGGCTATGATGAGCGGGAAGGGGTGCCAAGTACCGTCCCGCTTCTTGCAGCTGACCTTTCTAAACATCTTTACCCCTCCAACTCGCTGGCCCGTGGAGAGAGAAGCTGTCACGAGCCGCAATCCATCTTTAAGCAGTCGATTTAATTAAAATCATATGTCACTTGAAGTTTTCTTATATTGATCAAACTGGCCGCTCCGCGGCCAGCGACTAAGCCGACTACAAATTCGCTTTCAAATTATGGCGATCACATTCCTGATCCACCTATTACTATCAATACGGCTTCCTGGTAGTTGGCAGCTATAATTCTTATCTCAGCAATCGGCATTAACAGATCTCGGACAGTGATACTTATCATTCGTCGTGCCGTGGCCCTGGTCCCTTCGAGGGGCCTCCCTCAACGCCCGGCTCTGCTGGTGGTCGCTGATTTATGAATTCGGCATTATCGCCTGGTACCGTCATTAAGGTGCAAAGCAGAACGTATTTATGAAGGTTGGAAATTGCTGTAAAACAATACGACGGATGATACCGACAATTTATGAATCGGCTAGTCTATAATTTTGATAAGGCGCATTGAACCTGCGTATCCAGCAGCAGATAGGATCTAAACGTGAATTGTCAGTTGGTTTACGGAGCAGCTCAGTTCATCGAGGCGTCGAAAGAAATAGGAATAAGTATCCGATATATTCTGCTGAATTGATTGTCAAGATCAATTTCAGAAATACTCGAAGAACGGAGGTCGGATAGGCAAAAAATTGCTAACTTGTTTCCGAATTGAATAAATCTGAATATTCTTGACAACATATGTGAATAATTATAAAGGGAGTCTGTCAAACGCTTGCTCCGAGCCGAAAGTAATCTTCTCTTTGCTTTACCTCATCCGGAATCGAAAGCTCATCTATTCTGATTCGAATAAAAAGATTATCGTCAATTCTTAACCCAAAATTTGAACGGCTAAAATTCTATAAAATATCCACAAATCCATTATTTGTAATTCTTGGCCCAAAAATCCGCTCCAATCCGGGCGGCACTTCAAAGAGGAGTTCTCGAATGTCTATTTTTGATGATCCAGATGTTGCTGCCGCGTTTGGCACCATTTACCAAGTCGGAGCTGCTGAGTTTGAAAAGACCGCTTCAGAAAGCAGCTGGGCACAGCGAGTTCGCCGGATGGTCAGCCGCGGTACAATGATGCTTCCTGCGGACTGGGAACAGGCTGCCGGAACCGATCTGCCGGTATCGGTTGCGAGCGCTCTTCGTCAGGCATGGCATGATGGCGCATCAGATTTCGCAAAGGTGGGTCGGCGTCACGGGCTTCGCTTGCAGATTCCCGCAGCCGATCCGGTCACGGAAGCTCGTATCACTTCAGTTCTGAGACGCGCTTCCCAGGTCGACTCAATCATTTTCGCGGATCGGGGTCTTTCAGGCCCGATATTGTGGGGTTGGCCCCTTGAAGTCAGAACCATTGGCGGTGGGCCCGCGGCCGCTATCGGAAACTACTACCACAAAGAGCTTCTGGTCCTCGAACCCGAAATTAAATCGGCCGACAGCACCCACCTGTTGATCATTGAGTCCCCTGACGAACCCATGCCGGTGATAACCGGTCGCATCGATGCGGGCTTCGTGTTGGTTTTCGTCAACTCCCGCGACGACGTGACGCTTGAAACCCTCCGTACCCTAAACAAGGTCGTCAGGTTTCGGGCAGCGGCTGCGGTTAAACGGCCGGGCGATGTAGCCGCGTTCATAAATCACTTCCTTGATGAATTGGCACACAACAACCCGCCTGACGTCGCAGTCTCCCACACCGCGGAGCAATCCGGTGACTATGTCATTCTGGGAGATCCGCTCTTCCTTAATCAGGCCCGAGTCAGCACCTTTACCGCCAGACTCGAAGCCGAAGTGGAACGTCAATATCAGAGCGGCGTCCTCAAATTCAATACATTCAAAAACGCACTCCGGGCGACGAAGACAGCACCTTCGCCTCTGGGTTGGCGCTGGCATTCGGAGGGAAAAGCTGCAACAGAGACCTTGTCGGCAACTGAGCCGGCGCGGGAGGTGATGCGAAGCCCAGCGGCACGCTCCAGTCTGCTAGCTGAGGGCGCGGAAAGATACCTCCAAGCGCAAGTGATCGAGCAAACCGGAAAGGGTCCGGTACAACGTCGGAAATCTTTCGAGGCTGATGCAGATCACGAGATCCATGTGCGGATCGGTCCGAGCAGTCTGGATTGGATCAGTGTACGCAGGAGGTTTCCCGACCATGAGCTTCCCAACGATGAGGCTCGCCTCACGGTCCACCTGCTGATGCCTGGCGCAAACCCGGAAACCGGTGTGCAAGAAATACTCATCGGCTCCACGGGTGCCAGCCGTGTCGCGAAATTCCCGGTTCACATTCCGGCGAATATGGATCGAATCGATGCCACGATAACAGTCTATCACGAGGGCAAGCATCTCCAGACCGCCGTATTGTCAGGTCCTGTTACACGGGGCGAGGAGACTACGGATGCTACCGGCATCAAGTTTGCCCGCGGCATCCCGAGCTCCGTGGACTTCGATCACCAGCAGCAGGGCGACCTGATCGTCGAGAAGGAAAGCGGCGAACTCAAGCTGACGGTATTCAATCCGAATGCTGAACCCGAGCAGCCGTCCCATGAAGTGCTGCATCCTTCTCTGGCAGGCGTCAATTCCGTGGTCGATCAGATCCGCGACGATTTGTTCATGACGGCCAGCAAGCTCGAACAACTGGGGAGCGATATAGAGACTTCCGGTCTGCCTACGATAAGAGGATTGGCGGAACAGGGAGAGTTTCTTCGGCGTAAATTGTTTGGCGATCAGCCGCCAGAGCATCTTCAGCGCGTGCAGGTGATCAGTCCCAATTCATCGGATTTGATTCTTCCGGTCGAGTTTCTTTACGACTACGCGCTTCCAGATGCAGATGCGGCGCTTTGTCCGGAGTTTAGGCGTTCTAAGGGTCCGGACTGCTCTGATAACTGTGTAGCGGCCCGGGGTGATACCAGGTACGTTTGCCCCTCCGGTTTCTGGGCGCTCAATCGCATCATCGAACGTCAGGTTCGACCGCTCGATCGCGCGGATAGCCGGCAGCCTGAGTCGTCGGCACGCAAACCGGACCTCATGTCTTTTAAAGGAATCATATTCGCAGCCTCAGACGAGGTGAATGAGGATAATCCGAATGAGGTGTCGGAGACAATTGCGACAATGCAGAAGCGAACAACGGTACATTACGCGTCAACATGGCAAGAATGGGCTGACCTAATTGCCAAGCACTCGCCTTCCCTTTTAGTCGTCTTACCTCACAACGTCGAATCAAGCCCTTTTCACAGACTGCAGATCTCCGCCAGCGAATATCTGGCGTTGAACCGTATAAAAGCCAGTCATTTTGCACCCATAGAACGCAAAGGTGGACAAGCCGTTCTCTTGCTTGGGTGCAATACGGCCAATGCGGCAGTCGAATACCAGGATTTCATAAATGAAATCCGTTGCGCCGGCGCTGCGTTGGTAATCGGTACGCTTACCTATGTATTGGGCCAACAGGCTGCAAGGGTTGCTCGAGAATTCGTTGCTCAAATCTGGTCTGCCAGGGTATCCGCAACGGTTGGCGAGATCATGCGCCAAGTCCGCGGGCAGATGCTCGCCGAAGATAATTTAATGGCTCTGGCAATCACTGCTTTCGGCGACGCGGATTGGCGATTTCAACCGTAATTTAACCACAAAATTGGGGAATGACGTGCTAAACATGGAGATGCTTCCCGCCGGCCACGGCGATGCCTTGATTATCGAGTATGGCCGGCCGGACGACATACATCGTATTCTCATCGATGGGGGACCTTACTATGCCTACGACGACGCAGGGGGTCTACGGGAGCGGCTGAAGTCTTTGCAGGATGCCGGCCAGTCATCGTTCGACCTGCTCGTCGTCACACACGTGGACATTGACCACATTGACGGCATCATCAAGCTGCTCCAGGATCCTGAATTTGCGTCACTCGAGTTCAAGGATATCTGGTTCAATGACTGGAAGCATCTCCAGCCCAGGGCCACCGGAGTCCTTGCCGGTGTGCAGGGAGAGTTTCTCGGGGCGCTGCTGGAGGAACGTGGACTGAATTGGAATCGTCACCCCAAGCTAGCGGGTGGCCCGGTGATGGTGCCGGACGAAGGGAATCTGCCAACGCTGGAACTGGAGTCGGAAGCAACTATTACGCTGCTGTCGCCGGGCCGGCGGAACTGGACAATCTTCGGCGGAAATGGAAGCAGTCCGTCAGTCGTGCCGGTTTCATCCCGGGAGACCGGACTGCCGCCCTTGCGGAGTTAGATCGGCGCGCCCGTTACGGACCCCCGAGAGGCGTGCTGGGCACACAGGAAGACGATTCAGCAGCGAATGGATCGAGCATCGCTTTTTTGCTCGAATACGAAGACGAGCGCCTGTTACTCGCCGGGGACGCATGGGCCCCTGTCCTGCAACGATCGCTCGATCGTTATGCAGTTGAACATGGGGGACCGGTCGGCATGAAAGAATTCAAATTATCACACCACGGGTCATTTAGCAACGTCAATAAAAACCTTATCAGGGCGATCCGACCGGATCGGTACCTCGTATCTTCCAGCAGCCAATACTATGGTCATCCCGATTCCGACACGATCGAGCTCATACTGAGGCACCATCAGGATGGTGAGCCGGAGTTTGTTTTCAATTACCTTAGTCCTAGGACGCAACCCTGGGCTGATGAAGAAAAGCAGCGGAGGCGCGGCTATAGGGCTTTATTTCCAACAGGGGCCTTGTGGGGCGTCGATACTTGAATATCTTAACGCACCCGGCGTCCGGTCGTCTGCCAGGCCCCAAAAAAAATGAGGCACCGGGGCTGAGTGGGATCTGATCAACATCATATAACCAGCTAGGGGGACTCATGGCCAATTCAAAACTCGTGTACATCGACGACGATTTAGTGAAAGCTAAAACCGGGCCCAAGAGAAGCATTATTCTGGCTTTCGGCGATCCTATCGAGATTCTAAAGCGCGATGGATCGGAGATGGAGATACGCGTTCACGACCGCGGCCACAGGTTGTTCAAAGCGAAAATAAGCAAGAAAGTGAAAACGCGAGAAGATCCGATTCTGCACTTCTCGATGGTCGATGTGCAGCAGGGCGACGGGATGATCATCCAAACACCGAAGCAGCGGAAGCTATTCATCGACGGAGGCGACAACAAGCTCTTTGCACGATTCTGTGCCGCCCGATATCCTAGGACGACGGCAGATGATCCGCTGGAAGTGGACGCGCTGATCATCACACATGGCGACGCGGACCACTATGCGGGCTTGAGCAAGATGGTGGATTCGGAAAAGGAGACCGGCGAGCGGGCAAAGAAGCGGATTTTCTTGTATCCCAAACGCGTATTCCATAACGGACTCGTCAAAGGCCCGAGCCGAAAGGACGGGAAGAAAGTGCCCGACGAGAAAATGTTCGGTCCGGCAAAGAAGATTGGAAACCGGAAGTTTGCGACCGGCCTGGTGCAGGACGTAACGAAGGTTTCGCCCTCGCGCCTGAATGCACCCTTCAAACGATGGGTTCGGACACTCAAACATTGGGGGCAGCGCGGGCCCATTGACATCCGCCGCCTGGCATTCGGTGACGACAATGCCTTTGATTTTCTGGCCGACGAGAACATCAAGGTGGAGGTGCACGGCCCCATTACACAACGCAGACGGATCGGTTCGAAGATGAAAGATGTCATGGAGCTCTTGAAAAAACCGGAGAAAACCGTCGAAATGCACCTGGAGCAAGACGCCGCAGTCACCGGTTCCACCTCGGCCTCTCATACGATCAACGGACACTCTATCGTGCTACGCCTGATCTATGGCAATGTACGGTTCTACCTCACCGGCGACCTCAACCAGCAAGCAATGGACGCACTGCAGAAAGCGATCGATAAGAAGCCCGAATACGGACTTCAGTCGGAAATTATCAAGGCCCCGCATCATGGCTCGGCGGATTTCGACTTTGAGTCTTTGAAGGCGATGCAGCCCGTGGTCTCTTTAATATCATCTGGTGACGAGAGCGCCCGCAAGGAGCACATTCATCCACGTGCGACTCTAGTCAGTGCACTGGGCAAAGTTTCCCGCGGAGATACGGGAATCGTGCTTTGCACGGAGCTAGCCGCCTTCTTCGAGATGCGAGGATACTCCCAAACCCTCGACAAAAAGAAGAAATTCTTTGGTTTCGAACGGAAGACGTTTGGCATGATCCAAGTTCGAACCGACGGAGAACGGGTACTCGTGTTTACCCATAGCGCCAGAGAAAATATGAAAGAGGCCTACCGGTTCCGCGTGGATAAGCAGCATCGTGTGAATTTCGAGGACATCGTCAAGCGCTGATCAGATGCCCCCGATACCGAAACGTCTACAAAAATTGCCGGATCAATACGCCATATAGTTTTCAGCGCCTTTTAAGGTCCGCCTGGATTTAAATCCTGCCAAAAAAAGTTGTGATTTCATAATCATATGAATCCAAATGTTAAATCAAATATGCAATTGTTGCCATTCAAGAATAATTATCTTATGTTGCGAGTTCTTCTATCCCTTAGAGATTATTGAATATATTAACTTCTGCTCAGGATTTGTCGTATTAAATACAAAATCAGTATATTATCCGTTTTTCAAATGTTTTTGATGGCCATACTGACAGCATAATAATTTTCGTCTATTCGCACCTTTGCAAGATTGTCTCCAAGATGTTCAATTCCGTTAGAGGCTATCGAGCCAGTGCATTATGTCTTGCATATTTTCACTGTCAAACAGCTTGTCCATCTTATGATCGATAGCCAAGTTCGATTTCATATAATCAACAAGCTGTTTTTGGATATGTCGCCTGTGGTTGATATCCAGCTGTAGATACCGTGTTGTAGACTGCACGTTGTCATGGCCCAGATGGTTCTTGATGTCGGATATTGCTTTGCCCCGATAGAGCAGATCCATGGCCCGGGAGTGACGGAAGCAATGGACTGGGCTGATTGTTTTGAGTCGTTTGGCAGTCAGCACCATCGATAGGTATTTTTTGCAGATGCGATAAATGCCATGGCGGGTTAATCCCTCACCGCGCTGATTGATGAACAGACGGTGTTGATAGCTGGGTTTAGGGGCTATACGGTATTGCTTGATATACAGTCGAAGCAACTGAGCGGTTTTAGGTTCAAGTTTTACAAGCCGGAACCGGTTGCCCTTACCCAGGATGGCCATGGTCTCCTGGTCCGAGTTAAAGTAGTCGATCTGCAGACCTGCAATCTCGCTGGCCCTGACCGCTGAGTCATAGAGCAGGTGAAGCAGGACATAATCTCGGAAGCCTTCCTTTCTCGCGATATCGACAGCACCAAAGATTCTGAGGATCTCATCATCGTATAGGAAGCCAACCAGTGGTTTTAAAGATCGTTTTTGAGGGATATTTAGGACGTTGTCCGCCAACTCACGCTGCTGGGGGTAGATAAACCGGATCATTTTGGCAAAGGACTTGATTGCTGCCAGGCGGTTGTTACGGGTAACGGGCTGGTTATTACGTTTTTTTTCAAGTTGATTGAGGAAGCTCAGGATTAGATCAGACGAGATGTGTTCCAACCTAAGGGATTCGATTTTGATGCCATGATACGTTGCGGCAAATGGTAGCAGGAGCTTGAAGGTGTCACGGTATGCTTTGACAGTACGAGGGCTCAGTCCCTTGATGTGGGTCAGGTAATTATTGAAGAACATGCGGATGCACGTGGACAATTTCATTCTCTTCTCTCCTGCCATAAAGTAAAATCGACCAACTGCTTTCGCTTTAGGGCATCGGCGACTCTCAGATATACACTGGTGTATATGTAAATCCGGTGGCCCATATAGGCTGCCAGAACCGGCAACGCTTTTTGAGCAGATTCGCCCCGTTGTTTGATCTTTAACAAGGTGCCCACAGCAAAGGAATGGCGAAGGCTATGGGGTGTCGGTTGTAGGAAATTAACATTGCCAATCACCCGCCGGGGTTGGTCAAGTCCGATACCTTTGAGAGCCGCTATAAACCGTCGGCGGACTTGAAAATCAGTTACTGGTTTCTGGTTTGGGCGTACCAGGAGAAAAGGGCTTTTATCATTACGCACGATGCTTTTTCTGACATTGATGTAGTTATCGATCTGGGGCATTATGGCAACGGGTACCGGTATAAGTCTGTCCTTGTTAAACTTGGTTTTTTCGATATAAATGGTGCCGTCATCGCGGCGATAATGGTGCTGTTTAAGTCTTAAAGGCTCCGAGATTCTCAGCCCGCACTGGGCCATGAGCAACATGGCGGTATAGATGGCCAAGTCAGTTAGAAAAAGCCCTTTTGTTTGATGGAAGCTTTTGCAGACAGCCGCCAGTAGCTGATCGGTTTGTTCGGGGGTAAAAACAAAAGGAACGACGGTATTTTCTCTAAGGTAAGGGATATCGCCGACCGGGTTTTGTTCATAATACCTTTGGCGTACCATGAACTTAAAAAAAGCGCGCGCAGCAGAAACAATATTGTTAACAGAGCTTGGCTGAAGCCTAAGATTGGCTCTCATTTCAAGAAAAAACGCAGGATCGAGCGATGTTTCTTTTGCCGCCCTTTCCTTTAGATATCGATCAAGGGTGTGCAGGTGTGATTTAAATCCTGTTGTTTTATATCCCAGGCGCTGACGATACGCCAAAAAATCATCAAGCCTTGGCGCCAAGAAGCTTTCAAAAGGTTTCATCAAACAATACCTTCCTCATTAACGTGGTATCGATGTACAGATACCTCTGGCTGGATTGGATATTCTGGTGTCCCAGCATCTCTTTGATCTCATATATGGATCGTCCGATCTTGAGCAAATTCTGAGCATATGTATGCCGGAGCCAATAAGCAGAACTGGACAGGCCGGCATCCTTCATGGCTTTGCCGATATAATAAACAACCGTGTTGGAGCTGACGGGCTTTATCGGAGAGATATAGTCAATAGTTGTGTATGAAGAAATTAGGCGGCAATCCGTTTTTCTTCGACACCATTGACAAATTTAACTCCTCTAATTACTTCTGCCAGGCGTTGCGGATGGTGAAGT
>Ga0126331_1000069_pt1 | contig 44826 bp, 36 predicted proteins | sample InaspJWI98metaG_FD_96379 | JGI IMG/M metagenome (GOLD analysis project Ga0126331, IMG submission 96379) | Marine gutless worms symbiont microbial communities from Oahu, Hawaii - Inanidrilus sp. 2 OAHU.JWI-98 metaG | ecosystem: Host-associated > Annelida > Digestive system > Unclassified | place... | reverse complement strand
TATCGTCCAGCAGGCTGTAAAAACTTCAAAGATCACTTGGAAAGACGTTACCTGGGATATGGACCCCATATCCGAGTACTTTATGCCTGCTGGAGCTTTTTAGAGAACCGAATTAATTTATTGAATTTATTGATTTGTAATTAATTCTTTTTTGTGGAAATGCCATATTATCAGCACTGTAATTCCAAGTATCAGTATCAGCGGGAATGGTATTAGGGATATAAAAGAAAATGTTAATAAAACGCTTGAAGCATTGTGTTTTAACATTTCCAGGATAGCTCTTATTAACAGAACAAAATAGAGGATCAATACAGAAACAATAAGAAATAGCGCAATAATCATCATTCCGAGGTTTTCAATAACAAGGTTAATTATACCAGGCTGATCCATGTTTTTCCTCTCGATTTTTTCTACTGTACGTAGACCTTGGCGAAAAGGAGGCCTCGCTGTGTTCCTGCCCCGGATACTTGACTCCAGGCGCCTTGCTTTCCCCGACCTTCGACCTCAAAGGGTTTTATATTCCGACTTCTGATCTCTGAATTCGAACTTCATTTTTCCACTTTCCACAGCGCGCACTCCACAGTCTCGTATCTTCCGACAAATTGCCATTGACACGCTCATTGATCCAGCATAAACCAGACTCGATTTGCGGTCTCTATGCGTTTGTTGATACTGCCAGAGACTCAATTCTCTCGAGCGCCAACTGTCTTACTTCCGGGTCGCCGTCATTCTCGCTGACCTGTTTCAGCAATACAAGGTCAACCTCTTCAAGCACTGCCTCTTTACGAACCTCCGGATTGGAGCGCTCGATCTTGGGTAGGAAAAGATCTCTAATTGACATAGATCACACCTCCTTACACCAATGTTGACAACAGCCCTGCCCTCCTGGCATTCACGCCCCAATACCTGCTGGGAAATCGTCACCGGGAACGCCAAAAGCCAGACCTCTGCGGGTGCAGCGCGAGGGGCGGCATACAAGGCAGCGGGGTGTACAGAGTTCGTGATTCAGGGATCGTTACAAAATGATTAGTTAGACCGTGTAGGGGCAGCCGGACACTCGATTCCACAATTCAAAATGCCAAAACCATGAGCTTGCTGATGAGGTATTGCACCGGTATATTCAGACGGCGGCTTTATGGGCGCTGGTGGTGGCAGTGTGGGCGGCGGAATAAATTTGAAATGTAATATCAGTATGATATCTAACGGACTGTATGGTGATAGAATCTCAAATCAGGCTCATTTTGTCAACTAAAAACTGACCGATGCATGCGGTTGGGGGTAAGTGTTTTTCCGATTCCCGGCTCCGGACGTCAGACTCCTTGTTTTTTCCTATAACTTGGGCCCCTTCAGCCTTCAGTCTTCCACCTTCAGCCTAAACCTCATCACGGCACCAGCTTTAATTCACTCTGCTTATACGCCTGGATCTTTTCATCGCTAAACCACCAATAGAGCTTTGCACCGCTATGGTAGGCCTCGATCTGGTTTTTGAAATGCGGGTGGAAGGTCCTGCCGGCCACGCCGCCGTTGATCACCGCCAGAACTTTTTCCGTGTCCGCCAGATCGGCAACCATGCGCAATGCTGCGGTGTATTTGACTTCATCATGCTTATTGAAATCATAAAGGGCCCGGTAAAGCGTCTCTCCCGAACCACCCATGGGATGGCTGCCGCCGCCCAGCCAATCTTTTCCAAGCCCCTTGCGACGAATGGGGTTGGTGTACACGATCGGGTGCACTTTCCCCCATGCCCAGGCATCCATATCGTTTCCGAGTCGCTTGGAAAGTTCCGCTTTGGCTTTCAGGGCTGCCTGTACAATGAGATTTGCCAGGGTCTCTTTTTCATTAGACGTGGAGACAATATCAAACCAGTTGGATTCACCTGCCAAGATCAATGTTTCAAATCGCTCCTGCCAGAAATACCAGGACCCCAGCATGGTGGCTGCCAGCTCAGGGCCCAGTTCGTCCTCGTATGTCAACTTGGCCAGATGGCGGTAGATCGTTTGAAAAATGGTCGCTGCATTCCCATCGAGACGATCATGGTAATCCCAGGCTTTCAGGATGTGAGCCATTTCTTCTGTTTCCGGATTGGACATAAGGGCTCTCACCATAATCGGAGCAACGCGCCGGGCAAACACATTCAAATCATCGCGTTGATGGTTCCAATGGTCCGCCACCGTTTTCTTGCCTGGCCGATTCATCAGCTCTTTCAGTCTCTGATAGCGGTAATAGGAGGCGAAGTAGGACGAATAGTAGTAAGGGTAGTCCTTTTTGACGGTATTATGGTTCGCGTTGCCGATCCAATCCATATCGCTGCCGTACCGGTGCGGCATTTCTTCATAAGGAATCCAGCCGTTCCAGGTGTCCGGGTGACGATTCGCGTCTACCGGAACCGTCCCGTTGCCCGCGCTTCGTATCGGCAAACGCCCGGTGGTCTGCCACCCCAGGTTTCCATCCACATCGGCAAAGGTCACATTGAAATGTGCGACCGTGGCGGACCGCAGCGTTTTGCGAATGTCGGCGACCGACTGGGCAGTCAGCAGGAAATCGATCCCCAAAGACGGTTGCATGGTTTCAAACGGGGCCCATCTCAGCGTTACCACTTTATCGGTTTTCAGGGGTTTTAAAACACCCGAGATCACCGGCCCACGGTTGGTCAAACGGACCATGACCACCTCTTCGCGAAAACCGGATGGTGCGTTCTTATCCTTGATTTTGAGCGTTTCTTTGATGATCTTAAAGGGAATAGACTTCCCGTTTTCCAGGTAGTGGTTCAGGTTGGCCGGGTCTAGCGTCTCGATAAAAAGATCCTGGGCGTCGCCATATGCATTGGTCATGCCGTTGGCCACATACTGATTTCTCCCCACCAGTGCACCCGGAATCCCGGGCACTGTCACCCCCACTAAGCGCAGGTTGGGGGAGAAAAGCCCGAATGGATAAAAGATACCGGGTAGCAGGCGCGCATCCAGCTGAGGGTCACTGGCCACGATCGGCTTGCCCCCCGCCGACATCCGGCTACCACCGATCCAGGCGTTGCTGCCAAGCCCCAGGCCGGAGCCGGCTCCAGTGAAAAAGCTCATCAGGAAGTCGTCTTTTTGAGGGTCGAGACGGCAATAGGATTGTGCATTTGATATTTTCTCATGGGAGGATATCGGAGCAATGGTAATATCATCGGGATTGGTATTGAGAGGAAAGATTTCCTGAAACCTTTCTGCCCCGATTTTCTCGACCAACATCTGGGAAATCACTTCCGTCTTCATGTTCGCGGCCGAGCCCCAACCCATAAAATAGATGATGGCCAGCGTATCTTCAATTTTCCAGGATTCAGGCTTTATCCCGGCCAGCTTGAATTCGAGTTGCAGATCATCCTGGTTGGCCTCCAGGTATTGATTGATACCATCGGCAAAAGCCTGCAGGATTGTGCGGTTCTCCCGGTTCAATATCTTGCCGTGCTTGATGGCATTTCTGTGTATTCCGATGGTCCGCATGCGAACATCCAGCGGTTTGGCCTTCTTCCCGGCCAACTCGGTTAAGCGCCCCTCGGCAAACAGGCGGGACAGATGCATCTGGAACAGACGGTCCTGGGCTGTCACGTAGCCTTGCACCTTGATCAGATCCAACAGGTTCTCAGCGAAAATATAGGGCATCCCCTTTTCATCCCGAATCACATTGGCTGGCGCGCTGAGCCCTTGCAGTTTAACCTGGCCATATGTCTGGTAAAGGTTCACCTTCGATAGATAGAAATAGCCGGCCAAGCAACCAAGCAATAAAACGCCGCAAAATCCAAGGAGCCACCAACTTTTTTTCATTTTTCGCCCTTTTGGATGGCGTTAATATAGATAGATTGGTTCGTTCACAGGCGCTATGCGGGCACCCGCTTCCCAACCGTCTCAATAGGATTGAATCCGTATACTGGTAAATGCAGTGAGCGGAGTCAAGGGAGATTTTTATGATCCCAATTTGATCGATAGAGAAAGACAAATAAGCCAAAAAAACGCCCCAATCTGCCGGAATATTTTCAAATCGTAAAGCATCCTGGCCCAGAGGGCCAGACCTTAGTTTGCCCCTCAAAAGGGCTTTGCTAAAACCAAAAAGCAATACCTGGCATCGCGCAGAGACGCGGAGGCGCAGAGACGTCCTCCTTAGACTAAGATCAATGAACAGTCCAGCGCAGTCGGGAAGGCAAAACCAGAATTTCGTCGCACTAGCGTGCGAAAAACCGGTTCGTGCTCACAGCAACAGCGCTCTTTTGGTTTTGTCCGGCAAAGCCGGAGCTATTTATTGGTTTCTCTGCGTCTCTGCGTCTCTGCGCGAGAATATTGCTTTTACGGCATAGCCAGATATCTCTGACTCATGCGAAGCGAGACAGGCTTCGCCCTTAGGACCAGTTTTGTGAGGATTGAATCAACAACTTGGCATGGCCCGGCCCCGGCCCACAGTGTTTTTTGCGAGAACTACCACTGACGGTGGACACTTTTTACCCGCCGGAAAATCTCCGAGAATGCTACTGGATAAGGAATTGTTTTGAAACGAATGGAACCTGTCCGGCACTATCGAGCATCAGTCTGTCTAATCTAGAGCGGGATTGATGGCCAACCGATTAGAGAAACCGGTCAATCAGTTCATTGGTGGACGCCCATTTGATCGCCGGTATATCGGAGCGTTCGAGGTATATGTGGCTGGCCCGACCACCAATGACAAGTGGACACCGGTCATCGATTAAATCACACAATCGCTGCAGTTCAGAAAGCATGAATTGATCGTTGACGCGGCAAGTGATGCTCAAGGCCGTCATCTGGGGAGCAAGCAGAGCCTGTGCCGCGGCAATCTCCTCTGCAGGCAGATTGGATCCTATAAAGATCGGCTGCCAACCGTGATCTTGGGCAATGACAGCCACTGCCAGCGCACCGAGATAGCAGCACTGGCCGGAAGGTGCGGCTATAAGAAGGCCGGGTTTCTCGTATTCATCGCCGAAAGCATGCTCCAGCATGCGGATCAGATGGGCGTGCACAATACCTGCCGCGAGATGTCCGTGGATAATCCGCCCGGATCCATCTGACCACTCCTGGCCCACCACTTCCAAAAGCGGTTTGAAAACGGCATCCAGCAGGACCCGGCGACTGCAGTTCACGGCGGCTTGTTTGAGCAGACGGTAGAGGCCGTTGCCATCCAAATCTGCGACTGCATTTAAACAGTCGGCAATAATTTCGTGGATAAACGTATCTGCGTGGGTCATGAATTCGACTGCCCTGGCCCCTGGTGGATCGGCGGAGGCTCCCGCCAGCGCAACCAGTTCTTCCTGCTTTAGTCCGGCTATGTTCGAGATGCTGTGACCTTTCTCAATAGCCTTTTTAAGGAGGATGAGGCGATCGATATCCGCCTGCGAAAAAAGGCGTCGCCCGGTAGCCGACCGCTGCGGCTGGATTGCCTCGTACCGGCGCTCCCAGGCCCGGATCACGTGGGAGGAAAGACCTGTTTGTGAGCTGACAAAACCTATTTGAAAACCTGATGGATTAGGCATGGGTTGACTCCCAAATGAAGGCAGACGAATTTAAACCGCGTTAATGATACCGAAAGCCCTACCAGTATCCAACACCAATTTCCAGCAGCGTCGCTAATCTCTTGTTTTATCGATTTAACTTTACGTTATTCACCAACAAGTTCGGCAATGGCTTGGGCACAGTCACTGACCTTGTCATCAGGGCCATCTAAATTAATGACATGATTATCTAAATCCAGGTCAACAATCCGGCAGCCGTGCTTTTCCACGGTTGCCATGAGGATACTTAAAAACACTGTTTGGTCCATCGTATCAACCCCCAAACCCCGTATACAACCGGTTACGCAGAGCCGGCGAAGGAGCTTGTCTAAGAAATGTATAATTTATAAATGTTTATTTAATGGTCGCGAAGCTATCTGTCAAGAAGCTGCGGTATTGAGAATCAGGCCGGAAAAGATACACGGGGAACCGCAGTTCCCCGTGCGCGACCGAGGCCGTTCCAGCGGGCCGGCGGACGTCGAGGCTTATACCAGGTCTTGCGGCCGCGGCATTTCGAATCCGTCGGCCTCCTGGGTAGACAGCAGGTTGCTCTCGAGATCCTTGCCCTTCAGGTCCGTATAGGCGTTTGCCGTGCCTTCGGGCGTGGTACGGATAGGGAACTTAAAACGCTTGACGAGTCCGTTGCGGAACTTGCAGGTCCACATAACATCCTCGGTTCCCATCATGGGCATGATGCTGCTGCCCAAGGGCACAAAGTCGGCATAGCCCCTTACCTCAATCGCTTGGGTCGGGCAAATCTTCACGCATGAAAAGCACTCCCAACACTGATCCGGTTCCTGGTTGTAAGCCTTCATTTCGTTGGGCTCCAGAACCATCAGGTCATTTGGGCAAATGTACATGCATGCCGTTTTGTCGCCGCCCTTACATCCATCGCATTTTTCAGCGATCACGAAGCTAGGCATAAATCCTCCTTGCCTGTTCGGGTTAATGCGGGCATCAACCGGTGACGCCCGTCTCCATGCCATGCCCATCATGGCACTGGCAAAAGATAGGAATGCAAACATTCTTGTCAATATATTGTCTATCTTTGCGGCGTCTGCCCACAGCGTCTGCCAACCGCTAGGCGGCAGCTGCCGAGCCTCTTTCGGCAAGTATAGTGACCAAACACATAACTCTCCCCAAAATGATTATCTCGTATTATTTAAATCTGTTATGCATGTATGCATAAAAAGACTCTTCAAATCAGGATAAAGTGACAGTCAACGCATGCGCTGACTCGAGGAGATTCCTGCGGTGGCCGGGTCATATAAAGGTTTGCAAATACCGACATAGTGTTTAGATTTTGTCTATATAAGGAGGCGGCGGCGGGACGCATAACCTGCCGGTCCACAACACGTTGATCAGATCGAAGAAATAAGAGGGCGACAATGAAGGTCGATCATTTAATGACCCGCAGGAAGAAACCGCGCATACCACTAACCGCAAGGGATATCAAAAGCCTTTTCAACATTCACGGAACCAAGTCCGTTTCCAACCTTTCAAAGCAGACCGGGCTTTCATATCTTCAGATCTACAACCTGGTGCAAGGACGTGTGTTCTCGGTCAGCGATCGTCACTATCGTATGCTTTTCCGAAAACCGGCGCCGCCTCAGGCTGCTCTGAAAATTGACGGAACGTTTTTCAGGGCCATGGTGGACCTTTGGCTGTATCTGAATAACGGCGTTACCCGGACGGATCTTTATCGAGAATTTTTCAAGGATGAGCCCGATCCGCGGATTGATCACCGTATCTTCTCTGGAAAAATCAAAACGATCGATGCGCGCCTTGAACATATCATGCGACAAAAGTTTATTTCGGCCGGCCTCGATGACAAGCTTCTCCGGCAATGGTTGGAAGAGTATCAGGCAATGGCGCCCGCGGATCGGGTTCCCTACAGCCGTATTCGGCCACTGCTCCAATACCTGGAAGACAACCTGGGCATTCGCCCGAATTCGATCCTCAAACAATCAGCAGTTAGATATGAATCCGGCGAACTGCAGCACGTCTCGCGGCGCATCTTCGAGTACACGTCGGCATTGAAGGAGAAAGCGGAAAAAGCCCTGGATGGGGATGGCCGCAACAATATCACCAAGATCAGAGAAACCCTGTTGGGGGGCCGGGACGGCTATACCCTCTACTCGGACATAAAGGCGGAATTACTCTTTCTGCGCATGTTTGCCGGAAAAAGTGTCAAAAACTATCTGGGGCGCGGCCTTTGGACCTATGAACGTGGAAAAGCCATCAGAATCGCCAGTTGGCGGGCACGCAAAATCATGATGGATTGCGAGCAATTCATTCGCAAATCCCCAAACCTTCCCATCGCCAACCTGCCCCCTAAACAAAGGTGGCAACGTGTCCGGCAGATGATTACCGTTCTCGTTGCCAGATCCACCCAATTGCTTTCTGACAGTGACGGCGTGGATTTCGAAAAACGTATCTTGAACCCCTCGCGTCGTAAAACCGGGCCTAACCAGCCTTACCGCAGCTACACGTCGTTCGATATGGCTCCGCGAACATTGGGCATGCGGCGCAAAGCCTTTGACCTGATGGTGGCCAACCATTGCGACATTTTCAGGAATGTTGGAAAGTTCAAGAAGCGCTGGTACCTACCGGATGACTATCTCGAGGAACTCTCCCGCAAACATGGCTTTGACTTGGTTCTGGCGAAATACGAATCGATGGCCAGAGCGATGCCCACCCAAGACAGTGTGAAAGCCTGCCTCATCTAGACGGAATGTTACCTTCCTATCAACCTTCGCGTGGCGGTGTTTTACGCAGACGGTAAGTCTGAGACCGCAGCTCAAATGCGATGACCGGCAGCCATTGGGAATTCCCGCATACAGCTACGTATGTGACGCGGCCATCACAATGATAGGACCTGCCTATCAGAGCAACATAACTTCCTTCTCATTGAAACCATGCGGTTTAGTAGCTAGCAATACACTGTAAATGCGCCTGATGAACAAGGACGTTGGACAGCCATCACTTAAATTTTTTAAACGAATCGAAGGATTGGACCATGAAAAACTTACTCATTGCCGTATTGCTGGTAATCATGGCGACTGGCCCTTTATACGGCGCCGGCAGCAGCAGTATCACAACTTCTCAAGGAAAAGATATTCGCCTATACAACCAGGGTGTCGAATTGATGCTGGATAAAAACTTTACGGCTGCGGAAAGAAAGTTTCGCCAGGCACTGTCCGAGAGGGAGCGCTTCGCCCAGGCGCACAACAATCTTGCTTATGTCTTGCGCAAACAAGGTCCCGCCCAATTTGAAGAAGCGTTGGAACACTACAACCGCGCCGTTCGCCTGGATGGGAACCTCACCCAGCCCTACATGTACAGGGGTGTTCTGTTTGTGCAGATGGGCCGGGTTGAATTGGCCGAAAAAGACCTTGATACGTTGACAAAACTGGATGCTTCCTTGGCAAATGAACTTGCCTGGGTAATAAAAAATGGACGTGAAAAGGAGCCGGAGCGCTTTTTCGGCGTTTCCCGTACCTTCGATTAGAGACACCATTGTCGGAAAGTGCTAATGCATGCTTTGGCAAAGTCGGGGTGGGGGGCTGACCATGAACGCGGGGGCGTGCCATTGAAGCAGCACCGGCGGATTTCGAACGCATTCGCCGGAATGCTTGCGTTCTCACTCTAAAGGCGACCCTTCAACGGTTTGGGCCTTGTGAATACGCTGGGACAACCGACCGGGATGACCTGCCGACATCATTTCGCTGACTTGAAGCCGGCTTATGCGGTAAGACCTATCCCCGATAGCCATTGATTAATTGGGCCCGGGGCTGTAAAACGAGACGTGTTAGTATCGGCAATCTGCCCCTGAAATCCGGCCGGGCTTCGCGCTCGGCATGCAGCATCTTGCACTGAAAGGCCGTGCCGAACCAACATTTATACGCCGGTGCCGTCACGGGCTTTCGGTTGAGAACGCTCCCGAAAGTAGATGAGATTACCACCACGACATCGCAATGTGACCTTGAAGCGCCTGCTGCTGGACGCCTGGCAATACGTGCGCGCCCAGGCCTTCATCGCGCGACAATTCGGCCGACAGTACGCCCCCAGTCGTGAGCATGTCGAAATAGACATCACCTATCGATGCAATCTCAAATGTTTTAATTGTAACCGCTCATGCACACAGGCGCCCAGCCGGGAAGAATTGCCTGTCGCGGCAGTAGCCGGCTTTATAGAAGAAAGTCTCGATCAGGGCGTTCAGTGGAAACGCATCCGGCTGTTGGGGGGCGAACCAACCCTGCACAGCCGCATCTTCGAAATCGTCGATCTGCTCAGCGACTACCAGGCAAACCACAATCCAAATGTGCGCCTGGTCCTCGGTACGAACTTTCATGGCCGTCACGTCCGCCGGGTACTCGCCCGGCTTCCGGAAAATGTGGTCCTCAAAAGCACGCTGAAGACCTCCCGAAAGCATCTTTTCAGGCCCTTTAACATGGCCCCCTGCGACAGCGTCTACTATCGCTGGGCCGACTTTTCCTGCGGCTGCCGTATTATTGCGGAGTGTGGGCTCGGCCTGACCCCTTCCGGCTACTACATGTGCGCCATTGCCGGCGGCATCAACCGCATATTTGACCATAACCTGGGCCGGCGGCGATTGCCGGCGGCGGATGATTCGCTGAATGACCAGATGGCGGCCTACTGCCGCCTGTGCGGTCACTTCGGTTTCCGGTGGCCCACCCGGAACCCCCAGATGTCCTTCACCTGGCGGCAGGCCTATGCGCACCTCAAACAGCAAAGAATGCTGGTCCGAAAGGCCAGGCTTTGAGTCAAGCCCGGAGGGCGTGTTTTTGTAATTGATGACCAAAATAACGCCCCGAATGAAAGGCAAGCGGTCTGATTATTTGGGCCATTTGAATTTCTGTCATTCGATATTGTTTCAAGTTTCGATATTGCGGCGTTCGCCTTGTGAACATTCCGTACTTCGAATTTAATTGCAAGTTACTTCAAAGGCATAGCCAAATTTCCATTACTCCCGGTAAGCGGGACAGGCTCGGCCCTGAAAACGGGGTATTTATAACAGAATAAAGCGCAGGGCGCACTTCAACCAGATGGCTGTGCAGCAGCGGAGGCTTCATGAAGATTTTGCACGTATTGGGACAAAGACCCGAAAAGACCGGCAGCGGCATTTACCTGCATGCTATCATGCGCAGGGCTCAGGAACACGGTTTTTCAAATCACATGCTCGCCGGCATTCCCGCGGGCAATGTGCCTGAACTGGAGGGGCTGGCCGCGCAGGACTGCTCTTACGTCGTCTTCGAATCGGACGAACTGCCCTTTCCCGTGACCGGCATGTCGGATGTCATGCCTTATAGAAGCTCGCTTTTCAGGGAACTGCAAGACGAGCGCCTGTCCGCTTACAAGCGTGCGTTCAGTCGGGTGCTGCTAGACACCGTCGCCCGGTTTCAACCCGATGTCATTCATTCCAATCACCTGTTCGTGCTCACCGCGCTGGTACGCAAATTGTTTCCGGATGTTCCCCTCGTCACAACCTGTCACGGCACAGACTTGCGGCAATATCACCACTGTCGGCACCTGCGCCCCTTCGTGAAGACATACTGCCGGAAAATCGACCGGGTGATTGCCCTGAGCCATGACCAGAAAGACGCAATCAGTCAGATTTACGCAATTTCACCGGAGCGTATCGTTGTTACCGGCGGCGGCTATGATGAAACCCTTTTCAACCGATCTCCCAAATTACCGGCCGGAACCGTCCAGATCCTCTACGCCGGCAAGTTAAACCGCAGCAAGGGCGTTCCCTGGCTGCTCCGCTCACTGGAGAAAATCGGGGACCGGGACTGGCACCTGCACATGGCCGGGGGCGGGCAAGGGCCGGAATATGAAATGTGCCTGGCGCTCGCCGAAAGGCTGGGCGAACAGGTCACCCTGCATGGGTACGTGAACCACCGGAGACTCTCCCGGCTGATGAAACAGGCCCATATCCAGGTACTACCCTCGTTTTTCGAGGGCCTGCCGCTGGTACTTTTCGAGGGCCTGGCATCCGGCTGCCGCATCATCACGACCAACCTCTCGGGCTTCACTGAGATCTTCAGTCAGGCGCGTCGGGATACCGTTCAGCTGATCGACCTGCCGGACCTTGAAACCATCGATCGGCCCTTCAAAAAAGATGAAGCGCTGTTGGAAAGCTTGCTGGCAGAGACCCTGGCGTCAATGATGTCCACGGTCAGGCAGAGGGCCGATTTCGAAGACCCCGGAGCCGATCAAATCGCGCAGTACTACACCTGGCAGCATGTGTTTGAAAATGTGTTGTCTGTCTACGAGGCGGTTGCCCGCAAAGAATCCTGAGACGCCCGGCATAGTGATGCTCCTCCCGGAGAGTGGGAGGCAGCATGAAGCCCCATAAAGGGGGCTGACTTTGGTTTCTGGGTTTGAACTCCACTTTAAGAGGCGACCCACCGCTGAAAAATAAAATGGCGGGAAGTCCAGCTCTGCAGGGCGCCGAGCATCGCAGGAAAGGGCGAAGGAGCGAAGTGCGTGTCTGAGCGTAGCGAGTTGTGCTGAGCGCGCCCTTTCCGAGAAGCGCAGGGCAGCCCGCAGGGACGCTTCTTATGGACGTTTTCTTTCACGCGAAAAAAAACGAACAAAATTATGTATAATAACAGACAGTCTAAGTCTTTTTCATTACCACCAGAGATGGCATAATTTCCCGGACCGGTAGAACCTCTCCGGGTCCACCACCAGAGGTCGAGGGTTTAGATCGTGACTAAAAAACCGGCCCCCTGACCATTTGACTTATGGCCTTAAATTTGAAACATCTACCGGTGCCATCACCACCCGCCATCAACCGCCTTTTCATAGGGAGACTGAACTGCAATGGGAAGCTATCAGAAACACGGCATTCGCCTGCTGCGCACCTTGACCGGTGGTATTCTTCCGGCCCTGCTGCTTTCGTGCAGTGCCCTGCAACCGGCACCGGCCCAGTATGAGCCCACCGCCATTGCCAGCCAATACGCCCGGGAAGTCGTCATCAACCGCGATAAATGGGGTGTTCCCCATATATTCGGGGCGACGGACAACGCCACCGCCTTTGGCCTGGCCTACGCCCACGCTGAAGATGATTTTCCCTTGATCCAGGGCACGCTGGCAGCAGCGCGGGGAAAACTGGCCCTGCTGAAACTGGCCAAGATCAGCATTGTCAACGACTACCTGGTGCAGCTTCTGGATATTCCCGGAAAAACAGAGCGTCAGTATCAGGCCCTGCCGCAAGACTTCCGTCAATTCCTGGATGCGTACGCTCAGGGTCTCAACTATTATGCCTCCCGGCACTCCGGTGAAGCGGACAGCCGCTTTTTCCCGGTATCGGGAAAAGACATCGTGGCCGGCTTTGTGCACAAACTCCCGCTACTAATGGGCGTGGGCAAGGTGCTGCAGGACCTGTATGCCAGGCCGGCAGAGCGCCTGGAGGTCGGCGTCGCCATCCAGCAACGGTACACGTGGAACGCCGCTCTTCCAGCCGGGCTCGATGGCCGTCTGGCTGGATCGAACGCCCACGCTGTCGGACTGCCGCGCTCGGCCGACGGGAAAGTCCGCCTCAACATCAATTCCCACCAGCCATGGGAGGGACCCGTGGCCTGGTACGAGGCGCATGTGGTTTCCGAGGAAGGCTGGAACGTCATTGGCGGGACCTTTCCCGGTGCACCGGTTATTCTGCATGGCCACAACCAGCACCTGGGGTGGGCCCACACGGTGAACCGGCCGGACTTCATCGATGTTTATAAGCTTGAAATGCATCCGGACGGCTCCCTTCAATATCGTTTCGATGACCAGTGGCAGCCGCTGAAAATAAAGGAAGCGGCCATTGAAATCGATCTGGGCATTTTTAACTGGACCGTGCGCCGGCCGGTATATGCCAGTCTGCACGGGCCGGTAATTAAGCTTAAGTCCGACTTCTTTGCCCTCCGCTACGCCGGCGCCGACCGTCACGGGGCCGCGGTCCTGCAATGGTACCGCATGAACAAGGCCACATCTTTCGACGAGTGGAAAAACGCCATGACCATGCAAGCCGTGCCCATGATGAACACGGTCTACGCCGACCGGCAAAACATCTATTACGTCTACAACGCCTTGCTGCCCATTCGGACAGAAGGCTTCGACTGGATGACCATTCTGCCCGGCAACACTTCCCGTGCCGTCTGGTCCGACTACCTGCCCTTTGCAGAGTTGCCCCAGGTTTTCAATCCGCCCTCCGGCCTGGTGTTAAATACCAACAGCACCCCCTTCAAAGCCACCGTGGGCCCGGGCAATCCGGAGCAGCAGGATTTTTCCGCGACGCTGGGCATCGAAACGATCATGAATAACCGGGCTATCCGCAGCCACGAACTCTTCGGCCGCGACACAGCCATCACCCGGGAAGAGTTCCGGCGCTACAAATTCGACCGGCGCTATTCCCGGAATTCCCCAATGTTTCGGAACGTTCTGCAACCGCTACTGGACGGATACCAGCCCGAGAACAGGGCCGAACAAGAAGCCCTGGCCATTTTGAAAACGTGGGATGGCGAAATGGAAGAAAACTCGGTGGGGGCAACCCTGGCGCGACTCACCTACGAACCGATCCATCGCGTAAATATATTCAAGCCGGTGGGCACGCCGGTGCCGGCGCCGATGGAAACATTCAGCGAAGCGGTTCGGTTCCTGCGCCGGCACTATGGCCGGGTTGACGTCCCGCTGGGCAAGGTCCAGCGGCTGCGGCGGGGGGCTACCGACCTGCCCCTTGGCGGTGGCACGGATACCCTCAATGCCGTCCATACCAAACGGGCCGGAAGCAAGCTGGTCGGTCGCCAGGGCGATTCCTACATTCTCATTGCCGAGTTTTCCGCCCAGGGCGTCGAATCATGGGCAATCCACCAGTACGGCAATGTCAATAGGAAGGACTCCCCCCACTATGATGACCAGGCGCCACTTTTCGTCAAGCGGCAGATGCGGCCATCGCTGCTCACCGCCAGTGCCATCGAAGATAACCTGGAAAGGGCCTATCGTCCCGGTGAAGAACACGTGTCCCGGTGAGCACCGCCTGTCCGTTTTAAGGGTTATAGAGCCCAACTGGGGTGCTATTCAATATTGCGGGGAAAAGGTTGCGTGGTTTTATGACGTTGCGTGTCTGGCCGGTTGGCTTATTTGCTTTCCGTCTTCAGCTTTCCAACCTCATGCTGCCCCATGCCCCCATTTGACAAGCCGCCCTCCCTGCGCTAAAGTCTCCAGACGTTTCACAGTGCTAATTGCCGATAAAAAATAGCATTGCTTACATCATCCAAGGGCATGCAGGCGTCTGAGTAGACTCGTCGACAACCCGCCGGTGTTCCCTCCTGCGTTCATCGGGCATATCAGGATCTATCCAAGAAACGATCAGGTTGTCAGATTGAAGACTGAAGGCTGAAGGAAGACCCAAGTTCACCAGTCGTATGCTGGTTTGTTTGGGCTACCCCCCATAAGTCTTCAACCTTCAGTTTAAAGTACTTATCTAGATATGCGAGCTTTGGATTTTTCGCGTCTTAAGAGCCACATCATACTAATATTGTTTTAAAAGATGGGGAAGGCGCCAAAAGAGGAGACATCATGGATACTGAACGCAGGCACCATCCAAGATATTCGGTAAATATCCAGGTAGAAATAACCGCCGACCGCGGAAAGACTATCGGTATGCTGGTCGGTACAAGCCTGCAAGGTCTCCGGATCAACACAACCACATTGATACAACCGGCTACGGATGTTGTGATTGCATTGCCCAACGGGGAACGGGTCATTTTTCTGGCCGGTGTTGTCTGGGTGCTGGATAAAAGCAAGCGGGGCATACCATCCTACTTGGCCGGTCTGAAGATCGATTCAGTGTCAGTCGGCGGTAAAGAGCTTCAGGATATTGCCGAGCGGGAGGCACTCCTTCAGGATCTGCTTGTTGAGGTGGACGGTTGAAGTACATCCAGAAGTCAGATATCAGGTATCGGGGGGCGTAAAGCCTTTGCGGACTCCCGGCTCCAGACTCCAGACACCTGATGGTGGCGTCAGTGTGAACCCATGCAGCGAAATCCAACCGATCACGTATCTGGGACCAACATTTGGTTCTGGGGTTGTCCCTTTGCCTGGCCCGTTGGTGAATCCGATGTCTGGTCCAATTTTAACCCAATCCTGGCAGCCGCACCCCGTTTCTTCACCATTGCCTCTATGATGATGATGTATTAGTTTAACGGTGGTTACAATCACCATGGAGAGAGTAGAACCCACCGCGGGTGCACGAGGTTTGCCGCGCGTCCTGCCGATTCATCAGCTCACGGCTTACCTGGGTGAACCAACCCTTCTTGACAAAGCCCCGCAATAACTTTCAAAGGAGGCAAAGATGGCCACAGCAACAAAAGATGAGCGACGAAAAAATGTAATAGAGGTACTCAACAAAGCCCGCGCCATGGAGTTACAGGCAATCAGTCAGTACATGAACCAGCACTACAATCTGGACGACATGGATTACGGTGAATTAGCCGCCAAAATGAAACTGATAGCCATCGACGAGATGCGCCATGCCGAGACGTTTGCCGAACGTATCAAGGAACTCGGTGGTGAACCGGTAACCGGTCATGACGGTAACATTTCCAAAGGCCAGGCCGTTGAACAGATATTTCCCTTCGATGCCGAGCTTGAAGATGACACCGTGGACGTATACAACCAGTTCCTGCTGGTGTGCCGCGAGAATGGTGATAGCATCAGCATGAAAATATTCGAAGATATCATTGACGAAGAGCAGATTCACTATAATTATTTCGACAATGTCGACAACCACATAAAAACCCTGGATGGTACCTACCTGGCCAAAATTGCCGGGACACCCTCTTCCACCGGCCTTGGCAAAAGCGGGTTTGCAGTGAGCGAGGGCGAGTAGCCCTGCCGGGTGCACCCTTACCAGCCCCAAAAAACGGACAGGCGGCCTGCCACTGATGCCGTTCAAACGACGGATTTCCCGCTGGCTTTTTAAGCCGCGGCCTCAAAGAGAACGGGCCACCGCGGGAATTCCTTCGTAAATGGTAGGAAAGTGTGGTGATAATCCCAGGTCCGGCCACAAAAGCTCGGGGTCGACGGCGAGGTTTAAATTGTACGTTCGGACGGCGCCGGGTGTCTCCAGACCCGGGTTGGGGCGTGTGCGTCGAAACGGCGTCAGCAGGGCTGTTGCCAGCAGGGCCAGCCATTGGGGCATCACAAGCACCCGGGCCTGGGGAAAATGCTGCTTGACGACTCCGAGAAAGGCGGACCATGTGGCGGGGCGCCGGTCGCCAAGGGGTAGGATACCCGGGTAGTCCTGCGCGGCACACGCAACGATGGCTGCGGCAGCATCCCTTACGTGCAAGTGGGTATAGATGTTTCTCCCAAGTCCCGGAAGAATGAGTAGCCCCGCTTGCAATGCGCCAAAATAGAGGTCGCGTATGCCATAAACATGCGGTAGGCGCAAAGCGGTGAAAACGATCCCGGCCGAAGCCGCCATGTTGGCCAGGGCCTTTTCCGTATCCACTTTAATCCGGCCGTAGTCAAGCACCGGTTTAGCCGGCGTATCGGCGTTGATCAACTCCTCTGTTCCGCGGTAAACCAGCAAACTGGAGCTATAGACGAAACGGCGGATACCCGCTTCGATCCCGGCTTGCATGAGCGCTATCGAACCGTCCAGTATGGTGGGCTTCAGCCTGTCATAAGCTTCGAATGTGGCCCGTGCGCCCAGATGAATAATGGTGTCCACACCCTTTACGACATCCCGTAAACTGTCAGGCTTGCGCAGGTCACCCAGCATAATATCCGCGTTGAGATGGCAGATATCGCAATCGTCGCCGGGGTCACGAATCATTAACCGGGGTCGATAGCCACCGAGTGACAACTGGTGGGAAACCTCATGGCCGATAAAGCCTGAAGCCCCTGTTACCAGCAGTTTCATGTTGTTGGCCAGGTCGGTCATACCCATCTCCAACCGTGTGCGTCCAAACCGGGTATAATGGCTGTCAGCATTGCACAGTGCAATTTCTGTTTCACGCGCCTGACTACCGGCCCCTGAAATCTGATCTCTTGATCTACCCGCTGTCCGCCAGCATACTGATCTGCTTGATCAGGTCAGATAGGGCTTCGGACTAGACCTGACTTTCCGTATCGAATTTTACGCCTATGCCGGTGTCCAGAATGCGCACAATCTCCCCGGAGATTTTAAACGGTTTCTGAAAAAAGGGAGACATGAAGGACATCAGAATAAGCTGCCCCGGTTCAAACATATGCCGCCCTTTGATGAAAACACCTGAGGCACTCAGGTCCTGAATGAAGTCGCGGTAGTATTGACCGTCTACAACAAAGTCTACCATGGTGTAAAACGTAAGCCGATCATCCTGCCGCGACTTCTCGCCCAGCTGGCTGTTTACCAGGTCCAGCAGCTCGGTCAACTCGGCGTCGGACATCCGGTTGATGATCTCCACTAACTGGTGGTAAACTGCGGAACTTCTGGTCGGGCGAGTGTCTTCACTGCCGCTATCACTGCCCGTGGGCGTAGATTCCATTTGAAAGCCGAGACCTTCCGCAGGCGCTTCTATTAATGGTTCGTCTTGAGCTTTTTCAGATGACTTGCTTGGTTCTTCTTCAAGCGACGGGCTTAGATCTTCCTCAAATGATTCATTTAGTGCTTCCTCAAGCGACGGGCTTAGATCTTCCTCAAACGAATCGCCCAGCTCTTGTTCAAGGGACGGGCTGAGATCTTCCTCAAACGAATCGCCCAGCTCTTGTTCAAGGGACGGGCTGAGATCTTCCTCAAACGGATCGCCCAGCTCTTCTTCGAGGGACGGGCTGAGATCTTCCTCAAACGGATCGCCCAGCTCTTGTTCAAGGGACGGGCTGAGATCTTCCTCAAACGGATCGCCCAGCTCTTCTTCGAGGGACGGGCTGAGATCTTCCTCAATCGGTTCGCGTAAATCTTCTTCAAGTTGCCGGAGTAGATCTTCCTCAGATGGCTCGCTCGGTTCTTCTTCAAGCGACGGGCTGAAATCTTCCTCAAACGGCTCGCCCAGTTCTTCTTCAAGTGACGAGCCTGGTGCTTCTTCATGCGGACTGCTTGGTACTTCCTCAACCGGTTCGTTTAATTCTCCTGCAACCATCGGGCGGAGTGATTCCTCAAACGTCTTGTTTTCCTTAGGCACCTTTACACTGCTATCCTGGGGGGTTGGCCACTCGACCGGCGCAGCCGCCTCCCCTGCTGCTTTCCCGGATGCACGTTTTAACCGATAGACGATGACTGCGATGAGCAGAACGATAATGGCCACCACCGGTAGAGCCATCGGAAGCATGTGCATCCAATCATCCGCTGGAGATGCGGCGGGCTCCGCAACAGGTGCCTTTGCAACCCGGGGCGGTCTTTCGGGTATGGGGGCGGCCGGTTTCGTTTCCGGGGGTTTTTCGACCGCCCGTTTTTCCGGCTCTGGTTCGGGTATAGCCAAGAGCTGAGGTTCTGGTTCCGGCGGAGTTGCTTCCTCTAGGGGGAGTGGGCGTGGCTCTTCGGGCGCTGCAACGGGTGCCGGCTGAAGGCTTTCCTCGGCAGGCGGCAGGCGCTGCGCTTGGGACTCAGGCGCGGGCACCTCTGCAACCGGGGCTGCGACCGAAGGTTCCTCGGCTGTGATTTCCACAAATTCGATGCTGACCCAGCCTTTGAAAACCTGGTGGTATTTTTGCGCGGAAACCCGGTACCAGCCATCCTGCTCCTCGTATATCTTAACGGGAGAACCCTTCAGCAGCCCTTTGACAATGGTTCCCCGATTACTGGGTGCCTTCCGCAGGTTCACATTCGCGGTAACGGTCCCGTTCCAGAACTCCTCACTCCGGCCAGGGGCCGGTGTGCCAAGGTCCAGCAGCAAAACGCCTGTGATACAAAGAACTACGAACAAAGGTTTTACAAATCGATTTCTCATTCAGATGCTCCCACAATGAGGGGTCAGGTCACAGTGTCCGGATTTCTGGCATGCATACTTCAGCCCTCCAATTAAACAATGAATTATCAACCACTTGACAAGAGCTAACCCCGCAGGTCCTCAATAGCATATATCCAGTTCGTTGTCAGACTTGTAACTGCGGTTAATTAGAATTTTGAGTATGTTCTTGTAAATGGTTTTTTCCAACTCAGTGAAAGATATGAGATTTTATTCAATTCGATGGGGAAGGCGCTATTCGGTGCCTTTGGTATAAGCACACCTTGACATAGCCATTCATTATTTGTCAATCGGCCACCAATTTCCCGCAGGCGCCCAGGCACTTACAGGGCATCCTTATGCTGCGGACAGAGCTTGTCTTTTATTCTCCTACCTTATTGAAAAGAGAGTCGATCTCCAACCGCAATATGGCCAAGGGTTTGATCCCGTCCGGGATTTTTCGGGCCCTGCCGGCAGCGTTCCAGGCTTCGAGGCCTTTCAGGATGCGAACCTCCAGTTTCCCGTTAAGTGTGTGCAGGCCCGGCGCAAGTGCCTGCCCAGGTTCGAGGTGAAACTGTCTGGTCTGGGTCCCCCCGCGCAGCTGGCGGGACCACGTTTTAAGCCCCTGCTTGTTCGCTTTGAAATTGTTGGTCGGCACACCGTCAATCTGCACCTGCCAAAGACGATAGCTGGCGGTCAGCAGCAGCTTGCCCGCCTGGTTATCCTTGAGAACACTACGCGCTTTGACCTGACCGACCCGGATTTCGCTTCCAATCGCCAGCAGCGGTTGCGGGTGGTTCGGCTTTTTTGCCCAGGAGGTCTCGAGCCGTGGAATGATCGCCTGGCGGGCATAGCGTTCAACCTGATATGCAGATAGCCGCCCCTGTTGAAATGCCAGCTCGATCAGGCTCCCGAAGAGCTCCCGCCAGACGCGTAAAGGCTCGGACTGGCGCTCTAACCCCTGGAAAATCAACTGGTTGAAAGCGTTCGCGGTAATACTTCCCACTTCCGCCCGGCGTACCAGTTCGGTGAGCGCGTTATAAGACGCAGCGTTGTCATCCCCATCGGCAATCCGTAACAACTTTTCTTCAGGGGTTTTCGCGTCGTAGGTCGGCGGCGGATCAGGGGTGTTTGCGGCTGCGCGTTCGAACCGGGCCAGCGCTTCCATGCCGGGATAGAAGATTTTACCTGGCTGATTGGTACGTTTAAAGTCAGGATCCGCCCAGATCCCTTTGTTGGCTGCAGCGGCTTCTCTTTCTGCAGCGGCGACCTTTTTTCGAAAAGCCCACAGCCGTTGGCCGGTTATATACAGATCCTCGAACCGCAGGATCGTCATCATACTATCGCCGGCCAACAAGCCTGCTCTTACCAGTTCCAAATTCAAATGATCTTAGCCCGCTATGATCCAAATGTAGATCCGGGCCACGGTACTCGAAAAGAAAGGATAGGCTTCCACGGGTATGGCCTGCGCCCTCGGGTGCTGCTCAAGCCACCGGCGGATGTACTGCTGCCGTGCGTTCAGTTCGGCCGCGTTGGGGCCCTTGCCAAGGAAAGGTATCAGTCCGATGGATCCCTGGCCGGTTAGATGGTAAAGGCGCGTCCTGTCATCACCCACGATGCCGATAAAGCCTTTTTCCCAGGTAATCTTTGCGGCCGGGAAAGGCCGGAGATTCCGCCAGGGCTTGGCCTGGACAGTATCGGACAGACACAGAATCAGGCTTAACATTATGAGGATCAACCCCGTTTTATACAACTGGTGCATGGGGTGGTCTCCCTATTTGGACCAAGTAAAAGGTGTCTGCATTCTGGTGTTGATTTCTGAAAAGACTGGATACGCGGGAAATGTAGCAATTACAGGCAGGATGGTCAAACGACGCTTAAATTACCCCTGGCGATGTCTCCCAATGGCCTTTACGACAAATGGATAGAGGTGATCAACCACCCGACGATACCCCTCCTCGGTGGGATGGATGCCATCGGCCTGGTTCAATTGCCGGTTGGCGGCAACCCCTTCCAGGAAAAAAGGAATCAAAAGAACGTCATGCTTTGCGGCAATCGCCGGATAGAGAGTTTCGAATTCGCGGGTAAACGGTTCCCCCAGATTTTTGACCATCTTCATTCCAGCCAGGACAACGACAATCCCCTCGGCCCGCAGGCGGTTGACGATCCGGTCCAGATTGTCGCGGGTCAGTTGCAGATCGATACCCCGCAGGCCGTCGTTGGCCCCCGTTTCCAGAATAATGATATCGGGTTTCAGGGTCAAAACCCAGTCCAACCGGGCCAGGGTGCCGCTGGATGTTTCACCGCTGATACCGGAATTGATGACCTGATATTGGTAGCCGTCCCGGTCGAGACGCTGCTGTAAAATGGCCGGGTAGGCCTGATTTTCGGCCACCCGGTAACCGGCGGTCAGGCTGTCTCCAACGGCCACGATAACGCCATCGCGATGTGCCGCGGTTTGACCGGCAGGCGGCTCCGGTGCGGCTGGGGCAGAGGTCGACGGTTTCTCTTCACCACATCCAAGCACTGACAATAGTAACAGGATCAGCCCCAGCCTGCCGATCAGTTTGTGTATATTTTGCATGTATGTTTTCCGTATCGTTGAAATTGCAGCCTACCTACTGGCCATATTTAAGTTTCCAGGCCGAAGACTGACGGCTGAAGGAAAACCTTTTTAAAGATCAAACCCTAGAACCTTTGCAGCGCGCAGAGGCGCAAAGACGCAGAGAAACCCAAGTATTGCTTCCCGCTTCGCGGGATTAGACATTTTAAACCAGGGTCTGATTAAAAAGGCCTTTATCAGCGCAGCTGGCCCAAATCCGACCCTTGATCTTCTCTGCGTCTCGGCGCGATGGGTCGGTTTTCCCTCCAGTCTTCAGCCTAATCACCTGCTTACTGCCCCCCCTGGGCCCTGAGATAACTCACCGGCTTTTTTTTCAAAACGGCCCGCGAGGCCCCCATGCCCACCGCAACCACCAGAGCGATGGGCAGCAGGAGCATGATGAAACTGTCGCCCATAAAGGGCCGATAGGCAATATCCAGGATCCGGGCGCAAATTAAATAGGCCGCACCATGGGCGGCCCCCAGGGCCAGAATGGTGCTGAGGGCTCCGATAAAAATGTTTTCAAAAGCGAATACCTGGCGGACAAACCCCCGGGTGGCCCCCAGAATCTTAAAGTAGACAGCTTCCTGTATACGGGTGGCGCGGGTGGCAAAAATGGCGCTGATCATAATCAGCAAACCGGCTATGATGGAAAAAGAGGTAAAAAAGCGGATGATCGTGCTCAGCTTATGCATCACCTTTGAAAACACCAGGGCGGTCTCGGTTATATCGATGAAACTGATGTTGGGAAACCGGGCCACAACCTGATTTTGGAGCCCGGAGATACGCTCCCTGGGAACTCGCGCCGCGGCAAAAACGGTCTGGGGCGCCGGTGCCAGCACCTGCGGGAGAAAGACAAAATAGAAAAAGGGTTTGATGGACTCTTTGGTGCGAGTACGGATGCTGGATATCCGGGCGCTCAGCGGTACCCCCTGGATATTGAAATGGAGCACATCGCCGATTTTCATTTTGCGCATCTTCACCACCATGTCCAGAACCGATACCTGGGGCCCTTCCCAGTCCGATCGATACAGGGCCTTGCCTTCCAGCAGCCGCTCATCTTCCAACAGTTGCTGACGGTAAGTGAGGTTGAACTCCCGGGCCAGGTTGTCACCCCTGACCTTTTTTCGCTCAACTGCGCGGTTGACTTGTACATCATTGATAGCCCGGATGCGGGCCCGCACCACCGGGTAAAAATCCGCTGCATCGATCAGTTCGGAAACACCGTCAACCTGCTCTTTCTGAATGTCGATCAGAAAAATATTGGGGGCCTCCTCGGGATAGCTCTGGACATAGGCCGTATCCAGGTTGGCCTCCACCAGGTAGATGCAGAATAACACGGCCAGGGCGGCGGTCAGGGTAATCAGGATCGGCCGGGTGGAGTTTCCGGGCCGGAAAAGCCCCTTGATCGCCTGGCGCAGGACCAGGCGTTTGAACCGGACTTTACGAAGCAACAGCAACACGCCTTGCACGACGATGGTGGTGACAAGCAGAAACCCGATGATCGCCCCCACGAAATAGAGGCCCAGACGTATATCCCGCAGCTGCCACAGGATCAAACCGATGAAGATGGTCGCGATGGCCAGGGCCGTTAGGACGTACGGCCAGCGGCCTGATCCGCGCGGCGATTCTTTCCGAAATATGACGGTGGGGCGAATGTCTTTGAGACGATAAAGCGGCAAAAAGGCAAACAGGGCCACGGCTACACCGCCGAGCAACAGGCTTTCCAGCATCGCCAGCCAGGAATACCGCACATCCAGATTCTCCGGAAGAAAGCCGGTGAAAAGTGAGGGCAGAACATGCTGCAGCCCCAGGCCCATAACGGTTCCCAGCAGGGTGCCGGCTAGTCCCAGGATCATTACGACCAGCAGGTAATGCACGGTGATAAAGCGGCTCGTGGCGCCGACGGTCTTGGCGATGGCCATGGTGTAGGTCTTCTCTTTCAAAAAGGCCGACAGGGCACTCTGAATGCCGATACCCGCCAGTAAAAGCGTAAAGATACCGATGAGATTGAGGAAAAACAACAGGTTGTCAAAAAAGCGCTGCATGCGCGAATTGGTACTTTGAAAGGTCTCAACCCGCTCTTGATCGGGGTCGGCTACTTTCATAAGCGTGGCGGCAATGCTGTCCAGCTCGGAGGGATTAGGAATTTTGAGTAACAGTCTGTGGCGCACGCGGGCGGTTTTATCGACCAGCCCCAGGGCGTCCAGGTCTTCCGCGTGGATGAAAACCCGTGGTCCGAATGAAAAAAAGGTGACCGGCCGGTCCGGCTCCAGGGTGACCACATCCACAATGGTCAGGCCCGCGTCCCCCACCCGCAATACATCGCCCACCGACAGGGCCAATCTCTCCAGCAGACCAGACTCCACAATGACGGTCCCCGGCTGCAGGGCCTGCTCAAAACCATGGCCGGAGGCCAGCACCACCTGACCGTAGAAAGGATACCCGCGACCGGCCACTTTGAGCATGGCCAGCAACGAGCGTTCCTCCCCAACGGTCCGGACAATGGAGTAGAACTCGTACATACGCGCGGTGGCTATGCGGCCGTCGGCCGCAAACCTTGTGACTGCCGCCTTGAGCGCCGGAGTAAAGTCATAACGGGATTTGATGATGATATCCCCGGCCTGCAGGCGGCGGGCGTCGTTCATCAGGGCCTGGTGCACGCTGGTGGAAAACCCGTTGAGGGCTATCAGGGTAATCATCGACAGGATCACGCAAAGCACAAAGACGGCGGCCTGTTTCCGGGAACGGAAGACCTGCCGCTTTATGAAGGCCAGGTGCAGCATCAGCCGGCTCCGTTCTCGATCCGGCCATCCACCAGGGTGACAATGCGGTCGGCCCGGGCGGCGACCTCCGGGCTGTGGGTCACGAGGACAAGCGTGGTCCGGCTCGCCTGCTTGGCCTGGAGCAGCAGGTCGAGAATCGCCCGGCCGTTTTCCGAATCGAGGTTGCCGGTAGGTTCATCCGCAAAAATGAGTTTGGGTTCGTTCACCAGGGCCCGGCAAATGGCCACCCGCTGCTTCTCTCCGCCGGATAGTTGGTGCGAAAAATTATGGCTGCGGTGGCCCAGCCCCACCCGCTCCATCAACCGGGCGGCTTTTTCCCGGGCATCCTTGTCCCCGCCGAGTTCGGCCGGGAACATGATGTTCTCCTGGGCGGTAAGGCCTGGTACCAGGTGGAAGCTCTGGAATACATAACCTATATCCTGGTTGCGGAAGGCAGCCAGGGTATCCTCGGGCATATCCGTGATATCCTGGTTTTCAATGAATACCCGGCCGCCCGAAGGCCGGTCCAGCCCGGAAAGCAGGGTCAGCAGGGTTGTCTTCCCGCTTCCGCTGCTGCCTTTGATGACGAGAAATTCCTCGGGTTCAACGCTGAGCGAAACCCCTTCCAGAACGTTGATGGCCCGGTCCCCGATCGTGAATGTCTTGGTGAGCGCTTCTGCCCGGAGTATTGTCATGTTGTCAGCCCAGTTAAAAATACAGGGTGTGATTTGGCAGGCAATCCAGTTGGATAGCCAGTCAATTGAATGTAACATAAGAGCAGGACGACCCTGGGTCAATAGGTCACGCTATTTGCACAAGGAAGGTTGTAGAATTGAATTTAAAACCTGTGTTTGCCGCCCACTCGCTTGGCTCGTTCGACAGGCGCAGACACTGACCCGGCCGACGTGCCCGGGTCCGGGTAGCCATCGCTTCGCGAGAAATACCGGACACTTCTGTCTTGGTGATTGTTTAACTAACCTCGCAGCTTATCTGCCCGAAGGGCATAACGCTTTCAGCCGGCCAGGTCGGCCGGCTGATGTCCGCGTTTGTCTGCGGCTAATTAAGTTTTTGTTGGAAGGCTGAAGGAAAAACCAAGGCGTCGGGTGTCGGGTGTCCGGCGTCAGAAAGTCGCCCCTTCACTGGCGGGCGGGATTAAAGCGAGGGGAAAGTGCCTGCGGGCCCCGACTTCTATTTCTTAATGTCAATGTGTGTCGGTGGCCAATATCTTTTTTAAGGGTATTCATTCAACCTTATACCTTAAACCTTCCACCTCCTTCAGGCATCAGCCTTCTACCTATTCAAGCTTAAAAACAATAATTCTCAATCAACGCGCTTATAATTTTCGCGCCCTCCGACGTAATCCCGGTAAATTTAAACCCCACATTGTAATATTCCGGGCTTTCGTCCGGCTGGCACCAGCGGCTGGTAGCCGAGAAATCCAGATGCCAGCTCCCATTCATCTCAGCCGGCAGTAGCAGTTTCAATTGAAAAAGAACGTTGGGTTTGATGGGCTTGCCGGCCGTCAACATGAAGCCGTGGTTGGAAATATCTACCGCATGACCAATTGGCGCGTTTGCAGTTGTGTCCGTGACTTTCAAGTAGTAGATCAGATTCTTTCTTTCACCCACTCTTTTTTGCGACTGCCTGGCTGCCGGCCCCGGTTTACCGGCCCGGCGTTTTTTGACTTCCGCATGGAACGTTCGTTCCAATTTGCGGGGATCCGTACTTTTATCTATGACATCCGCCGCCTTGATTCTATCCAGCGGAGCGGTGATATCATCCCCTTCCGGACCCAACATGATGAGCAGGGTATCTTCTTGCAGGTCGATATCTATAATCAAACCAATCTTGAAACCGTGCTCTTTGTCCTCATACAGTACATAATCCTTTTCACTCTCGTACAAAAGAAGCTTGATTTCAGGATTTAGCGTTTCCAGGCTTCGCAAGGGCAATACCTTTTGCAGCCCCCGGCGGTTGTCCTCCCGGCTGGGTTTTAATACCTTTACATAGGTTTGCTTTTTATCTTTACCGGAGGCTTTATAATGAATTTCAGCTATATGCCAGCCGTCATCCGGTTCAGCCTGGCCGGTTCGCATTACTTTCACCGGTGTCCCGATAACTTTGCCTTTTTCAAAGAAGAGTTCGCTGGGATCTGTGCCCGCCAGGGGATAATCCCACGTTTTCAATAATGCACTCTGGGAATGTTTCATTTTGGAATGGCCTTTTTTTTTATTCGCATTCATTTCGCCGGTCCTTTCCTGCAAAGACGCACGCCACGGACTTTAGCGATCGGGCACACCTGGCCGGCAGATCGATCAACAACATAGTATTTAAGGTGAGTCCGGGTACTTATAGTACAGTCTGGCACTGTCCTTTTCCGCGCAAGGACACTAGAATCATCCCTAATCCCGGTGTCTCAATGCAGTGGTCATACCCGATGACAGGTGAGACGAAAAAACTGTAACAAACTTGTAGTGGCAGGTCAAACGGAGATTGAACCTTTTCTTGGTGTGAGCCCTCTTGATTTACTGACTCCTGACCTCTGACTGCCGACCTCTGCGCCCAAGGTATTCCTTCCACCTTCTCGTTTTTGGCTTAGCCCGGCAACCGACTCTCGTGCAGCACAGCCAGCCCCCCCTTTTTAAAAAGCTCCCCATAGTATTGCCGCCGCAGCTTGCCGCTGGAGGTTTTCTCGAGACTTTTGGGTTCCACGAAAACCACGTCACGGACAGATACGCCGTGGCCCTCGGAGACGGCTCCCTTGACTGTCTTGACAGCTTCCGCCCAGAACGCATCCAGGGATGGCTTTTCCGGGTCCTCAGCCTGAGCATCGGCCGGCAGCCGGCGTTGATCCACTTCGGCAATAATGATCAGCTCCTCAACCCCGTTGACCGGTTCCGAGATCGCCACGCAGGCCCCCAGCCGAACCGGAGCGCCGGAGTGCTGCACGGTGAGTTCGATGTCGCCCGGGTAATGATTGCGTCCGGCGATGATAATCAGGTCTTTCAAGCGGCCGGTTACGTATACCTCTCCATCCGCGACGAAACCCAGATCTCCGGTACGCATAAAGGGCCCCTCATCCGAGTCGGACAGCATTCCCTCAAACGTGGCGGCGGACTCTTCCGGCAGTCCCCAGTAAGCACTGGGAACACTGGGGCCCTGCACCCACAGCTCGCCCACCTGGTTGGGCGGGGATGGCGTAAACATTTCCGGGTCCACGGCGATCACCTGGTGGTTGTATCCCGGCTTTCCGCAACTGACGACATTGCGCCCGCCGTCCTCGTTGGCGTGAAGAATGCGGACCGTGTGTTTTTCCAGGTCGGGCGCGCTCAGCGTGAGCACTTTCGGTGGTTTGGACAGCGCCTTCATCCCGGCCACGAAGAGCACAGACTCGGCCATGCCGTAGGTGGGCATGAAGGCCTGCGGTTGAAACCCGTACGGTCCGAACTTTTTAGTGAATTTTTCCATCGTCGGCACGAGAACCGGCTCGCCCCCATTGCCCGCTACGCGCCACCGGCTCAGGTCGAGGCCCTCGCACTCTTCCGGCTTGATCCGTCGCGCCGTGTACTCGTAACCGAAATTCGGGCAAGCGGTGTTGGCGATCTTGTAGTGACTCATCGCTTGCAGCCACCGCACCGGCTTGAAGAGAAAATCCATAGGCGACATCAGGGTGGACTCGTACCCGTAGTACACCGGGCCCAGTACGTGCCCCACCAGGCACAGGTCGTGGTAATGGGGCGCCCATACAATTGCCGGCTGCGTTGACTTCAGGCGCAGCATCTGGCCCATGACGCGCAGGTTTGCAACCGCGTTGGCATGGCTAACGGCGACGCCTTTGGGGTGCCCCGTGGAACCGGACGTAAACTGCAGGTAAGCAATTGCGTCCATTTCAATCCGCGGACCGGCCCAGGCGGTTGCCACCCGGTCGCTCACCGCCCTGAAACGCAAGGGCAGCTCGTCACCAAACATCTTGGCCATCTCCGCCAGCTCTTGATTGGTCAGGGCAATCGTCGCCTCGCAGGCCCGGGCGGTATTCAGGAGTCTACCCAGCGGATTCTTGCTCTGGGGATTGGGCAGCGGGACAGGCACTGCCCGCACCTGCGCCAGAAGGCAGCCGTAGAACGCCTTCACGAAGTCTAGTCCCGGCGGAAAGGCAAGCAGGACGCTTGAACCGCCCAGGCCCTGTTCAACCAGGTCTTCCGCCACGCCGACGCTCTGGTGGTAGAGCTCTGAAAACGTCCACTCCGTTATCGGCCCGTCCACCTCGCCGTTGCCCATAAACCGGAAAGCCAGGTCGTTTTCGTTGCGGGTAAACCGGTCCTTAAAAAAATCGACAATGGTCATGTTGATCAAGGCAAACCTCCCCTGAACCCTTTCAAAAAAGTCTTTTGGCCCAAACTCGGCGTTGGGCGCTCAGAATAAATCCTCGAAATACCTGATGTATTCACCACGATAGGCGTTGGCTTCGCTGGCACCTCCGGTTCGACCCAACTTTGAAAATAAATCAGGTGGGAAGTCCCGCCTCGGGGAATTCTTCACGGCCGCCTTGCACCACGTTAGGCATTAGCTTCGCGTAATTTTCAACCAAAATCCATTTTTTAGAAGGGTTCAAATCTAGTTTTGCAGGAAATTGAGGAGATATAATCCCAGCAATTGCCTTTATTCTCCACGGGCAGGGGTCGGAAGTCCGACGCCAAACAAACCTCCCTCCCCTGGTGGGAGGGATAAGAGGGAGGGGGGAAGGTCCTGCCGACATCTGACATCTGTCCTCCGACTTCAGGAGTCAAGCTCCTACCTTTCCGCCTCAGACTCCCGACCCCAGACGCCGGACTCCTTGTCTTTTCCTTACGCCGGTCACCCTATGCTCTGTGCGCTCTGCCCTATGCCGGGCGAAGCCCAGACCTTCAGCCTAAAATTGTTGCACCTGTGAGCAAAATCCGAACATACAGTGCTTGACGATTTCGTTGTAGACCTCCGTGGGGACGGTCGCCTGCCAGTCGCCCGGCCCTTTTGTGATCTCCTTTAAAACATCCTCCGGCCAGATATGCATGTTGGCATCCTTGTATTTCTCGACCGGCAGGATCTTGTTGTTTTCCCGCAGGTGCGCATAGAAGTGTTTCAAATGTTCCGGGGCCGGGAAGTTTTCGGTGGTAATGATATCATCCGGGTTGTCATTACGGCGCATGGGGTAGACGAACAGATGCGTGTCCCGGTCGAAAAGGGTCGCAAAGGCCCCCATAATGCCGCCTTTCAGCCCCTCATAGTAGGCGTCCTCAAACAGCATTTCGAGGTTGGGAATACCAATGACAAATGCAATCTTGCCTTTGGTGTAGCGGTCCAAATAGTCCGCCAGGCGAAAATACCGCAAATAATTTGAGACGACGACCGGGTATTTCAAAATATTCAAGCAGTCGACCCGATTCAGGATATCCTGCATATCAAAAGCCTTCTGCCGGCGCATCTCCGCCACCGAAATTTCGGGAACGATCATGGCCGTCGCGCCGTTGACCTCCGGAATCCGCGTAAAAATCTCCATGCCACCGGTCATCATATCCACGCTGACGTTGGTTACCGGCCGGAACATGCTGCGCATCATGAGAATATCCCGATTGTAAAACAATTCCGAGGGGTGCACGAGGGTCTTGCGGTCGGCCCCGAAGACCACGGCATCGGTCAGATCCATCTCCACCAGCTTGAGGGCCATGAACCGGTTGTCGAGGTGTTTGAAGTCGGGTCCCGTGAACCGAATCAGGTCGACCTCCAGGCGACCGTACGCCAGGTTGTCGCCCAGCGACTTGATGAGTTCTTCAGGCTGATTGTGGAAATGGAAGGCGCCGTAGATCAAGTTGACCCCCAGGATGCCCACCGCCTCCTGTTGCAGGGTGTGGCTCTCGTCCAGCATCCGTATGTGCAGCAGGATCTCGTTGGGCTCAGCCCCCGGCTCAAGTTGAAGCTTGACCCCCAGCCAGCCGTGACTTTCGCCGCGTTGACTAAAACTGCGGGCCGTCACGGTGTTTGCAAAGGCAAAATAGGTCGATGTCTCCGGCCGGGCCGCGCTCACCCGCGCGAGGACCAGCCCGAATTCCTTGTCGAGCATTTTTTTGAGACGGTTTTCGGTCACATAGCGTTTGTTTTCCTCTTCACCGTAGATGGCATCACTGAAAGACATGTCATAGGCAGATATGGTTTTGGCGATGGTGCCGGCGGCGCCGCCGGCCCTGAAAAAACAGCGCGACACTTCCTGGCCGGCACCGATCTCGGCGATGGTACCGTATTTGTCACCGTCCATATTAAAAGCAAACGCTTTCTGCATGGTGGTCAGGGGTTCTGTGGACATTTCATATCTCCGTGGAGGTCGTTTAAAGGGATCCTAAAGGCCATCCGATACGACTGGAATTTGCCGCATCCTTTCCAGTTTTCCTTATGAAGATAATATCTTACACTGATATCCGGCAGTATCCATGAAACCCATAATCAGCCAGATCGATCGTGTTGGCAAGTGAAAAATTGATGGTTGCAGGGTCATACCGGCTGTTTGCCGGGCATCTTGCCTGTTGGGCGTAGCCTTGGCGAATACTGATCCGGGATAGCTCGTGAGCGAAGCGGGAAGTATATGGCGACGCCTGGATAGGTGACGCCCGACTTCTGGCATCTTGTTTTTAACGGCCCGCCCCGTGTTTGTCTTTTTCGCGAGGACCAACCCCAGGCTACAGGGACCAGGAATCCCAGACTGGATTTGACATTGATGGGCCGAGCACCAATGTTCTATTAAGTCTCAGCCGGGCTGATTACCTCCAATTGTGTTGCGCTTCTTATACCCATGTAACCCGATACCACCCATTCTGCATCTCACAACCGCACGCTTTGGGAGCACTAACATTACCCTATTATGTTTGTCCTCGTTTCAGCCATGGAATGAGTATCATAAGATCTAACGGGCGCAACCGGACGGCCTTTCTTTCTACAAGCAGGCCCCTGTTTTCGTGCCTGAAATGAGAATTCTTTTCCACTCAACCCAAGGAGAACATCACCCATGCAAAATGATATTTCCCGGCTGAGGATACTGGGCGAGACACTGACTCAGCATGGCACTTCTATTGTACTGGCATTGATCATACTGATCAGCGGTCTTTTAGTTGCCACGTGGATTCACAATACATTGGATCGGAGGATGCGAAGGTTGCGCCCGGAAAGCAAAGCGGCGCCGCTTATGTGCAATCTTATTTACATCGCTGTTATAGCCTTCACCATAATGGGCACCGCCGTGGAAATGGGCGCCCCGCCGGATAATGTAGTTCGCCTGACAGCCATTCTTGTGCTGATTGTCATTGGTATTATACTTTTTTTGCGGCCAATGATCCCGACCCTCCCCTTCCAGGTTGGAAATACCGTCAAAGCAGGGGATCTGCTGGGCAAAGTGGAAGGTATTTCATTTCTCAACACCCGTTTGAAGACATTTGACGGAAAAACATTCTTTGTACCTAACCGGCAAATTATCAATGATATCGTCATAAACTACCATTTTACGGATACTCGTCGCATAAAAATTGACCTGAGTCTCCGATACGATCAAGACCTGCTGCAAGCCAAACAGACTCTGGAAATGATCATGGTCCAAGACCCCAGGGTAAAACGCAAACCGTCCCCAGTTGTGTACGTCATGAACCTGGGTGCCAACGGTGTGGAAATGGGGGGGCGCTGCTGGGTGAGTAACAAGGATTACTGGATAGCGCGTTGCGATCTGATAGAAAAAACCAAGCTGGTTTTCGATAACCAAGGCCTCCAATTTGCGTTTCCGCAGTTGGACCTGCACATCGACACCGGCGAATTGCAACTGGCCGGAAAAGGTAAATCGGCCGAGCGTGCACTGCGTCCGGAAAGCGAAGACCAGTTCTCTGGCCATAGCAGGGACATATGACCACACCCTCTGCAAGGAGACCCTATGAAAATAGTTGACGGGATGAAAATCATCGAAGCCGGATGGATTCGTAAGCCTGCTGGATTTCGGGTAAGATATCAAAAGCAGACTGAAAACGGGATGGCGGCGGGTTATTCTCCCCCGTTGGATGAATCGCCGCTAAACTCCGATGTGACTGCTTGGCGATACGCCTGGAAGCTCCGTGAGGCAACCCGGGCAGAAGCCGAAACCGGGACACCCGAAGCCCTTTACAATATCACGGTGGTGGACGACCAGGGCAACCTTTGCCGTTTCTACAAAACCGGTGAATTTGAAACCTACAATCCCAAAAATCCCACTGAAAGTAGATCAGGGGTCGGGGAGTTTTCTCACTAATTGCCCGTCATCCCGGACGCGATCCGGGACCGGCATGACGATAAAAACTCCCCGACTGCTCAAGTAAATAGCCGCTAAAGAAAAGTACGGGGTCAGACCTCTGAGACCAGATGCCTGACCAGTTGTTTTCCCGTGGCCTTCATTGAAACGCTTGTTTTGGCCTTTTTAGATTGGGCTCTGCCCGGCTTCAGTCTTCTACCTTCCGCCTTTTAACTTAGTTACGTGCGTGGCAGCCCGACCCCGGTTTGTGATCCGAACTTCATTTCTTGAAAATTAGTCTCCGTCATTCACCCGGATCACCAATTTCCCAAAATTTTGACCGCCCAGCATGCCGATAAAGGCTTGCGGTGTAGTTGCTAACCCGTCAACCACCTGTTCACGGTATTTTATCTTTCCTGAGCTGAGCCATGCGAACATGTCGTTGGCAAATTCGTTGTAGCGGTGGGCATAGTCTTCAAAAATAATGAAGCCCCGAACCTTTAAGCGTTTGATTAAAATGGTCGCCATGAGCAGCGACAGACGGTCGGGTCCATCGGGCAGCCGGGTCGCATTGTATTGCGAAATAAGACCACAGACCGGTATTCTGGCCTGGGTGTTGAGCAGGGGCAAAACCGCATCAAACACTTTACCCCCTACGCTCTCGAAGTAGATGTCGATCCCCTGGGGGCAGGCCTGGCCGAGTTGTTGATCGAAATCAGAAGCTTTGTGATCCAGACACGCGTCAAAACCAAGGACTTCGTGCGCGTATTTACATTTTTCACTGCCACCGGCGACACCGACCACTCGGCAGCCTTTCAACTTGCCAATCTGGCCGACCGTGGCTCCAACCGGCCCGGTGGCCGCTGCTACGACAAGGGTCTCCCCTTCTTTGGGTTGGCCAATATCCAACAGGCCCATGTAGGCCGTAAAACCCGGCATGCCCATAATCCCCAATGCATAAGAGGGATTTTGGGGCGTTTTTCCCAGGCGGGTCAGGCCGGAACCATCCGAAAGCGCATAGTCCTGCCAGCCGCTATACGCCAGAACCCACTCGCCCGCCTGGTAATCCGGATGCCGCGAGGCTTCCACCTGGCTAACCGTGGCACCGACCATCACGTCATCGATCTTAACCGGTTCGGCATAGGAAGGGGCATCGTTCATGCGGCCGCGCATATAAGGATCGAGAGAGAGATACTCGGTGCGCAGCAGCATTTGTCCTTCCGCAGGTTCCGGCACCGGCACTTCCTCCAGTCGGAAATTCTCGGGAACCGGAACACCTTCGGGTCGCGTCGCCAGAACGATGCGGCGGTTGTGTTTTCGGTTTTGGGTCATGGTATCCTCCTCTATTTTTTTAGCTGTGACAGGCACTGAAGGCGGTTGGCGTTAGACAGCATTTCCGCTCAAAGCGATATCGCTAAAGGCCTCGATCTCGGTCTGTAGATCGTTGCCGGCGATCAACCCGCTTTTGAGGTGTTCCGGCACGTCCTTGTTTGCAGCCCCCACCAGCATACCCAGCACCATGCCGCGGTGGACGTTATCACCGCCCGCATTGGCATTGGCCAGGAGCGCGGCTTCCACGTCCAGATTGTGCGCCTGCGCAAAATACAGGAGCAAGGGCAAACCATGCTCCGGGTAACATGCCGTGGCAAAGTGGTTATTTACGATCGACGCTTCCGTTTCTTCCCGCACGAACCGGTCCACTTCATACGGCGCATCGGCCAGCCGCGTATGGAATTCCCACATCTTACGCTGGGGAATGTTACCGGGCCCCTGGTGATCCCGGTAAGCTGCAAATAACTGCTCGCCGGTTACTTGCGGTGCGTGCACGCGCTGCGCATGCTTTGAAATGGCACGGCTCGGATCATCGCCGGCCAACAGGGCCTTCAGCAGCGGCACCAATACACCCAGGGCACTGGTCACATTTTCCGATCGGTGGGTAAGGTTTTGATGTTCAACAGCCAAGCCCAGGCCCTGGTAGGCACTGCCTGCCAGCATCGATATGACCAGGGGTCGAATAATGCCACCGTGGGAACCGATGGACCACACATTGCGCTGCAGTTCGGCGCAACCTTCGGAGGGTAAGCCACGGGTGTAATTTTCAAACCATCGTCGAATATAGATTTCGGTATAGGGATCGCGGTTCCGGCCAGGCGTCGCCATATACGCAATGAACGCTTCAATAAAGGAATCGGGATCATAGCGGCCGCTATCGATTACGGTCCGCATCAACACCCGGACAAGCTGTGCAACCAGGGTGTTCTCACCGGCTTCGAGTCCGTGGTGGTAATGGTAACGATCCTCCAAACCGGGGACAGGATTGCCATGCGCCTTTTCCCGTTCGGTACTTTTAATGTCGAGCCGGCTATAACTGGTGTGATAAAAGCGGGCGTGCGCATGCAGGATATCGAAGGCCCGTCCCTGTCGCTGGGCGGCCTCGACATCCGGATGATAGGTCATCCCCACCATAAAGCTCTCGAGATGGGGATGTGGGGGCGCCTGGTAGTCGCGAATGCCACCGGCAAAGACCTTGCCGATGTTCTCAACACGGTAATACCAATGGGCCGGCATGGCCAGCGCATCCCCGATAAATAGACCCCACAGCGCATTTTGCAGACGCCGGCGGGACGCGTTTGTGATTTTATTATCTGGCATCTTGGTTATCTTTGTATATGTTGTCCTTCAAACTGTGATTACGGCAATCCATACAAGTGCCCCAGAAAATGGTTCATCTGCTTAAACCACCAGGGCCAGTCGTGGTTCACGTCGTGGCCCCAGATATCGATCCAGGCGGGGATCGACTTTTCCCGGCAAATGGATTCCAAGGCGCGGGTATCTTCCAGGGCCTCTTCGTCCCAGGCACCCTGGCCCGCACTCACCACAATGGTGCGCTGGCGATATTGCTCCAGATACCCTTCATCGCCGAGATTCGCCAGATAACTCAAGGGCGAGTTAAAGTAGACGGCGGGTATATCGTCCGGTCCCAGACCAAATTCGCTGCGATCCAGGCGGTATAGTCCGCTGCAGGCAATGGTGCCGGCAAATACGTCCGGGTGTTTGAAAAAGAAATTGACCGCATGGTAGGCGCCCATGCTGCAGCCGTTGGTCAGGGGACGAATGTCCGCTTGCTGACAATGGTTGCGGACAAAGGGGACCACTTCAGCGACGACATATCGATCGTACTGCTCATGACGGGCATTGCGCTGATCCGGCGACACATCGAAATTGTACCAGGATTCGGCATCCGCACTGTCTACACAGAACAATTTGATTTGGCCGTTGTCGATAAAAGGTGCAATGGCCGCAACCATCCCCATGCCCTCGTAATCGAAATAGCGCCCACGGGAACAGGGAAACACGATGAAGGGCACCCCCCAGTGACCGTATACTTTCAGGGTCATCTCGCGGCCAAGATGTGCGCTGTGCCAGTCATGTTCTTCAATGTGCATGGTTCAGCCCTCCGCGCTTGCCTGCACAAAGGCGGTTATCTCCTTGATTTGCTCAAGATCAGGAGAGCGAAACATATACCCCTCGTCGCCCAGGGCGCTGCTGAAAACGCCGGGTACACTGGCCACCTGGACGATCCAATCCCCGTAAGCCTCCACAATTTGGGCATGGGTGTACCGGTAGGTGTAGCGGTTTTTACGGCTGGCATAGCAGCAATGGTAGGCGCGCGTATAGGAGGTTTCCAGGCTGCCAGAGGTGATCAACTGAGCCCACAGGCTGTATATATCGATGTCGGCCGCGTAGTTGAACATGTCGGTGGTGTACCCCCCCGGCGGGCGCATATTGACTTCTAGGGCCACGTAGGTGTCCGGGGCGGTTAGGAAAAATTCGATGTGAAAGAAACGCTCTTTGACGGCAAAGGCCTCGACACATTGCCGGCCCAATCGTTCCAATTCGGGCGGGATATCACGCAGGGAGTAATAACTGACATGGCGATCCTCATTTACAGTCTCCATGATGCCCTGGCTGTAAGTGTGGGCCGTGTGGTAGACGATGCGGCCGTCGGCATCGGCCAACCCATCAAACGAATAGATGGTACCGGATACAAACGCCTCGATAATATAGTCAACCGGCGGCTTGTGATCGAAAAACCGCACCAGGTCCGCTTCGCTGTCCAGCCGGTAGGTATCCAGCGCTCCGACACCCGTGTCCGGTTTGGCCACCGCGGGATAACCGATCTTGGCCAGCAGCTCCCGGGCCTGCTCCGGGGAGTGAACCACCCGGCCGGCGGCCACGGGAACGCCGGCTTCTTCGAATTTGAGCTTCATGTGCGATTTGCGTCGAATCTCATCGATGCCGTCTCCACGGACACCGGCGATGTTAAAATCATCGCGCAGGGAGGCCTCAACACCGAGCCAATGCTCGTTAAGCGAATCCAGCCGGTCGATTTTACCATAGCGGTGAGTAAAATAGCCCAGGGCCCGTACCAGCGCATCATGGTCATCCATCTTTGCGACGCGGTAATAATCTGTCAAAGCGTCCCGGACGTCAGGCTCCAGCTGGTCATAGGCCGCATCGGCGATACCCAGCACCGTGGCGCCGGCATTTTTCAGCTGCCGGCAGAATCTATGGTAATGGTGCGGAAAATGGGGCGAAAGGAAAACGACATTCATGACAATGGTCCTCTGGTTGCGGGATAAATTTCAACCGTCATATTCACAATGCGTCAAGCCAACCATAAGCATTCAAACTTAAATGGCCAGCATCCTCGCCCAAATAATCATTGTCTTCCAAGGATTATAATGCCGGGAGCCGTTCCGGCTTAAAGCCAACCTTGACCTCCAACTCTATCATCGGATTGGTTACGTCTCCGGCGGCCCGGCACCAATTTATTGTTGAAGGTACTGCCAGGCGTCTTTGTTTCAACCCCACGGGCGGAAATGATCGCCGGGTGAACATTACCCCCAGGCAGGCAATGCAATGACGGTCTCGAAATATTCGCATAATTTCTATTGCTTAAGCAGGGTTGTTCGCCAGGATCGGGAACATGCCATGCAGTGACGGTGACCAGGGGCATAAAAAATCTGCTGGGGGAAACAGATTCTTTTAAAGCCTTGACTTTACTATTTATTAAAAATCTGCTTTTTTTAAAGTCTATGCATACAGGCAATATGGAACTGATTTGAATGCCACGGGCGCATCCTGGGGATAATGCGCCCACTGAATCGGTGCAAAAGCGTGCTAGAGATTACAAAACCAAAAAGGAGAATAAAATGAAGGACGGCAAATGCCCAAAATGCGGAGCTGATGATGTATATTGCGGTAAAGATATTCAATTGAAAGCCGGTCCCTTTGGCAGTAATTCCATTCCGGTCAGCCTCACCTCCATTGCAGCCCTTGACAATTATGTGTGCATTCAATGTGGGTATTTGGAGCGGTATGTGTCCGGTTCTTCAAAATTGAAAGGGATTTTCACCAAATGGGATAAGGTGAATTGAATTAGGTGATGAATTCATCTTCACTGAATAACAGCCTGGGCTTGTCCGGCGTAAAAAGATTTAGCGAGATTACCACAGTTCTCATTCGCCATGGTTTTGGAGCCATCCTATCCAAATCCGTCAAGCTGGCCGACGACGAACGTGTAAAAGCTGCTGAGGATCCCGCAAAAGCAACCGTTGCGAATAACGCTGTGCGCCTGCGCCTGGCCTTTCAAGAGTTGGGTCCCAGCTTTATAAAGCTGGGACAACTTCTCTCCTCCAGGGCCGATATATTACCGGAGCCTTATATCTTGGAGTTGCAAAAATTACAGGATCAGGTTCCGGCGCTCGCCTTCGATCGCATCAAGCCGTTATTGGAAAAAGCCTTTGGAGACCACCTAAAAGAGACCTTTGCGGATTTTGACGAAAAGCCTATTGCGGCGGCCTCAGTGGCCCAGGTGTATGCTGCGGTCCTGACATCCGGCCAAAAAGTGGCCGTAAAAATAATTCGTCCCGGTATCCACAAACAAATTCGCGCCGACATCCGGGTCATGTATTTTTTGGCCAAGCGCCTGGAATCCGCCTTTGAAACCGCCCGCGTGATTGGCCTGAACAATATTGTCAAGGAGTTTGAACGCACCGTTTTCAATGAATTGGACATGCATATTGAAGCCGGTAATATCGATAGATTCACCCGTCACTATCAATATGTGAATGAGATCCATATCCCCGGGGTATTTTGGGATCTAACCTCCAAGTCAGTCCTGGTGATGGAATTTGTGGAGGGTGTCAAGGTGGATCAGGTCGATGCCATTTGCGATATGGGCCTTGATCCCAAACACATTGCATTGATTGGACTCCGCTCCTTGTCCAAACAATTAATGGAATTTGGCATAATTCACGCGGACCCACATCCTGGAAATACCATTGTCATGCCTGATGGCCGCGTTGGATTGGTGGATTTCGGAATCGTCTCCCATTTGGATCGGGAGATGATGCAACATCTGGCGCACCTGTTTCTAGGCTATGCCGCCCACGATTATGATCTTGTGATGGAGGCTCTGATCGGTGCCGGCCTGGTGGATGAAGAAAACCTCCGGCTCGAACAATTTCGTCGGGATCTCAAAGAGATCAGTGAACCCTTCTATGGTCGTAGTTTGCAAACCATTTCGGTTAAGGATGTGTATGATCAGATCATCGTCCTGGTTATGGAATATCAGATCCAGCTCCCTCGCAATCTCCTGTTATTACTTAAAACTCTCGTCCAGACCGAACGTTTGGGAAAAATACTGGGCTCTGATGCCGGGATCTTGCAAGTGATCAAACCGTATGCGTCTGAATTTGTGCGGACCAATTACGATTCGGAACAGATTATAGCCGACTTGACCAAAGAAGCCCGTTTCACCAGCACCATGCTGCGATCCCTGCCAAGGTATCTATTCTCACTTTTAAAACAGATCGCTACGGGCAAAGGCCGGTTCGAATTTCACCACGCCGGCATCAGCGATGCCACCGACAGATTTGAACGCGGATTGAACCGTTTTATAGTGGCCATGATCATTGCCGCGTCCACGATCGCCGGCGCCCTGGCCCTGAACGCCCCCAAAGGTCTTTTGGAAATCACCCTGCCCATTCTTTCCGCAGACCCCATTTCCCTGACAGCCCTGCTAGGCGTCACCGCGTACGTTATTGCCACCGTCCTGGGTATCTGGCTGATTATTTCCATCGTCCGCTCCGGCCGGATATAGAAGTCCTCCCGAAAAATCACCCAACCCAGAGTAGATTCATAGAGGCGGAGGAATATGCACCAAGTATAGCAAAATGCCTTGACGAAGCATGATCAATGCCCAGCTTAAGTTGAAGGCTTATACCGATTGCCAAAAATTCGTTCCGCTATTATGTCACGCTGAGAGCAGCGAAGAGTCCCCCCATGCCAAGGTGACCTTTTACCGTAAGGGATTCTTCGTCGTTTCACTCCTCAGAATGACAGGCTAAATCAAACGGAACACATTTTTGGCAAAAGCTCTAAGGCGTATTCCCGGAGTCGGGGACCTGATGTCGGGAATCTGAGATCAGGCGGCCGAAAATCCTCCCTCCCCTGGCGGGAGGGATTAGAGGGAGGGGGAACACCCAATTGATTTTGTCAGTGTGTGCTTGCTGGGACTAGTTTTATGTAAAGCCTGGTTCGCGTTCGCCCTCCTGAATAGCTATAACTAAGATTTAAGAAGTTCCCAAATCTTAACTATTAGGGTAAATCCAAGGCTAATTAACGGTTTGCTAGAGTAAAAACATGAGAGTACTTGTAACCCTGCTTCTCCTGACCTTTTGTGCCACTGCCTACGGTAGCCAGACAGCGGAAAATCCAGTCGAGGTCGGCGACGTAAACTGGGGGCGGGATTTCGAGGCGGCCCTCAAGATGAGCGCAGAATCAGGCAAGCCTGTACTGGTCCTGTTCCAGGAAGTGCCCGGCTGACCGGGTGTCCGCGAGTTCGGCCGGGACGTGCTGACCAATACTCAACTGGTGAGGGCCATCGAGCAGGAATTCATCCCGATGCTGGTCTACAACAATCGCGGTAGCGGCATGGACCGGAAATTATTGAAACGCTACCGTGAACCCGCCTGGAACTTTCAGGTCATCCGGTTTCTGGATGCCGACGGCCGGGACATCATTCCCCGCAAAGACCGCGTCTGGACCACCCGCGGCGTGGCCCAACGCATGGTGAAGACGCTTGAAACCCTCAGCCGTCCCGTTCCGGATTACCTGGAGGCGCTCGCCGAACCTGAATAAAGTCCCATCCTGCTTCAGCCTTCAACCTTCTACCTGCTGCCTTAAACCTTTATGTCACTATTTTCCGGTGGGTTGAAGCGGCCCAGCTTCTGACGCAGCCCCTCCGAGGGGCGTCCATTGCCCCCTATGATCCGTTCGACCTCATGGGTGATGCGGAGACGCGCGACCACTTTTTCCAGAGCCGCGATCCCCTTTTCCAGCCGGGCCCGGGTGGTCGTCATCTCCAGGAAAGCCTGTTTTTCCAAGGGGCCGAATCCGTCAAAACCGGCAATCGTGAAGGAAAGGCGTTCCGCCTCAGAAAGGTCGAAGGCCTCCACTTCAGAGTCGTCAGACAGCAGCCCGACCAGTTCCTTAAATACGGCTTCTCCCCTTTTGGTCAGGCGCTCCATCTCGTCGGAAAAAGGCTCGGGCGCATCATCAAAAAATAAAACCCGGGCCTCCAGGTAGGCCTTTTCCTCGAAAATCTCCAAGATCTGGAACCGCTGCCGGCCCCGGGTCTGGATGTCCATGCGGCCGTCCTCGTACCTCGTGATCACGTCCACGATTTGTAGGGTGCAACCGGCGTTGTGCATCGCCTGCCCGTCGAACCAGACAATGCCGAAATCAAGGTCCTCTTTGATACACCGGGCAATCATTTCCTTGTAGCGCTCCTCGAAGATATGGAGCGGCGTCGGAGCCCCCGGCAGCGCCACAATGCCCAGTGGAAACAGTGGTATGATTCGGGTTTCTGCCATACATGACCTCCTCAGTCGTTCACAATCAAAATACCTGGGATAAGATAAATCTTGGATGACGGGTGTCCAGTCTCGATCGCTACCGGAAGAGGCGTACAGGGTTTTACGGTCGTCCGGATTAAATAAATCTCAACAGGCTTTGCGGATACGCCCGCTTGACCTTCGCAAACCATCGGCACAGCGGGTAGAGCACCACCAGGACCGCCAGGGTGACGGTTGCGGTGGTGAGCAGCCCGCCGCTTTTCCAGAGGCCCAAGGCCTTGGCACTGCCCGCTAGAAGGTGTACGTGCAGAATATAATAAAAGAGCGCTGTCCGCCCAAACACCAGGAGCGGGTCAATGGCCCGAATGGATTTGCGGAAATTCACCTGCATGAGGAGCGCCAAGCACAGGCACATCGATCCCAGGGTTAACAGCCCAAAGCTGAGGCTGGGCGGATATTTGCTGACGTGGAGCCATTGAAGCAGGTGCAGGCTATCCCGGTAGAGGAGCATGTTGCCATAACCGTTGATGCCGCGCACAAGCACAAAAAGCACAATAAGGATTAACCCGGCCAGTAAAAACCCTCGTTGGGGATTCTCGATCCCGCCCCGGCTCATCAGCCGTCCACAGGCAAACCCCAGAATCATGTAGGCCAGCCACGGCAGCAGCGGATACAGCACATAGCCGAAGGACCCCAGGCGGCCGCCGGTGGCAATAAATGCGCCGATGGGACCGGCACTCTTCCCGTCATGGGCCCAGAGCGCCAACCCGGCCAGGGCTTCGCTGCCCAGCATCAGCAGCAACCCGATGACCCATAGCCAACGAGTTCCCAAGCGCCGCAGCAGCACCATGCAGCAGAACCCGCCCCCGATGGCATACAACACCTGAAACACCGCCCGGCCGCCGAATCCGAAGCTCATCCACAATGGATCCAGGGCCAGGATGAAGATCCCGCGCAACAACAAATCCGTATCGATCCGCCTTTCGGCGATACCGGCGACCTGCTTTCTAAGGATGCTGATCGCCATGACCAGGCCGGCCAGGAATATGAAAGTCGGCGCACATAGGTGCGTTACAGAGCGCGCCAGGAACTGGGCGGCCGGAATGACGCTGCCGGGTGTGTACCAACCGACGGAATCGGTAACGTACCGCCCGGCATTATAGGCATAGGAGGCGTGATCCCAGGTCATGAGGATGATGACCAGGCCGCGCAAAGCATCCACGGCCGCTATGCGGCCTGTCTCAGGGGAATAAGCCATTTTGTTGTCAGGTTCAGATGACATCAGTGGTTGGTGTTTGCATGCAAAAGATATCCTGCCCCAAAGAGCCAGGCTTTGACCGGCCACTTTGGGTAATATGATTTCAGGCTGACAGGCAGTGTATGGGCCTTTAAACCCCGGTTTCGTTACCCTGTTATGAGCTCTTAGCGATTAGCGATTCTGTAAAACCCGTTTTTATCCTTTCAACCTAATACCTAACAGCTAATGGCTAAAAGCTGATACCCTACCGTATTCACCTTTTTCGTGATTGGAAGGCCTGTCAAAGGGTAGGGAAGAAAGGGTGTTGCCGGGAATGATTAACGCTTTTACGAAAATATTACAGCCAGTTGACGCGGTCTACCCCCAGTTTTGCCCCCAGTTTTGCCCGTTTTTAAAATTCTTTTCGGAGGAATAACCTACCAAAGCCACACGAGTTCTTTACCATTGTGTCAGACCGTAGGCGTACCTAATTTATACCTAATAAAAACGGTGGCTGTAGAAAATGTGGCGATTTATACGGTTATTGAGAATGAGATCCGGAGCGCAAAATCCATGCGACTGATTTTTTCCATCCATGACGGAAATACTGGCGGCAACCCCTTATTCATTTAAGACAGCAGCAGAATTAAGCGCGACCAGAAATAGTTCCGGATAGAAACACTATAGGGAGAAAAGAGATGTCCGCAAAGCCGAAAAAAGATTTATGGGTAAGGGTCAAGGATGATGCCGGTAATGAGTTCATCTGTCCGCTGAACGCTTTAAAAGACCCCAAAACAGCAACGGAAGATGAATTGGAAAGGTGCGTAGACGATGCCGTTACCAGACGCTATGCCGGCAACCTTGAAATGAAAGAATGACCGCTGGAAAATGGCCCCGCTGTAATGAGCGATTGTTCAGCACAGTGGATTTTCGGAAGACATACCAAAACCAAGGAGGTTATGATGGACGTTCAAGATTTTTGTAAAAGCATGGAAGCGGAAATGACCATGTGGAAAGCAAAGCTATATGACGTCATGCGCAAGGTTGACAGTCTCGGCTCAGCTGAGAAAGAAAAAATGCTCCAGAACATTGAAGACCTGCACATCTACCTGAGCGAGATGTCCGACCGGGTCGAATCTTTGAAGACTGAGTGCCCCTCTGACTGGAGCCCGGTCAAAAAGGAGATCGACCAGGGCAATATTGATTTGCGGGGCAAGTACGAAGAGACGCTGGAATTCATCGGCAAAGCCGCCCCTGTATCCATCCCCGGTTAGCCCCCTGCTTTCTGTGTTTAGAAGCTTCGTCATACGTGGGGCGCCTGCGCCCCGCGTGTTGACCCCTGTCTGCTATAAACCATTTCATCCTTTAGCCCGTCTAAAGGCCCGTTCAAGGGTTCTCAAGGTTGGATTGTTTATCTTTGAGATCACGCGCCAGAAGGGTATAAAGCTGGAGCAGTTCGTCTCCCGTTGATAGCCGGTCGCGTTGACCCAGCAGGGCAGATATCTGTCCGCTGCGGATTCCCCTTTGACTGCAGAGCAGGCGCGCCTGCT
>Ga0126331_1000064_pt1 | contig 45429 bp, 28 predicted proteins | sample InaspJWI98metaG_FD_96379 | JGI IMG/M metagenome (GOLD analysis project Ga0126331, IMG submission 96379) | Marine gutless worms symbiont microbial communities from Oahu, Hawaii - Inanidrilus sp. 2 OAHU.JWI-98 metaG | ecosystem: Host-associated > Annelida > Digestive system > Unclassified | place... | reverse complement strand
TTATCCTGGTTCATGGGTGGTGTATCCTTTCCTTTTTAGTGTGGCCGGTTGACTGCTGCTAACAATCTACCGGTGGATACACCGCCTTTTCCTTTAAACACAACTTTTAAATATAACTCATACTTCGTTCAAAAGGAGCTAGATTTGGAACTAAGAGAATCAATTGGAAAAATAGACCTCGTAGACGAGAGCAAATTAATCTTATAGGAGATTTAAAGAAACCCAATATATATTGAAAAATAGTAAGGTTGAGAAAAGGTATAAAATATTTTTAGCTTGATAATTATCACCTATAGGAAACTGATCAGTGAAAAGCTAAATTATCAAGGGACAGAAAAATGAACAAAAACAAATTACTCGAATTAGAAAAATGTTCAAACTCAAGCCTCTCAGAAATCCAAAAAAAACAAGGCAATCTGTATAGTCAGCTTAAGCAAAAGGCAGAAAATCAAATAAAAGGATCGATTAATAATGCGTTTAAGAACGGTTCTGAGGAGTTGAGACGCTCTGTTCAGTCAATTGATTTTGATATAGAGCCGGATGAACAACTCGATATTAAGAGCAAAATATTAAGGCAGCTGAAAACTGGGAAAATTTCCAAGGAAGTCATACATGAAGCCGTGACCCTCCTTAAGGGATTGACGTTACCCAAGACGTTAGACGAAACATTACGTCCTGACATCCCTATCTATCAGAATCCACTGTTCAGTTCGGAGCTGGAGAAAGCAAGGTTTTACCGTGTAAGCGATGTCGCAGGACTTAGTGATGAGGAAGCAAAAGCGGTCATTGAAAAGCGGGGTACGGTTACCGCTTTAAACGATAAGGCGCTAGATTTGCTTGTTAAAGCGGGAGATATAGAGAAAGAAAAGGCAAAAGAACTGGGGCTTGTGGCAGACCTGTATCGTTTGGTCGATGGCAACATCGCGTTAACCGACGCAATTAAAACCGGAAGTTTTTCGCAATTGCGCGTTGGCAGGGTGAGAGAAATAAAGGATCTCGTCGCATTGGAAAGAAACGATTGGTTGGATTTGCTCAATCAGTCCGAAACAGACCCTCCACGTGAAATGACCCGGGAAGCATATGCCACCCTGCTTCGTAAAAAAGTCGAAACCCTCTTTCCAGGCGATGCATTGTTCGGAAAACTTGTCCCAAGCGATACGGAGCCGCTAATAGAGAGCATCAAAACGCTCCAACCTTTTTACAAAACGAAAGACAACATATTCAGCGCTGATGATTTCACCCAGGAGAATATAATGGGAGATAAGTTCCGCGATGCTTATACCCGGCTCAAACAGTTTTCAAATGCCTTTCCTGGTCTTAAAATTGCTGAGATCCTGGATGAAAAAAATGTATTACCATCAAAAAAAATAGAAAATATCGAGAAGAGAATCACAATTTTGAAGGATTTTCTCGATAAAAACTCTGAACTCAATTTACTCGAGTTGGATTACACACCGGATAGCAAGGATATCGAAAGGCTGAATTTTGGCGGAATGCCGGTTGAACAGCAGAAAATGGCGCTATCTACCGTTAAAGCCTACCAGCGCATATACACCACCACTAAAGATACGGAGCACACCCGACACTTAATCGAAGCCAGTTTTGATTCAGCAGCCAGAATAGCCAATGACAGCCTCATCACTTTCCTGGACAGATCCGGGCTTGATTCGAAAAGAGGAGAAAGATATTACTACAGCGCGCTGAATGCCGCGGACAAGACTTCTAACGCGCTAGAATCGGTTGCCGATATCCTACGTGGCGGTTTCAATTGGTTTAATGTTGCAAACATAAATCCATCGATTGAGGGCTATCTAAAAAAGATTGATGGCTTTGAAGATCTGTTCGAAAGTCTGGATTACTGCCAATGCAAACATTGCCAGTCCATATTCGGTCCTGCGGCCTATTTTGTCGATTTAATGTGCTTTACTGAAACACATATCCTGAAGGAAAACTTCATCAACCCAGGCAAAGAAGATCATGTTCTCTATTTAAAAAACAGGCGGCCGGACTTATGGGATCTGGAGTTGACGTGTGAAAATACCAATGAACTGACTCCCTACCTCGTCATTATCAATGAAATACTGGAGAATTACATTGCAAAACAACGAGGGAACATTGCAAATTTATCTGACCGTACCGCTGTAGAAGATGAGGTGTATAAACATACCTTACAAAATGCGGAACGTTCCTTTCAACTACCCTTTTTGTTGCCTCTGGATAAATTACATATTTACCTTTCGCATTTCGAAAAAACACCCGGAAATGTGGCTGTCATTCTCGAAGAGCAGTCCACTATCGTCTCCGCCGCATCTTTGAAGCTATCCAATGGCTCCTATAGACTGATTACGAGAGCAAACACTACACCGGCTTTTCTTGGCCGGCTGTATGGAATTTCATTCCAGGTACAGGCTAACAAGATCAAACCCTTTGATGCGCAGTTGTTATTGACACCAATGGAATTGAATCGGGCACAATTGGGTGAACTTATCCAAACGGATTTTGTTACAGGCGGTATCGCTGACAAGATCCAAATAAAGGGGGAGAAAACCGACCAGAACAGTGTGCAAAACGATATTGAACGAATCTACGGGCTCACCTATGATGTTCTGGATCGGATGCACCGTTTCACCCGCCTTTGGCGACATGTTAACTGGCATATTCCCGAACTCGAATCAAACAGGTGGCACTATGACTGGTCTATTGTCGAATTGGACATTGTTTTGGCTGATCTGGAGGATGCTCATCTGGCACAAGGTATCAATGAGGATGCATTGCGTCATTTGACAACCCTGCTTAAGATCCAGGAACGGTTTCAGCTTTCCGTTGAAGAATTATCCAGTCTGTGGGGCCAAATTCCAAGGAAACCTGTAACGAAAAGCAATTTATCGTTGTTTGACCGGTTATTTAACATCCCGGATTTTGTTTTGTTGGATGGCACGTATCCTCAAAATGCAACAACATTTGTCCATCCCTCCTTTCAACCCGCTAACCCGCCCGTGGCCCAGGCTGATAAAGCATTACATCGCTTAATGGCAGGTCTGCGGGTGAGTGATGAAGACCTCCATCTGCTCATACGCAATCTTGGGGGACCACAAGCCCTGAACTTGCAGAACAATGGGTTTACAATGACAGCGCAGCATCTATCCTTACTCTACCGACATGCCCGGTTGGCAGAATTTCTTAATCTTAAAATTCCAGAGTTGTTCCATCTGATTAAGCTTGATCAATCTATCGCTGACAATCATATCAGCGGATTGGATGATTTGGTGGCTCTGCTTAGATTTTACGATTGGTGGGATTCAACGGAATACGAACTTGACGATCTAGGAATTATTACAGGTGGTCAAGTGCAAGATATTGACGCTTACCCCGTCAAAGATGAGATCGCTAAACAAATAGTAGTTGAAGTTGAAAAGGAAAATGCCTTGACTTTTGCCGATACGATATTCACGTACTTTGATGAAATTACTGAGGAACAATCCCGCAAATTAATTACCGGGAATCAAGCGGTAATCGTACAAGCCACTAATAGCGATTCAAATTACTGGTTATCTCAAGATTATGATCCCAATGTCCAGTTGAATATACCGGCGGATGTAAATCTAAAACGACCTGAAGCAGAACTACGAAAACACTTATTAAACTATCATGCGACAAATGTAATACCGAACTATTTAGCTCGCAAACTCGACTTATCTGTTGAAAAAACCATAGAGTTAATAGGCCTGGTAGGGGCTGACCTTTCTGATCAGGAATTGGTTAAGGAACTTCACCGCATTACTGACCCACCTGCAAAGCTAACAGACCTGGTCGAAAAGGTCTTACCCTTAAGCATTTTATTTAAGAACGATGTCCTTAATAAAGATTCGCTTTCCTTTATTAGAGCTGAAAATGCGCTTTTTGGTAATATTAACTTTACTGGCATAGAAATACAGGATATCCGAAGGGTAACACTATATCGCAACTTGTTAAGTGCCTATTTATTGGGCGCTAATGAAGAAGTGGAGAAGAAAGAAGATGAGAATAACAAAAGGAGAGCAAGCATCCACAAAGTAATACTGGATTATCATGCAAACAATAAATTCTCTCAAGATAGTGAAGTCATAGTGGGGAAAATATTTGGTGTGGATAGTGGACTGATACGTACCTTACAGAATCAAATATCACTCCCCAATACGCTCCTGGAAGCAATCGAAAAACTGGGACGTTGCATAGCGCTTGCAAAAGAATTAGGCGTGGGCGGTGATGCCTTAAAACTTATTGTGTCACAAGACTATGATAAACTCGCCCAGGCAAGCGATATGATTCTGAGCGCCTTCCGTGCTAAATACAAAGACGAAAAGGAATGGCAAGAAAAAATAGGGCCTTTCAATAACAAGATCCTTACGCTAAAGCGTGATGCACTGGTGGCCTATTTGATGTCAAGTTTGCATCCTGAGTTTGAAACGACAAACGATTTGTACAATCATTTTCTTATAGATGTCGAACTGAGAGGTTGTGCTCGTACCTCCAGGGTGGTGGCTGCCATATCAAGTCTACAGGTATACGTGCATCGCTGTCTAATGAACCTCGAGCAGGATAACAATCCAGGCGCTGCAGATAGAGTACATGTATTTCCGGAACAGGTACCGCAGGATGAGTGGGACTGGCGCAAAAACTACCGGGTTTGGGAGGCAAATCGCAAGGTTTTTCTTTATCCCGAGAATTATATTGAGCCGGAGTTAAGGGATAACAAAACACCCCTGTTCGAGGAATTGGAAGCAGAACTGCTGCAGCAGGAAGTCAACGAGCAAACGGTACTCGACGCATACGCAAAATATATGCGTGGTTTCGAGGAGGTAGCAAATCTGAAAATAGCAGGGTCGTATCATGACAAGGATTGGTCGGATGAAACCGATGTTTTGCATTTGTTTGGCGTAACTGCAAAGGAACCTCCTATTTATTATTATCGTACTGTTGAAAATGCCCATTATGGTGAAATCAATGAGGATGCAGAAATCATCTGGTCACCATGGCGGAAAATAGAAGTTCAAATCCCTGTGCGAAAAGTCGCGCCAATTGTTTTCAGAGGCCGCCTTCACGTGTTTTGGGTGGAGATTACGACAAGTCCACAGAATGAAGTAAAAAGTGGTGAATCCAAATTTGTAGGATATAAGCACAAGATGTCACTTAAATATACGACTTTGCGCCTTGATGGTACATGGACGGTGCCGCAAAACGTGCTACTTCCGGTCCTTTGGTTCCATCAAGATAATGGTGTAGTCCCTGATATATTCGAAGAAGGACAACAATACCCAAGACGTAGGAGGTACAATGATACTCGTACACATAATGAACCAATTGATAGCTATACCTTAGATGGTTTTATGTGGGATCGGCTTTACCCAGACAAAGGGCTTAAGGGCGAGAAGATAATTGTTTACTGTGCTGGTTTTGAGTTGCAATTTGGCGTTGATTTTTACAATAATGAGGGCACGATTAGTTCTCCAACTAAAGACCAAGAATATTTAGAAAGCAAATTATTATATTTAGCGAATCTAGATATTAATGAAGATGAGGTCGAAAAACCTGTCCTATTATCTGGAAGTCTTCCAATCCAATTCACCCCCGCTGGTGACTATGCACTTCTTTCTATCCTGCTTGAAGAAAGTCGTATTGTGGAATTTCAGTATTCGTATTCGCAACGCGGTCCAGCCGTAATGCGCTTATTAAGTAATAACGTAGAGGGTATTAAAAATGACAATACACCTATTGCAGAATTAAACGCGACTGACAAATTATTTCTCATCAACGGTTCATTAAACGACTGCATTATCGATTCAAATGGCGATTTATTGCTGTTGCAAGGTTCGGTGAGAGACGGGACAGGCTATGTGTTAAAGCGCTTGGGTACGACGTTGAGCGAAGAGGTTTCAAGAAAGTTGTTTACGGGTGGTATAGCGGCGCTTTTGAATATCAATAGCCAGAAAACATTGAAAGAATATGACCTGCCGATTACGCCAAACGAAACTTATATTGAAAATAAATCTAGTGAAAGTCCTATAGATTTTTCGGGTCCTTACGGTGTCTATTACCAGGAGCTCCTTTTTCACATTCCTTTCCTCATTGCAAATCACCTCAACAGTCAACAGAAGTTCCAGGAAGCTCAGAAATGGTACCACTATTTATTCAACCCGACCTTTAGCGACAAAGATGATCTTCAAGTTGGACTCAGCCTGGAAGAGATTAAAGTCATCGAACAAGATTGGAAATGGCAGTATGTTGGTTTTCGGAATCTCGGCATAGAAACGCTGCGGGACCAGTTAGAAAATACCACAGCGATAGGAACCTATAAAAAAGATCCGTTTAATCCCCATGCAATCGCAAGGCTCCGTTTGAACGCTTATCAAAAAAGCATTGTAATGAAGTATATCGACAATCTGCTTGATTGGGGTGATCGCCTTTTTGCGCGGGATACGATGGAGTCCATTAATGAAGCCACAATGCTTTATACCCTGGCAGCGGATATATTAGGTAAAAGACCGGCAGAGCTAGGGGAATGTAGTGAAGGCGAAGTTAAGCCAAAAACATACAAAAAGATCAAGCCTCTTATAGAAAAAGACTCAGAATTTCTTGTAGAAATGGAACATTTTGTGTGGGGCAGGCAAAACCGAACGAATAGCGCCAATCCTGTATATAGTCATCGTTATACGATTGAGCCTTCCCTGATCGAAACCGCGTCCTCAACCGCAATTAGGAATCTATCAACAAACAAGAATAAGTATTCAGGGGAACCGATTTTTAAAGGCATGGATTGGAAACGAAATTACACTGCTGGTTGGCTGTATACCAACGAATTCAGAGTTACTGAGGATAGTGATACCCCAATTTATAGTGCAATGAGGATCGGCACACACGGATCATGGAGTGTAAAGCCGACGACAGCGGTTCCCGCTTTCGTGCTGAGTCTTGTAACTCAGTCCAGTCCTATCTTTTGTATACCAGAAAACAAAGATTTAAGGCGTTATTGGGACCGTGTTGAAGACAGGCTCTATAAGATCCACCATTGTATGAATATAAGCGGTGACCGTCGACAGCTTGCTCTCTTTGCGCCGGAGATCGATCCGGGCTTACTCGTCCGGACCAGAGCAGCAGGTCTTTCGATAGAGGACGTTCTGAATGCAATCAATGGGGACCTACCACCCTATCGATTTAGCTATATCATAGAGCGCGCAAAGAATTATGCCGGTATATTACAGGGTTTCGGTTCAGCGTTGCTGAGTGCGCTCGAGAAAAAGGATGTTGAAGAGTTGAGTCGTCTGCGTACACTGCATCAGCAAAATATCTTAAAACTCACAACGCAAATACGGGAGCAGGAAATTGACTCGGCTCAAGAATCCATTTTTTCGCTGGAGCGTAATAGGGATGCGGTCGAATACCGTAGGGATTACTACGGTGCGCTTGTAAAAGAAGGACTGATTCCGTGGGAGAAAAGACAAGCTGAAGCACGACATGCGTCTTCGATTATTCGAGGAACACAAGCGACCTTAGGATTTTTAGCTTCGGTGACACATTTGATTCCACAACTAGGATCACCGTTTGCAATGAAATATGGTGGTCTAGAGACGGGATATTCACTAAGTAACGTTGCAGCGGCAAGTGAGGCACTTGCGGTGCTTTCAGAGAATGTAGCAGCTTCAGCAGGGTTAGAAGCCAATTTTCAACGCCGGGAACACGAATGGGACCACCAGTTCGAGCTGGCTGACAAGGAACTGAAACAAATAGAGAAACAGTTGGAGGCTGCAAGAATTCGCAAAGAGATTGCAGAACAATCATTGGAGATCCACAAAAGGGACATGAAACAACTAAAGGAAGTCTACGACTTCTATGGCGATAAATTCTCCAATTTTGGACTGTATACCTGGTTTTCGACAACGTTGCAGCGGCTCTACCGGGAGGCGTACAACAGCGCATACAGCATGGCGAAGCTGACTGAACAAGCATTTCATTTTGAGCGCGGTGATAATTCGGAGATATTAATCGGTGCAAGCTACTGGGATGCATCCAAGGCAGGCTTGTTGGCAGGCGAGCAGCTCCTCATTGATTTACAGAACATGGAAAAGCGGTTTATAGAAACAAATTATCGCAGCCTGGAAATTAATCAGTCTTTTTCATTAACCCAAATCAATCCGATCGCGTTGATCCAACTAAAAGAACATGGAGAATGTACATTCGATATCCACGAGATATTCTTTGATCTTCTTTATCCCGGCCACTATAAGCGCAGGATTAAATCAGTTCGGTTGACTATGCCGTGTATTACAGGACCTTATACCAATGTGAGTGCAACCTTAACTCTGACGAGCAGTAAGATCCGTAAAGAACCAGATTTGGCTGCTAACCCTATCACCCTGCTGCCATCCCGGACCGCTTCGATCGCTACTAGCACGGCCCAAAACGATGGTGGTGTCTTTGAGTTGAGCTTCCGTGATGAACGCTATATGCCCTTTGAAGGTGCCGGGGCAATCAGCACTTGGAAGCTAACCTTGCCTAAAAATTTCCGCCAGTTTGATTATCAGACCATCAATGATGTTGTTATCCATATTAGTTATACGGCAGAAAACGACGCTGCTCTTGGCGAACAAGTAGAACGCTTCAATGCAGCGAATGAAGGTGCAATCCAAAGTTTCCTTAAAAATAATTCTCTATACCGCATCATCAGTTTTAGACAGGAATTCTCCAACGAATTCAACCGGATTCTGCACAGCCCGGTAGGGAGTGCCGTTAAAATTAAATTGATGAACAAACATTTTCCAATTTTCATGAAAGGGATGAGTCTCAAAATCAACAAGGCTATGTTGATTCTGCGGCCGGCAAAAAGACAGACTGTAGGCGTATTTAAAATTTCTATCAACGGTACTGCATTCAACGGGTTTGCTGTTGATCAACAAATGGGAGGTCTGCCTGCGAAGCCCCTCGGTGGCCTTTTTGCCGGTTTCGTGCTCGACTACGAACTTACGATAATCATCCAGGATTCAGGTAACTTATCTTCCATTGCGCCGGTGCCTGGAGATAATTCAGCACTCGACTCAGAGAAACTGGAGGATATCTACTTATACTTGGAATACGGAATAAACTGAGAGGTTCACATTAACAATGCAAAAGAGGCTGTTAAGGGAGGAGAAAATCGAGGATATGCTATTCGTCATCACCTACTCAGGCCGTACACCGGACTGGCCGGCTTAGCGCAAAAGCCTGTTCCTTCAGGGCAGAAGGTCGTGATGTTCGTCATCCTGAGCGATTGGTTGTCCACTGGCTGGGGAGGAGATTCCGTATGTATTCCATAAGTACACCGGGTGCCATTTCCGAAATGCATTATATTCGGAATGGCCGCTCTCGCCTTGAGCCTCGTGTTGGACAACTGCTTGCTGCGCCATCCAGCTCCGAGCTGCCAGAGCGCCGCTCGGCAAGCCCGCCATGGCGAAGGGCCATTTTCTTTATTTTTTTCTTCGCCGTGTTGAGCTGTTTCTCAGGTTGTGTCGCTTCGCGGGACGAAACACCGTTGCCGCCCGGAAAGCAAGGTCCACCAGCGGCTGCAGCGATGCTCAGGCAAACCCGTCCGGCGGTCGCATACAGCCGAACCGAGGGAGTCTACCTGGTTGTCTGGGAAGAGGAGACCGCCCTTCGCGGCCGCCGGCTCGACGCCCAAGGGAACCTTATGGGACCGCCCATTCTGATTAGCAGGCTTTCCCAGCCCGGATTATTCGAGGAAGGGATCCCGGCGGTCGCCTCGGACGGCAGCAATTTCCTGGTCGCCTGGGCCGATGGCCGCAATGGAACAATCAACCTGGACATCTACTGGGCGATGGTCGAGGCGAGTACCGGCATCGTGTTGCAATCCGGTGGCGCGCAGCTAACGACCGCCCAAGAGCATCAGGCCTATCCTGATGTCGCCTATGATGCGCCAACGGGTCTCTACCTCGTAGTGTGGGAAGATCGGCGCCCAGGCGTGTCCGGCATCAACATTTTTGGATCCAGGATCCGTCGGCTCGGGATTGTAATGGATCCCAATGGCTTTCAGGTCAGCGATACTCAGTTGGGGCAGGATCCTGCGGTGGCGGCAGGTGGCAGCGAGTTTCTCGTGGTGTGGACGGATCCCCAGGGGGTGGCAAACAACTTCCATATCTACGGCAAGTTCGTGGACAAGCACGCAAACGTCCTGACCCAGCCCGCCGTCGGCACCCACATCAGTCAGGGAGCTGCTGACATCGGCTTTCCGGGTGCCGAGTTCGACGGCAACGAGTATTTCGTGATCTGGAATGACCAACGTAACGGCAATTTCGACATCTATGGCACATGCTTAAGGCATGATGGTGCCGGAGGGGCCATTTTCCGGCATGTGCGTGGCGTTCCGCTCGCCACACACCCGGCCGATCAGACGAAACCGGCACTGTCATTCAGCCACAGCTCCGAGCGATTCCTGGTTTCATGGAGCGATGCCCGTAAACCCGTTTCTGCGCTGGATATCTACGGGATCATGGTCGCCGAGTGTGATCCCAAGGGGCGCGAGTTCCCGGTCTCGCAGGCTGCGCCGCAGGATCAGTGGTTCCCCGCGGTGGCCACGGACGATTCCAGTTCCTTTCTGACGGTGTGGGAGGACTACAGGGCGGCCGCGCAGACCGACGCCGATATCTACGGTTCCCTGGTGAATCTCAGGGGCCGGGTCGTCATGCCCGATACCGTGATCACCAAGTGAAAGATGGGACCGATGCAGAAGAACAAACAAAGTCGCGGTAGGAATGCCGATTGCTCGGCAACCTCCTCTTTTTATACGATTGGAAAGATCCTGAGGGTGTTCCTCCGTATTCTCTCCATACGCCCGCCAATTCAGTCCATCAATTCCAGTACACAAGTATCGTTGGGGAGTACTGGGACATTCTAAATAACTAAATAACTCGTTTATGTAAGTAGAAATTATGGCGCAGGGCAATATCTTTTCACATTTGAGCGGAATAACCGAAGCCGGAAATGGTCATTTCAAGTTTTCGGGCAAGATCGGTCAGCGGCATTTTAAATCCATAGATTTCGCCCCAGAGAAATAGGCTTCGCATTTCATTGGACAAGCATTTCATTGAGCAGGCATTTCACAGGGCAGGCAGATTACCCCGATGAAATAAAAGAAAAAAGATTTCATTGGGCAGGCACAGATTACAATGAATGTGCGGTGGAGAATGCGAAATCTGCCGGGTTTAATTCCACGCAGCTTGCAGCGTTAGGATAGAATGTATCATTCATGGATTCCTCGTGGCTTGCCGCGGGGAAGTTCATTTCGCTAGCTGCCCAGTAGCAAAACAATGTCTTTGCATCAACGCGCGGTTTCTGACGAACCTTGCGAAACAGTTCAGCAGGATCGTTGCCACTCGTCATAATTGGAGAAGAACCTAATTTAATAGCCCGTCTGTTCCACCAGAGGCGACGCCGGCGGAACAGACAGGCTTTAGGGTACTAGGATGTCTGGTTTAAACGGCGGGAACATCCACCTTTTTCATGTCTTCGGCCAGGAACTGCATGCCTAGTTTTTGAAGGGCTTCTTCACTGGGCACGCTGGTTTTGGCGTCCCACCCGATTGCTTCGAGAAATTCTGTTATCAATGTCTTATAATCTACGGTGATATCTCTGACGTTTCCTTCAACGAGGGGGGGCTCCCCTACCATTCTGCCCGGAACGTTGCGGCTTAAAGGATTGAGGCCCTCTCGCAGATTAAACGCATGGCGCATGGTGTAGATTCGACAGCCGACTTCGTAAATCTTCTCCAGATCGTATGCCTGACCGGTCACCGCCGACAGTTGATCCGGCACAGACTGAATCGGGTAGCACAGCGTACCGAACATACACAAGCCAGCCGCATTGACCACTTCATGTATCGCTACCAGTTTCATATGCGTATCGGATTGTCCGGCATAGGCATATTTGTCGTGTTCAGGTACCTCCAAGCCTGGCGGCATGAGCAACTCTCCACCCTGGGTGTGACGGGCAGGGGTGGGTGTTATCAGGTAAGTCGTCGCAAGACCCGGAATAAATTTTGGATCATGAGCCGGTAATTCCTCACCCTGCACGTGTATGGCATACTCTGTGCCGACTTTTCCCAATTTCTCCCAGGCAGCTTTCATGCCGTCGGCTAAAACCTCCCCGAATCCCTCGCGCCGGCCGATTTTATCCGTCAACGCCACAATCGCATCGGCATTGCCCCAGGTCAATTCCAATCCATCGCTTTGTTCTTTGGTAATCAATCCTTTTTCGTAGCATTCGATGGCATAGCCGATCGTTGCGCCGGTCGATATGGTGTCCAGGCCAAGATTGTTGCAGATTTCGTTGATCTTTATGATTGACGCCAGATCATCATTCAGCAGATTGGATCCAAACATGGCCAGGGTTTCATACTCCGGTTTGTGGCCGACCCCGTCGTTTAACTCGAGCGCAAATTTACCGCTTTTCTGCGACATTTTCCCACCGCAGGCCACAGGACAACGCCAGCAGCCATAAGGTTTGTAACCTTCGACACCGATGACGGCATCATCACTGATCTTTTTGGCACGTTCGGATGGAAAATCCGTTGTACCGGCACCACCCCAATTTTTGGTGGGACCATCGCCGCTGAGGACAGAATCATGGGTAAAACCGGCCGTACCATACTTATTGAAAATCGGATAACCACCGGTAGCTTCTTTCAAGATCTTCTTGCGCAGGTCCTTCATCCGATCTTCGTCATGCAAAGGAACTTTCGCCTTGCCCCTGACGACAACGGCTTTGAGCTTCTTCGAACCCATTACGGCGCCGAGCCCGGAGCGTCCGGCGGCTCTCTCTTTGTCATTCATTATGCAGGACAACAAAGACATTTTTTCTCCTGCCGGTCCAATGGAACTGACCTGAATACCTTTGCCGTGGCGCTCCTTCAACGTATCCTCCAGCGGTGTAACGCCCAAGGACCATAGATCGCCGGCATCCAAAAGCTCCGGTTTTCCTTCGTCAATGAAAAGATAAACCGGCTTGTCGGAACTACCGGAAAATAATATTCCGTCATAGCCGGCAAATTTGAGATGAGGCCCAAAAAAACCGCCGCAGTTCGCATCCCCCCATCCACCGGCCGTTTTCGGCGATTTGCCGACTACAACAAAGCGAGATCCGATAATCGCCGGTGTACCGGTCAGAGGACCCGTCAAAAAGCCGAGAATATTATCCGGTCCCAGCGCATCCGCTCCGGCGGGTATCCGGTCGTACAAAAGCCGAGCGCCCAGGCCATAGCCCCCAACATAGTCCCGACATAAATCTTCGCTGAGTGCCTCCTCTTCGATCTTCCCGTCAGAGAGATTTACATTTAAAATTTTACCCATGTATCCGTTTGCCATGTCATTTCCTCCCTTTCGTTGCCGGTTGTTAGAATTTAGACTTACCAGTTGGTTTACATGATAGCTTACCCCTATTGAATCAAAGTCGTTAACTTGACATCAACTTCTCGTGGGAGTGGCCTCGACTCGACTGTTATTGGGTGTCGGATGCCTGCTGATGACCGGTGCCTATCCCCCGGTGATCAAAGGTATGATATATACCTCGTCGCCTTCCTTCAGCTCGGTTTCCAAACCGTTGCAATAGCGAATATGGTTTCCGTTGATAAAGATCGACAGGGATTCGTACAGGTTACCCTCGCGATCACACCAGCGCTGATAGAATTTCGGGTGACTGTTTTTTACGGATTGCAGCAATTGTTTGACGTTTACCCGGCCTTCTGCCGAAAACTGCGACAACAATTCCTCACGGCCGTAAGTAAGTTTCAACCGCATCCTAGTTGAATCTCCTTTTTAGTTCATACGGATTTATATCTCATCAATTATTCGGTCATGTCAACCAATTCGGAAGGATTTGCAGGATAGCGTCAAAGTATTTGTGGTTATTATGGCTGACCAAGATGAACCTCTCGCAAAGCCGCCAGGCTTCGCTAAAGCTTCTGTCTTCGCTAGAGCTACGCCGAGACAAGACGATCCGGCAGGCAAAAGGCGCTAAGTTGTCGTGATCTTTCATGGTGTCTTTGCGTGAGAGTTTAATGATTTCGCATTTATGCAATGATTCGCATTGCGATCATTTAGGCCCTTAGGGCCTTTTTCCTGACAACATGTTGTGAGAAAATGAAGGTTTTCCGCCGCAGGTGGATCAGTGTTCAAGTTTCAGGATATAACAATTCCACTCCCTGAAACATCATATGCAACTCCGCCTGGTCGGACCACTGAAAAGATTGAACGTCGAACATCGAACGTCCAACTTCGAACATCCAATATGGATGGCGCTGCGCTTTATCTATTTTAAAACAAGCGAATCAAGCTGAAGACGTGATCTTAAGACAGCAAATTTTAGAAGAGTAGATTAGCTTTGCTAAGTTTTTTTATAAAATGACCGTTCGACACTGTCATTTGACCCTGAGGCTCTCGAAGGGAGGCTCACGACAGGCAGAATACAGTATTCGATGTTGGACGTTAAATGTTCGATGTTCGACGTTCATTAGTTTCTTTTTCGATTTGACTGACCGCTCTGCTGCCAGCGGCTGGGCTTAAACTTAAAAATTGCGAAAAAGAACCGTTGCGGGAAGTATCAAAAAACGATAAGGACATTAGGCACCCGTCCTGCGACGCCACCTGTTAGTTCGCCCCGGATTAATTCATCCGGGCTGTCACCGGCAGTTGGCTTATGATATGAATGGCACCCTCAGGTTGCGGATTTAGTAATCACACCGGCACTTAATGGAGATCGTTATGTCAAATGAGAAGCAAAGCAACGTTTTGGGCTATTTCTTGAACAGGGAGACGCCGCACATCGTCAATGCAAATGGCGTCTATCTCTATGACGATCAGGGCAATCGCATACTTGACGCCAGCGGTGGAGCGATTGTCTGCAGTATCGGTCACGGCGTGGAAGAGATCGTCGAGGCCGCCGCCGATCAGATGAAAAAAGCGGCCTTTGTTTTTCGGCGCGCCTTCCGCACGCCGGAGCTGGAAATGGCGGCCACAAAAGTTTGTGAAACCACGAATTGGGATATGGAACGGATCTTCTTTGTCTCCGGCGGCTCGGAAGCCACTGAAACGGCAGTCAAGCTGGCCCGCAAATACCACATCGAAAACGGAAACCCGAGCAAATTCCGGGTAATTTCTCGCTGGCAAAGTTACCACGGGTCCACTTTCGGGGCTTTGTCCTGGACAGGCTTTACTTCGCGGCGGGCTGATTTCACCCCCTACCTGAAGGACTTCGTGCACTTGCCGCCGACCTACTGTTACCGCTGCTGGTGGGGGCAGACACCTGAATCCTGCTCCCAGGAATGCGCCCAGGCCCTGGAAAACGAAATCCTGTGCCTGGGACCCGAGACGGTTGCGGCTTACATCGCCGAGCCTGTTTCCGGACATGCTTTGGCGGCTGCCTGCCCGCCGGATGAGCATTTCAAGCGCATTCGCGAAATCTGTGACCGGTATGACGTGGTAATGATACTGGATGAGGTTATGTGCGGTGTAGGCCGCACCGGCAAGTGGTACGCCTACCAGCACCACGACAGCGCCCCGGACATCATTGCTTTGGCCAAGGGCCTGAGCGGCGGATACTATCCGGTCGGGGCGGCGGCGGTTCGGGCCAAGATCTTCGACACGATCTCCAAAGGTTCCGGGATTTTCGGCTCCGGGCACACCTATGCCGGAGGGCCGGTAGCCGCGGCGGTGACATGCCGGGTCATTGACTATCTGAAAGAAAACCGGCTGGTCGAGCGATGTGCGCAGATGGGTCGATACCTGGCGGAGAAACTGGAGACCCTGCGCTCCCACCCGACGGTGGGCGACATCCGCGGCAAAGGGCTGCAGCGGGGAATCGAGTTCGTCAAAGACAAGCAAACCAGAGAGCCGCTGAATCCCGAACTACATTTCTCCCAGCAAATTCAGGACGAGGCCTTATGCCGGGGGGTGCACATCGAGTCTTCTTTCGGCTGCGATCGGGGCCAGGCCGGTGATTTGATCCTGTTCGGTCCGCCTTATATCATCACCCGGACACAGATAGATGAGATGATCGATATTATCGATGAAACATTGTCGGTGGTTGAACAACGCGCCGGTTACTAGGTGTCTTTATAAAACAAGATCATAAAATTTAGGTCAAGCATTAGTATCAAACATGGTGCCAAGCAAGAAAAGATATCCCGCCAGGGCGGGACTGGTCTCTGGATACTGGATTGAAGAGGAATTATTTTGTTTTATCCAGAATCTAGCATCAAGCATCCAGCATCGGCTCGCCTCAAGCAATCGGACATTTACGCTGCCAACTCTTCAGTTTGAGGCGGAGCTTTGCTAAATGCAAAGGATTAAACATGTCCAGGATAAAAGCAATTTTAAAAGGTTTCGTAGACACCCATGTTCACGCCGGGCCCACGCTCACCGTGCGCGAATTCAACGTCTGGCAGCTGGCAGCCGAAGCCGAAAAAGGCGGCTTCAGCGCTATTGTGCTTAAGGACCATTTCATTCCGACGGTACCGGTTGCCCGAGTGATGAAGGAAAAACTGGGCCATACCGGGGTAAAGATCTTCGGCAGCCTGGTCCTGAACAATTCGGTGGGCGGCCTCAATCCCAAGGCGGTGGAGATCGCGATTGGTTTCGGTGCAAAGATGATTTGGATGCCCACCATATCCGCTGCAAATCACCGCAGAATGCACCGCGCACCGGGCATCAAGTTTCCGGCGGTGATAACGAAAAAAGAAACGGTGGCTGACGCACCCCTTGAAGTGATCGGCGCTGATGGTGCTCTAACACCCGAGACCGAGGACGTATTGAACGTACTGGCCGATCATCCGGATGTTGTTCTGGCCACCGGGCATCTCGGCCGTGCGGAAGTCGATGCCCTGGTGCGCCGCTGCGCGCAAGTGGGCGTCAAGCGGGTGCTGGTCACCCACCCCCATTTTCTTGTGGATGCAAGCGTGGAGGACATGCAAACCTGGCAGTCTCTGGGCGCCTATATGGAGTTTACGGCCGTCATTTCTCTTCCGTCCTCTCCCATCTACTGCCGGCCGGTTGAAGATCTCGCCGGGCTGATCAAGTCGCTCGATGTGGAAAAGATCGTTTTGAGTTCGGATCTGGGCTTAAAGAATGCCGGGTGGCCCATTGAAGGAATGTCCGCGTTTCTTGAACTGCTGGGTGAAGCCGGCGTGGGCGATGAGGATCTGAAAAAAATGATCGCCACCAACCCCGCACAATTACTGGATATGAAGGATGAAATCGCTGATGAAGACGATTCCCGTTAGTTGCAACAAAGACTGCGGCGGCGGATGTCCGCTGCTTGCACATGTAAAAGGCGAAAAGATCGTTAAAATAACGGACAATCCGGCCGGAACAGCGTACATGAAGGGATGCAGCCGCGGATTTCAGGCCGCCAAGGCTGCTTATGCTCCGGATCGGCTTCTACATCCGCTTGTCAGAACCGGTCCTCGGGGCAGCGGTGAGTTCAAGGCGGTATCCTGGCCGGAGGCATTGGACCAAGTTTCAGAGAAGCTGAACGAAATCAAAAATAAATACGGCAACGAATCGCTTATATTGCTTGGAGGCAGCGGGGCGTGTCGCGGTGCGCTGCACAATACCGGCCTGCTTCCCAAAAGATTTCTGAACCTGTTCGGCGGGTACACTCAAGTCTATGGAAATTACAGTTCCGCAGCCGTAAGCTTTGTGACACCATATGTCTTCGGAACACAGTATGCAGGCATCGATCCCGGCACTCTGCAGCATTCACGTCTGATCCTGTTGTGGGGCGCCAATATTGCGGTTACCCGTTTTGGAAGTGAATTACCGCCCCGCATCCGGGAAGCCGCCAAACGCGGTGTACCGCTGATCGTCATCGATCCAAGAAAATCAAAAACCGCCGGCATGCCGAATGCACAGTGGATCCGGGTCCGACCGGGCACGGACACGGCCCTGATGGCGGCCGTGCTTTATGAACTGATCGGCCGCAGTCTGGTTGACCGCTCCTTTCTTGAAAGATACTGCCTCGGATTCGACCGGGTGGAAAATTATATTCTGGGTACCGATGACCACTGCCCCAAAACACCAGCCTGGGCCGAAGAAATCTGCGGCACACCGGCAGATACAATCAAGCGGCTGGCCGATACATACGGCCGGACCAAACCTGCGGCGCTGATCCCGGGATTGTCTATTCAACGTACCATTGGCGGCGAGGAATCCGCTCGAATGGCTATGGTGCTGCAGGCAGCAACCGGAAACATCGGTATTCCCGGTGGTTCGTCCGGCGGGTATGTTTGGGGCCGCCTGCCGAAACCTAAATGCGGCCAGATGGATACCCTTTCCAAGTCCGGCAATCCGTCAATTTCCGAATACCTTTGGCCGGATGCCGTTCTTGAAGGCAAAAATGGGGGATTTCCAACAGATATAAAGGCCATTTACAATGTCGGTGGAAACTTCCTGTCTCAAGGCAGCGATATTAGAAAGAACATCCGGGCATTCGAGGCCGTTGATTTTGCTGTGTGCCATGAACATTTCATGACACCCACAGCCAGACATTGCGATGTTGTCCTGCCGGTCACCACATTTTTGGAAAGAGAAGATATCATCTTCACTAAATTGAATTATCTATTTTTTTCCGCCAAGGCCATCAATGCGCCGCACAGTGTTAAAGACGATTATGATATCTTCTGTGAGCTGGCGCAGCGACTCGGCTTTCGGGATAAATTTTCAGAAGGAAAGACCGCCGGACGGTGGCTTGAGGAATTCATCGCATCGTCTGCTATAAAAGATGTCGACGCTTTCAAACAAACAGGCATATACGCAGGCGAAGACCAGATGCGGATCGGGCTTTCCGAATTCATTGCCGACCCCGCAAAAAAAGCACTGAAAACACCCTCGGGTAAAATAGAGTTGGCTTCAGACAGTTATGCCCGAACCGGTTATCCGGCCATACCTACCTATCGCGGCATGCCGGATGATGCAAACCATCCGCTGCGCCTGGTGACCCCCCATTCCTTTTATCGCATCAATTCGAGCTATTCGAACGTGGCCTGGTTCAGAGATAAAGAGCGCCAAGTCCTGTGGATCAATCCGGTGGATGCAGCACAAAGAGAAATAAGAGATGGGCAGATGGCACTTATCCGCAACACCCGGGGGAAAATACGAATTTCAGTCAGGGTGACAGAAGACACTATGCCGGGTGTCGTTTGCCTGCGGGAGGGTATCTGGCCTGATCTGGACGCCGATGGTTGTGACCGGGCAGGATCAGCCAATATTCTGACGTCAACCGTGCCGACGAAACCCTGCCAAGGTTCGCGGACGCATTCGGTTTTAGTAGAAGTTGAATCTGAAAATTAAATCAATATTCAGGCTTCCATACGCATTAGAGTATGAACTGGTGCCCATCCGGAAATTAAACCGTGCACAGATTAGTTTCCAAATTGGTCCCGCTACAGCGGGATTTCGATGAGCCCCGCCAGGCTGCGGGATTTCACGTCTTGATTTATTACATCAAGGTGTTCGACAAGCCACATTTGAGTTTACGACGAGGCGATCTCGCAGAGCGCATGGGGCAATGGGCAAAGCGTCAATGCAATCTCTACACTGTCTTTTCCAGTAACGCTATGCTCTATGCCATACGCGCTATGCTTTAAGCACACGGAGAACGCCGCTTATCGGAAAAAGGGCCATTTCCGGATGGAAACGAACTAATCATCATCCCACCCGTGCCAGGCAACTTTGGGGATGATTATTTCGGTAGCGCGCGGCAGGGTGTCGCTGCTCATACTGAAAGCGTTGGTGTCGAGAAACCGCGCTGGATAAGGTCCGTCAAGAAATCGTCGCAATATGCTCCCATTATTGTAATAATGCATGGGGACCACGATCTTGGGTTGAATCTGTGCAACCACCTTCTTGGCTTTATCCGGACCCATCGTATAGCTGCCGCCTATGGGCACAAGCAAAATATCGACATTACCGATGAGATCGAGTTGGTCCTCATTGAACGGTTCTCCGATATCACCGGTGTGACAGATACACAAACCGTCCAGCTCGAAGACGAATGCAGTGCCGCGAATGAATTCGATCGGCGCTCTTACGTGGATGGGAACATTATAGATCAATACATCCCGGAACAGGGTGTTTATCTCGTTCCATTCACCCCCCCAGGATGTCAATCCCCGCAATATAAGCGGATTTCCATTCGCCAGAGCAACATTGCTGTGGTTTCTTGTCTCCTTGCCAACCGTAACCACATGCGGCCACACTTCCGGCATCGGATATCCCATCCGGCGGAAAGGGTCGGTGAGGATTCGCGTGCCGGCACTCGAGGTGATTTGAAAGAACGCATGCCCGAACCATTTGATCTCTGCAAACCGCGATGTAGCGACCCATCGAATCAAAGGCTCGAAACCTTGAACAAGATTGGGATTTCGACAAGCAGCATGGATTTCGCTCAGCCAGAGGCCGGCCCATATCACGGCAACAACCGCAAAACTTATAAACAAGCTCTTACGCTTCATGAACCGCTTTCCCCCATCTCAATTTGCGAACACTCCGGGGATTACATATCGTCATCACGTCCTAACCATACGACTGTAGGAACGATCACTTCAGTATTCGGCGGGAGGCTGTCACTGCTCACGTTAAAATAGTTGGTCTCGAGCATTCGTGTTCGATATGATCCGTCAAGAAACCGCCGCAAGGTGTATGAATTGTTGAAGTAGTGCATGGGGATGACGATCTTGGGTTTCAGCTGATGAATGATCTCTTTGGCCTCCTCGGGCCCTGCTGTGTATCGGCCTCCGATCGGCACCAGCAGTACATCGATATGTCCCACGAGCTGCAGCTGATCTTCATTGAACGGTTTGCTGATGTCGCCGGCGTGCAAAATGCACATCCCGTCGACTTCAAAAACGAATGCGGCGCCTTTCAAGCTCGCCTCAAACTCCATGTAGCCTCTCTGGTGGATGGGCACGTTGTATATCAGTACATCGCGAAAGGTCAGCCGGACATCGTTCCATTCAAAAGTCCCTTCTTTCAGACCCCGCAGGACGATCGGTCGTCCTTTGGCCAGATCGACATTGTTGTGGTTTCCATGTTCCCGGCCGACGGTCACCACATGCGGCCAGACTTCGGGCATTGGATAACCCATGGGGCCGAAAGGATCCGTGATGATCTTGGTGCCGTTGCTGGAAGTAATTTGGAAAAAGGAGTGCCCGAACCACCTGATTTCCACAAACCCGGAAGCAGCCGCCGGCACAATGAGAGGCGCATCACTTAGAACCAGATTTGGATTGCGGCACGCCGCTTCAGTGTTATGGGTATAAATAAAGAGGCAGAGTAAACAGATGATCATCAACCCGAGGTTCGAATTTTTTCTCATCTCAACCTCCTGGTTTTTCTCGCATGGTATGCGCATGTAATGATCCGGGCCCAGAGGACCCGTCTTCGCCAGTCTTCAGGCTTCGCTCTGCGAGCTACGACCCGACAAGACGCCGCGGCAAGCCCCGACTTTGATTTAACACCAGAGGGGTGAAGATTACCTTCAGGCATCGACTGGAATAATGGAATGGTGGAATAATGGCCCGCCCTGGTGCGGCTGACCTATATTTTTCTGATTATGGTGTGAAATTTGACATCCATTAGTGAAACGAACACCCCGTTAATCGGTCTGGGCCAGGGAATATTGGGAATAAATACGGATATTATCTTGATTTTAACCTCTTATTTAGAGAATGATATAGAAAGGATCTCATCCTTAAGTACCCACTATTCCAATATTCCAGTATTCCATCACCCCAAGACATTTGTTTACGGCATGACAACCCGCCACTGACCTAAGCAATGAGAACAGGGTTTTTATGTTCGATCAAACTAGATGAGGCCCCAGCGCCGCCTATAGTACCATTCTGCGGACAAAAGGCCTAAAACCACGGCCATCACCAGCGGCGTGGCCCACATGGGTAAATGCTTCTGTTCAATGAATTCTTTGCTAGCCTTGCGGGTAACCGCTTCGATTTCACTCAAAAGCTTATCGGCTTGCGATATATAGCTGCCGCCGGTGGCAGAAGCTATTTTTTCGAGCTGGAGATGATCGGGTGCGGCGTCGAGGTTCTCCAGCGGCCCGGTGACAACCATATGTTCCTCCAGACTCGTGATCGGTGTCTCGATCTCTATACGATAGACACCGCTGACTGCGGGTGCAAAAGATACGAGATATTCGCCGGCCTGCGGTGTGGGCTTGAGCGTCGATTCTATCTTCGCCTCTGTCGGATCGAATACGGCGTGAGAAATAACCGAATCAGGTTGCCGGGACGACGCATCCGCGCGTAATCGAACCCTGACATCCGTCGTTTGACCGACGATGGCCTTGGTCTCCGGCAGGAGGATGTGAACTGCATCGAGGCTCGGATCTCTTGTCAGCCAGCGGATTATCCGATGAACGAACCGCAGGTAGTGCTGATTCCCCTCACCTCTGGCCACCATCCCGATGTACCATTTCCATGTATAGTCTGTGGTAAGGGCCAGGACTCTCCCTTTTCCAAATTCGGAAACAATGAGAATCGGCCAGGGGATGCCGTCCGCCGTCTCGATCAGTACGCTGGCAGTTTTCTTGGCTGCCACCGGATTGATGCCGTCTAAAGCGGGCATTTCCTGCCAGAGTCGGCGGCGATCGGCTTCGCTGTCCTCGGAGAAACGCAGGATGGGATGATCGGCCTGCGTCCGAGGCAACTGCACACGGCTGGCAGCCTCCCTGCGATAAAACTCTTTTTCGACAAACCGGAAGGGAAGAATCTCACCCACAGGAGACAGCCGGTATCGACCCTCCGTGAAAAGGTTGGGTCCACCGATCATTGCAAAGCTCCCTCCGTTTTTTACGAAATCTCTGAGACTCTCGAGGTGATTCGGGCCCAAAAACAAGGTGTAATTGAAGTTGTCGAACATGACCAGGTCGAAATGGGCTAACTCTTTTATAAAAAGTGTTTCCACCGGAAACGGAATAAGGCTCTGCTCGTGAGGACGGACATTTAAGGTATCCGACGGGTTTCTCAGGATGACGAAGGAAAGCAGATCAACGGAAGGATCGCTTTTGAGAGCTGCCCGCATGAAGCGGTAATTAACGCTCGGATTTCCCGACACCATCAGGATCCGGATCTTGTCCCGCACGACTTTCATTGAAAGGTGGACTTGGTTATTGGCCCCATTGACTTCACCCACCTGCCGCGGAATCGAAACCGAAAGTGTTTTCTGTCCCACCGCCTTGGGAACGAAAGAAAAGGAAATGGTCGCCTCTTCGGGATCATTCTGAAGGTCCAAGGTTTTCGAACCGAGTACCGCGGCCGAATCCTTCAAAACCACAGGCAGGGTTGTTCCCGCGTATCCGTAGGTTTTTAGCGTAACGTCGATGACGACCTCCCGATCCCGAAAAGCCATGGCCGGTGCCCGAATCTCTTTGATCAGGACATCTCGATAGCCTTTGGAATCGCCAAGCGGCAGGGTCAATGTCGGCAACGGTTGGGGTTGGTCCTGGTGCCACTGCAGTTTCCCATCACTCAACAGGATCGAAACGGCATTTTGATGGCTGAGGGCTTTCAGCGCCGCGTTGAGATCCCCTTTGTTGCCCCCGGCTTTTATGCCATCCAGCTCTTCAGGGGTAAGCGTGACGAGCGAATCGGTCAAACCGTAAAGCGTCACTTCATGCTCTTGCGCCAGCGCATTCAACACGGGGCTCATGCCTTTCGTCAAAACCGCCCTGGCCTCATCCAGCCGGCTGCCTTTATCGCCCGCTGTCGGTTGTCCCATACTCCAGGACGTGTCCACAATGACGGCGACAGCCGGCGACACTTTGTGTACCTTGCGGGTCACCAGCGAAGGATTGAGAGCAAAGGCAACGATGAGACAGACGGCAGCCAGACGCAGCAAGGATAGAAACATTGCGCGCGGCTTTCCCAGTCTGTCACGGATTCGTTTGTACTGCAGGAGAGCAGAAATGCCACCGCCACAAAATAGAACAAGAATCAACCATATAGGAAAAACCGGCGCTAGGGTGATGGGGATCAAGTTCATTGATTTCTGCGCCTCTTGATAAAGGGATGATGGATCACATCCTTCTTATAGTCCGCCGTCAATGAATAGACGATGATGTTAATGCCCAACTTGAAAGCGTCTTTACGCTGAATCTCCCCACCCGGCACACAGTCGTTGATCCATTTTCCGTAGCGGTCCCTGGCCCAGGCGCCGGACAGGTCGTTTTGGGAATATATCACCGGTGTCCAGGCTCCATGGGCGATACCTTCCAGAAACGGCTTGACTTTCCGGCGGCCGCCGACGGTGTTGATGAGGTAAAAACTCTGAAAGACCGAATGATCGGGGAGAAGCCTTTCGAGAGGATTGTTCGGCAGAATCGCCTGCATTTCCCTTCGGAAGGAGCGGTCGAATCCGAACCCTTCGGCGCCGACGGTATCCTCTGCAAAAATGAACCCGCCATTGGTGAGAAAGCGATTGAGAATTTCCCTCTCGGCAGGCGAAAAGGGCTCAAATGCATATCGCCCGGCCATGTAGAGAAAGGGGCAGAAGAATAGATCAGGGTCCGAAATCTCTAGAACGCGCCGATCTCTGCGGGCGTCGATGCTTGTCCGAAGCTCGAGCTCCTCGACCATGGCTTGGGGAAATAAAGGATTGGGGTCCCATTGTCCGCCCGGGTATTTGAGCTGTGTGAAGTAAAAATGAGGAAAGAGGGCACCAAAAGATAGATCTGCCCGCGGCAGAACCCAGCCACCGGCAAGCCCCAAAGCCAGCGATATGAATTGTCTTCTGGAAATCATCACTTTTCAGAAGGTTCCTTTACTTTTTGTTCAGTCGAAAAGGGGTCTCTATAAATATCTTTACTCACCGCAGAGACGCAGAGGACGCAGAGATTATTCTTTATTGGTCTGATTGTTTGAGCCCCGCTAAATTAAGCGGGACAGGCATCCAAAATCAGACCAAACATTCAGCCTCCGGCAGGATAAAGGATCATTGAATTAAAATTACATCTACAATTAATGACATGATAGTAGTATCTTAAACTTTAACGCATGCCTTTTGTTTTGCCCGCAGGGCTGAAGTATTTAGTTTTCCGTCCTCTCAACGGAAAACAAAATCTTTTCTTCCTCTGCGTACTCTGTGCCTCGAGCGGAGCGGGCGGTGAAAAATATAGTAAATAATTCGTTTATCTACAAAGCACACCTTAGACCACCAGCTAACTTATTGATTTAAGGTATTAACTATCCGGACGATTTCAACCGCGGAAAACCGTTTGCGACCATCATTTCAAAAGTAAGGACCGCCAGAAGTAAGACCAGCAGCATCGGCCACAGCGGCTTCCTCCCGCCTTGAAGCTCTTTCAAACGTTCTGTCTGATATTCCCAGAATCCGAAATCGATGCCCCCAAACTTTTTTTTCAGCTCATCGGCCGGCATTTTCAACAGATCCGATTCTGCGTCAGGCGTATTCACGCCGCGCTGCAGATCACGTTTAGGCAGGCGGTATTGATATATCCCGGGACCATTTGGGGGCCCTTTGAGCTGCTTCAGGCGGCCCTGTTCGCCGGCAGGATCACCGACGGTCACCCAGGCCGGATGGGGACCTTCCATCCGGTCGAAAGCCTGCATCACGAGCCACTGGACAAGGGGAAGATATGCAGCCGTCAGGGGCAGATCATTCCAGTCAAGGTCGGCACTGGAAGTAAAGATAAAAAGCTTGGATTTGCCCACATCGGCTTGCACCAGAAGCGGATCTTGATTTTCCAACACCAGCAGGTATTTCGCCGATCCTTCGACCTTGTAATAGGAACTGAACGATGCGCTCTTTAAACTCTCCTGCAGCTGTGGAAAAAATTTGAAGCTTACACCCGGCGAATGATCCAGCGCCACCTTTTGGGTGGGCTCTCGGGGCGCGACCCGAGATTGGATCTGCCAGGGAGCGAACGAAAATCGATTATATGCATTGGAATCGATTCGATCGCCGAGAAAAATAAACAACGCCTTTTCCGACTCCAGAAAAGAAGCCAACCGGGAGGGGTCGGGCCGAGCGACATTGAGCAGGAAAAGCGCGTCATAAGAACCCAGATCCGACCGAGCCATTTCGTCCTCGGTGATCACCCGCGTGGTAAAGGCCGACTCCCCGATTCCACCCGCACGCAGAGCACTGACCAGGTAGTAGTGTTCACCGGCCCGCAGGGATGTCTTGGGGTCTCCGTCAACCACAAGTACCCTAACCTTCTCCCTGACCCACAGCGGGAAATAAAAATTGTCATCCTCTGGAAGGCGGTCGGACTTTAATTTAATCACGCCATGGACCCAGCCCGGGGTGTCCAGGCGGAGATCAAAAGAGAGGGTTGTCTCCTGACCGGCATCAAGCACGATCGCTTTTTGGTCGAACTTGATATCGGAAAGTTCGACTTGAACAAGCGTTTCGGCGGCTTGATCGGAAAGATTCGACACGGTCACATCCAGGCTTGCGGGCACCCCCGCGACAAGCTCGTCCTGCGCCAGGCGAACCGCTTTGATGCGGGTATTGGCATCCCGGCCGCCACCCCCGATTCTCAAAAAAAGGATCTCCGCATCGGGAACCTGCCCGATCCGGCTCAGGTCGAGGTCCTGCCAATCGCTGCGGGCCAGGTCGCTCAAAACCACGATCTGTTTGGAAGTCTCGAGATCTTTCAGCAGCTGATAAGCGGCTGTAAAGGCAGCTGTCGGATTTCCGCGACTGAAAGAAAGCGGAATGGCACTTATTTGCTCCAGCGCCGTTTGCGCGCTCATCCAGCGTGCTTCCTGATCTCTATTCATGTTTGCGGTCGGGATGAGGAAAACTTGGCCCCTGAAACCATCCAGCACTTCTTTGAGCGCTGTTTGGGCGACATCGTACCGCCGTCCCCGATCTTCGAGGTACCCCATGCTGAGGGAATTATCAAAAATCACGACCTTGGCGCCGCCCTCGGTTAGATCTGCAAAACCCGGACGGATGAGCATCGGTCTGGCCATCATAAAAACCAGGATCGTCACGGCAAGGATTCTCAAAGCCAGCAGCAGTAGGTGCTTGAGGCGTTGCGGCTTAGCGGTGATGCGTTGGGATTGGAGAATGAGTTGAACAGCGGAAAATTTTTTGACCATCACTTTTTTACGTGTGATCCGGTGAATGAGGATCGGCAGAATCACGCCGGTGAGTCCAAAGAGAAACAGGGGATTGAGAAAAGTGAGGTTCATCTCTTTAGCGCGCCTTGAACTTTTGCCTCCATCTCAGATACCGGACCAGGGCGCGGTCCAGACCGATCGAGGTGTCGAATAGGGAGTAATCGATACGATGCGTTAAACAGGTGTGCTTGTAGGTGTCGAGAAGTGCTTTCAGCGCCTCGAGATAAGCCGATCGGATGGCCTGCGGATCGGCAAGGAGTCTCAGATCGTTTTCCATATCCTGAAACAAGGAAGGCTCTTTAAATGGAAACTGCAGTTCATCTCGATCCAGCAGGTGAAAGACGATCACTTCACTGCCCCTGGCACGGAGCTGTTTAAGGCCTTGTGAAACTGCCTGGGGATCGTCCAGCAGGTCCGATACGAGAATGATCAGTTTCCGTTTTTTCAAAGAAGCCGCAAGGTCTCTCAACACGCCGGCGGTCGATGTTTCTCCCTTGGGTTTTGTATCTTCCAGCACTTTCAAAATGGCATGCAGATGGTCGCGGGATGCTTTGGGCGGAATCATTTTGTCGATTTTGCCGGAAAAGGTGATCACACCCACCGCGTCCTGTTGTTTGAGCATCAGGTAAGACAGGGATGCGGCCAGGGTCGCCGCATAATCGAATTTGCTCATCCCGTTGGAAGTATAGGCCATTGAAGCACTGGCATCCATGACGAGATAGGCCGTGAGATTCGTCGTTTTTCGGTAGTCCTTGACGAAATAGCGGTCATACTTGGCGTAGGTCTTCCAGTCGATATGGCGCGTGTCGTCGCCCTGGGTATAGCCGCGGTGCTCTTCAAATTCCGAGCTCAACCCTTTGGCCCGTGAGGAGTGCTGGCCGACCATCACCCCGTCTGCCACGACCCTGGCCCTTAAATAAAGGTTTTTCACGCCCGCCAAGGTTTTCGGCTCGAAATAGTTCAAGGCGCCACCTCTTCCAGCAACCGATCGATAACATCGACCGATGAAATTCCTTCGGCCTGGGCTTTGAAATTGGTGATGATCCGATGCTTCAATATCGAAGACAGCACGGCCTTGACGTCTTCGATGGATGCCACGTATCGCCCGTTCATCACTGCCCTGGCCTTGGCAGCCAGGATAAGGTACTGGGATGCCCGGGGGCCGGCACCCCACTCGGCCCACTCTTTGACAAACGCAAGCGATGCGTCTTCTTTGGGACGTGACGCGCGCACCACATTCACCGCATACGCAATCACGTGCGAAGAGGCCGGCACTTTTCTGACAAGATCCTGCATGGTGCGAATCTTATCCGCATGAATGACCTTATTCAGAGCAGGTTCATAGGGGCATGTCGTGGAGGCGACGATCTCTGTCTCCTGGTCGAAGGTCGGATAATCGATGTCGATGTTGAACATAAATCGGTCGAGCTGCGCCTCCGGCAATGGATAGGTGCCTTCCTGTTCGATGGGATTCTGGGTGGCCAGTACAAAGAAAGGCAGATCCAGTTTGTGGGTGACACCGCCGGCGGTGACCTTGTATTCCTGCATGGCCTGAAGCAGGGCGGCTTGGGTTTTGGGCGGTGTGCGGTTGATCTCGTCGGCCAGCAGTATGTTGGTAAATATCGGTCCTTTGATAAAACGGAAGGTGCGCTGCTTGCCGGCACCAGACTCTTCGAGAATGTCGGTTCCCGTGATATCGGAGGGCATCAGGTCGGGGGTAAACTGAACCCGGTTGAAATGCAGCTCCATAATACCGGCCAAGGTAGAGATCAAAAGCGTTTTGGCCAATCCCGGCACTCCCACCAGCAGGCAGTGGCCGCGACAGAATAAGGCGATCAGGATCTCTTCAATCACCTTGTCCTGACCCACAATTACTTTCTTGATTTCCGAGACAATTTCAGATTTTTTCCTGCCCATCTCATCGACCTGGGCAAGGTCATCATCTTTTAATTCGCATTCATCGGCTGCCGGCATTGCTTTGTTCATCTTCTCATCCTGTTTGCAATCTTTCTTTCCTTTTCGTACCCAATATTGTCTCCGAGCATGGCGTAGGTATTGGCCAGACCGACATGGACCTCGGGATTAAACGGATTTATCTGAATCGATTCCTCGAAAGCCGATTTGGCTTCTTTGAATTCTTTTCGTTTCAGATGGATCCGGCCCAGCCGGACATACGGGGTGGGGTGATCGGGCGCCATAACCAGTATTCGTTTGAGCATGACCAAGGCTTCATCGTCCCGTCCGAGATCGATCAGAGCGCCTGAGAGTCTGTTCATCACAGGTACCGAATCCTGGGTTACAGACAGCGCACGACGATATTCTATAACAGCGGCACCCGTGCGGCCCCTTTCTTTGAGTCGATCACCGAGGTGGGTCCGGTTTCTGGCAACAAGCGATTTGATCTCTTGAAGTTCCATCCGATTGTCGTCGGCCTTGCCTTCCTTGACTTTGTAGCGGTGGATGGTGGTGCCGGCTATCGGTGTCAACGCTTTGGAAGCCAGATATGTGGTCCACTGTTTCTCGAACTCGGAGAACTCAATCCCCAGTACATCGCGGATCGATTCACCAGCCCCTTTTTGTTCGCTCCGGGCCATCCGGTTCATAATTCGCTTGAGACCGTCGTGACCGGCACGGGCGATAATGAATTCAATGGCCGAGGCTGCCTGGGCGTAGGCCAGTTGGACTTCTTCAGGCGTTTCCAGATGAATTAGAGAGGGTTCCATCCGATCGAATCCGATCAGTTTATTTTGCGACTGGGCTTGGGCCAAAAGCGTCTGATACCGGGCCGAAAGATAGGTAGGCCCATTGCGCCAGCGGGTCTCCTCATACTTGGCCAGCCCTTCATGGAACCAGATGGGCGCTTTGTTTGCGGTCATTTTCACGATGAGATAGTGCATGTACTCGTGGCTGATGGCATCCAACCAGCGGTAGCCGTGAATCAGGGCCCGGGGGGAGAGAAACTGCAATTTGTTGAATTTGGCCAGTCCCACCGCGCCGGTCACTTCAATGTCTCTCACCGAAAGCGTGGACGTGAGATAAAAGGCATTAGTGTCCGGGAATAACTCCACCCTCACCTTTTCCCGGGGTTTGAAGCCATAGTGTTGCACCATAACCTGATAGGTTTTCTCGAGTGCATCGGACAGGTAGTCGATCAGAATTCCATCTCGCTCTTCATCCAGGAGAATGCTGAAATGAGCGGTTTCATACCGCCGGTAGGGCGTAAGCACACGGATGGTTTCCTCAACGAACAGGGTAAATCCTATCCGTTTTTCATCCTCTCCGCCCGCGGCAGTGGAACGCTTGATCAGATCGAGGGACTGCTGATAATCGCCCCGGTAAAACGCAATATGTGCTGCAACCTCAAGCAGGTCCGGATTCTGGGGATGTTTCGATAGTTCCTCGGTTACTTGGGGCCAGACCGTTGCCACATCCCAGCCTTCCAGCTTGTTTTTCAGCAGTTGCAGCGTTTCATCCGACGGCGCTGCCGCCGCATGCAGCGCCATAATCAGCGTCATCAAAACCGCCAGAAATAATGATTGTCTTTTCATTGGGTCAGCTCTCTGAAATACCTTTCCACCTCTCTGCGATATTGAGGCGGAATATCGCCTTTTAACGCCTCCATGACCTTTTCTCTTAAAATCCTGGGAGCCTTGTAGGCATCCTTTGCCGGCGGATCGAATTCCTCCCGGTCGAGGCCGGTGTAGCCGCGTTCCAGGGGTCTATTCACTTCGGGCTGGGGCAGGGTCGGCATGGGTGCCCAGGGCCCATAATACCAACTTGCCCTGGGATCATACCCCCAGGGAGAAGCCCATCGACTGGCCCGCATCCGCTGCGCCATCTGCTGGGCCATCTGCTGCATGGCCTGTTGGGATCGGGACAGATGCTGTATCGCTTCCTGCTCGGGCGGAATCGCACCGGGTGCATCCCGGCCTTCGAGTTTTCCCGTGGCGCTTCCCATGGATCCGGCCGCCGCTTTAAGATCGTTGATGATCTCCGTGTCCATCCCCGGGAAGAGCTGGGAGAGCATTTCCAGTGTTTCCCCAAGCCCTTGCGTCTTTTGCTTGAGTTTTGCCTGACGCGCAGAAAGGTGGGGAAACGCCGCCTGGTTGTCATCGGTCGTGATCTCCCCTTGGCCGGGACGCAATTGCCTTGTCATTTTGGCCAATTCTTCGACCAGAGACTGAATATCCGCTCTTTCCGAAAACGATTTCTGCAGGTTTTCCAGAAGTTGCGACAGTTTTTCGATTTGCCGCTCATCGAGCAGTTTTTCCATGGCCGCTGCGCTATCCTTCTCCTCGGAGGAGAGTTGACGTTTGAGCTGCGCCAAGTTCTCCTTAATACGGGGCATCATCTCCTTGATGCGTTTTTCGATTTCCTGGGCCATGGCGCGCTGCAATTCCTGGTCGACTGCCTCGGTTCCGGCCAGGATATCTTTTTGCTCGGCCAGGATGTTATCCAGTTCACCGGATTGCTGAGACATCTCCGACTGAAGCCGATCGAAGGCCCCCATACTTGCCTGCGCTCCGGCACTCGCCATGGCCGCCATCATCTGCGAAAGGGTCTGAAGCAGTCTCTGGGCGGCTTCAAGGGTCCCAGCCGTATCGCCGGCCATGAGTTTATCCTGAATCTGTTTCAGGTCATCGAACAAATCTTGAAATTCCAGATCGCCAAGCTGCGGATTGTTGATGAATTCGTCGGGCAGTTGATGGGCCATACGACTCAGCGCCTCCATAACCTGCGAGATGAGGTCCTTGAGCTTGTCGATCTCCGCGAGCAATTCCTTAAGCGCTTCGGGGCTGAAAGAATCCTCTCTTTCTTTCAGGGATTCGATGAGTCGACGATGCCGATTGTTAATTTCCCGCGCCAGAGCCTGGACTTCATGCATCCTGGTTTTTTTGGCAATATCCTCGGCCAGAAGGGCCAATCGTTCCATCTCCTGGGTGATGGTCTCTCGAGGCAGCACCTCGATTCTGCGGTTCAGGGTGTCCAGATTGCGTTTCAAGGACTCCAGGTCGAATCGTTCCACTTTTTCCATGCCCATCCATTCAAGCTGTCGATCCACCATTTTCATAATTCTATCGATCTCTTCCGAGAGCTCTTTTCGATCTTTGATCTCCTCCAGCTGATCGGCCAAAAGATCCAGCAGCAAATCGGCGATCCGCTCGGCCCGTTCCGCCTCCTGGGCGGCATGATCCTTCTCATCTTTGGTCTGCAAGGTAAAAGTCCTGGAATAGCCTGCTTTGGGCCCCGAGATCGAATCATTGTCCCACATCTCGAGACGATACGACACCCGATCTCCAGGGGCGAGCGCCAGGCGCGAAAGATCCCACTGAAATAGTTCCGGTCCTGCCTTTGGGCTCTCTTTCAGGTTCTTCAAAGTAACCGCCCGCTCCCGGCCGCGCACCTGATAGATGAGTCGGATGGAAGTCAATCCGAAATCATCCTTGCCGGAATAAACAAGGGGGAGCATCTCTCGTCCCGTGATCACAAGGTCGTCGGCGGGACTCACAATTTTAACTTCAGGATACTTATCCGGAATCAGATGGATGGAGTAAGGGACGGGATTGGTGTTTTCGAATCCGAGTGCATCTTTGAGCGACAGTGAATAAGTGCCCGGATTCAAAACAAGAAGATTTCCCGCCAACCGGTCATCCTCGATCGTAAGCACTTGATGCTCTCTCCGATTCAGGATCAGCTTCCCTAGCGTTACCGGTTTTGTCGGCCAGGCGTGCAGATTGACGATGGTTCCCTTGAGCGCCTCGATATGTCCCTGGGTTTTCACCGCCTTGGGAAGTCGCGTATAAGCAGGGGGGATCAGGGTCAGTTCCAGCTTCGCGATATCGGGGGCATCCACGACCCTGACATCGGCTGTCGGAGATTGGGCCCGGTTGCTTGTAACCTGATACCGGAAAGAGCTCTGAGCCGAAGGAATCCGGTGGCTGAAACGCCCCTGCCCTTCAGGTGTCATCGCCAGCTGGATCGGATCACCTTCTTCCTGCCAGAGATTGAGTGTCAGCCGATCCGGTATGCGACCGCCGGTGGTTGCCTTTATATCCACCGGTGTTCCCCGCAACACGATCGCGGGCGTCGGCGCCACAGAGATAAACGTCCGCTGATCCGGGAGGGCCGAAAACGGATGCAAAATCCGGGAGAGAGCCTGTCGCGGAAATTGAGCGTCCCAGGCGAAAGCCATTACAAACGCAAAAACAAGGGGCAGCAGAAGCTTGAAATGCGGCCCTAGGCTTTTGAAGTTTACCACTTGATTCGGATCGATATCCGTTAATACGTTGACTGTTTTTCTGAGATGGGCTGTGACCAGCTTGGATGAGGTCGGATCGGATTCGCCTGACGTTTTCAACTGACGATACAGCAGCAGGGCGTTGGTCACATCATCTTTCAGGTGCGGCAGCGTTTCTTCCAGACCGCGGGCCGCCTTCGGCAGAGATATCCGGTAAGCGATTTTCCACAGTCCCAGCCCAATGACGCAGACCAGCGATGCCAGCGCCAGCAAGTAATAGGCAAACGGAATGTATGCAAAAACGGCGTGCGCTTCCTGAGCAAGAAGACTTCCCAGGAGAACGATCAGAAAAACACTGGCCAGTCGAAGTAAAAATCCAAGGGCGAGCAGAAGCTTGAGGCGCAGGACAATGCCCTTTAGAAATTTTTCGAGACGGCCATAGTAAGTCAGGGAATCCGCATCGGGCGCCATGCCCATCTCCAAGTGGTTTGCACAAATATTATTATCAAGAAACAGGAGGTATTATATCATCGATATGAATAAAATGATAATCATTGGCATAACAGCCTGTCAACGTCCGTTCGTCTTAGTCGCATAACAATTTCTCATCGACAAATTTTAGTTATAGCGTTTGTCATAATAACGTTCCGATACCAGTGGTTTTACGACAATTTCCGGACCATCATGACGTTGATGGCTTGACGCAAACGCTATAACGAGTTACGGGTTGCGCGTTGCGCGTTACGGGTTGCAGGCTGCGGGTTGCAGGTTACGAGTTTAAAAAATGAAGCCATCCTTTTTAAAATCCGTAACTCGCAATCGTCAGTACAACCCAGCATGTTATTTTTTGCTCTGATAGAGTCACATTTTCAAAGAGGGAATACAAACGGTTCAGAGTTCAAAACATTTAAGGAAGTCTTCGACAAACTCATTGGCGGGATTGCTTTGTATTGCTGAGGGATGGTCGATCTGAATAATTTTCCCATCTTGCATAATGGCTAATCTGTCTGCCAGTGAAAAGGCCTCTGGCAGGTTGTGGCTCACATAAAGTGCGATGGATCCCATCTTATTATGGTAGTCCTTCAGTTCACGTCGAAGGGTCAGACGATGCTGAGGATCCACATGGGCAAAAGGTTCATCCAGCAATAGGATTTTCGGTATGATGGTCAAGGCCCTGCCAATGCCGACCACCTGTTTTTGACCGACGGAAAGTTGATCCGGCTTGCGGGGAAACAAAGTTTTGGCGATGCCGAGACGTTTGGCAATGACGGTCGCCGTTTCTTCAATTGACTGCGGCAGCTGTTTGCGAAGTTTCAAGCCGAAACTCAGGTTGCTCGGTATATCTTTATGAAATACACGCATATGCGGCCAAAGCGCATGCTCCTGAAAGACCATGCGCACACCGCGTTGCGACGGGTTCACATCGTCCACACATCTGCCCCGGATGTAGATGTGACCGCCATCCAGTCTTTCGACACCGGCGATCAGCCGCAGCAAGGTCGTCTTTCCGCATCCGGTGGGTCCCACAATAGCGATAAATTCACGCTCTTCGACCTTCAGGTTGACGTGATCGACGGCAACGATCGTTGGATATCGCTTGGTGACCCTGTCAAGGACGAGGCCCTTGTTGTGGAAAATATTCGCTGATTGAACCATGGAAACAGCGCATAGAAGTTGAGATTTTATCAGTAATGTATATCTGAACACACTAATATATACAATTTTAATTTGAACTTGGAAGCATTTTTTCCAGAGTTGTCTATGCGAACTTCGGCAAAAGGGTTGGAGGGACTTCAGGATAACGTCAAAGTAATTTTGTTTTTTATGGTTGACCCCAATTAATCTCACGCAAAGTCGCCAGGCTTCGCTAAAGCTTCCGTCTTCGCTAGAGCTACGCCGGGACAAGACGACCCGGCAGGCAAAAGGCGCTAAGTTTTCACGGTCTTTCTTTGCAGCTTAGCGTCTTTGCGTGAAAAATTAAAGATCTCGCCTTTGCTGGATGATCGAAAGAAAATTTACAAATTTCCTTTCAGAACCGCGTAAGATTTCATAAAAGCCGGAAAACCAGCGGTGGGGATCAACAGCAGCAGGGCATGTTTGATTTCCGCATCCGTCACGCCGACTTCCCTGGCTTTGCCGATGTGAGTCGCCAGGGCCCTTCTATGGTTGCCTGCCGCTGAAATGGCGATTTTTATCAGCCAGCGGGTTTTTTCCGGCAGCACCCCGGCCTGTTCATGGATTTCTTTACCCAGAGACGCATAGCGGGCATGAATCTCGGGAAATTCATCTTTAAACTCAGAATAGATTTTATGTATATCATCCATGGTTGTCTCTCCATACGCACACGGTGGCTAATTGTATCGGAATCTCTACAGCTTATTAGAATTATAGTTTTTTTGTTGGCGGTTTTCTTCTGCGAGTCACATGGAATGGTGGAATAGTGGAATATTGGCCCGCAACATGACTGCATGCTTTGGTATTTGGAAGCTGTTCAACGATAATTATAATTCTCACCGAATACCCGAGCAGCCTTTCTTCTAATTCATATGTTTGTTTCTTCGCTTTTTCATTCAAAATTCGATGTTGGACGTTCGATGTTCGATGTTCATTTTGTCTCAAAAGACCTCAAACTGTCCCTCGGGCGTAAAATATAACTTAGCGCTTAAGCTGTGAAGCCCCAAACTTGCAGTTTCCTAGCTACCGTTTGTCAATCGGAATATAATCCCTTTCCTGGTCACCCGTATAAATCTGGCGCGGCCGGCACAGTTTCCAGTTGGGATCATCCATGCTTTCCTTCCACTGGGCAATCCATCCCGGCAGCCGGCCGATGGCGAACATGACCGTGAACATGCTGGTGGGTATGCCGATGGCCCGCAGCACAATGCCGCTGTAAAAGTCGACATTCGGGTAAAGATTGTGTTCGATAAAATAATCGTCGTTTAAAGCGACCTGCTCCAGCTCCCTTGCAATGTCCAGCAGCGGATCGTGGCGATCCAGTTTGGCCAAAAGGGTATCACACATTCTTTTCATGATTTTGGCGCGGGGATCATAGGTTTTATAAACCCGGTGTCCGAATCCCATCAAGCGGAACGGATCGTTTCTATCCCGGGCCTTTTCGATATAGGGCTGCAGTTTGCCGCCGTTTTCGTAAATTTCGGTCAGCATTTCCACCACCGCCTGGTTGGCACCTCCGTGCAGCGGTCCCCACAGGGCGGCAATACCGGCGGATATGGCGGCATACAGGGTCACCCGACCGCTGCCGACGATCCGCACCGCCGATGTGGAACAGTTTTGCTCATGATCGGCATGCAGAATCCAAAAGACTTCGAGGGCTTTGACCACGTCCGCATCGATCCGGTATGGTTTTACCGGGGTGTGGAACATCATATTCAGAAAATTGGCACAATACATCAGATCCGGTCGCGGATACACCACCTTGTGTCCCCGGGAAATTTTATAGGATATGGCCGCCATGGTCCGCACCTTGGAAAGCAGCCGTGTCATGGTAATGTTGATCTCTTCCTCCAGGCTTTGCAGCTCCGGGTAAAAGCTTCGCAGGGCATTGACCATCGAAGATAGAATGCCCATCGGATGAGACGCCCGGGGAAATTTTTCATAAAACGAACGCATGTCCTCGTGCACCAGGGAATTGTCGTTGAGCAGAATCGAAAACTTGTGCAGTTCCTTGCGCGAGGGCAGCTTGCCGTTGATCAAAAGATAGGCGGTCTCGATGAATGTGGCGTGTTCGGCCAGCTGATCGACCGGAATCCCGCGATAACGCAGGATGCCCTTTTCACCGTCCATAAAGGTAATCGAACTGAAGCAGCTGCCGGTGTTGGCATACCCGTAATCGAGCGTGATCAAACCGGTCTCCTGGCGGAGTTTGGAGATGTCAATTGCCCGCTCACCTTCCGTACCGACCACCAACGGCAGTTCGATGATTTTACCTTCAAACTCTAATTTTACAGTCTCTGTCATTTCCAAACCTCTTTCAGCAGGCGCAGGCTTGTCAACTTTCGAGTAAAATCATGCATCCTGAAGCTGCAGCCTAGAACCCGTTGCCTTTAAATTGATATTTTGCCATAAAATGTTTAATCGACGATAAACGAATCGATAGCAATTCAGACTTTTTACGTTAATGGTCATGAATATCAAGTGATTTTTTCAATTATTTACAGGAAGTTTAAGTTATAGTAAATTTATAGCAAAAATTCAGGGCTGTGATCACCTGGATCTTTGGTGGAATATTCAGGGAGGCACCATGGGCTTCAAGGAAAACCTGCTGAAAAAAATCGAGATCAACCGCTTAACCGCCAAGATCATCCGATCGATCGGTCCACCGGGGAGCGGTCAAAAGGTGGATAAAGAGGCCATGCGGCGCCTCCTTGAAATCGGCGGCTATACCCACCGCCGGGTCCGGGAGATGGATTTCTATCTTAAAGACGCGGACGGCGACAAAGGGATCATCCTGGTTCTGGACAATGACCTCACCATATACGACACCACGGTCGAAGACGCGGCCATGCGCAAAAACCCGTTCATCAAGGAGATGGTGAGCATCCGTAAGATCATCAAAATATTAAATGACAAGGATGTTGTGGTCAGCCGCCGGGAAGAATCGGTTAAAACCGTTCAACAGGCATGCCTGGCCACGGTAGACCTGTCGTTTACGGCAGACGATATTGCCGATATCGGCCGGCAGGGTTTCGCTTCCCTGGAAAGCAACTATGCGGAGGGTGTGCTGGAATCACTGGCGATGTTTGCCGAACTGCTCGGATATCAACCGCCGCCCAAGGCATTTAAGCTGCGCCATTACGAAATCTACAGCAGCGTGTCTGAAAAAGCGAGTGGTGAAACCATGTACGGTCCGCTGATCATTTACAGCCGGATCGACAATACCATCAAGCTCGTGGAAGAGCCGATCGGTATTTACGACACACGCCGTGTAGAATTTTTTCAGCGGGTGGCTGCCGGAGACGAAAAAGCACCCATGGAAGGTGAAGCGGTGTTCCGGTTTTTAAGAGAAGCGGTACTAAGGCAATAACCTCAATACCAATAATCGACTAATATAGCATTTTTCAAGATATCGTTCCGTTTGGAACGGGATTTAGTCTTGTCGAATAACGATGATTAATTTTCACGCAAAGACGCAAAGCCGCAAAGAATATCTAGAAAAATCCCAGTTACTAGTTTTCATAAACTTGGCGTCTTTGCGTCTTTGCGTGAGATTTTATATAAAAAGATTATAGAGCATCCAAAATTTATAATTAAGGCCTAAACATACCTATTCAATATCATTAACCGGCTAACCGTTAAATCCACAGCATGTGGATAACGGAACATTATTCTGACAACCACTATAATGGCTAACACCCAAGGTTTTCATTTTAAGACGAATCGTTTGTCTGACTTCTGATCCGTAACGGTTTTTCCGGCGTGCGCCAACCAGCCGGTTCGTACATTTCTCTGTTCATCAAACACTGGAACATACGGTTTTATGTCCAGCAAAGGCGTTCCTGCAAGTATGTCCACATTCTCGATCTGAATAATTCTTCCTTTAATTTTAAGGAGTCTGACAATGGACAACCCGATTTGATTCGGACGATTGGGAGCACGGGTTGCGAACAGCCCGCGTTTTTTGCTGTCCATAAATGGTACAACGCGGAGCTTGAAATCGGAGCTTTGGTGAAAGTGATATAGAAGGATGATATGGGAGAAGCCATCTAAATCATCGAGCCCCGGTGCGTATACAGGAAATACTTCAACACTGCCGATGATGCCAGCGGCACCGGCCGGCTGAATGGGCATGTCGTCGAGTTTCGTAAATGGTGAGTGAATCACCCCTATTGGCTGATATTCAATTTTCATTTCCTCAGATTCAATGTCTGTTTAACGATTTCCTTATCATGCTCATAATCAATGACCCGCTGCAGCATGATCTTGTTGGCCATGACAGGCCCGGCACCATGCCAGGTGGCGACACCATGCTGGCCGGCCGCCCAGTGCTGTAAAAGTTTATGAGCTTTCATGATATTTTCCGTGGGCTCTTCAGAGCCGAAACTATAGAATTCATGTACGTAGTCTTTGACTTCCGGATTTTTCAGCTCTTTCAACGAGGGCATCGTCACGATCAGGCCGCCGCCGATGTCACCGGCCAGGGCCATCACCCGCCAAAATGCATTGCAGATGTTCAATTTGGAAACGTTGCTCATCAACTCATCCGGCAAATATACACCCGAGCCGACGGGTTCTTCGGTCCCCTTCTGGGCGGATGCCAAACCGCAGGCACGGCCTGTTTCTCTCAGAACCACCATCTCCATGAGTTGATCGTTTATATGGTTGGCATCTTCCAGCCCTTTATATTCCTGGATCAATTTCGATGCCCCGATAATCTGATTCATAAAACCAACTTTACAGGTGCCGCCGCAGGTCATTCGGTGGGTTTTGGCAAAGCGGGTGACCAGCTTCAGGGAATAATCAACCTCGCCGCAGTGAAAAACTCTAGCCCAGGGGATAAAAACATCGTTAAAAATCACCATCGAGGTCTCTCTTTGTCCAAACACCGGATTGCCGAGTTCTTCAATATCATCGGCCAAATCTCGTTCGGCCGAATAAGGGGAATACTGGCATACATAGGTGATCCCTTTGGCATCCGTGGGTACGGCAAATGCGATGGCGTAGTCTTCTTCGCCTTCAAAATGGGCGGCCTGGGGCAAGACCACCAGTTCATGGCTGGCAAAGGCACCGCTGATGTTTATTTTGGCGCCCCGCACCACGATGCCGTCTTTGTTTTTATCCACCAGCTTTAATGAAAGATATGGATCCGGCCAGTCTAATGTCTTTTGGCTGCGCTTGCCCCGCGGCTCGGTCAGTGCTCCGGCGACGGACAGATCCTGTTTTTGGACCATCTTGAGGTACTTCAAAAACCGTGGATGATATTGCGTGCCGAGATCCCGGTCCATTTCCCAGCATGTGCTGGCCAGGGCATGAAAGGCATCGTATCCCACGCAGCGATAGATGCAGGTGCCCAGCATTTCAGCCGTAAATGTGCCGGCTTCAGCCTTTTTAACTAAATCATCAATGCTGGCGCTGACATGGGTGTAGCGATTGACCACATCGTCAATCAGCGGCGAATAACAGGACATGATATCCTTATAATTCGGATCCAAGGCCCAGGCGTAGCTGGCTTTATTGGCTTCCACAACGGTGCGTGTATTCCTGTTTTCAAGAATACTTTCGACCGGTTTGCCATTCATAAACACTCGTGGCTTCAGCTGTTTCAAACTCTCTTCAAATTGATCCGGGGTCATAAGCGCCATTTTTTCGCTTCCTCCTTTTACATCTCGGTTTCCGGATGAAAAACCAGCACATCTTTCAGATCATCACCCAGATAGGTGCGCTCGTTGGGTCCGAGTATCCCCAGCGAAAGGCAGATTAAAGTCCATAGATGTACCGTTTGAAATCCGCCCTTAAAGTGGTCGTTTAGATCATGGATCTGCGCATGGCAGTTATGACAGGGAGCGATACAGTAGTCGGCCTTGGTGGCCTTGATCTGTTGAAACTTGAGCTTTCCATATTCTCGCCGCGCCTCTGTGTAGCCCGATTGCAGATATCCACCGCCACCGCCGCAGCAGTAATTATTGGATCTGTTCGGCTGCATATCGATAAAATTTTCCTTCCCGACAACAGCCTTGACCACAAAACGCAGGTCTTCGGCGACCGGATCACCGAAGCTTTTGCGAACCAACTGACACGGATCCTGAACCGTAAACTTGACTTTCAGATCTTTGTTCCAATCTGAATTGACTTTGAGTTTCCCGTCTCTTATCCACTGAGCGTAATACTCGATGATGCTTCTAATTTCGAAATTATACGCAATGTCGTATTTTTGCAGTCCGGCCCGGACTGCGAACAGTTCATGCCCTCACTCCGTATTGAGCCATATCTTAGAGCCGAGATCCTCGACCGCCTTTTTTTTGGTTCTCACGATATGCTTCCAGTTATCGTCATCTGCAAGGAACATGCAGTAATTTTCCGCCGCCCAGCCTTTGGTACCGTATGTCCAGTCCGCACCTGCAAGATTCAGGATCTTCCAGAACGGGACCATCTCGTCCGGTTCGGTAACCGGTTCCCGGGAATTCTGATTTAGAAAAAACTCAGTTCCCTGTTTGTTGATGGGCGCCTTCATTTCCGCAAATTCAGGCTGCGCCTCACAGTACTCTTCGAGCACATCCTCAACGACGAACTGAAAGTCTTCTTCAGAAGTTCCCATGGCACTGCAGGTATCGTGTCTGAGGGCCATGTCGCACGAACCGACAATTCCTTTGGGCCGTTTTTCCCGCGGCCAGGCTGCCCGGGCATGGTACACCAACTGGGGAATATCGACTTTCATGGGGCAGGCGTAAATGCAGCGCTGGCACATGCTGCACATCCACACCCACGGAGTTGACATTAATTCCTCATCCATACCCAGTGCCGCCATGCGCAGGAATTTCCTGGGATCCATCCCTTCCAAACCCGTGGCCGGACATCCAGCGGCACAGGCACCGCAGGTTAGGCACAAATTAAGATTCCCTCCTTCCGGTAGAAGTTCTCGGACTTTCTCGACGAAAGTACTTTTTCTCCTGCCGCCCAGTTTTAATACTTTATCGGTCATAGTATCCTCTCATGGTTTAGTGGTCTATTTCGTAAATTCAATGACGTATTTTTTTAATGAATTCTAAGGAAGTTAAACTTAGAAGTGACTAAAGTTGAAAGTTTTAAGTGAATCCCGCCGTGGCGGGATTAAGGACTGCGCTTTCAGCGCGGTCTATTTATAATAAAGATAGCATACTAAATCCACCGCGGATTACGGCATAGCTCCACTTCATTTTTTTGTGTTTAATCGACAGAATTCCACAACTTTAGTCACTTTAGTTCACTTTAGTCACTTTTAAACTTTTCAGTTGAAACAATATGTCATCGTATTAACGAATGCATGTACTTAGTATTCACGCAACTTTTTTAGTGTGAGAAAATCAGTGATCACAAACATTCTCACCAGTGGCGAGTGTATTTGCCAGGTAATTATCAACAAGCGTTTCAGGTTCCAGTGTCGGGGCGCCTGTAATCACGGTTATACCCTGCTGATCGAATAGACTCAAAGCCCTTTGCCCCATCCCTCCGGCGATGACAACATCGGCTTGCATATCATGCAGCCATCTGGGCAGCACTCCCGGTTCATGGGGCGGTGGTACATGGGTTTCTGTCTTCTTGATTCTATTTTCTTCTACTTCGATTAGTGCAAATTCCTGACAATGACCGAAATGGGCTGTCAATTTTCCATTAGCCAACGGTATAGCAATTTTCATTGTGTTGTTCCTCCTCTAGTTTATTTTTGGCGTCGATGCACTCTCCGCTGTCAAGCATTTTTGAAATATTGCTCCAGATATTTCTTATCGAAATTGCGACCTCTGAATTTGGGCTGTATTCAAAAATAGTTTTCGCATTCACCATCGCATTTGTGAAAACCGAATCATAAGGAATACGTCCCAGACAAGTGATGCCTCTTTGAGCGGCAGATTTCTCGATTGTCTGGGTTAGCTCGAAATTGAGATCATATTTGTTCACGCAAATCATGACCGGAACCTTGAAGTGGTTGGCCAGATCGACCACCCGTTGCATGTCATGGATACCGGAAGCCGTGGGTTCGACGACGATTAAGGCGGCCGTTGCACTGCCAAGTGAAGCAATGACCGGGCAGCCGATGCCGGGTGGACCGTCGGTCAGAATCAGGTTTGACTTCCGCCCTTCAGCCAGGGCCCGAGCTTCACTGCGCACATAACTTACCAGTTTCCCGGAGTTTTCCTCAGCGATACCTAAACGGGCGTGCACCATCGGACCGAAACGTGTTTCGGAAACGAACCATTGGCCGCACAAATTTTCCGGAAAATCGATGGCAGCTTCAGGACAAAAATGAATACACACGCCGCACCCTTCGCAATCCATCGGATTTACTTTATAATTTTCATCAATCGCCTCCCAGCGACATAGATCTCGACAGAGCCCGCATGCATTGCAGCGGTCCGGGTCGATACTGGCCGTAAAACCTGAATAAAAATCCATGCGCCTTAAAATGTCAGGTGCCATGATCAAATGCAGGTCAGCAGCATCCACATCGGCATCGCACAGGATTTTGTTTTCGGCCAGTGAGGCAAAAGCGGCCATTATCGCAGTTTTGCCGGTACCGCCTTTACCACTCAAAACGACCAGTTCTTTCATGAGTCCTATCCCTTTTCAATCCGTAAAATCTATTATGCGTTGGTAAAGCTGCCGGAAACTGCTTTTCCATTCAGGCATCGATTCGATGATGAGTTCACCACGTGAATAGGCTTCGGCAATGCGCCGATCAAACGGGATTTCCATCAAAATCGGCAAATTTTCCTTTTGAGCATATTCATGAACACGCCCGTCACCGAGACCGGCGCGATTGATTACCAGGCCGCAAGGAATATTTAAAATTGAAACGGCACCTACCGCCAGCTTCAAATCATGCAGACCAAAAGGCGTCGGTTCTGTGACCAGCAAAACAAAGTCGGCACCTTTTATCGAGGCGATCACCGGACATGATGTTCCCGGAGGTGCATCAATAATAGTAAGTTTATCCGGTTGGGCGGCAATGCGAACTTTTTTAATCAACGGCGGCGACATGGCTTCGCCCACTCTCAGTTTTCCATGAATGAAACCAAGACCGTTGCAATGCCCCCTTTGGAGAATACCCAGGAGTCGTCCCTTTTCGGTGATGGCCTTTTCCGGGCAGACTTGCAGGCATCCACCGCAGCTGTGACACAGTTCCGGAAATGTCATAATGGTTTTACCGACAACGGCGATCGCCTTGAATTGGCAGATTTCGCCGCATTTGCCGCAGTAGGTACACTCATTCTCATCCACCTGCGGAACCGGTGTCGTAATTTCCGACAGATCGGTAAATTCATGCTTCAGGAACAGATGGGCATTGGGTTCTTCCACATCACAATCGAGCAGTTGCACGCCGCTTCCGATTGATGCGGCCAGATTGGTCGCCACGGTGGTCTTGCCGGTACCCCCTTTTCCACTGGCAATACTGATTATCACGGTTCATTCTCCTGATATACTCAACCCCTATCGTCAACGCGCTAGGCGGAAGCCATTTCTCTGCGGGTGGCCATATCCACCAGGATTCTCTCCCGGGCCTTGTCGATACCTGGGGCATTGCGCTTTTTATCGATATGGGCAATCATTTTACGCGCATGCTTTAAAGGATCAATTTCGAGATCCTACATACCTCCGTAAAGTTTTTCGAATTCTTCAAATATGTATTTTCGAAACACGGGTGCACCGGATACCGGCAACTTTTTATTTTTTAAGGGTTGGATTGCTGTTTTAGATCTCTTTTACAATTGAGCATCTTCATCTTTTTTAACTCTTACCATCTCCGCCCATCCTTTCGGGCTAGTCTGTTCTGTTCATTCTATCCATTATTTCTTTTACTTCTTTGTTCAGTCGGTCGACTTTTCTCTTAAGACCTTTTAATTCATCTCTATTGTATGTCGTTGAATGCTTCACGCGTTTATTTTGGCTGAACTGATTTCGGTGTTTTCCCTCACCATGCCCCGTCATCATAATTCTGTCCTCCTCCTTAAAAAAACTCCAAGTGCTTCTTTGCCCCACACTGTGACGAGTTTTTACGTTTGCATCTGTAGCCGGCCTTAGCATTCCATGGCTCATATCTTCCCTCATGCACGTTTAACAATTCGAGTCCGCTCATCTTCCAGCAGCTACCCCAATAATTTTGGTGGCGTTGGCACGCTTTGCATATAATAAATGGATGAACACAATTGTTACGTGATCTGATAAACAACTTCTTGGCTCGATTAGTTCATCCTTATTTTGTAACTAACTGAATTTTTGCATTAATTATGCCACACGACTCTAATAAAAAATAATGTTATCAGAGATATAGTCAATAGTTGTGTATGAAGAAATTAGGCGG
>Ga0126331_1000060_pt1 | contig 46375 bp, 45 predicted proteins | sample InaspJWI98metaG_FD_96379 | JGI IMG/M metagenome (GOLD analysis project Ga0126331, IMG submission 96379) | Marine gutless worms symbiont microbial communities from Oahu, Hawaii - Inanidrilus sp. 2 OAHU.JWI-98 metaG | ecosystem: Host-associated > Annelida > Digestive system > Unclassified | place... | reverse complement strand
TATGCGTATCGTCCAGCAGGCTGTAAAAACTTCAAAGATCACTTGGAAAGACGTTACCTGGGATATGGACCCCATATCCGAGTACTTTATGCCTGCTGGAGCTTTTTAGAGAACCGAATAATACATATCTAAAAGATAATGCTCAATTGCAGCTTCTGTGAAGTCAAGATCGTTTCCAATGTAGTCATCAATCTCTTTCTCAGTTAGCCACCCAACCTTCAACTCGATCAACTGAATGCACTGATCCGATTTACCACAGTCCCAGGAAATTGCCAGGTCAATACGTTTAGTCTTTGTTCCTCCTAGACCTCGGCCATCTATATCCACCAATTTTTCGAGGCAAACTTCGTATTTCGGATCGAGAGAGTCACTTAACAAAAATGCTAACTCATATTTCAACCAATGTTCCCATCCAGTTCCATAATCGTTGGAAAGATCGGATAATTTGGTAAGGATCTCTTGCTGCTCTTCTCTTTCTTCCAACCACTCTTTAAATGATTCTAAGATATTGGTCTCATTTACCACGGTAGATAGTTATGAAAATCTTCTGCACTCTCTTCTAACGAGGTTGAATTCCGCTATAGAAGATTTTGATTCAAACCATATCGATTGTTCAGTTGATATATCAGTTCTTATTCGTCAATATTTGAACTACTTTAGTGGTGGGGTTGAAAAACTTCCTGTAGATTTCTGTAAAGCTATATTAAGTAGTTTCAACTTGTGTAACTTAAAGTACTCTGAGAATGCTTCAAGTGAATATGGCTTTGTTAGATCGCTACCCTGGAATGCTTCGGAACCTGAATTGTCAGGAGTTTCTTTTGATTCAAAGCCAACTTATCGAAGATTAGACAATGAAATTGACGGTGATGGTTTTTTAAGATTATCATCAAATGGTTTACATACAAAGTATAAATCCATATCTCAACAAGCTGCACTCCACACCACATATAACCTACCTAAAGGAAAAACAGTTCTCATAATCTTGCCGACGGGAGAGGGTAAGAGCATTATCGGTATAGCTGATGCAATTCAAAGAGCTAATAGCGGAATTGATAAATGTGGAACAAACTTAGTTGTAGTTCCTACAATATCTCTGGCAATTGATCAGCAAAATAATGCAAGAAAATATTTTACAAAATTACCTGAGAACAAGCAACCGATGTGTTATTCAGGGAACAGCAATATAGAAAAACAACGCATTAGAGAACTTAGACGCTTCTTCCTCTCTTTCCACTAATACCAACTCTGGTGAAACAGGTGGTTCAGTTGATTCAGACCATTCCATCCAAAAATGATTCAATGATATTATATCAGTACTAGGGCCAACTCCAATTTCCTGTAGCCATGTTTCAACCCCTATAAATTGCTCTATCCACTCTTCAAGAACAGCAGCATCAACAATTTGAACACCTTTCCACTGACTACCTTCAATCAATTCCTTCTCGAACCCAGTGCGATTGTTGAATTTTGCTAAGGAAACTGCTACGTAGACTGTTTCAGTTCTATCCCATCCATCAGGCAAATCTGTTTTAAGCCTCTTTTCAAAATCAGACTTAACCTTGGCGCGTTCATTTACCCCAGCGCCTAGTTCCCATAATGAGCGACCATTTGGGATCCAAGGTATATCTGAATGGCATGAAAGTACCCCATCCCAACCAGATAACTGATTTGCTTCATTCGCTAAAAATTGTATTTCGGCAATATTCTTTAAGCTCAATCCAGCATGTATTAGACGACGTATTAACTCGCCAAGTTTATTTCGCGCATCAACAGTTCCTGCCCATTGTTTTAGATTGACTGCTCTTATCGTGCCCATATCAAACCCTCTAATGTCACGAATAGGTGACGTCGTTTAGGATTTATGAATCTATTTTGTCATTTGCTAACTTGTAATCTGATATTTTTAGGCTATCGATATTTTTTTTATTAGGAAATATTGAAGCTATGTCCCTTATTACCATCCTTTCCAAAGCAACTCTAATTTTTGATAGATTACTTGGGAGAGCATCATAACGAAAATAATTCCAGTTTGGGATACTTGGGTAGTTCCCAGAGAGCCTTTTTATAAGATCCTTTGCTTCACCTACATATATCAATTTACTATCAGTATCTGCGAGCATGTAGATTACATTGGTTGCACCTATTTCAAACTCAAGTGCACTTTTTGGCTTCCAGTCTTGTTTGTAAATCCTACAACCTGCTTTTCTGTAAACTTCGTCATCAACCCTTGAAATCGCTGGTGTTCCAATCAACCTTTTAAATAGTATCGGGAAACTTGGCTCTTGGGTAAAATGGGATACAAACTTAAACTCTTTTGTTTTTTGATCAAATTCTATATCTAGAAACTCCCAGAAAGGGATTTGCTTTTCTATGGTTGATACTTTCTGTGAGCTCAAGCCTGTCTCAAGACCTCTCATGTAACTCATAAGGAAAGTTCTTTTTAGTTCTAGAGACAAGCTTTCTTCGTACCAAAGACGATATGCGGGACTGTTACGGCCATGTTTCGCCGTTGTGACCCAACCACTATATTTCTTTTTCTTAAAAAGTACTGTTACTTCAGAAAGGGGATTTTTCTTTGATGAGATATCTGCAAAGAGCGCTGGGAGTCCCCACATATGACACGCCCAAACAGGGATCGTTGTTCCATTGTGTTCAAATAACGATTTATCGACTTTCTTGCGCCAGAGAGGAAATTCAACCTTAGACCTTTCGAGTTTCATTTCGGCCTTCCTTTACAGTTAGAAAACCTAAAGCTGAAATCTACGAATACATTCCTAAGGAAAATTGAAACCGCTAAATAGCAAGGCGGGTATTTTACCTATACTAGGGTATTGATTAATCCCCGATCGTCCAACCTGAAGGCTCTCGGGTTGTCTTTAATCTATAGAAATTATTATATTTATAAGGTGGTGAACAGGATCGATTGATGATGACGAAGGATGATAATAAAATTTTAGTGTTTGTTCAAGAAAAACTACAATGTGATGGACTATAATTTCCCTACACTTCCAAACTGGATGAAAGCAAAGTCGGGGTTCCCTTATGTAATGGTTTATCAGAAGGTTTCCAGTCGAGTTGGAACAGACGCCAAATAGCTCGAATATCTGCTTTGATACCGTTATTAGTTGGTGAAATAAGAGTACTATAAATTGCTTCCAAAACTTAGCATTCACCACCTCCCAAATCCCTCTGGTCATCCATCCAGTAGTCGTTCCGTTGGTTCTTAAAAGCCTTCCAACTTCAATTGAAGTAAGTAAGTGATTAGTATATAACTAGTTGAATATATTATAAAATACTTGATATTGGTCAAGGGGTGGCCATAATAAGGATTAAATCCCATCTGAGAATCATTTCGTCGGTAAATCCGCATTCATTGATTAGAAAGGAGGTCTGTTTATTGAGTAAGCCAAAAAAATCAAAGGTAATTGTCATCGGTCGGGATCTTATCAACTCTAAAGCGTTTTTATCCCTAAAAGGAGTTTCACCGCAGCTATTGATGCTCTTTTTAGCAAGGCGGAGATTAGAGAAGCATGGAAGGCGGGGAAAAAAGAAATGGGTCTGTGTAAATGCATCTGAGATAATTTTTACATATTCAGAAGCTAAAAGGCGGTTTGGGATCAGCAATGCCAGGTTCACACGGGGCATTGATGACCTGATTGCCAAAGGTTTCATTGATATCGTTCATCCTGGTGGTTGTTATAAGCACGAAAAGAGCGTCTATGGCATCTCGGACCGCTGGCGTCTGTTTGGTGGCCCTGGTTTTGTATGCATTCAAAGACCTAAAGATCCAGTCCAGAGGGGATATCGAAAAATGAACTGCAGAAAAGTAACAAATGAATGCGGTGGTAAGGACACGGTTAAAACCGATGTAGTCCGAACTGATATGCCATCGGTTTCCGGTGCCGGCCTAAATACGGGCACATTATGAAAATATAATGAATACGGGCTGTTATAGAGATTTATCATAATGATATCGGTATCGAATGCCAGCTTCGAAAACAGACGTGTTCTATAGATTGCCATCGTTTCTTCAATTTTTAACAGCGTTGCGGAAAAAGGAGATTCTATGAAACTTGAAGTGACCAAACCTGACATAGTTTCAAAGAGTGAGTTTAAACGAACAGATATTGAAAACGTATTTACACACAAACAGAAAAAAGCTGTCGCTTTCGTGGAGAACGAACACGCGCTTTTAATACAAGATGGTCATCAAGGCCGCAGAAGCGATCGCTGCCAAGCTGAGCAAGGCCGGCTCGGAAGGTGGTCTGCAATCGGTCTCACGGGTCCTTCGATTTAAGCCATACAGCGCCAATTGGCTCGAGGAGGGGGCCAGTCGCTGGTCCGAGTTCACCTATGAGCGCTACGAGCAACTGCTGCGGCTGCACATTTGGCCAGACGCAACCTTCAAACGGCCCCTGGACGTAATCCAGCGTCGGCACATCAAGGTCTTTTTGAAGAAGGTGGCCCGCAAGTGGTCGCCAGCCACCGTAGAGGGCGTGCACGCGGTGATCAGCGGCGTTTTCAACGAGGCTATCGACGACGAGCTCGTGGGCGCCAACCCGGCTTCAGGGCTGCTCAAGACGATCCTGCCACCCAAGAGCCGCCGGAACCTGACGGATCCGGATCCGTTCACCGTGCAGGAACGGGACGAGTTCCTGGAGACGGCCGAGGCCACCTGCAACAGGCAGGAGGCAATGTTGCTCAAGGTGATGGCCTTTGCTGGCCTCCGACTGGGTGAGGTTTTGGCCATGCGGCGCGAACACCTGTCCGAAAGCCGTCAGACCTACTACGTGGCCCAGAGCTACAAACGAGGGCGGTACGGGCGGCCGAAATCAGGCAAGATGCGCCTGGTAGACCTGCCCGGATTTCTGGTGGCGGACCTGCTGGCGTACCAAAGCTACCTTAAAAAGGAGCGGCTGCGTGCAGGGCAGGGGGGACGGATCGACATCCTCTTCCCAGATCCGGCTGAAAGATGGCGCCAGCCGATCAGCCAGCGTAAGGTCCAGGGATTGGTCAAGCGGGTGTGCAAGGCGGCCGGGTTACGACCCAGGTCCCCTCATGATTTACGTCACACTTACGCCAGTATCCTGCTCATGGCCCACGAAAGTCCGGGCTATGTGCAGCGGCAAATGGGCCACAGCTCCATCTCCATTACCATGGATATTTACTGCCACTGGATAGCGGGGGAGGGGCGCCAAAACCTCGAAAATGCGCTCTTGGAGGGCGGAAAATCTACAACAAAAGTTGTACGAAAATCGCACAAAATCGCACAAATAAGAAAGCGACCCCAGTAAGTATCTGGAATCGCTCTCTTTTTAATGCGATGGTGCCGAAGGCCGGACTTGAACCGGCACGGGCGTGGCCCACTACCCCCTCAAGATAGCGTGTCTACCAAGTTCCACCACTTCGGCACTTTTAAGCTAATTAAGCTGCGGCTTTAATCCTATTCGGATTTGGCCGGGGCACTCTCGGTCTGTCCCGCGGGCTGGGTGATCGGGGCCTTGACATCTTCCATGACCGATACTTTGCCGGTCCGGTGGGTGGACATGTAGGCCAGCCCCAGCGAGGTCAACATGAAGATCACCGCGGCAACTGTGGTCGCTTTGCCTAAAAATGTTGAAGCGCCTGTACTTCCGAAAAGGGTGTTGCTGGAACCACCCCCGAAAGCGGCGCCCATGTCCGCGCCTTTTCCGGACTGGAAAAGCACGATCATGATCAGGGCGATGCAGACGAGAACGTGTATGATGACTAATATTGTCGACATAATCTATTTCTAAAATTTAACGATTTGGCTGAATGTGTCAGCGTCCAGGCTGGCGCCGCCGACCAGAGCTCCATCGACATCCGGCTGGGCCATCAGCGCTGAAACGTTATCCGGTTTTACGCTGCCCCCATACAATATCCGCAAGCTGTCAGCTAGGGCAGCGGAGTAATTATTTCCAATCCATTCGCGTAGATACCGGTGTACGTCTTGTGCCTGTTCCTTGGTGGCCGTCTTGCCGGTGCCGATGGCCCAGATGGGTTCATAAGCGATGACAAGGGTGGCCGCATCTTCCAAAGACAAGCCTTCTAACCCGATTTTCACCTGTTTGTCAAGCACAGAAAACGTTTTATTATCATCACGTTCCTGTTCCGATTCGCCGACGCACATCACGGGAATCAGTCCGGCGGTCACGGCGGCTTTGACCTTTTTGTTGACCGATTCATCGGTCTCGCCGAAATACTGACGCCTTTCCGAGTGCCCGATGATGACGTGGGTGCAACCCGCGGAGCGGAGCATGCTGGTGGAAATTTCACCGGTATAGGCCCCTTCGGCTTCCCAATAAAGATTCTGCGCGCCCAGCGTCACATTGGTGCCCTGCACCGCGGCAAACACAGGTGCCAGGGCCGTAAACGGCGGGGCGATCATGACCTCGGCCTGGTCCACATCTTTGACCAGACCTACCAATTTTTCAGCAGTTTCAAAGGCTTCGCTCACAGTCTTGTACATTTTCCAGTTGCCGGCAATCAGCGGCTTACGGTCAGCCATTCTTTCCTCCATATTCAGTATGCAAGCATTAACTCTACAATCGAATTTTTAATAACCGGAAGCTGATCTCAATAAGTGAATTTTTGTTCAAGGCCAAGGCGATCGCGGGCGTTAAGCCGGAGTAATACATATAGTATTCCGAGGACTAAACGGTCACGATAAACGCCGGAATTGGGCAAAAAGGCCTTTTTGAGATTAGCTTCAGAGCTGTTCGCCGATCATACCTGCCAAATCCACCATCCGGGTCGAGTAACCGACTTCATTGTCATACCAGGACAGCACTTTGACCATATTTTCGATAACATAAGTGGTGGGGGCGTCCACGGTTGATGAAAGCACGCACCCATTATAGTCAATCGAAACCAGCGGGACTTCGCTGTAACCGAGAATCCCCTTGAGTTCGCCTTCCGAAGCCTCCTTCAACGCGGCGTTTACCTCGGAAACCTCGACACCGGATTTTTCCACGGTGGCCACCAGATCCACAATGGAGACATTCGGCGTGGGAACCCGGATGGCCAGGCCGTTGAGTTTGCCGCTCAGCTCCGGCAGAACCAGGGCTACCGCTTTGGCGGCACCAGTGGTGGTCGGAATCATGGAATAGGCGGCTGCCCGGGCCCGTCTGAGATCCTTGTGGGGAAAGTCCAGCAGGCGCTGATCCCCGGTATAGGAATGGACGGTGGTCATGAGGCCGCACTTGATGCCGAAGTTTTCCATGAGCACCTTGGCGACCGGCGCCAGGCAATTGGTCGTACAGGATGCGTTGGAGATAATGTGGTGCTGCCGAGGGTCGTACATGCTGGAATTCACCCCCATGACAATGGTGATGTCCGGGTTGGAGGCCGGGGCCGAGATGATGACCTTGCGGGCACCGGCAGCCAGGTGCTTGGCCGCGTTCTCCTTGTCGCGGAACAGGCCGGTACATTCTGCCACGATATCCACGTTGTGTTGCTTCCACTCCAGTTCGGCCGGGTCGCGGACCGCACTGATGGCAATGCTTTTTCCATCCACGGTGATGGAGTCCGCCGTGGAGCTTATATCGTTTTTCAGCGTGCCATGCACGGAGTCATAGGCCAGGAGATGGGCCAGGGTGGCCGAGTCGGTGAGGTCATTGATGGCGACGACTTCCAGATCCTCGCGGTCGAGAGCGGCCCTGAAAACCATGCGGCCGATTCTTCCGAATCCATTGATACCCAGTTTTATGGTCATGGTAGCTCCTTTCACTATCAAAGCGACTTAATAGCCCCTTTCAAGCTTATTCATCAATTGTTCCGGTTTAGTTTTATAAGATTAAGGCCGAATCAGATAAGTTCAAGCTCTGTTCAGCGGATCTGCAGGGTTAACCTTTTTTGCGGCTCCCGCCTTTGAGGACGCCGCTGGCCAGGGTAATGCTCTGGCGGCCGAATTTTTCAAGGCTCGCGGCCAGGTCGGTCAACTGAGTGTCCGTTCTAGACTCAACGGCCTTGATAAGAATGGGGAGATTGACCCCCGCAAGCACCTCGACATGACCCTCTTCAAGGAAAGAATAGGCTAAATTGGATGGGGTTCCACCGAACATATCCGTTAGCAGCAGAATGCCGTCTTTCTGGTCCACGGATTTGATGCCGTCCTCGATGCTTTTATGGAGCTTGTCCGGATTGGTTTCCAGATCTACCGACACGGCCACAACTCCCTCCGGGGAGGATCCGAAAATAAACCGGGTCGTGGCGATCAACGTTTCTCCCAGGTCTCCATGTGTGACGACAACAATTCCGATCATTTGACTACCTTGCGTGAACCATTGTTTAGATGCGGTGTAATGTTTTGGGAATGGTGAATGCTCTATCGACCGATATCCCGGTGCTTGATATCAATCGGATGGCCGTATTTTTTCATATGGTCATACACGGCCCGGGCAATGGCCACCGAACGATGCCGTCCGCCTGTACAGCCGAAGGCGATGGTCAGGTAAGCCTTGCCTTCTTTTTCATATAACGGGACCAAATAGTCAAGCAGGTTCAAATATTTGTCCATAAACCCGGATGTCAATGGATCTTTGAATATATATTCCCTGACCGCCGGATCTTCACCGCTGAAGGCTTTCAGTTCCGGTTCAAAATAGGGGTTGGGCAGGAAACGGACATCCATTATCAGATCTGCGTCGCGCGGAGGACCATGTTTGAAACCGAAGGAAAGAATGTTGATTCGCAGGGGGATCTTTTTTTTATCTTCAGCTGCTATTGCGAGGATAACACTGCGCAGCTTGTGTACGTTGTAAGTGCTGGTATCAATGACATGGGCGGCTTCATTGCGCAGACCGGCCAACATATCTTTTTCGGTTCGGATGGAATCCTGCAGCCGCGCACCCGTAGCGAGGGGATGGTGACGCCTGGTTTCATTATAGCGTCGTAAGAGCGCTTCCTCGGAGGCTTCCAGAAACAGAATATCAAAACGATAACCTTTCTGCCGCAAAGAATCGAGGATCCCGCGATAGGTGTCCACGAAACCCTTCTCGCGCAGGTCCATGACAAAGGCCAGGCCCTTGATCCCGGTCGGCTTAGCGTTCGGCAGGTCCAAAAACTTGGGTAAAAGGGCCACCGGCATGTTGTCCACGCAGTGGTATCCGGAGTCCTCGAATGCACTTACCGCCGTGCTTTTCCCGGAGCCGGAATAGCCGGTAATGATGAATATTTTAAGGGTTTTCATTTTGTTAGGTTGATTAGACTGAAGGCTGAAGACTGAAGGTGTAGACAGCCCACAGCACCAACAAACGTGAGACTAAGCCCAAATTAGGGCGTCAAATTCTTCACAGCGCCAGGTCAGGTCACCCAAGTTAACTATGATTTTGCTTCAGCCTTCGGTTTTCGGCCTAAAGGCCTGCCCTAGAATTCTTCGTCTTCTTCACTGATGATGGCAATGATTTCCTCGGCGCTGCCGGCGGCCATTAGTTTTGCTTTGAACGGGTCGTTCTTCAGAATTCTCGAGATGCGCGCCAACAGCTTCAAATGCAGGCCGGTCGACTGTTCCGGTGTGACGAGCAGGAAAAAGATATGCGTGGGGCGGCCGTCCATGGATTCGAAATCGACCCCGCGGCGGCTGAGACCGAACCCGAGAACCAGGGAATCCAGGTTTTTCAGTTTTCCGTGGGGGATCCCGATACCGCCGCCAATGCCGGTGCTGCCCAGGCTTTCCCGCTCCATCAGGATATTTATCAGATTCTCTTTCTCGATATTGAACAGACTTGAGACCGGGTCGGAGAGCTCTTCCAGGACGCTTTTTTTATCAGCTGATTTCAGGTCGGATATAATTGCTTCTTTTTTCAACACATCAAGAATTTTCATAGATTTTCGCCAAAACAGACCTTTCTCAATTTCCGGATTGAATTCAGCATCAAGGCTAAAACTGTTTGCGTTTGTTTGACGGGAGGACTCCCATTATTTCACGGTACTTGGCCACGGTCCTGCGGGCGATGTTGATGTTCTGTTCTTTTAGGAGTTTAGAAATTTTTTCGTCGCTGTAGGGCTTTTTGGTATTTTCGCCTTCAATGATTTTACGAATTTTTTCCTGAACGCTGGCCGAGGCAATGGCTTCGCCGTTTACTCTCTGGATGGAACTGTTGAAAAAGTACTTCAACTCGAAAATTCCCAGCGGCGTATGGACGTACTTGTTGGTGGTAACGCGACTGATCGTGGATTCGTGCATCCCGATGTCTTCGGCCACATCCCTTAACACCATGGGCTTGAGGTGGGTAATGCCATTTTCGAAAAAATCCCGCTGAAAGTTCAATATACTTTCCATGACCCGGTAGATGGTTTTCTGTCGCTGGTGGATGCTCCTGATCAACCAGGCGGCACTGCGCATTTTGTCCTGCATATAATCCTTGGCCTTGCCAGTCATCTTGGCCCCCGAACGCAGGGCGTTGCGATAGAAGGAGTTTACGCGCAGTTTGGGCATGCCGTCATCATTGATCATGATGATGAACTCGTTGCCCAGTTTGTAGACGTAAATATCGGGGGTAATATAGTGCGGTTGATCATCGCTATACTGACGGCCGGGCCTTGGTTCAAGTCCCTTGATCACATTTACGGCGGCAATCACGTCGTTTAGTTTGACTTTCAGGACGCGGCAGATGGCCTTGTAATTCTTGTTTTCAAGGTGGTTGAGGTGATCCGTGATGATGGCGGTCAAAAGGGGTGTGTCTATGTCAAGGTGCCGAGCTTGCAGTAACAGACACTCCCCCAGGTCCCGGGCACAGATGCCGATAGGATCGAAGGACTGCATCAGCGCCAGGATTTCGTCCACCTTTTCAGGCGGGGCAGCGCACAGTCGATAGAGATTTTCCATCTGGATGTCCAGGTAGCCGTCCTTGGTCAGGTTACCGGTGATGATGCTGCCGATCCGCTGTTCATCAGCGTCCGGACGGCTCATCAGCAGCTGCCAGAGAATATGATCCTGAAGATTTCCTTTTTTTGACAGAAACGGCTCGAAATTGGTCGCTTCCTTGCGCTCGGTTTCGTATATGACCTTGCCCGGAGAACTGTATTCATCAAGATAGTTGCTCCAGTCTATTTCTTCGTCGATCTTCCCATCTATGGTGACTTCTGCAACCTCACCGGTATCATCACTTTTTGCGCTTTCTTCTGCAGGCTGGGGGGCATCGGCGGATTCGGTAACCTCTTCGAGGGCGGGGTTCTCCTCGAGTTCCTGGGTAATCGTGTCCATCAACTCCAGACGGGACAACTGCAGCAGCTTGATGGCCATCTGCAGCTGCGGCGTCATGATCAGCTGTTGGGAAAGTTTGAGCTGTTGTCTTAATTCAAGAGCCATGTGTTGGACCTTACCAATCTATGTCTGCCTGCCGGTTTAAACGTTGCGTCTCCAGTCACGCGATCAATTTGTTTTGGGTTCTTCGTTCAAAGGTCCGGCGTTCAGGGTTGAAAACCTTTGAACCTCCGAACCTCGTTCTTATAGCGTAAACTCATTCCCCAGGTAAATACGGCGGGCCGTTTCACTGGAGGCTATCTTTTCCGGAGAGCCGGATTCGATCACGGTACCCTCGCTCAAAATGTAGGCCCGGTCACAGGCACCCAGCGTTTCGCGGACGTTATGATCGGATATCAAGATACCGATGCCCCGCTCCTTTAAATGCCCGATGATACTCTTGATATCAATGACGGCCAACGGATCGACACCTGCAAAAGGCTCATCGAGCAGCATAAACGCCGGGTCGGTTGCCAGCGCACGACTTATTTCCAGCCGCCGCCTCTCGCCGCCGGAAAGCACCCCCGCCCGGCGGTCGGCCGATTTTTCAATACCCAGCTCCTGCAAGAGGCCGGTGGCTTTGGCATTCCGCTCATCCCGGGTGAGCGGCAGGGTCTCCAGGATCAACATCACATTCTGCCAGACGGTCAATTTCCTGAAGATCGACGTCTCCTGGGGCAGGTAGCCAACCCCTTTTCGAGCCCTCTTATACATGGGATACCCCGAGATGTCTTCATCGTCAAGATAGACTTGGCCGCCGTCCGGTTTGACCATGCCGATGGTCATATAGAAGGTTGTGGTCTTGCCGGCCCCATTTGGTCCCAGAAGCCCAACGACGTCACCGCTTTCGATCTCGAGGCTAACGGATTTAACGACGCTTTTACCGCCATATATCTTCTCCAGGTTTTGTAGTGCCAGTGTGGCCATATTTAATTTTCCGGCTTATTACTTGAATCCTTGCCCGGGACTGGCGTGGCCAGACCTTCGGGACCCGTAAAGATCACTGCGTTTACCCGGGAGGCATTGCCACTTTCCACCGTCATGCGATCGTTTTTACGGTCCACCGTAATTTTCTCACCAGTGATGGTATTGTCGCCGCTGGTAACCCGGGTCCCTTTGCCGGTGAGGGTGAAGATACCGCTTTTAGAATGATAAACCGCCTGGTCGGTTGTGGCGATCTTGTCATCAAAATGAATCACCACATTCCCGCTGGAGATGATTGACCGGATGGCTGTTTCGGATGCCGCCCCCGCACCAGGCCGCCCATCCTGGGCATAATGGATTTCCAAACGGTCCGAGGTAATGACCGTCGATCCCTGGGTGGCCTTGACATTTCCGCTGAATTCCGCGCGGCCAGTTTGGGTATTGGCCACCAGGCGGTCGGCCGTAATTCGGATCTTCTGCTCCTGGTCGGCGGCCCGGGCGGGCATTGTGGCCCCGACTAGCCCAACGACTAGCACGAACAGCAGCCCGGAAACCATTCCCCGGGACAGATTTTCAGGAAATTTGCTCACTGAATACTCCTTGGACGTTGCCGCTGAACGTTGCCCGGCTGGTTCCCAGGTCATAGGTCATGGCATCGGCCACCAGTTCACCCCGGTTGCTGATGATCTTTACCGGGGTAGGCGCATTCAAAAAACGCCGGTTGTGATCATATTCGGCCGAATCCGCTTCGAAGCGGTATCCGTCGGTGCGTGCCACCACGTTGCCGGACATGGTGATGTTGTTGGTCTTTTTATTCAACACACCGGTTTGGGCCGTCAGGTAGATCTTGCGTCCATTCGCCCGGTAGAATACCACTGCCGGTGTCTTCAGGACCAACTTTTTCTGTTCCGACAGACTGGCGGACTCAGCTTCCAGGTGCCATTGGGTTTTGCCGTCCCGGGTGGCGGTGTGCTCGAATGCCTGCATCGATACCTGTGTGTTCTCCGGGAGCAGGTCCGCTATCTTTTCAGGGTTGTCGAAAGATTTGCGATAGGTGATGAACGTCACCACCACACCGGCAAATCCCAACAGCATGACCCCCAGCAATATCCGTTTTATAACGTTGGAAGCGATCATCAGGAGAACTGTTCCAAAATAGGTTCCCAGCATTCCCGGGCTTTCAACAGCGCTTCACAGATTTCGCGTACGGCACCGCAGCCGCCTTTGGCGTTTGTGACCATGTCCGCCGCAGCAATCACCTCGGGTACGGCATCTGCTACGGCAATACCCAGACCGACCTTCTGCATCAAGGGGATATCCGGCAGGTCGTCGCCCACGAATGCCATGTGCGGTGCCGCAATACCGGTCCGGTTGCTGATTTCAGCCAGTTTGGCGGCCTTATCTCGTACCTGATCAAACACCAGGTCGATACCCAGATTGCGGCAGCGGTTCAATAGAGCTCCGGAGCCCCGGCCGGTGACAATACCGACCTGTAGTCCGCAATCCATGACCAGACGCAGACCGAGGCCGTCTTTCACACTGAACGCCTTGATCTCTTCACCGCTGTCGGTGTAGACGACCTGGCCGGTTGTGAGCACACCGTCAACATCCAGGAGGAGTAACTGGATAGAAGCCAGGGCTTTGGTCATTTGGTTCATTTTAGTAGTCTTCAGTTAAGGTTCGAAAGTTTTAAGATCACCTCTAATAATTTCCTAATTATTAGAGGTACCCTTAAGTGTTAGGTGTTAAGTTTTAAGTGTTAAGTAAAAACATAACACTGGGTGATATCCCCTGATATCACCGATCCGCCAACGCCCGCCGTATACTGATAAGCTCGGACACAAATTCATAAAGACCGTCGAGCGGCAGCGAATTGGGTCCGTCGCACCGCGCCTGGTCCGGATTCGGATGCACTTCCATGAAAAGCGCGTCTGCGCCCGCCGCCACTGCAGCCCGTGACAGAACCGGCGCAAACTCGCGCTGCCCCCCCGAACTCGTTCCAGCGCCGCCCGGGAGCTGGATACTGTGCGTTGCATCGAAAACCACCGGGCAGCCCAGGTCCTGCATGATTTTCAGTGAACGAAAATCAACTACCAGGTTGTTGTAACCAAACATGGCCCCCCGCTCGGTCAATAATACCTGCCGGTTGCCGGCTTCAGCCAATTTTTCCACGACATTGGCCATATCCCAGGGTGCCAGAAACTGTCCTTTTTTGACGTTGACCGGTTTGCCGGTTTGGGCTGCGGCGGTCAGTAAATCGGTCTGGCGGCACAAAAAAGCCGGGATCTGCAGAATGTCGAGCACTTCGGCAGCCGGCCGGGCCTGGTTTGCCGTATGGATATCGGAAATAACCGGCAGTTCAAATTCCCGTTTGATGCCGGCCAGAATATCGAGGCCGTCGGTAAGGCCCGGGCCGCGGAAAGAACGGATAGAGGTCCGATTGGCTTTGTCGTATGACGCTTTGAAGATAACCGGTATGTTAAGATCAACCGATAGCTTTTTTAGAAAATCAGCTGTTTCGGTAACGATTTCAATGGATTCTATTACGCATGGTCCGGCGATCAGGGCCAGGGGGGCGCCGCTGCCGATCCTGATATTATCCGTGATAGGTATGGTGTTACCCATGTGTCTTCCTGTTGAAAGGGTTGTTGATGATCTAACTTTCTGATATTGCAGCTATTGGACCCTGTCGCGGCCTCCCACCGAATGTATTTGGCCGGGCTGGGCCAAACCCGCTTGCACATCTTGTGCCGAAAACATGTAGCCCGCACCCTGCCAAAAGTCAAGCAGCGAAAAAAGGCAATATTGGTTGTCTTCCCCATGGACGGCGTCCCCGGCACATCCGCAACGAGGGAAGCCCTGGCGCGCTTCTGGATTCAAAGCGTAGGCCTGGAAATCCAGACTACCCGCACGGCGGGTGGTTGTTGACTCCCAAGGGCGAAGCTGTTATTGTGGCCGTTTAATATCGACTAACAGAGTGGGAGTATAACCTGTTGAAAGGTAAGAAGAATATTAAATTGTGGCTCGGCCTGGCCGCAGCAGCCGTCATAGCGATTCCGTTAATCGTATTGCTGGGCCAGAGATTGGAAGGATCCAAACCAAAAGTACAGCTTGATCCATCATCACTGGCAATCGGGGTGATCCATGAACTTTCCGGAACGGTCAGCGATGACAACAGCGGTATCCGCAAGATTTTGATCGGGCTGTACAAAGATGGAAAAGAGTCGGTAATATTTGAAAAAATATTTGGAGGCTCCGTTTTCTGGGGACGCAGTGAAGCAAACCGGGCAGACTTCAAAGTGAGCATAGCCCCCGAAAAACTTGGCCTTACCGACGGTGAAGCCTTGCTGCGCATCGTGGTGCGGGATTATTCCTGGCGGGGCTGGATGAACGGGAATCGGACCTACATCGAAAAGCCGGTAACCATCGACACCCGCCCCCCGCAAATCGAGATTCTCACCGGGGCGCACAACATCAGCCAGGGCGGGAGCGCCCTGGTTATTTATCGATTGTCTGAAAATTGCCCCCACAACGGAATTAAGGTGGGCGCTAATTTTTTCCCGGGGCATGCCGCCGAAGGATATCCTGCCAACGTGCGGCTGGCGTTTTTCGCCCTGGGGCATGATCAACGTGCCAGTAGCAGCCTTTTCGTTCAGGCTTCCGATTCGGCCGGCAATCTGTCCAAGCGCGGTTTCCGGCACTACATCAAAAAGAAACGCTTCCGGCATGATGTCATCAACATCTCGGACGGCTTTTTGAAATCCAAAACGCCGGAATTTTCTATGATGGTGCCCGACGGCGAGGGCCTGGTGCCCGTGGAAACGTTCTTGAAAGTAAACGGCGAGGTGCGGCGCCGGAATTTCGAAGAAATTGTACGTGTTACCGGAACAACCGCCAATAAAAAACTGTGGGACGGAAGGTTTTTGCGGCTACCCAAATCAGCCCCCCGGGCCGGGTATGCCGAACGCCGGACCTACCGCTACAAAGGCAAGGATATCGACAAGCAGGTGCACCTGGGCATAGACCTGGCATCCATACGCCAGTCACCGGTGCCGGCGGCCAACAGCGGCAAAGTCGTATTCTCCAGGCCGTTGGGGATCTACGGCAATACCGTCATTATCGATCATGGATTGGGGCTTTTCAGTCTCTATGCGCACCTGAGCAGCCTCGCGAGTGATGAGGGGCAGGAGGTAACCCAGGGAGATATTATCGGCCGGACCGGCAGCAGCGGCATGGCCGGTGGCGACCATCTCCATTTCAGTATGCTGGTCCACAATACTTTTGTAAACCCGATTGAGTGGTGGGACGAAAAATGGATCGTAAACAATATCTCCGGGAAACTGGAATTGGAGTATTGATATGAAAAAGAAGTACAAGATTACCAAAACGTACCAGGACATCAATGACCGGATCAGGTCCGGCGAAGTGGTAGTGGTCACGGCCGAAGAGATGATCGATATCGTCAAGGAAAACGGGGTGGAAGAGGCGGCCCGGGAAGTGGACGTGGTCACCACCGGAACGTTTGCCCCCATGTGTTCATCCGGCGCTTTTATCAACTTCGGCCACTCTTCGCCGGGCATCAAGGCTTCGAACGTGCGCATCAACAATGTGCCGGCTTACGCCGGCGTGGCTGCCGTGGACTGCTACATCGGCGTTACCGAACCCTGCCTGGATGACCCCTTGAACAAGGTGTACCCGGGGGAATTCCTATACGGCGGCGGCCATGTCATCGAGGATCTGGTGGCCGGCAAAGCCTGCTATCTGGAAGCGGATGCCTACGGAACCCATTGCTACCCAAACCGGAAGGTGGAAAAAGAGATCAGCCTGAAAACGCTGCCGGCAGCGACCCTGTGCAACCCGCGCAACGGCTACCAGAATTACAATTGTGCGGTCAACCTGACCTCCAAAACAGCCTACACCTACATGGGTGCTTTGAAGCCGCGGGCCGGCAACGCCAACTACTGTTCGGCGGGACAGCTTAGCCCCCTTTTCAACGATCCTTATTACAAGACCATTGGATTGGGGACGCGCATTTTTCTGGGGGGTGCCCAGGGATATGTGACCTGGGCCGGCACCCAACACAATCCGAAAGTGAGAAGAAACAGGCGCGGGGTGCCTACCGCCCCAGCCGGTACACTGTGGGTAATGGGCGATTTGAAAAAGATGAGCCCCAAATGGCTGGTCGGTGCCAGTCTACAGGGATATGGCTGCTCGCTCTCCGTTGGGTTGGGGATACCCATACCCATATTGAATGAAGAGATGGCCAAGTACACGGCCATCTCGGACGACCAGATTATTACCCAGATTATCGATTATGGTAAGGATTATCCCAATGGCCAAAGCAAGAGCCTGGGTAAGGTCACCTACGCGCAGTTAAAGAGCGGTTCGATAGAATTCAATGGGCATACGGTACCGACCGTACCCCTTTCCAGCATGGTCAAGGCGCGCGAGATTGCGGATATTCTTAAAAAGAAGATATCCAAAGGCTCTTTTCTGTTGGGAGAGCCGCAGTTTACGCTGCCGGTACGGTAACGTGTTCATTCACAGGTGGCATTTTTCGGCTCTGAGCGGCGTTTTCGCTCTTGTGAGATCCTCAACATAGCGCCTGCTCTGCCGGCGGTCTCATAAGTGCTCAAGCATTGCTCAGAACCAAAACCTACCCCCTGTGAGCGAACACACGTATAACCTAACCAGGGAAGGCCGGTGCACAAATTAACCTGTGGAGGACAGGGGTGAAGGAAAGCATCAGGGCGTTCATTGCCATGCCCTTGCCGGGGGGTGTGAAAGCGCAAGCCCGCGAGATACAGGCGCAATTTCGCAACACGCGTCTGCGCCTGCGTTGGGTTAAACCGCACGGCATGCACCTGACCCTGAAATTTTTGGGAGACATCGACCGAGCCCGGGTGCCGGCGATTGAAACAGCCCTGCAGGCCGCCGCCGGAACCATTCCAACCCTGAACCTGGCGGCCAAAGGCATCGGTGTCTTCCCAACCGTAAAAAAGGCGCGGGTGCTCTGGATGGGGGTAGCCGGAGACACGCCGGCGTTGCACACTTTCTACGGACGCCTTGAAACCCAGCTGGAAACGCTGGGATTCAAACCCGAAAAAAGGCGTTTCAACGCGCACCTGACCCTGGCCCGGGCCAAGGGCCGCCTCGATCCTGCCCGGCTCGTGGGCGCCATGGAAACCATCGGACGTTTCGAGCCGATACGTTTTGAAGCCCGGGAGGTTGTTCTTTATCGCAGTGAGCTAAAACCGGACGGGGCTGTTTACACGAAGTTGGCCGCAGTGTCATTTTCAAACCCCTAAGACCGGATAATGTGTTAAAGGTAATCAGAAAGTAGGTCATCGTATACTGGTGTCCATCCAGAAATGGTAGTTTTTGGTTTAGAGCAAGGCTTGAGCGATCTTGAAACCGCAGGCATAGCGGGCTATTCCGAGGATTTCAAAGTAGCGAAAACGCCGCTCTGGGCCAAAAGATGCCGTTTATGGATGGGCACTAACTGACATATCGATTATTCAGGAGGCTACCAAATGGCGACGACACCCAGCAGGGAAAAAGCGGTTGAGACCGCGATTACGCAGATAGAGCGGCAATTCGGAAAGGGCTCCATCATGAAGCTCGGCAGCCAATCCATCGTGGATGTGCCCGTGATTCCGTCCGGCTCCCTGGCCCTGGACCGGGCCCTGGGCATTGGCGGCCTTCCCAAAGGGCGGGTTATCGAGGTGTATGGACCGGAATCCTCCGGAAAGACCACGCTTGCGCTCCACGCCGTGGCCAGCGCGCAAAAACAGGGCGGCATCGCGGCCTTCATCGATGCGGAACACGCCCTGGATACGGTCTATGCCCGCAAACTGGGTGTCGACTGTGACGAACTTCTGGTTTCGCAGCCTGATACGGGCGAGCAGGCCCTGGAAATTGCCGACATGCTGGTGCGCAGCGGGGCGATTGACATCGTGGTCATCGATTCGGTCGCCGCCCTGGTTCCGCGGGCGGAGATCGAGGGCGATATGGGCGATTCGCACATGGGGCTGCAGGCCCGGCTCATGTCCCAGGCGCTGCGGAAATTGACCGGTACGATCAATAAAACCATGACTTCCGTGATTTTTATCAACCAGATTCGGATGAAAATCGGTGTGGTCTTCGGTAACCCCGAAACCACCACCGGTGGCAATGCGTTGAAATTTTATTCATCCGTACGCTTGGATATCCGGCGGATCGGGGCGATCAAGGAGGGGCAGGAGGTTGTGGGCAACCGCACCCGGGTCCGGGTGGTGAAAAACAAACTGGCCCCGCCTTTCCAGGAAGCGGAGTTCGACATCATGTACGGTGAGGGCATCTCCCGCACCGGGGACCTGCTGGATCTGGGGGTCGAGGCCGGTATCGTCGACAAGAGCGGCTCCTGGTATTCCTATGACGGCGAGCGTATCGGCCAGGGACGCAACAATGTAAAGAAATTTTTCGAAGAGAACGAAGATATTTATCAGGATGCCCTGAGGAAGGTCAGGGTAAGCCTGGGACTTGAAAAGGAAGCGGCCGCTGAAGAGACGGACGCCTAGCCAACCACCTTCAAAAAGAGGTGTACGGCTTGTAACAGGTGCCTTTTTGAAAAGACGGGTTTTCATATCCAGACGGGCACGTACGAGAATGGGGTGAATGATGACAGGCAACGAAGTAAGACAAATATTCCTGGACTATTTTGAAAAACATAAGCACCAGATTGTCCGGAGTTCTTCCCTGGTGCCGGCCGACGATCCCACTTTGCTGTTTAATAATGCCGGCATGGTACAGTTCAAGCGCTGCTTTCTGGGCGAGGAGAAACGCGACTATGTCCTGGCGGCTACCTCCCAGAAATGCGTCCGGGCGGGTGGTAAGCACAACGACCTGGAAAATGTCGGCTACACGGCCCGGCACCACACATTCTTCGAGATGCTGGGTAACTTCAGTTTCGGCCAGTATTTCAAGGATGGCGCCATCGAGTTTGCCTGGGACCTGTTGACGAACGGCTACGGCTTGCCGGAAGACAAGCTGTGGGTTTCTATTTACCTGGACGACGACGAAGCCTACGACATCTGGCACAACAAAATCGGCGTTCCCGCCGACCGGATCGTCCGCCTGGGGGAGGAAGAGAATTTCTGGGCCATGGGCGACACCGGCCCCTGCGGGCCGTGCAGTGAAATTCACATCGATCGCGGCGGTGAGTGCGACCTGAACAACCCCAACTGCGGCGTGGACTGCGACTGCGACCGCTTTTTGGAGATCTGGAACTTGGTCTTCATGCAATTCAACCGGGATGAATCCGGCACGATGACACCGCTGCCCAAACCCAGCATCGATACCGGCATGGGGCTGGAGCGGATGGCCTCGATCGTCCAGGATGTAGACACCAACTACGATACGGACCTGATGACGCCGATCATGCAAAAGGCTGCCGAGCTTTCCGGGAAGACCATGGGGGCCGGGGCCGCCGATGACGTGGCCATGAAGGTCATTGCCGACCACAGCCGCGCCGCCGCGTTTCTGATCGGCGACGGCGTACTGCCGTCCAACGAGGGACGCGGGTATGTTTTGCGCCGGATCATGCGCCGGGCCATCCGTTACGGCCGCAACATCGGCCTGATGAAGCCCTTTTTGCATGAAACCGCGGCGGTGGTATTCGAGATCATGAAGCCGGCTTATCCGGATCTGCTGGAATCGGCGGCCTATATCACCAATGTCATCAAGAACGAAGAAGTCCGCTTTTCGGAAACCCTGGACAATGGACTGAAGGTCCTCAATGAGAGCCTGGAAGCGATGAAGGCCCGTGGTGAAAACCGGGTCCCGGGCGACGTGATCTTCAAGTTGTACGATACCTATGGTTTTCCCGTGGACATCGTGCGCGACGTGGTCAGGGATGAGAACATCAGCCTGGATATGGACGGATTCGAAGAACACATGGCTGCTCAGCGGGCCAAATCGCGGGCCAAGGTCAGTTTTGACGGCATCAGCGACGCCTACAAGAACCTGACGGCCACAGGCGTTAAATCCGAATTCGTCGGTTATGCGCAAACCACGGCTGAATCGGAGGTTCTGCTTTTGGTCCAGGATGGCTTCGAAGTGGAGCAGGCTGCCTCGGGGGCTGTCGAGATCGTCACCGGGACAACGCCGTTTTACGGCGAATCCGGCGGCCAGGTGGGCGATATCGGGACAATTACGGCCGCCGGAATGGAAGTTAAAGTAACCGATACGGTCAAAGATCCCACGGGTCTGGTCATTCATCGGGGTGACCTGCTGTCCGGGCAGATCAAAAAAGGACAGGCGGTTACGTTGAATGTAGACGCAGAAGCCCGCCGGGCGACAGAACGCAACCACACGGCCACCCATGTGCTGCACACGTCGCTGCGGCAGGTGCTCGGCGACCATGTCAAACAGGCCGGGTCCCTGGTGGCGCCGGACCGGTTTCGTTTCGATTTCACCCACTTTTCCCAGGTAACAGCCAAGGAGATCGAACAGATCGAGACCATGGCCAACCGGTATATCCGGGAAAACAAACCCACCGATATCCAAGAAATGGCGGCCGAGGAGGCCTTTAAGTCCGGTGCGACCGCCCTGTTCGAAGAGAAATACGGCGACACGGTCCGGGTGGTGTCGCTGGGCGATTTCAGTCGCGAGTTGTGTGGCGGTACCCACACGGATCGCACCGGCAATATCGGCCTGTTGAAAATAGTCGGCGAGTCGAGCATCGCCTCCGGGGTGCGCCGGATCGAGGCCCTGACCGGAGCCGGCGCGGTGGCGCATGTCCAGAAGATGGTGGGTATCCTCAACGAGGGCGCCCATCTGCTGAAGGACAAGCCCGAAGCTGTGGTGCCACGCATCGAAAAACTGATTGCCGACTACAAGGCCGGTGAGAAAAAAGTGGAGCAGCTCAAAGCCAAAATGGCCTCCCAGGCTGCCGATGCCGTGGCCGATATCCGCACGGTGAACGGTGTCAAAATGCTGGCCCAGAAGGTGGCCGTGGACAGTCCCGCTGCGCTGCGGGACATGGCGGACAAGTTCAAGGACAGCCTTAAATCCGGGGTGGTCGTCCTGGGCGCCGAAGCCGACAACAAGGCGCTATTAATCGTCGGCGTCACCAAGGACCTGACCGGGCAATACAAAGCCGGCAACATCATTAAAGCGGTGGCAGCCATCGTCGGCGGCAGCGGCGGCGGCCGGCCGGACATGGCCCAGGCGGGTGGCAGCCAGCCGGAAAAACTTGACGAAGCCTTGGAAAAGGCGTACGGCATCGTCGAGGCCATGGCCGGCTGAGAAGCAACCTCAAAAAAGTCTTTTGGCCCAATCTCAGCGTTGAGCACTAAGTTATAATCCTCGCAATACTGGAGTATTCCTCCGGTTTGAACATAGTGCCCGCCTTGACCTTGGCTCAAAATCCAATTTTTGAGATTGCTTCTGGTTCAATTTTAGATCACAAAATGATGAAAGACCGCGCTGCCAAAACGCGGTTTTCTCTTTTTGAGAGGAGAAAATGTTTACTGAAAGACTCAAAAACCTGACCCCGTATGTGCCCGGCGAACAGCCGCAGGACCGACGGTACATCAAGCTCAATACCAATGAGAATCCATATCCGCCGTCACCGGCCGTGGCCGACTATCTGAAGACGGTAGATGTCGATAACCTGCGGCGTTATCCCGACCCCCTGTTCACGGAATTGCGGAGCGCCCTGGCGCAGCGCTACGGTGTGGAAACAGACCAGGTCTTTGTGGGCAACGGGTCGGACGAAGTGCTAAGCTTCATGTTCTATGCTTTTTTTGACAGTCGGCAGGGACCGCTGCTCTTTCCGGAGTATACCTACAGTTTCTACCCGGTCTATTGCGATTTCTATGCAATCGAATTTCAAAAAGTGGCCCTGCAGGGTGACTTTTCCGTGGACCTCGATGGATTCTTGCGGGCCGGGCCTTCGTGTGGCTTGATCTTTCCCAATCCCAATGCACCGACGGGCATCGGACTGCCTCTGGCCCGGATCGAGGCATGCATGGACAGCTATCCCCGCGATCGCGTTGTGGCTGTCGATGAGGCCTATATCGATTTTGGGGGCGAGAGCGCCCTCGCGTTGATTAATCGCTACCCCAACCTGATCGTGGCGCGTACGTTTTCCAAAAGTATGTCGCTGGCCGGGTTGCGGCTGGGCTTTGCCCTGGGTGATCGGCAACTCATCCAGGCCCTTTACACCGTCAAGGATTCCTTCAATTCCTACCCGGTGGATACCCTGGCCCAGCAGGCCGGACTGCGGGCGGTGCAGGACCGGGCCTACTACGACCGCATTACGGCAAGGGTCATCGCCACCCGCGACGCGTTCAGCGCTGATCTGAAGCGCCTCGGCTGGTTCCAGATGACGTCCTCCGCCAACTTTGTGTTCACCGGCAAGCATGGCGTTTCCGGGGAGGAGATTTACCTGACCTTGAAGGAGCAGGGCATTCTCGTGCGCTATTTCAATGTGGACGGATTGAAGAATTATGTCCGGGTTACTATCGGGACAGAGGAAGAGATGGCTGCGTTGGTGGCGGCGATGGAAAGGTATCTATAAGTCCCTATTTACTGATAGATATCTACTTTCTACCAATATATATACAAGTTGATCGAGGGAAGTGATCACGCTGATCTGTTCAAGGTCTGCGGGTGGGGCCTTCGCCCCTTGGCGGTTCAACCAAATGCCGTTCATCCCCGCGCGGGCCGCCGCCCGGGCATCGGTTTCCAATTGATCCCCTATATAGGTGCAGGCGTCCGCGGAGACGCCGCCCAACCGGCAGGCACGCGTGAAGACAGCCGGGGCTGGTTTGGCGACGCCGGTCTCGCTGGAGATGCAGACAATCGTAAAAAAATCGGAAAGATCAAATACCTCCAGTTTTTCACGCTGCTGCTGGGCATGGCCGTTGGAAATGATACCCAGGGGCAGTCCCGTCATTCTTTCCAGGCAGGGTCTGACATCCGGATATAGGCGCCAATGGCTGCTATAGGTGTCGATGGCATGCTGCGCCAGACCCAGGGCATCAGCCGGTGCAAGATCAGCGCCAACGCTCTGGAAAAGGGTCCGCATGCGCCAGATGCGAGCCTCCTGCAGGGACAGATCCCCCCGCAGATATCGGCGGTAGGCCTGGTCGGCGAGGGATACCCACCGCGCTGTGAAAGCTTGCGTGGAAATGGGAAACGCCTCTGCGAATTCCTGCTGAAACACCGCGGCCCCCTGGACCATGGCGTGGTCGTGATCCAGCAGGGTGTTGTCTATGTCAAAAAAGATCATCAGGTCAGGCCAGCGGCGTCAGCTTAAAGGGGACTTCGATGCAGGTGGGATCATAAGAACGTTTAGCCTGCCGGAGACCGGCGATGCCAAGGTCCTGTTCCCGGTTCAGAAAGCGGCATAGCGGGCTGAGGTGCACGGCCGTGGCATGGTTGATAACCTGCGCGGCGCCCTTGTAGGCCGGATCGGCCTTTTCGAAATGAATGTCATACATGTCGCGGTTGAGCGGGCTGAAAACCGAAAAGGCGACCGGCTTATCCGCAACCAGCAGGGCCAACCCCGCAAACCCAATGTCTGCGAACTCCGCCAGGGCCCGGTCCAGGGCGATGTGCTCCTCACGGATGCTGCGGCTGATCTGCATGTTACGGGCCAGTAGGTCCTGGGCCAGTTTCCAGCAGGCGGTTTTTATATCCGCGGTAATGGGGGCCACGCGATAGTCCGGGTGGGTCCGTTTGAACTGCGCAATCAGGTTTTTCTTCTTCTGCAGTTTGCGGCCTTTCAGGTCGGCCAGTTTCTCTACCGCATAGATATAATCGGCAGCATCCCTTTGTTCCTCGATACGGTAATACGTTTCCAGGTCCGGGTGCCGTTGAATGTAGGCGTGCGGCACCAGGGTGACATTACCACTCATTCCGCGGCTTTGCAGTTCTTTGGATAGGTATAGCAGGTAGTCGGGGTTAATTTCCCGGCCGGCCGGGAAAAAAAGATCGTCGTTGGAGATATCCAGGATGAGCAGGTGGTCCTTGTAAAGACTCCAGGAGCGCTGGTGCACTTCCTTCCAGCTGTAGAGGTTGGCGAAGCTGTACTCACAGGAGGTCAAACCGTATTGGTGGGCGAAACCGGAAAGAATTTCCCGGTCCTCGAGTTGAATACATTTGAACTCCGGAAACCCATTGGCTTTTGCTCCGCAGGTAATGGCCGCTTCCATTTTTTTCATGCAACCCTATCCTTTATAAATGAAGGGGATGGAGCCCTTCATTTCGCTGAATCCCAACTGTTTGTAAAAATCACTGGTTCCCGGTTCACCTACCAGACCGATCCATTCGATCCGATCTGCCCGCAGCTTTTCCACCAGAGCCGTGATGATCCGTCCGCCTATACCCCGGCCCCGATAGTCCGGCAATACGGTAACATCCTGGATATAGGCGTCACTGACCCCATCGCTGAGGATGCGTCCCATGCCGATCATGCACTTCCCGCTGAAAGCGCCGACAAACCAGTAGGAGCCGGGGGCAATGTCATCCACAAATTCAGGGTCGCTGTCATTTTCGGGGGTCCACCAGCCGGCGGCTTTGTAGAGCTTGACCATTTGCTCGCGGTCCGTATGACGGGTAGCGCGGATCACGATGTCTCCGGCTGCCGTCGCCGGCTGCTTATGGCCGGTGTGTGCAGGTTCCATGCTATTGGCGTACCGCAATATGCAGTTTGTAGTCCGAGCCCCCAAAGTAAGCGACGGCAAATTCGGCTACCTGTCGGGGTTCATAGAACTTGCAACTGAAAATATCGATATAGGCGGTATTGGAAGCATTGGCGAAGTGTCCGGATATCAACGAGGTTTCGATCAGCTGAGTCATGCTGTAGCCGGCGACTTTCTCATCTTCCCCAAAATGTACGATCTGGCAATCTCCGTATCGCTTCATTTCGATCCGGTCACACAGTTCGACAACGAAGGCTTTGATCTTGTCCGCACTGCGAATGATATCCGGCTTGCAGTTGCGAATATCGACGGAAGAGAGCAGGCCCCAAGGCGCTCGGCCGGCTTTTTCCTGGCCCCAGGCAAACGGATAGGAACACTTGGGGTGTCCGATGTCCGGGGCCTGGTCATAACCGTTGAGATCCGGCATCAAACCGCGGTTCAGGTCGGCCGAAACCACCGTGCGTTTAGCATCCAAGGCGGTCTGCAAGCAATCGACCGCCCGGTCCAGATCGATATCCCCACAGGTGAACATATCCACGGCGGCATAATTGTGTTCGGGCCAGGCGTGAATGGTAAAATGTGATTCCGCTATGATGACCACACCGCTCACGCCCTGGGGTTCGAATGAGCTAAAAGATGAACTGACTATGGTGGCGCCGCTTTCTTCGGCGGCGGTGAGCATGGCTTTTTCCAGGTCGTCCTTGTCCAGCAGGTGGCGCTCGTCACAATCATAATATTCAATGGTGATTTGCCGGGCCAGGGCAAAACGGTCCTGCTGGGAACGTTTGAATTCCTTCTCGTTGCGGTACAGCATTGCTGTTAGAATCTACCTCCCTTTCGCCGCGGGCGAAATGTCATAAAATTGCAGCTAAGTTAGATATTTATTTCGTATATGATAAGCTTTCTAGCCGAATAGTCAAGGCGATCCGATCGGCAGCTAAATAATTATTGCGGCCCTTTTACACACTGGTTACGCGGGGGGCAAGCCCCGGCACGCCGGTCTATCCGCAATATGACTGTCTTCTGACCCGGATCAACAATCACAGGCCGGACCAGTTACCCCGAAAAGCGTTCAACAAACTTGCCAAAAACAGCCCCTTATCCTATTCTCAAGACCACCTGGACCACTCCTCTGGCGAGAACACACATGATCACAAAACTCTTATACCGCTGCCCCCGCTGTGGGGGATTTGACTGGCTGCAGGATGCCCGCTGCATCCATTGCCATGTGTCCGTCGCATTGGAGCGGCGGACTCGGCTGGCTGTCGCCGGCCGCTCGGCACCCATTGCAGAGTGGTACGACCGGATTCTAGCTATGGAATTGCCGGTTGACCGGCAGGGGCTTATCTACAAAAGCGACGCGGTCCAGCTTTTCAAGGAGGTCTCCCGCGGGCGCTACGTGGGACCCGGCGGTCTGACAGCGGTGCTATACGGGCGTCAATTTCTGGAAACCGTCAGCGCGGCCCTCTATACGGACCGAATCGAACTGGCCGGCCCTACGGGCACTTGGACGGTTACCTTTAACGCATTGTTAGCGGTTACGATCGAATCCAATGTCATCATCCTCGTTCATCGCAACTTGGGCGCACTTTTCCTCGATTTTGAAAATGACTGTGGAAAAAAATGGGAAGACGGCATTCGCTGCGCATTGGCCGATTACCGTTTGCCTGAAAAGATAGTTGAGTATTTTCCCCGGATTCTTACAGGCGCCGGGCTGCGCCGTCTACCGGCGCCAGAGTTTGTCCGGCGGCTGCCCAGGGTGCCGGACGGCCCGCCGGTACCGGCCAAATCCCATCCGCTCTACGCGCTGGCGCGCCTGATCGTCAGCGCGATTGTTGAAAAATGGCTGCAGGTCGAGTTTTCCGGACGGGAACATCTGCCCCACCGGGGACCCGCAATCTTGCTGGGCAACCATAGCTCCTTTCTCGATGCTATCCTCCTGGAAGCCATGACGGATCGGAACATCTGGTTCATGGCCAAGAATTCGGAATATAGGGACCGCTTTATGACCTGGTTCATGGGTCTGGCCAAAAGCTTTCCAGTGCGCCGTTACACGGTCGATGTGCAGGCCGTGCGCAATGCCATCCGGGTGGTGCAAAGCGGGCATATCCTGGGAATCTTCCCGGAGGGAGAGCGCAACTGGGACAACCGGCTGCTGCCCTTTAAGCGCGGGACCATGCGGCTGGTTTTGGCCCTGGGGGTGCCGATCATCCCGGTAGGGATCTCCGGGGCCTACGGGTTAATGCCCCGCTGGACCCACCGCATTGCGCGGGTGCCGGTGCATGTTCGGTTCGGAGCGCCGGTACATATCGAGCCGGTTCCGATTGCTGCTCAGACCGAGGCGGATATTACGGCGGTGACAAAAACACTGCGGCAGTCTATCGAGGCGCTTATTCTGCCGGACTGATTCTACTGCGTATACCAATCGCACGATTGCAGCCGACAGCACCCCCACCCGGCCTCCCCCGTCAAGGGGGAGGGGCTAATATCAGGGATTCCATAGAAAATAGAGTTTTCAGGTTATCTTGATGACTCAGACAAAACTCCCCTCCCTTGACGGGAGGGGCTGGGGGAGGGTGATCTTGCCGAAAGACAGATGTTCTAACTGTCACCCCTTCAGCACATCAATCATGGAATAGACCCTCCCGGTAACGCCTGCCGCGATCTTACCCGCCAGAAACACAAGCGCATCCAGGGTGCCGTAGGCGTAAACTTCCCGGCCATTGATGTTGTGGGTAAACTCAAAGCGCACGGTTTCATCCGCAGAGAGCAGGGCATAGGTGTGCCAGCCGTGCCCCCCCAGATAGGCCGGCGGGACGCCCCACTTTTTTTCCTGGGACTTTGGGTCACGCTCCATTTCAATCTGATCCGCAGCAAACTCTACGCCTAACTCATTGAATGATTTTACCACGGCCTTGGCAGTGCCGCTCGTGTCGGCCTTGCCCTGCTGGTGACTCTCCCTGACCGTCAGAGTGTATCCGCTGAACAGGCCGGGGAAATTTTCGGCCGCAAATTCAAGCATGGCCTGAAATCCGACGATCTGTTTGGCCATGTTCGGGGCGATGACCGCAAGGTTATCCGAGTCTTCCACCGTCTGGACCAGTGCCTGCCGGTCCCCACCGGTGGTGCCCATTACGAACGGCAAACCATGCGTGCAGTAAAAAACCGCGTTTTTATTGACCGCGGTGGGGTGGGTGAAATCGACGCTTAAAAAATCGGCATGCGTTGCTTTGATTTCGGCCAAACGGTCTTCTCTGTCTTCCGGGCGTACCAGCGCCACCGTGGCGCCCGCGACACTGTGTTCGGGAGCGATGATTTCCGGACCGGTCAAAGAGTAGGGCACCAGTTCAAAGCGGTCATCTGCAAGAATGTGGCGGCTCAGCATGACGGCCACGTTGCCGGGCAGGCCGTTGATCATGATTTTCATGGGAACACCTCCTGGGTTGAGGGTTCAAAGGTTCAAGGGTTCAAAGGTTCAGGGTCCAAAGGTTCAAGAGTTCAAAAGTTCAGGGTTCAAAGGTTCAAGGGTTCAAAGTTCTGGGGCTTTCTCCGGCACTCTGATAGTTGCAGGGAGAACCTATTTACATACTTCGAAGTCATCTCAAAATTAGCATTTTTGGTCAAGGTCAAGGCGGCCGTGAGGTTCCCCGCGATGCGGGACTTCCCGCTTGATATTTTCTCCAATTGTGGGTCGCAGCTCGGAGGCACACACTCAGTATTTCGAGGATCTGAACCGAGCGCCCAACGCCGAGATTGGGCCAAAAGGCAATTTTGAGATGGCTTCTACAATCGTTCAACAATTGCGCGCAGTTTGGGAAAGTGATCCGCCTCAGGGGCGGTCAGATTCCGTTTCAAACTGGCCACGGCCGTCGGAATATAAGCGGCAAAGGCCGATTTGTTTTTTCTACGGTTCAGAAAACCGAAGGCCCCGAGGATCTGCAGATTGCGTGTGAGGCGGCAATATACGTAGCCCTGGCGTATCTTGCGCCGATCTTCACCGAAGGCGGCCTGTATGCGGTCCAGACCGTAATCAAACAGGGCGGTCTGCAATTCCGGGGCGAGGTTCACATACGGATCAATCAATAGGGACGCCAGGTCATACTGCACCGGACCGATACGGCCGCCCTGAAAGTCAATGAAATAAAAATCGTCACCGCGCACCATGATGTTGCGGGACTGAAAATCCCGGTGCATGAAACCGTTGACGCCATTCGCCAGGGTTGTGTCGGCCAGCAGTTCGAACTCAGACTGCAAAGCCTCAAAGGTAACCTCCTCCCACCCCCGTTCCAGGTGTAAAAAAGCCTCCACGAAGTAGGCACATTCGTTTTCCAGAATGACCTGCCGGTTGTAAGTTTGGGTCTGGTAGGGCCAGGCCGGATCAAAGCCCACTGTGCCCTCACGTGAGAGGTTGACCAGGGCATAAATGATCTTTTGGTACAACCGGATGCAGGCGTCGGTCGAATCCAGGGCCAGCACGACCTGCTGGAGGTGCTGATCGCCCAGGTCTTCCAAAAAAACGAGGCCGGCGAATGGATCGGCCGTGTATAGCCGGGGTACCGGCAGACCGCGGCGTTGCAGGTGGCGACCAATGTTGATGAAGGCATCGGCTTCACACACAGCCGTTGTCGGCCGGATACCGTGCGCGACCATCACCAGGCTGTCGTTGCCGGCGGTGACCCGGGACCAGGTCCGGTCCGACCCATCCCCCTTTAGTCTGGTGACGGTCGGCTCCCGTTCCGGGACGCGCTTGCCAGCCGCATGGAAGGCCTCCCGGCTCATCAGCGTCGATACCGTTTTTAAATAGCGTTCGGGAGAACCGATATCTTCCCAGAGATGATCGCGAACCGGATAGGCCCTTATTTTGCGGCCGGCAGCCAGCATTGCCTGATAGACGCCAATGCTCGAAAAAAAAGGCCCGTCAGGCGTATAATCGAGAAATTCACGTTCGATGACCTGTATGCCGGTGAACGCCAGGCACCGATCCTTGTTTTGGCGCTCCGTACAATTTGTGAATGCGGTAACGTGATTGTCGGCCGTTACGGATACCGTGTTGAACTCGGCCCGGTCGTGGACGACCAGGGTTGCCGAGAATTTTCTATCCAGGTGGTCCTCCCAGACGGCCCGCAGATCTATATCCGTGAATATATCACCGTTAATGACCAGCAGGGGTGCAGCGTCCCAGAAAGCGCCCAGGTTCTTGATGCCGCCGCCGGTTCCCAGAATTTCAGGTTCATACAGCAGCGTGATCCGGGCCTGGTAGTTCTGTTGCTTGAGATAGTGCTCCACCTTAGCGGCCAGGTGATGCAGATTGATGGCGATATCCGTAAAGCCGTTGTCTTCAAGTTGGCGAATGAGCCGGTCGATGAGCGGCCGGCCGTCGACCGGAAAGAGCGGTTTCGGCGTGTGTTCTGTGTAGGGCCTGAGCCGGGTGCCCAGGCCGGCGGCAAGAATAAAAGCTTTCATATCAAGATGGCAGGTATTTGGCGTATTTTTGCAGGGCCTCGTCGTAAGCCTCTATCTGGTCAGTATCGCCTTTGCCGGTGATGCCCCGGCTGATAAAAAAGTTGACCGCGTTTTTATAATTAACCTTGGACAGGGCTTCCTTACGTTCGATTTCTTCGTTCCGGTACATCTTATTGCCGAGGGACTCAATTTTCTTTAGGCGGTCCTTGATGTCGACGGATTTCTTCTTCGATGTTTTGAAATATTCCAGGGCGATTCGGTAGGACTCGAAGTAGGGCGTCAAAAAACCGGTGTAGAGCTTGAGTTTACGAAAACCCATGGAGGTGAGATTGTAAAAGTCCGGTATGGAGGGGTGCGGCATCAAAATGGCATCGTCGATGAATATCTTCAGGTTCTTGCGCACGTAGAACTCAACCGGGCGGTCGACATCATAGGCGAATTCATTCTTGAAAAAATCCTGAAGGAACGTGTAGGCCTGTTGCAGATCAGTGGCTGAAAACTGGAACGCGTCTTTTTCCAGGATCGCCAGGGACGTAAAGGCAGCGGGCACAAAATAGGCAATACAATTATTCTTGTAATATTCCAGGTTGGGGCGTTTATTTTCGCTGACCGTGAAGACAATGCTCTCCTTGTCTTCTTCCTTGCCCAGCGATACCCGCTCGATGAACTTGCGCTGGGCGTAATTTTCGATGGTTTGCTCAAATGCCCGGTCGGCATCCAGCATGAGCGTTTCGGCCAGTTCGGCCCCATATGTCAACAGGTAGTTAAGGTAGGTGTCGATGGCGAAATCCAACTGCTCTTTGGAAATACGCTTTCTGGCGCTGTTTAAAAAGGCGGCCGCCACAATGGCGTGGGGGGTTACCACAGAGACGCTGTTGATGGACCTGATTACCCGGTGCCCCAGGTTTCTGACCAGGGCGGCTTCTTCCGTGCGGCTCATGCTTTCGAGATTCAGATTCATCTGGTCCAACAGGCTGCGGAAGGAAATGGGTTCGTGGAAACGCAGATAGATACGCCCGTAACGTTTCTTCAAAACCCGTCGGGCCTTGATGATCTGCTTGATACTCTCCGGATCTTTCCTACCGCCTTCGAGCTCATGCAAATAGGCACTTTCCTCTAGTACCCGGTCGTACCCGATGTAAATCGGCGCGATGACCATGTCCTCACAGGCGCCCTTTTTGAAAGCATCGATGATGATCGCAAGCAGGCCCAGTTTCGGCAGAATCATTTTGCCGGTCCGGCTGCGGCCGCCCTCGATGAAAAACTCGAGATTGAAACCCTCATTGAGAAGCTTATGGATATAGGCCGAAAAGACGCGGGAGTACAGCATCTGACCTTTGAAGGTGCGGCGGATAAAGAAGGCGCCCCCCGATCTAAAAATGGGCCCGAGGGGCCAGAAACTTAGATTCTTGCCAGCTGCGATCAGAGGGCAGGGCATATTGTTGTGCCACAGGATATAGGACAATATCAGATAGTCGATGTGGCTCTTGTGGGAAGGGATCAGAACCAGGGGGCCTTTCTGGGACATGGTTTTCAGGTGGTTCAGCCCTTCGCGATCCACCGAGACACCGTCATAGATATGGTTGAACAGCCAACTCAAAGCAAGGCTGAAAAGTTTGATGACCCCGATGTTATACTTGGCGGCCACTTCTTCTAAATAGTCATCGGCGCGCTTGCGCACCCTGTAGATCGGGGTGCCTTTCTGTTCGGCATACTCTTGCATGAACTGTCTGAGTTTGTCGTTGGACAGAATACTCTCTTTGAGTTCCTCCCGCGTTTTTAAGACCGGCCCGATAATGGTTTGCCGGTGCCGGTTGATTTTGGCCAACAGGTTTTTTCGCAGGTTCAGGGCTCTGAACTCCAAGCTGCGGTTGAAATTTTCCGGTTGGTTCAGGAACGTTTGTAAGTTGAACGGGGTGGAAACTTCCACAATCACCTTTTCCGGCTTGCGAAACAGGGTGAAAAGGCGCCGCAGGATGCCAGGACGCTGTTCGGTACCGAAGAATATATCCGTCATGGTCGGGATAGAGCGCTTGGGATTTTTTCCGAAAAACATCAGTTGCGGCACGATGTAGATCGGTCGGTCGGTGGCTGCTTGAATGTCAATCAGGTGCTCCAATGGGTCGGTCTTCGCTTTAATGAAACGCTGATAGAAGCTTTTCGGGTCCACCATGGAAAGGATGCCCGCCCGCCCTTCGATCAGGGAATCGCGGATATAGCCGCGCCGGTAAGGATTTGGCCGGGATCGAAACCGGATCAGGTGATCCACGTTGGCCAGGAGGATCTTGAAGATTCGATTCAGCGGTTGCCAGAGCAGCACCTTGCGGTCGAACCAGATCTCCGGCACCGGCAGCCCGATCTGCTGGTAGCGCGTGTGGTAGAAGAGGTATTCAAAAAAGCCCTTGTATTTGATCGCATAAACGATGATGGCTTTTTCGGGGATGCGTTCAATGACCGCGGACTGGTTCTTGTCCAGCTTGATGCCTGAAAAAAAGGCTTTCAAAAGGAGGCTTGAAAAGAACCCGGTTTTGGCAGGGACAAAACACCTGTAATGGTCGTGGGTCCCCTCCAGGGCGGCGTCGCGGAGCCTGCCCAAGCGTCCCGCCTCCCGGGTTGTATCTGAAGCGTTCGAGTTGTCCATATTTTATACTTGAGTTTGTATACCGTGTAGAGGCGTGTGCACATGGGCGACGGCAGCCTGCCGGCCACCTTGTATGTCAATAAAATCAAAAATCTATCAAATTTACAGGTACATTGCAATGTTAATATGGACCGACCTAAATCACGGGTGGGGGCGTTTCTAGTGGCGGCCGGCCGGGCCGCCAAAGCAGCAATCGGGAAATATCCATATCTTGGAAATTGCTAAAAATGTGCTTGTGTTCACTATCGGCGTATGGTAACTGAGAGGATTATTGAAAAGTCAGGGGATCGTGCCGGGTAACACGCAACTTTGCCCGGCATTTCGATCTGGTTACAAGGGATTCCGGATATTTCATTAGAACCTATCTCAAAAAAGTCTTTTGACCCAAACTCGGCGTTGGGCGTTCGGTTCAAGTCCTCAAAATACTCGTGTATTCCTGCGGGTTGCGACCCACCATTGAGGAATAGATCGAGCGGGAAGTCCCGCATCGCGGGGAACCTCACGGACGCCTTGATTTTGAACCAAAATCCATTTTTTTAGATAAGTTCTAGTAAGTTTCAAACACTTTAAAATATAACACCGAAATTAAATCTGGGTAAAGGAGGACGATTTGGTATGAAAACATTAATTGGTGGTGCAGTTGCAGCTGTGTTGGGGCTTATTGGCCTTTCTGTCTGGTTCAGTGAATTCCTGCAGATTCTGGCCGGTGCGATCCCTGTTATGCTTCTTCTTGGCGGCCTGGTCCTTTACCTGGGCTTTGATGAACTTAAGGACACCTGGAAAAAAGAAGATTCTGTTGCTGGACCGGGTGGAGATTCCGCAGCTTACAATGAAGAGATCGATGCTCTGAAAAAGGAGATCGAAGACCTTAAATCTGAAAAAGAATAGTTGTAAAGCGCACAATTTAAAGCCCCGCAGGTGATCTTGCCTGCGGGGTTTTTTTGTTTGGAAGGTCTTTAGGCTGAAGGCTGAAGGTTTGATCCTGTTGGGTTCGAAGGCGTCTCCTTCAGTCTAGTAGGCTTCAGCCTAACTGCCTTTATTCTGCTTGATGGCATCCGTGGCCAGTTGATCCGCGCGCTCATTGCCGGGGTCCCCTGAATGTCCTTTGACCTTATAGAAACGAACATCATTGAAGGCAGTCAACAGCTCACGAATCTCGGCCACGAGTTCGGGATTTTTTTTGGCTTTCCACCCCTGGGTCAACAGCCCGAAGGCATACTTGCTGTCCGTAAAGATCCGCACCGGTTTTTCCCTGTTCTTCACCGCCTCCAGACCAACCCGGATAGCCTCCAATTCGGCGATGTTATTGGTGGCGATTCCGATGAAACGTGAGATTTCTTTTTCATGGGGACCATATGTCATCAGGATTCCGATACCCGACGGGCCGGGGTTCCCGGAGGAGGCACCATCGGTGTGAATCAGGATGGCGTCCGCCGGATAGTCGTCCTCAGATTTGCCGGCAACTGCTTTTACAGGGGCCGGTTTGGGCCGGGCCGGGGGCTTTGGGGCCACCGGGGGGACATCGGTTTCGACTTGTTCCGGGCCCTCGAGAACCTGCAGACTGTCGACATGGATCCGGTATTCATGGGCCTGATTGAGCTGGTATTTAATCAACACCTTCCCATCCTGGACATCCAAACTGCCGTCCGGCGCCAGGGAAACCCAGACTTTGTTTTTCTTAAAGCGCATGCGCTTCCAGTCAGTCATTTGGAGACCTTCGGTTGAGATAAATCAGGTGTCAGGTTGAAGGTAGAAGGCTGCCGGAAAACCATAGCCTTGATAAACCAAAATTTGCCGCACCCGATATTGCTGCCTTCGAGCTTCAGTCTATATAACAATAAACCTATCTATACATATGAAACGCCCTGCTTAGTTCCCTATACGCTTCCAAATCCGGCAGCCACATTGCTTCCAGATCGGGAATCGTCATACCGGCGGCGAGGTTTTTTCGAATCCGATCACTGCCGAGGATCAAATCAATGGGAAGTTTTTCATATTCGTATTCATAGGGGGGTGCTTTCCATTGAAATTCATCCGGGTAGAGCTGCAGGAGGGCCGCAAGCAATCTTAAAGATGTTGCAAACGGCTTATATTGATCCACAGCGGTCACATGGAGCTGAAACCCATTGCACCTTTCGCCCTGCCATTTATTGGAAGTCGGTTCAAAAGACACCGGGCGTAGGCATACTCCGGGAAGATTTGTCGATATCAAGGTTTCCCTCAGCTCATGGGGATTTATGAAGGGTGCGCCAAACAGTTCGAATGGCTGGGTCGTACCGCGACCTTCGGAGACATTGGTGCCCTCCCAGATCACCTGACCGGGATAAACCACGGCCGCTTCAGGTGTGGGCAGGTTGGGTGACGGGGCAACCCAAGGCAGGCCTGTTTCTTTAAAATACATACGACGCTGCCAGTTTTGCAGCGGTACGATTTCCAGGTCACAATCGATGTCAAAAGCTTCATTGAACAGGCGGGCCAGCTCACCGATGGTGAGTCCATGGCGCATGGGGAGAGGGTAGCGCCCCACGAACGAGGCAAAGGCCTGATCCAGGCAGTTACCTTCTACCGATAGACCATTAATCGGGTTGGGACGGTCAAGCACCACGACCTTGCAATCACAACGCCGGGCGGCCTCCATGCAATAAGACAGGGTGTAGATGAAGGTATATACGCGGGTGCCCACGTCTTGAAGGTCCACCAGCAGGATATCGATAGGTTCGAACATGCCGCGGTCGGGTATCCGGGTCCGGCCGTAGAGACTGAATACCGGCAACCCAAGCTCCGGGTCCACCATATCGGCCGACTCGATCATGTTATCCTGTTTTTCCGCAAAAAAGCCGTGTTGGGGCGAGAAAAGCGCCCGCAGTTGATCGGGAAAGCGCTCTGCGATGCGGTGGCGGGCATGCCGGTAATTATTGTCGATGGAGGCTGGATTGCACAACAGTCCCATCCGGGCGCCCTTGATGCCGGGCGGTGGGGATTGGATAAAGTGTTCCAGGCCGGTGACGGTTTGGTTCATGGTGTGACCATGCTCGAGTGCCATGTTGGCGGATTATCCCAATGATTTAGGGGGTGTTTCTAAATTAGGATTTTGGTTCAAGGTCAAGGCGGCCGTGAGGTTCCACTCGGAGGAATACTAATGTATTTCGAGGATAGCGCTATCGCTTCACTCCGTGCCGAAACCGAGCGCCCAACGCCGAGTTTGGGCCAAAAGACAATTTAGAAACAGCCCCTCAGATTGCTGACACTTGGCAGGCACTTATCATATCGATCCGGATTTAAAAAGATAAAATAAATTCAGCCGGTAAGGACTAGCTCGGAATCAAGCGGCACAGCCCGGGGTTACATTATTTCTAAACTTATTTCATTGACACTGAACAATAATCCGGCTAATGACGAAATTATACCGCCACACACAGCCAACCGGACGCGTCAAGGCTCTCCTGCGGCTTATTTTCGTGAATACCTTGACAAAATAAACGGCTCACCATAAACAGTCTCATTGCTTTTAGCGGTAGACAGGAATAGTGGTTGATTTGGATATAAATCTCAAGGGAGTAGTGGTCATTGTCGGTAACTACGGCAGTGGGAAAACCGAAGTGGCCGTAAACCTGGGTATCAAGCGCAAACAGGACGGCATCGATGTCCTCCTGGCTGACCTGGATCTGGTGAACCCGTACTTCCGGACACGGGAAGCGCGCAGCTACCTGTCCGCGATGGGCATCGAAATTATTCTGCCTCCCCGGAAATACCTCCATGCTGATTTACCCATTCTCAGTCCCAAAGTGGGCGGTCTTATTCGGAATCCGGCCACACTCTCTATCCTGGATGCCGGCGGAGACGGGGTGGGGACTACCGTGCTGGCCGCCCTGGCCGATATGTTTAAGAATCGGCCGGTGGAGATGCTCCAGGTGATCAACCCGTTTCGGCCCTTTACCGCCGATGTGAACGGCTGCCTGGTGATGCGCGATAGGATAGAGGCGGCCTCGCGTTTGAAGGTCACCGGGTTGATCGGCAACGCACACCTGCTGGAGGATACCACTGCAGAAGATGTGCTCCAGGGCTACAAACTGGTAGGGGAAGTGTCCGCAGCCAGTAGCCTACCGGTCGCCTTCATCACGGCGGCAACCGGTCTGATCAAGGATTTACGGGCGGCCGAAGTGACCTGTCCCATTTTACCGATCGAAAGGCAGATGACCATGCCCTGGATGAAAACCGGCACTCTCGACCGATAAAGGCGGTTGCAATTGGGTGTTTAAAATCTGCCCGGCGTTTGGAAGGGAGTGTCTACTCGGTTCAACAGATGCGGCAGTCTCGGATTGCGAGGCGGCCATTATTAATATAAGGAGTTGATTCTATGGCGTATTCGCATGAGATTGACAATAACAGATGCAAAGGCTGCGCACTGTGTATTACGGTGTGCCCGAAAAATGTTCTCGAAATAGCCGAGCAGGTCAATGCCAAGGGGTATTTCCCGGCCTTTCAGGCCCGGCCGGAGGATTGTATCCACTGCACCGCGTGCTGTATCATGTGCCCGGATTTGGCCATTTCAATTAAGAAGACAGCCGACGAAGCAGCGGACTGATAGGAACGGAGGATATTATGGCAAAGGTACTGATGAAAGGCAACGAAGCGATCGGGGAAGCTGCCATTCGGGCTGGCTGTCTCAACTATTTTGCCTACCCCATTACCCCGCAATCCGAGGTGGCGGAATACCTGGCAAGACGTCTGCCGGAAGAGGGCGGTGTATTCCTGCAGGGTGAAAGCGAAGTTGCCGTAAGCTATATGATTTTCGGAGCGGCCGGCTGCGGTGAGCGGGTCATGACCACCTCCTCCAGCCCGGGCATCAGCCTGATGGGCGAAGCCCTCAGCTACATTACCTGCGGCGAGTGCCCGGCCGTGTTTGTCAATATCGTGCGCGGCGGGCCCGGCTTGGGCGGCATCCTGCCTTCTCAGGGTGATTATTTCCAGGCTGTCAAGGGCGGTGGGCATGGCGACTACCGCCTGATGGTCATGGCCCCGGACAGCGTCCAGGAAGCGGTCGAGATGACCATGGCCGCGTTTCCCCTGGCTGAGAAATACCGCAATCCAGTCATGATTCTCGGGGACGGCCTGATCGGCCAGATGATGGAACCGGTCGAATTCCCGGAAGACCTCACGGCGGCGCCCACCAACAAGGACGACTGGGCCACCAACGGCATGGACACCCGCGGCAGCGAGACACGCAACCTGCTCAAGACCCTTTACCTCGATCCCGAAGCGCTCAATGCCCACAACCTCAAGCTGCGGGCCAAGTACGAAAAAATGAAGGCCGAAGAGGTGCGCTACAAGACCTACAATATCGAGAGCGACTATCGGGCGTTGATCGTGAGCTACGGCACCATGAGCCGGGTCTGCCGCACTGCCATCGACAATTTCAAGGAAGAGGGCCTGGAAGTGGCCATGATCCGCCCCCAGACCGTGTTCCCCTTTCCCGAAGCGGCCATCCATGCAGCTGCGGGTAAAGAGGGCTGCAAGGTGGCGGTCAGCGTGGAAATGAACATGGGGCAGATGCTGGAAGATGTCCGGCTTAGCGTCTTAGGACAATGTCCGGTGGAATGGTACGGCAAATGCGGCGGCGAGGTCCCGACCCCGGAAGAAGTTATGGAAGCCGTCCGGTCGTTTATCGGTTCGTAGAATCCAATCGCCGTGCTGAAACGACACGGCGCCAATGAAGGAGTCAAGATAATGGGAAAGACATTTGCAAAGCCTCAGGCGCTCTCCGACACGCCGACGCACTATTGTCCCGGCTGTACCCATGGTGTGATCCACCGGCTGGTTGCGGAAGTCATTGACGAACTGGGCATCCGGGGCCGCACCGTCGGGATAGCCCCGGTGGGGTGTGCGGTCCTGGCCTATAATTATTTCAATTTTGATTTCCAGGAGGCTGCCCATGGCCGCGCGCCGGCTATGGCTACGGGGATCAAACGCGTCCGTCCAGATCTGATGGTCTTCACCTACCAGGGCGATGGCGACCTGGCCAGCATCGGCATGGGTGAGATCGTGCATGCGGCCAACCGCGGTGAGAAGTTCACTACGATATTCGTAAACAATGCCATTTACGGGATGACCGGCGGCCAGATGGCGCCCACCACCATGCCCAAACAGCGGACATCAACATCACCGTTCGGCCGGGACGTGGAGGACGTCGGCATGCCTATCCGCATGGCCGAACTGCTGTCTGCCCTGGTCACACCCGGCTATGTGGTGCGTTCGACCGTTTTAAAGCCCAAATATATCATGAAGACCAAAAAGGCCCTCAAACAGGCTTTTACGTACCAGATGGAGGGCAAGTGCTACAGCTTCGTGGAGATCGTCAGCAACTGTCCGACCAACTGGGGCATGACACCCCAGGAATCGGTGGACTGGGCGGAAGAAACGCTGCTGGATTATTACAAACTGGGTGAATACAAAACCCCTGAATAGAGTGAGCTTTCCCCGGAATTTCCGGGCTGGGAGGATACAGCATGCAAAACGAAGTGATGTTTGCCGGGTTTGGAGGACAGGGAATTTTACTCAGTGCCAAAATTCTCGCGAACGCGGCCATGGAACAGGGTTTTGAAGTGGCGTGGGTCCCTTCCTACGGGCCTGAGATGCGCGGCGGGACCGCCTATTGCACCGTGGTGGTCAGCGATCGACCCATTGGGTCTCCAATCATTCGCAATCCCCGGCACCTGGTGGCCATGAACCGGCCGTCTCTGGAGAAGTTCGCCCCGGTTATCCAGCCGGGCGGGGTGATTCTTGTGAACAGCACCCTTATCAGCGTGCCGGCCGGGCGGGACGATGTGGATGAACTGCGGGTTCCGGTCAACGATATTGCCAAGGATCTCGGCAATGTCCGGTCAGCCAATATCGTGGCCCTGTCGGCTTTCGCAGCCCGCAGCAAAATTGTCGATTTTGAAATGATTCGCAAGTGTGTCGAGGCGGAATTTTCCAGAAAACCCAAACTAATCCCGCTGAATCTTGAAGCGGTTGCCGCCGGCGAGAAAGCGGCTCAATAAGGGGTAGTCTTGCGGTGCCGTCACCGAGAACGCTGACTTGCTCCGGTATGTTTCTAAAACCAAACCCCTACAACCATTCTTCTCGCGCAGAGGCGCGGAGACGCGGAGGAAACCACTGGTTTTTCCGGCTTCGCCGGACAGGTCGCCGTTAGAACCCAATAGCTTTTGCTGTGTTTGATTCTCGCGCGTTGGCGCGCCCAAATTCTGGTTGTTGATTTTCTCTGCGCCTTTGCGTCTCCGCGCGATGCATTGGTTTTGGTCTATGATCTTTTAACAAAGAGTCTTAAATTAATGAAACCATTGCTGATCACCATTGACGGCCCGGCCGGGGCCGGCAAGACCACTGTGAGCCGGGCCCTGGCCGACAGGCTTGGCTATCGCTATATCGATACCGGGGCGTTGTACCGGGCGGTTGGTCTGCACGCCCTCGAAGCCGGTATCGCCTCTGATGACGATACCGGCCTCACGGCTTTGTGTGCGCGATTGGAACTTCGCTTTGAGCGGCTGCCGGACGGGGTGCACCTGCTGGCCAATGGTAAAGACATCTCCGGGCAGATCCGCACCCCGGAAGTGACCATGAAAGCCTCGGCCGTTTCGGCCCGGCCCGTGATCCGGCAGTTTCTGCTGAAAGTGCAGAAAGACCTCGGTCGCGAAAAGTCCGCCGTGTTCGAAGGCCGGGACATGGGCACCGTCGTTTTCCCGGACGCGGATGTTAAATTTTTCCTGGATGCGAGCACCGAAACCCGGGCGCAGCGGCGGTTTGCGGAACTGCCGGCCGATGCCGGTCAATCCCTGGACGATGTCACCCGTGATATGCGCAAACGTGATCAGGATGACAGTTCCCGGGAACTGGCCCCCCTGAAACCGGCCCCGGATGCCGTCCGGATCGATTCAACCCGGCTTTCAATCGAGGCTGTTCTGGAAACCATGCTGGCTGAAATAGAGGCGGTTGGCTAACCTTCTAAAAATACATCTGAATCGTTCATGCCAGTCCCGTCGAACCCTGCTCGGATGAGCGGGGTTTCATATTTTTATAAAAATTCTGTCTTAACCATTGAATTTTCAAAATTAGTCTGGTACGTAGACCCGTTATGCCGATGACCGAATTCGGCAAAAAAAAATAGGCCAAGGGGGACATTCGTTTAATGGAAAATTTAGAACAAAACAATTCAACAGAAGAAGTAGCACAGGAAGAGATGGAAGACGCGGCAGTACAGAACGATCAGGCGGACATGCCCGAGGAAGAAGAAGAGAGCATGGAGAGCCTGATGGAGATGTATGAAGAGAGCTTCAAGCGATTTACCGAAGGTGAAGTCGTCACCGGCAAAATTATTTCCGTCGACAAGGACTATGTACTGGTGGATATCGGCTACAAGTCCGAAGGGCAGATTCGTATTAACGAATTCCGGAATGATGAAGGCGAAATCGAGGCAAATTTGGACGATTCCGTCGAGGTCATGGTGGAATGGTGGGACGACGAGAATGAAGTGGTTGTCCTTTCCAAGGAAAAGGCCGCCAAGGTCAAGGTCTGGGAAGCCATCAAGGTGGCTTACGATGCCGACGACAAGGTGGAAGGCGTCATTACTTCGCGGGTCAAAGGCGGCTTCTCGGTGGACATCGGCGTGCAGGCGTTCCTGCCCGGTTCACAGGCCGATCTGAGGCCCATCCGCAACCTGGACGAGATGGTCGGCCAGACCTTCGAATTCAAAATTCTCAAATATAACCGCAAACGGTCCAACATCGTGCTGTCCCGCCGGGTTATCCTGGAAAAAGAGCGGGAATCCAAAAGAGCTGCTACCCTGGCTTCCATCCACGAAGGCAAGGAAGTGCAGGGGGTGGTCAAAAACATCACCGAGTATGGTGTGTTTGTCGACCTGGGCGGCGTAGACGGACTTTTGCACATCACGGACATCTCCTGGGGTCGGGTCAAGCACCCGTCCGAGCTGTTCACCATTGGTGATGAGATAACCGTGAAGATCCTCAACCTGGACCTGGAAAAAGAGCGCGTTTCCCTCGGCATGAAACAGCTGACCGAGGATCCCTGGTCCACGGCCGCCGAAAGATACCCAATCGAATCCCGGATCACCGGGAAAATTGTCAGCCTCACCGATTATGGGGCCTTCGTGGAGCTCGAAGAAGGCATCGAAGGGCTTATCCACGTGTCCGAAATGTCCTGGATCCGCAAGGTTCGGCACCCTTCCAAGATTGTCTCCGTGGGTGAAGAGGTGGAGGCTATCGTCCTGGATATCAAACCGGACAACCGGCGTATCTCGCTCGGCATGAAACAGGTAGCTCCGAACCCGTGGGATGTGATCAGCGAGAAATACCCCATCGGTACGACCATCGAGGGTAAGATCAAGAACATTACCGATTTCGGTATTTTCATCGGCATCGACGAAGGTATTGACGGCCTGGTCCATATCTCTGATATCTCCTGGACCAAGCGCATCAAACACCCTTCCGAAGTCTACAAAAAGGGCGAGGTCATCCAGGCCATCGTCCTGGATATCGAAAAAGCCAATGAGCGCTTTTCACTGGGTATCAAGCACCTGACCGAAGATCCGTGGAAAACGGTTGCCCAGCGCTATGAAGTCGGCAAGGAGATTACCGGGACCATTACGAACCTGACCGATTTCGGTGTTTTCGTGGAATTGGAAGAGGGGATCGAAGGTCTGGTGCATGTGTCGGAAATCAGCAAGGAGAAGATCAAAACACCGGTTGGCATGTACAACGTGGGCGACCTCATTACCGCCCGGGTGATGAATATCAACAGCGACGAGAGACGCATTGGTCTCTCCATCAAGCGCCTGGATATGGAAGATGATCAGACCCTGCTCAGCGAGTACGTCAATAACATGAAACCGGCGACTTCCACTTTCGGTGAGATCCTGCGCGAGAACCTGCAGGGCAAACTCGGCGAAGCCGCGACCCCGGAAGAGGGTGAGGCCGCCGCCGATACGGAAGATGCAGTTGAACCGGTCGCTGAGCCGGAAGCTGAACCGGAAGCCGATTCAGCTGCCCCGGTGGATGATGTACCGGACGCTGAAGCCGAAGCTCCGGCTACTGAAGCCGAAAAAGCGGCCGAGGAAGATGACTCGGCTGAAGAAAAAGCGGCCGAGGAAGATGACTCGGCTGAAGAAAAACCGGCCGAATAACCGGATTCAATTACGCACACAAGCAGGCCGGCGGTAATTACTACCGCCGGCCTTTTTTTTGCGGTTTCCCCCGCCTTTCAGGAGTATCGTTTTTCCTCGGAAGTATTTAACGGTGGTAATTAAAACTTGAATCCGTCCCGGATGTGTTTATACTGAGTTTAATTATCACCGCTTAGCTTGAATGGAGCTCTGTACGCATGTTTACCCGTCGACATCCTTATCTATTTTTTCTCATGGTGTCCGCAACCATTGCGGCTGTAACCGTCCTCGGTTTGACCAGCCTCTTCATGCTGGGCGGCGAGCGCGCTGAATTCGACTTCGGTGAGAAAGTCGGGGTCGTGGAGGTAACCGGGATGATTGTCGATGCCCGCGATACCATCGACCAGATCAAACAGCTGCGCGAGGATGACACCATCAAGGCCATCGTGGTCCGCATCGATTCGCCCGGCGGGGCCGTAGCGCCTTCCCAGGAGATTTATCGCGAGATCATAAAGACAGTGCCCCAGAAAAAGGTAGTCGCTTCCATGGGGGCCGTGGCCGCTTCCGGGGGATACTATATTGCCGCGGCCGCAGACGGCATCATTGCCAGCCCGGGGACGATTACCGGCAGTATCGGCGTTATTATGGCGTACACCAACTACCGGGCGCTGCTGGACAAGATCGGCCTGGTACCCGTGGTGGTGAAAAGCGGGGCGTACAAAGACACCGGTTCTCCGGTTCGGGAAATGACAGCGGAGGAGAGGGAATTCCTAGAAAGCCTCACGGATAAAATTCACCAGCAATTCATTCAGGATATCGTGGCTGGGCGCCAAATGGATTCGGAAAAAGTCAGTCAGTTGGCTGACGGCCGGATCTATACCGGTGAGGAATCTAAAGCTCTGGGACTGGTCGACCGCATCGGCAATATTGAGGATGCCATTGAGTGGGCCGGCCGGATGGGCGGTATTGAGGGTCAGGTCTCCGCGGTTTATGTCGGAGAGGACGAGTTCTCCCTACTGGATTACCTGTTGGGTTCCTCCTTGAGAACCTACCTGGTGCGACTTTTAAAAGGGGAATTAGCGGCTGAGGCGGTTTATCGGCCCGGTACGAACTGATCCTTGCTGGTTCCGGTCCACTTTTTATTCTTGCTTCAATATTTAAATATACTCACGTCCCCGACCCCTTCCCTGATGACCTCCGGTGTGTCGTCGATAATGGAGACTACACTTGAGGGTTGTCCCGGTACATACCCGCCGTCAATCACCGCATCCAGACGGTTGCCGAAATGTTCGTTAATTAGCGAGGCGTCGTAAAAAATGGCACCCTCGGCATCTTTGGCACTGGTGGAGATGATCGGGTTGCCCAGTGCTTCCACGAGCGCCATGCAGATCCGGTTGTCCGGCACCCGGATACCAGCGGTCTTGCGTTTGGTCAGCATGATTTTAGGAACCAATTTGGATCCGGGCAGGACAAAGGTGTACGGCCCGGGCAGCAAGCGCCGCATATTTTTGTAGGCGTAGTTGGTTACCTTGGCATAGTGACTAATGTTTTTCAAGCTGGAGCAGATGAAACTAAAGGGCTTTTTCTTATCACGCTGCCGCAGCTGGTAAATACGCTCGATGGCCTTCTTGTTCATGATGTCGCAGCCGATGCCGTAGTAGGTGTCAGTCGGGTAGGCAATGATGCCCCCGCGACGCAGAAGTTGTACAACCTGATCGATCAGGCGCTGCTGCGGATTGTCTGGGTTTACGTCGATTAACATCTCTTACCCCAACCTATAGTATAAGCTATCTAAAAAAGTCTTTTGGCCCAATCTCGGCGTTGGGCGCAAAATTGGCGAGTAAATCGCCTCCGTAAGGATACTGCTGATTGTAGCGCGGACCAAATCCTCGAAATACGCAGTATTCACCACGTTAGGCATTGGCTGCGCTGGCACCTCCGGTTCCGACCCACATTTGAAAATCAGATTAAGCGGGAAGTCCCGCAACGCGGGGGAACATAACGCCTGCCTTGACCTTGAACCAAAATCCATTTTTTGAGATAGCTTATAGTCCATCCAGGTACCAGGATGCCACACTTACGCCATTTATTTTGTTATGCGGTTCTCTAAAAAACTCCAGTAGTGCCGATCTGTGACCGTATCTGTCACAGACGGCGGTTATAATGGCCTCATAACCTTAAAAAGGAGGCCGCTATGACAACATTTACGATCACAG
>Ga0126331_1000057_pt1 | contig 47655 bp, 35 predicted proteins | sample InaspJWI98metaG_FD_96379 | JGI IMG/M metagenome (GOLD analysis project Ga0126331, IMG submission 96379) | Marine gutless worms symbiont microbial communities from Oahu, Hawaii - Inanidrilus sp. 2 OAHU.JWI-98 metaG | ecosystem: Host-associated > Annelida > Digestive system > Unclassified | place... | reverse complement strand
TTGTCATTGGATTTTACATTATTCAAATCATTTTCGCATTAGGTTCTATTATATAAAATTTATATTCCTAACCTGTCATTTGCGCTTGACGCCTTCATTGTTGCGACATTTGAAGTTATTTTATTATCAAGTTTTAGCGGAATTCAGTGCTGTCCAAATTTTGCAATAACCGGGACGTCACTAAATAACTCAAAAGCTCATTAACGAAAAGAAAGATTTGGAACGTCATTCGGTTACAGGTTTAATAAAACTAGAGAATGTGGCGAATTGGACGGAAACCAATGAAAAAATGGGTGTCCCGCAGATTCTCAATTTAAATTTGGAGAATTAATTATGAAAAATATTGGACTATTACTAATTGTAATGCTCTTTGTGCCCATTTGCTTAGCATTTGCAGATACAACCTCACTTCGATATAACTGGAAACCCGGCATTACTGCAAAGGTTCATTTTAAATTCTTAAAAAGTAAATCTCTCAACAGTGTTATACAAGAAAGAAAGATGGAGGGAATTTATATCTTAAAAACTAAAATTCATAAAAAAGGCCTACAGGTAGACTTTAGTGAGGTGAATACTAAGTTTAGTGCAAATACAAATCAAGAAAAAGATAAATTTCAAATGTTTATACAAAAACTTTCCAAAATTACGCCTTCTTTCATAATAGACCCTAAGGGTGATCTCATTGAAGTAGTCGGTTTGGAGGAGTTGAAACTACAAATGCAAACCGAAATGCATAAATGGTTTGAAGATAGTCCGCCAGATGAGAAACAAAAGGTAAATCAAATATTTCAAAGACTGCTTACTGAGCAACAAATAATGAGTCAACTACAGCAAAATTGGAATAGAGATGTTGGTCAATGGCGAAATGCTGAATTTGAAAAAGGTTTTGTTTATAGTATCGATTTTGTTTCTCCAATCCCATTTTTAGGTAATGTGCAAATTCCCACAAAAGGAGAATATAAATATTTAGGAAGAACAAATTGTAACCCAAGTGATCAAAATCAAAATTGTGTTATATTATTCTACAAATCCTTTTTGGATCAAGATGCTACAAGAAAAGTGATAACCGAAATGTTTAAAAATATGGGAATAGAATCTCCAGAATCCTTCAAACTAAAAATTGATTATGAGTTACAGATTATTACAGATCCCAAAACTCTTCTCCCTCGTAAAATAATTGAAACGAAGATTATTACAGCACCCAGTCCGGGGGGTACATCGCTAATCATTCAAACCGATAAAAAAGAAATATTGTACACTTATTTAAATTAATCATACAGCTAGTCAACATTTAACCTATATATGGCCTTCCTTTGTCAAGGGAAAATCGGGAACGTCTATTTGATTATTTGTAAAATGAAAATAGAGAATAAAGTGAGGTGGGCTGAAACAAATGAACAAATTGAAACCCCGAAAAAACAAGGGAGTCATAAAAGAGAGTGAAGAATGAAGATCTGACCCCTATATTTCACGGATACTAGGTTCATTCGTCGCCACTGGCCTTGCTGGACTAACACAGAGGTAGCAACGAGACACGAGCACATGAGGGAGGCTAAAGGGAATGTGTGTCTGGATTTAAATAGCATGCCTATTTAGATATCTGGATCTGATACATCGCATCAGATGTCGCTCAAAGCTCGAATAAATACTCCTGGCGTATTGCATAACAACCGCGGCGCCAGCCACGTCCGGCATATAGGAGAAGAAGCTATATCCAGAAGGAGGAAAAAGCAAATGGAGTATGTCATCATCACCTATTACCGTAAACGAAACGCATTTATGGACGGAAACGCAATCGGAAAAACCAACGAAACACAGCGTGTCGAAGAGGGTACCCACAAATTCGACTTGGGCGAGCCCAAGAATTATACGCCAGGATTTCGCAGAGTCAAAGTCATGGATACATCCCAGATAAAGCCCATGGAAATTCGCTTTTCCCCTGTAAAGGAGGAGCCATGAAACGGATGCTTTGCACAGCCTGCATCATTGCCCTGATATGCGGGTGCGCTCACTACCCGGTAAATCCGAGATTGAAGGAATACGACAAGACCAAAGGGTATCGTTTTGACAACCTTTCGTCGCAGGCAGACGCAGACAGGGTGTTTATCATCCTCACGTTTTCCGGAGGCGGCACGCGAGCCGTGGCACTTTCATATGGCGTGTTGGAAACGCTTCATGACACTCGCTTTTTGTGGCAGGGTACCGACCGCTCACTCTTGGATGAAGTGGACGTTATCTCGTCGGTTTCAGGGGGCAGCTTCACCGCCGCCTACTATGCCCTGTTCCGGGAGGACATTTTCAAATCATACGAAGAGCGTTTCCTGTATCGCAACATTCAAGGCGAGCTAACGGGCCTGGTGATGATGCCAACAAGCTGGTTTAAGCTGATTTCTCCTGATTACAGCCGCATTGATCTGGCCGCGGATTTCTATGACCGCGAGGTATTCGAGAAAAAGCGGTTTGACGATCTGCTCCAGCACAGCAAACGCCCCATGGTCATCATCAACGCCACCGATTTATCTATCGGGACGGCTTTTACTTTCACCCAGGATCAGTTCGATCCTATTTGTTCGGACTTGTCGGGTGTTGCGGTATCACGCGCTGTGGCAGCCTCTTCTTGCTTTCCGGTGGCGTTTGCTCCCATGACCTTGAACAACTATGCCGGCAACTGCCAGTACCGTGAACCTGACTGGGTGGATCTGGCGTTAGAGGACCAGCTCATCAATCCGCCCCGTTACGCACGGGCGCGGGCATTGCAGTCGTACAACGATTCTTCAAACCGCCCGTATCTGCATCTTCTCGATGGGGGCGTCGCTGACAACATTGGTTTGCGCGGCCCGCTGGCAAGCATCCGATCCAGCGACCCCGACCTCAGTGTCCTTCGACGGATCAACGACGGAGCCATCGATCATCTGGTTGTCATTATCGTCGATGCCAAAACCGAACCAGGAAGTGAAACCGACAAAAGTTCCTCGCCGCCGGGGCTGAAAACGGTTTTGACAAAAATCGCCACCGTCCCTCTCGACAACTACTCGTTTGACACCGTTCAGGCATTGCGAGATGAATTCAAGCGTTGGAAATCGGACTTACGCAATTATGAGGATTGCAAAGAGATTCTCAAATCGGCATGCCCCAATGCTGATATGCCCTTCGATCCACCGAGAGAGGTCAAACTTCATCCCATTTATGTCGGTTTCGATCAGATTGCTGATGAAAACGAACGCCGATATTTCCAAACGATGGATACATCCTTTCATTTGCCGGATCAGCAGATTAGCGACCTCCGGAACATCGCAAGAACACTGCTTGAGAAATCCGATGAATTCCAAAGGCTGACGACCGAGCTCAAAGCCAAAGTACGTGACTCCCAATAGAGGGGAAAGCGGGATGCTCTAAAAATTTAGCATTTCTGAAAGTTTTGACTATGTCCACGATGAATCAGCAAAAATGGACAGAAGAGTACTTCTTTCCAGATGAAGCAGGGCTTCATGGAGACTGGGGAAAATCGGGGACGTTTATCGGATTATTGGTTGGATGAAAATAGAAAATCATGAATAAATGTATTTCTATTTGATTGCCAGTATGATATTGCCTGAATATGCCACGTCAGGCTCGCATAGATGCTCCCGGAGTATTGCATCAAATCATCTGCCGAGGAATAGAGGGGCGAAAAATATTCGACTCAGGCAATTAATTTAGTATTAATAAAATGACAGGCGCCTTTTTTCATGACCGTCTCTATACTCCAATACTCACCCAGGTCGGATGATTACTTAATCTCTCTGGACGCGGGATCGCCCGATTAAAACCTACCTTAAAATATGTCACCAGTCGGGCAAAATATCGCCCTTGACAAACAAATCAGCATTCGATAGCTAGGCCAAATAGGTTGGGCTCATTTTGCGGTTCCATAAGTTGGGCTGCAGCAGATTCCGATGCAAAATTCCTTATTCTGATACATCCTCATCCAATAAGCGAGCTCTTACCACTCTGTGAACGCCGGAGACATTTGATTTAGATAGTTCCTCGCAAAAACAGCTATTACCTCCTAAGGCTTTGAGCAATGTTCGATAAAATGCTGCAAAGTGCCCGCAACCTTTGAATATAACCGAAATATTTTTACCGATCCGTATTAACCTAAGGAATAGTTCCGCAATACGATACGTCCCCTGCGCAAATCTGAGCTTTTCAAAATATGACGGAGGTTGCCATCATTCTGACTAGGTTTTTGATATTTCTCAACGGATTGCTCTTGAGTGTGTTCTTTGCTCCAGCCCTGGAAAAAATCAGCTCGGTAGTGATGGCTGCAGACCGTTGCGAAACAAGCATTACGGTTGAGCGGATGGCTGCCGAATTCAGAAGTATACGTTTGATACCAGGTCATTTTAACGGCGGGCCATGGAACGAAGAAGTGGATCAATGGATGGGCCGCAAGCACAAGCTCATGCTCGAACTCGGTTCTCATCTTGGGCGGGGTGAATGCGATAAAAGCCAGATCACCGGGTTGCTCGGCCCACCTGATCGGATCGCACATGAGGGCGATCACTTATTCAGTCTTATAATCAGCCTCCCGGGTTATGCAGCATCGACCGGCGCCTCGTACGAATTCATTGTTTATTTCTGGCGCGGGATGCATGATTTTATGTTCTTCGTCAGTCAGGACGGCATGATTATCAGCTCGGATTGGTGGTACGCGGGCGACTGAGTAGAATTTTTCTCAAATTATATTCGCTGATTGGGTAAAGCCCTTGGACCAATCATGTATTCAAATATAAGGAGGAAGCAAAATGAAAAATTCACGACTGTTTCTGACCTGTAGTTACATCCTGATCATGGTCGCGATAGCGGCAGTTCTTATATCCGGCACGGCCCACCCTGCTCTGGCTCAGACCGAACCCCTTAACGACAATTTGATCGTGCGTGTGTATTTCGACGATCTGCAGACAGCTCACAAAATCGCTGCCTGGATCGAGCCCATGGAGTCCAATTACGAAAAGGGCTACCTGGTCCTAGAAGTGACGACCGAGGAATACGACCGCTTACACGATGCGGGCCTTCAAGTGGAGGTTGATGATGCCCGCAAGGCGCAAATCGCTGCGACCCTCCAGGCGGTGGCTCCCAGCGCACAGGCGATCCCCGGTTTTTCCTGTTACCGAACCGTGGAAGAAACTTTTGATACTGCGGAGTCAATCGTTTCCAATCATCCAAATCTCGCCACTTGGATCGACGTCGGCGATTCCTGGGAGATGACACAAGGATTAGGCGGATACGACCTGATGGTCTTGCGTTTGACCAATGCGGCCATTTCCGGCTCGAAGCCCAAGATTTTTATCACCAGCGCCATCCACGCCCGGGAATACACCACAGCCGAGCTGATTACACGTCTGGCCGAATATTTGGTGAACAACTACGGCACAGATGCCGATGCCACCTGGCTGATCGACTATCACGAAATCCACATGATGCTGGTCGCCAATCCCGACGGTCGCAAGAAGGCCGAGACCGGGCTCTCCTGGCGCAAGAACACCAACCAGAACTACTGCGGTGTCACCAGCAACAACCGCGGCGCCGATCTCAACCGCAACTTCCAGTTCGAGTGGGGCTGCTGCGGCGGATCGAGCGGCAGCGAGTGCAGTTCGACCTACCGCGGGCCCTCTGCGGCTTCTGAGCCCGAAACCCAAGCCGTTCAAAACTATATAACCTCTCAATTTCCAGACCAACGCGGCACGAATATCAACGATCCCGCACCCGACGACGCTACTGGCATCTACCTGGACATTCACAGCTCCGGACGATTGCTGCTGTGGCCCTGGGGCTTTACGAGCAATCCGGCACCCAACGGGGCTCAACTTCAGACCCTGGGACGCAAACTGGCCTTTTTCAACGGCCACACGCCTCAGCAATCCATCGGCTTGTACCCGACCGATGGCACCACAACCAGCTTCGCGTATGGTGAGATGGGGCTGGCAGCTTTCACCTACGAACTGGGCACAGAATTTTTTGAGGCCTGCAACTACTTTGAAAACAATATCATACCCGATAACTTGCCCTCCCTGATCTATGCCATCAAGGCTGCGCGCACACCATATAGGACGCCGGCCGGTCCCGATGCAACTAATCTTGCCCTCAGCTTCGGCTCAACTGAACCCGGCGTACCTTCCGGCACGCCTATCACCTTGAGCGCGATGATAAACGACACACGATACAACAACAGCAACGGCACCGAACCGACGCAAAATATCGCTGCAGCCGAATATTACGTGGACATTCCGCCGTGGGATATTTCTTCCTCGGCAATTAGTATGACTGCGTCTGACGGCGCCTTCAACAGCAGCGTTGAAGCCGCCCATGCTACGATCGACACTACCGGCTGGAATGAGGGGAAACACATTGTCTTCATCCGTGGGCAGGATGCCGACGGCTATTGGGGTGCAGTCAGCGCGATCTTTGTCTATATCGACAATAGCGGCGGATTTCCCATTACCATTCTGGAGGCTGATTTCGATACCAGCGATGACGGCTTCGGCTACATTGACGATCCCTTTCGGGGAACCAACCAGCCCGGTTACGCAGAAGGAGAAAGGAATGCTTCCGGAGGCCTTAGCGGCGGTGGACTTCAAGTCACCGTGGGCGGCATAGATAACGCGGACATTTTTGGCATGTCGGGTGGCTGGCGGCGAAGCTTTACCCTGAACGAACCGGCCAACAATGTGCGTATTTCCTTCTACTACAATCTAACCCAGGCATCCGACTACGAGAGTGACGAGTTCAGCGAGGTTCTTGTGAGCGTCGACGGCACACTCTACGGTATGGGGCTCAACGACTACGTGGCTCAGATTTTCGGCAATGGCAATGGTGGCGGCTCAGAGTCCACCGGTTGGCAGTTTTTCGAGATCAGCCTTGGAGCCTTACCAGTGGGGGATCATACCCTCGTATTTGGGCTTCATAACAACAAGAAGACCTACGATAACGAGTCCACAGTACTCCTCATCGATGACGTTGTCATAACAGCCACCTCGGCCACGGGTAACACGCCACCCAGTGTGACCATCACTGCACCACCTAACGATTCAACTTTTACTGAAGGCGACATCATCAACTTTTCCGGCACAGCCAGTGATTTCGAGGACGGTGACCTGACCCCGAGTCTCAGCTGGACCTCCAGCATCGATGGCACCATCGGCTCCGGCGGGACTTTTTCCACCAGCACCCTTTCAGTCGGCACACACATCATCAGCGCCTCGGTGACGGACATCGGCAGTCTCGAAGGTTCTGATGCTATCTCTGTTACAATTAGCCCGATGGGTCTGCCCGACGTCATCGACTGGAACACCATGTCCACGGTGGCCTATTCGAACCAGGACAATACCGGTACCTTCGAGGTCCAGGATGGCGGCCTCACTTTCTTTATGGAGGGCAACCGCTGGCGTCGGACAACGGACACCTTCACAATCACGCCATTTACTTTGCTCGAGTTCGAGTTCCAAAGCGATTCGCAAGGTGAGATCCATGGCATCGGCTTCGATGAAGACGACACACTGACCAACGATCTGCGCATTTTCCGCATTTATGGCACTCAGAACTGGAGCGGCGACATCAACTGGACGCCGGCGTACAGCGGCAGTGGCACCTTCGAGAGCTTTACGATACCCGTGGGACAATACTACACCGGATCCGGCTTCTATCTTGTGTTGGTGAATGATAAGGATTCCGGTACGCTCGACAACACCGGCCGGTTCCGCAATATGCGGATCTATGAGGACGCGCCGCCACCGGGATCGTGCACCGTCGAAACCGACTTCGAGATTGGGGGCGCCAACGGCTGGGTCAACAGCGCCGCTAGCACTTGCTCGACCGGCTCATTCGTAGTCGGAACACCGACTGAGGTGGTCAACGGTGGTGTCACTACGCAACTCGCAGGCGACCACACCACGGGCTCCGGCAACGCCTTATTCACCGCGACTAACTCCAGCGCGGGCGTCAACGACGTCGACGGCGGAAACTGCATTGTCGAGTCGCCGACTTTCTCTGTGAATGAGGAATCCGACGTGTCGATCTGGTACTACCACGGCCAGCGAGATGCCGGTGATGATCCCTCCGGCGATTTCTTTTTGTTGGAGATCTCAACGGACGGGGGATCGAACTGGTCGACTCTGGCATCGTACGACGACGTCACGGTGAATGCGGTCTGGAGTGAGGCGACTACAACGGTAGGCGCCGGTGACGACGTGAAGCTTCGCGTGCAGGTATCCGACGGTGCCGGCACGGGTGATCTTGTCGAAGCTGGTATCGATGATATTTCGATCTGCCCGTCGGCTTTTTGAGGTAGCCTGGTAACGTTGTTATGCTTCATAATAACATCCTGTTGGCTATGGGTTTTGGTATGCGTGCCTTTATGCTATTAGGAGGTTATTTTTGTCCTTAAGACAGATCAATTCTTCTTTACTAATTTTATAATAACTATTGGAAGTATTTACTTTTCTTATTCTAATATATAACGTCTATTGGATTATTGGTTTAATGAAAATAGAAAATATGGTGAATTGGACGGAAACCAATGAACCAATAAACCAATGGAAGTCCCTCATATTTCGTAATAACTCAATCAACCAAATGAAAATTATGCAGTGTCTTCTCCACTTTTTGCGGCATAACCGACATCGGAAATAATTATCCCAAGTATTCGGACTAAATCGGCCAGCATAATTTTCAGTTCAGGGAAAATGAGATACCTCATATTGTAAGTTTATCTATCATTTGTCATATGGTAATAAACATTTTTGCCACGCAAAGCACGCAAAGAAGCGCCGGATGTGCTACATCTTATTATTGCCAGGGATTTAGCCAGTAGATTAAATTCTTTGAAGAAAATGCAGTTCATTATTTTTTTGTTGACCGGCTCGGCTTGATTTTTCGTGACACAAGCATATATTGCTTTGTGTGGACTCTAATCCCCAATCATTCAGACTCGTTAACCGTTTTATTCAGCATCCTTCATGGTTTAAGATTCATCTAAAAACCTGTAAAGCAATAAATTGATACATCTTGAAATATTGGAAATTTTAAGGAGGGTATTGATGTTTCGATTAATCTCAGGGTTGATCATGCCCTTTTCAGCAAACTCAAAATTAGGGATCCAGATGCAGTCCAAAAGCGGGCTGAGGACTTGCAGACCGAATTGGAGAAGAAAAAAGCCGCTACGAACACCACAACGGAAGGAGATTGGAAATGGATACCGCGTCGTTGATCCTGTTTGGAATTCGTGCAGCAGTCAGATTGGGTGAAGCAAGCTTCAATGCATATGTCGATATGACTAGAAATCGTGATCTTGTACTGCCTTTACCGGACGATTTCCTTCAGCTTCCGCCGGAGCTGGCCTACAGATTCTTTTACGACAGCCGCGGGGATGGTCGCCAGTTTTATGATCCGAATCTGGTTGACGATCCCATATTCGATAAACCCTGGTCGCGGGTCGTCGCGCTAAAAAAGGAATTTTCCGACCTCTCGGAGGTGCAGAAAGCCGAGTTGGTCTCACTGGCCCAGGAGGGGAAACGCCTGATTGCAGTTGCAAAAGAAAGCTATGCCGTCCTCAATACGCAACCCATCCCTGTCAGCGACATGATTGCATTGACAACGATCACGGGGTGGCAGGTGGGAAAATCAGACCTGACAGCGATCCAACACGTTGCCGGAACCCTTATCGAGATAGGGGTCGATTATGCTGTTCAAGATCCCAGCTTGTTCGACACCAAGTCGACTGTTGGAAAATCCCTCTACATGTTTATCAATGAACTCGACAAGATTCCATTCTCGGATGTTGACCTTGACGAGCTGCCGGCCCGATTGTTCGTAGCAGTATTGGAGACGGCTTCCGCAAACCCCGAAATTTTTACCGGAGACAAGCGGACCCAAACCCTTGTCAGTAGTGCTGGGAAAAAGGTGGCTTTGCTCGTATCCGACCGGATTAAATCCATCAACGAACAGGATTTAACCGTCACAGAGAAACGCGCCCGCCGAAGAGATATGGAAGAGTGGGGAGAACTGGTCTTCCGAGGAGTATTAGACTCAGCGGGGCGGCTGGCCCTATCGGAGCCGGGGCAATTTTTAGAGATAGAGGATGTAGGTACACAGGAACTCATAAGCCGGGTAGGAAACGATGTCATCGACCTCATGCTCGGTCAGGATAATGTAAGCCTGGATCCGGTGTTCAGCCGGGAAGGGACCGAACGATTGATGCGAACCGCTCTCGATGTCGTGGCTAAACACCCGAAACTTGTGACGGGATCGGCGGAAAATACCGCACTAAACAACATCCTGACCGGAGTGGCGAAAGAACTGTGCACATCAGAAGGCAAGCTTCTAAGGGATGACCTCCTCCCGGACGTCGCTCGCCTGGTGCTTGAAAAGACCGGAGATAACCTCAGCCTGCTATGGCCCACCGCCCCGAATTCTCCTGAGAAAAACCTTCTCCTTGTGGCCGCCAAATCGATTCTCAAGTCGGTCAGCCGGCCAACAGCTGATGGAACCTGGCACCCTGACTTTACCGATGAGGATATGTTGTTCGTCATAGAGTCGGTCTTTGATGAGGTAAAAAGAAATCCTGCGTGGATCACCGGTGACAACGCATTTCTCGAGTCAGCGCTCACAAGGGTTTTGGACGAGACCCTGAAGACGATTCAAGATAAGAAGGTCACCTTGACCAGGGAGACCACCGTCGCCATACTCGGAAATGTCGTCAAAGGAGTTGCACTTCGAAAGGAGTTTTTTGATGACTTCGATCACGGAGACACGGTCAAACCGATCGTCGTTGCCGCAGTGGATGCGGTACTCTCCACCGTATTTGAGACGGATGACGCAAACGTTAGATGGCAGCTTGTTCGTGACGATCTGCTGGACGGTTTGGTGGAGGTCACCATCAGCGAGCTGGCCAAATCTAAAGCTGATGCGGGCGCTATCGAAGAATTGAAACAGGTGCTCTCGGACCTCGTCGAGGAAATAAAGAAAGGCAAGACCATCGATCTGGATGTGTTCCGAACTGCTCTTAACAGTCGCCTGGGAAGCGGCATCGCACTGGAGGGTACGCAATGAAAACAAAAAGAAATCCCCTGTCCTGCAGAATTCTTGTCATTATCGTCCTCCTGGCCTGGTTTGCCTGTATCGCCGTAGGATGCGAAAGCATCGGTCATTTGCGCCAGGCGCAGGATGCATTCAACGATGCCGCGACAATCGAATGGCAGATGACCTTTGATGAGTCCTTTGCCGAGAAGAATCCAAACCAGTTAATCGATTCGGTGAAAACGCGCAATCAGGCCCGAACCTTATATGCTGCCTCCTTGGCGCATCTGGACATGATTTCTCAGCAAGAAGAAGCATCCCTGAAAAAAAACCGTTTATACGGAACCGTCCTGACGCTGAAAGCACTCTGCTACTGGAAATTGAAGGAGTACGAGAAAGCGCTGGAAGTTAAAAATGAAGCCGACAAATTAGACGACAAACAGCTCATTCCCCGAGACAAACAGATCTTCCAGCTCTTGACAGCACTTATTGCCATCGACGAAACACTTCCGATTGTCGAGGGGATGTCCGGGAAGGAGGCGGCTGTTAAACAAAAGGATTTTGAGCGAGTCAAAGAGATTCTCTTGGCCAGTGATGAGAAAAACTGTGCGGCCGTATGCACTATCGACTCCGTTTTGAATGATCTAACCCTTGACAAGGCCATGAGAACATACGCCCAACAAATTAAGCTAATGGCGCTGAAACGGTATTTCGACGCTTATGGCATATTGACGCCGGGTGAATGCCCGCCTGAGGATGACGATCAGTGGGAAATGGCCAGAAAAACCCTGGGCCATTTGCAGAAAACAGCGGGTGGTAGCGCCGACGCTGTGGCTATACAATTAGTCGACTCCTGGATCGATAAAATCGGATGCAGTATAACCATCATTACTGAATAGACCCGAATGTGGAGAAGTCATACGCGAGGCACTTCCGATGGAACCAGTCCCAGAAGAAGAAACAGGAACTGATTGAACGGACGTTATACAGTTAAGCCAGAAAGCAGGAAATGGCCAGATTTTGGGCTGGAGTTCGCATCCGGCCACAAATAGGCTAATTCATCATTGTAGGTCGTGCGTTACCATCGATAAATTCATAGAGCCGTGAGCAAACACCAAAAGATCGCGGATCCGCATCACCATCTTTGGGATCTCAAAGCAGTTCATTATCCTTGGCTAGTGAATCACCCTCGTCACCCCGGGAGTTACCAACTTTCTGATTATTGGACTGACGCTCGGGATTTTGACCTTGTAAAGTCAGTCCATGTCGAAGCACTTCCTGATCCTGCAGAAGCCGTTGCAGAAACTGCGTGGATTCAGGCGATCGCCGACAATCAAGATAGCAAGGGATTCCCGCACGGCATCGTAGCCTTTGCAGATCTCATGGCCGACAATTTCGCTGATACTGTCGCTGCGCACTCTCGGTACTCAAACTTCCGAGGAATCCGTCAGGTCTTGAGCTGGGTCGCCGAGCCATACATGCGTGAACAAAAGTGGCGTGAGAATTTCGGACATATAGGGGACCTTGGGCTCTCTTTCGACATGCAGATAAATCCGACACAAATGGAGGATGCTGCGTGTTTGGCGAACGACTACCCGTATGTCCAGATTCTGTTAAACCATACCGGCTGGCCCGACATGACCAATGATCGAGGGTTTGATAAATGGCGGCTGGGTATGAAGGCTTTGGCTGCTTGCGAAAACATTTCAGTCAAGATATCTGGCTTTGGCATGTTCGATCCGAAATGGACTGTGGAATGCATTCGACCGTTTGTCAGTGAATCGATCGAGTTGCTCGGTCCATCGCGCTGCATGTTCGCAAGCAATTTCCCAGTTGACCGTGCATATAGCAGCTTCTTCGACATATGGACAGCCTATTTCCAGATAACAAATGAATTTTCGGAGACTGAGAAGTCAAGAATGTTTCATGACAATGCGGTAGCCCTTTATCGCATATGAACTTTGCCAAGGCACTTTGAGACTCCAGGGCAAGCCACGGAGATCGCTGGTCAAATGTCTCTCGTGGGTGGAAAGACGAATGGCAAAACTAATTGACTAACCCACAACCATCCAAGCTGCTGGTACACTTCCCAAGCAAATTCAAGAATTTGTTAGTAGGGTCAACAGCAATAATGACGTGATCAGCATTGCGCGAATGCGAAGTCCCAATTGATAGATTTAGGTACAATGTGAAGAATGAAGACTTGATCCCGATGGTTTTCTTAGATATCAGCGCGTTAAGGTGGCCCGACATTGTATATGCTGCGGATGTCACCCGGGAGGATGTGAGGAAAGACGTATAGACTCAGAAAGAAAGCTCCGCCCCAGAGCAACAGCACCAGAAATGCATAGAAAGCTAACAGTCTTTTATCTGTAAAACTGCCGCCCTTGCCCAGGTACAATTCATCGATATGCTTTTGGCCTCTTCTGACAAAATCTTTTACATAATAGGGGATAGTCAGGGATGACAGATACATTTTGAAATCGCGCTCAATTCTATCGGCGGGAACATTCCAGTCCTCAGCGGATCTGCGGAATATTTCATATGAGCTGAATCCGGTTATGTGCGTAATTTTTTGAAGATAATTTTCGATTGAAATCGAATCGTCTTGCTTATTCGGTTTTAAACTTCGCGAATAGCCACGTACCAGACACCAGACCAGTATCACCGCGCAGACAGCTCCGATGGCATCTATTATTAGATTGGACATCATATCCTCCTTCACAAACAATAAGTCATAGGAGCTGGTCAGGCAAGTCGGGCTAGCCAGTTTACAATTGCAGCCAAGAACAAAAGTGTTTATGGTTAAAAAAATCGAAAACCACATGTCAGACATAAGTGGTATACGGTTGAGTCTTCACGATCAATTTCGATACCCTTTTTGGCGCCTGCTGCCGTTAGCCCTTGTAAATAGGAAGGGGTGGATGAGATTCGATATTGTTAACCAGCAGGTAATCGTTTAGATGGCGAAAGCTGGATACCTCGCTGCAAAGCTTGCATAAACACGTGCAAATGCATATTTTTCTTTGTAGCGTATGCTCGACAACTGAGGCGGGAGAAAAAGATAATGCAGAAGTTCTGTCTAATCAAAGGTTAGCCATCCAATTTAAAGGAATACAACAATGAGAACTGTCATTCGACAAACTTTAGTATTGCCGGCCTCGGCCGAACGGCTATTTGAAATGTACTTGGATCCCTCCACACATCAAGCAATCACGGGTGCACCCGTTGACATTGGGGACAAAAGAGGCTCTGAATTTAATGCTTTTGATGGAGCCTTGACAGGGACGATCCTTGAAGTGGTAAGGCCAAGGCTGATTATACAATCGTGGCGCTCTAATGTATTTAAAACCGAAAATCCAGACTCCACTTTGATCTTGTGCTTTACTCCGGAAGAAGAGGAGGGGCGAATTGACCTGATTCACCTTGATGTGCCCGATCATGACTACGACGGTGTAACCCAAGGTTGGGAGAAATATTACTGGGCACCTTGGCGCGCATATTTGGCCAGCACGTAATGGTATGTAATATCGCAGATACGCGAAGCCTTACTATGGCTTGATCGTGCCCAGCTAAAAGCGATTTGTTAGGATACTACAAAATGAAAAAATTATCCCTTTTTGATAACTTCAATAATCGATTTCGGTAAACCATAACAGTTTAAATTATAATCAAAATCGCATGAAGGCCCAGCGCTATTTTGTTACATAACATTGCGCGTTATTTAGGTCGTTTCATTGATAAGTCGGTGTAACTGGCAATTTGTAGGAGATACTATGAAAAGAGTGATAGTGAGATACAAAGTAAAGGATGATAAAGCCCAGCAGAATATAGAATATATTCAAGAGGTGTTCAGCGCGTTGGATAAATCGAGGCCGGAAGGACTTCGATACGCCTCTTTCAAGTTGGAAGACGGATTAAGTTTCATTCATATAGCTTCTATTGAAACTGAAGATGGGGCTAACCCTCTTGTATCATTCGATGAATTTAAGGCTTTTACCCAAGATATTGCTTCAAGATGTGAAGAGCCTCCTGTTGCTTCTGAGGTTGAAACTATTGGAAATTATCGTGTGTTTGAATAGTCTATACGAAATTGGAAACTTATCATCTGCTGTCCGCCCTTAAATCCCTGGCCGCTCAGCCATTTCGGTGAAAAAACAGTGGAAACAGATTTAACCAAAATAAAAAATCAAGCAAAAGAGAAAGAAGACGAGAATTGGAGTTTTCGTGCTTTCCTCAAGAACTATGAAGAATTTGATGAAAATGGTTACAATTAGCACCTCTCAAGCTGGGCGATGACAATTAATGTCCAAATCAAAACAAAAAAAGAAAAAGAAAAGTCAAAGATCTCCTAAACGCAAACGAATGAAACGGGAAGCGAGACTTCAGTCTGCCAAACATTGGATTAAGAAGTATGAAGGCAAGAATATTGTACGGGGTTACGCCAAATGGTATGGTGTTGATCTCCTTTGCGCTATTATTGAACTTCGAATGCATGGTGTTCATGTTGACGAGAAATATGAGGCAAATGTGAGGCGCTCAATCGAGACCAAAGCTGAGCAGAGAAAGAAGAAGCGTCTTGAGCGTCTTGCCCGCAAGGAAGCAGAATTCAACGACCTTTATCAGGATTCAGACGAAACTTTTGCATTCATTGCTGGTTATACTTCATGGGGATTTCCTTATGGCGTGACCTGGGAGGAAATCGGGGAAAAGCCACCATGGATTGATGATGAGGATATCGAATAAACCCGATAAACCGGACGTGAAAAAAATGCGGTTAGGTGAGATGAAGAAATATTTAAATGGGGTCGCCCATAAGTGGGCCATCCCATTTTCACAATTTCCCGGGCATCCCGAAACCTTCGGCTGCCAACCCCGTATTTCTGACTTTAATCTTACGGCCCATTGTTTGGGGACACCCTTGCTGGAAAGATGGCCCGATGGGGAGCAAGGGCGACCTATGGCGAACCGTTTACATTCGGATTTCCTGTCAGGCCCAAGTTCTCTGCTTCCCTGAAACACTATTTTGAGAAATACGGACTTGCCCTCGATCGCGGCTGACCGTCGGGGTGATGCGGCTGGGGGTAAACTGCCTTATGGTGGGTTGGCTTTAGTGGTAAATTCCGCCTCAAAATGGCGGCTGGTGGCTCATCCTTGGAATGCTTTTGATGGAGGTCATCTTGAACATCGTATTTGATTTTGGCGGGGTCGTGTTTACATGGGAGCCGGAGGCGATCATTGCCGGCATGTTCGCCGAACCCGAGGTGCAGGCCCAGGTACGCGCTGAAATTTTCGGGCATGACGATTGGTGTGAACTCGATCGCGGGACCTTGTCGCGTCAAAAGGCCATCCAGCGAGCAGCGGCACGCACCGGATTGGCAGTTTCTGCAGTTGCCGAGCTCATGCGTCAGGTACCGCTCTCTTTGGTCGTGATTCCGGATACCGTCGATCTGCTGCATCGTCTGAAAGCGTGTGGTCACAGACTGTTCTATCTGTCCAATATGCATGTCGACTCCATCGCACATCTCGAGCGCACATACACGTTCTGGGATATTTTTGAAGGTGGCATCATCTCGTGCCGCATACACGTGATCAAGCCGGAACCGGCTATATACACCGCTTTGCTGGAAACATACGGATTGGACGCAGCGGAGACGGTATTCATTGATGACACGGAGGTCAATCTCGATGCGGCAGCGCAGTTCGGGATCCAGACGATCCGTTTCGAGCATCCGGTGCAATGTGAGGAGCAATTGAAGGCGCTGGGCATCATCTAAAGGCTCGCTGAAAATAACCTCACATTTTAGTGAGCCGATCTATGCCAAAGAACAGATCCAGGATTGAATAAAATACGATCATCTTGAAAAAGAGAGTTTGGATTTAGGATATAGACAGGTAGTTTATGAAAAACCAAACGCCTGAGGCTAACTCAGACGACACAATAAAACGGGCGGCTGATGAGTATGTTATGCCTTCAGGCAAAGAATGGGTGTGCTGCTCCTTCCAGGGGATATAGAAAACACACAGGAGGCCCATGTCATGGATGAGAAACACATTGGTTTCCCGCATCCAGCGACAGTGATGCGCGGGGTGTGGCTCACCGGTCACGGGGACATCGATAAATTAAAACTGCGAAACGACATTCCGATTCCCCGACCGAGCCGTCGTGAGGTATTAATTCGCGTGTCTGCTGCGGCTGTCAACAACACCGACATAAATACACGCATAGCCTGGTACTCGAAGAAGGACGGCGCCCACGCAGATGCGAGCTGGGCTGGTGCACCCATTGAATTCCCGCGCATTCAGGGAGCCGACGTATGCGGACACATCGTCGCGGTTGGAGAAGACGTCAACGCAGGCCGAATCGGTGAACGGGTTATGATCGAACCATGCATCCGAGAAGCAAACGGCAAAGAGCTTGAACGTCCGTGGTATTTCGGTTCGGAGTGCGACGGGGGATTTGCAGACTACACCGTGGTAGCGTCACGGCACGCCTATCGCGTGAAAAGCACGCTCAGCGACACTGAGCTCGCCTCATTTCCGTGCTCCTACTCCACAGCGGAGAATCTTTTGACTCGTTCGACAGTCCAATCGGGAGATCGTGTCCTCGTTACTGGTGCATCCGGTGGTGTAGGTTCGGCTGCGGTTCAATTGGCCAAAGTCCGTGACGCAGAGGTCATCGCTGTAACCAGTGGTGCGAAGTCAAAAGACGTACTAAGACTCGGAGCTGAACGGACGCTCGCGCGCGAAGAAGATATTGTCGACGCGCTTGGTCAGGAGAGTATCGATGTGGTGATAGATCTAGTTGCCGGAAAGAAGTGGCCTTCATTGCTCGACGTGCTCCGCTCAGGTGGCCGGTACGCCGTCGCCGGTGCTATCGGCGGTCCGATAGTTGAACTCGACGTTCGAACGCTGTATCTGAAAGACCTGAGTCTCTTCGGATGTACCATCCTCGAGCGAGAGGTGTTCACCAATTTAATTAAGCACGTTGAACGTGGCCGTATTGCACCCGTGGTGGCTGAAACGTACCCGCTCGAGCAGATTTCCGACGCGCAGATGGCATTCCTGTCCAAGAAACACGTCGGCAAGATCGTACTCACACTCGACGTTTGACATCAATTCGTTCCGGCAATCTATAAATAATTGGATCGGCAGAAAGAGTATAGAGACTCAAAACAACGGATAACACCCTCATGGTCTGCACACCAAATCCGGATTAATCAACTTCGCAGTAAGTTTTCAAATCTGCCCAATTTAGATGATATACGCCTTATACTTGGCGACTTTTCAGGAGCCTATTCCTGCCGCATAGACATACAACACCTATCGGTTGAGCAAATACTAGACAACGAAAAAGCAGTAAAAGTTATTCGCATGTGGATCCTTATTACACGCCTATTAAAAAAACACAAGTTGCTATAACCGGCGGGTTACGAGGCAATACATAGGAAAGAGAACATGATGGCCGAAAAAAGGGTACTTGTAGCAGGCGCCACGGGCTATTTGGGTAAATTCGTTGTAAAGGAACTCAAAAGACAGGGGTATTGGGTTCGCGCGCTCAGCCGGGACAGCCGGAAAATAGCGCCGGTAAAGCAGTATGTTGATGAGGTGTTTCTCGGCGAGGCCACGCAAAGTGAGACATTGAAAGGCATCTGCAAAAACATTGATATTGTTTTTTCATCCCTTGGTATCACCCGGCAAAAAGATAGCTTCACCTACATGGATGTTGATTATCGGGGGAACAAAAATATCCTTAAAGAAGCACGTGCAGAAAAAGTTTCAAAGTTTATGTATATATCCGTCTTCAATTCAGAAAGGTTACGACACCTTGAAATCGTCAAGGCCAAGGAAAGGTTCGCAGATGAACTAAAAGAGACTGATCTTGAACATATGATTGTCCGCCCGAACGGATTTTTCTCCGACATGACAGAATTTTTCAATATGGCTAAAAAGGGCCGTGTTTATCTGTTTGGCAATGGTGAATTCCCGGGCAATCCCATTCATGGAGCAGATCTTGCCAGAGCATGTGTCGAGCGGTTGGGATCGAGGGGGGGAGAGTTCAATATCGGCGGCCCGGAGATACTTACCCAGAATGAAATCGCATCTCAAGCCTTTGAAGTGTTGGAGAAAAAGTCCAAGATCACTTACATCCCGCTTTGGATTAAAAACCTGATAGTTAAACTCGCAAGGGTATTTACTTCTGTCAAAACTTATGGCCCTATAGAATTTTTCATGACAGTCCTAACAATGGACATGATCGCGCCGAGTTATGGGCAATATACTATCAAAGAATACTTTAAGGAGATTTATGATGGTGATAATTGCTGTTCAGCTGATCGATTATGAAAGTTGATGAGGCTGCTTCAAGTTATCTGCTCCAACGTATAAAACCGATCCAGATACTTTTTATGGGCATCAAAGGACCAGTGTTCTTTCTTAATGACTCCGGCAGCCTTTTCCCGGTCACCTTTTGCGATTGCCGCTATAAATTTATCATGTTCATGTAAATGCTGCTTTTCCCAATCTTTAAGATATCCCCGTCTTGGAAAATCATAAAGACGTTGCTTCAATGGTATTATGATTTTTTTCAGCGTGTCGTTGTCCGATAGATCAAGAAAAACATCATGAAATTCTAAATTCAATCGGTAATAGGTATCGAAGTCTTTTTCTTCCAGCGCTTTAATTTGGTCGATATTCAGTTGTTTCATTTTGTCGATATGGGCTTTGGTGAACTTATCGAACACGGCCGTGACCACAGATGCTTCAAGCGATCCGATTACTTGATATATATTTTTTATTTCCTGACGTGTAAGTTTGTTCACCAATACGCCTCGCCGCGGCAATATGGAAACAAATCCCTCGGCTTCAAGCTGGATGAGGGCATCGCGCAGCGGCGTTTTGCTAATGCCCAATTTGCGGCTGATCGAGTTTAAGTTTATTGATGAGCCGGGGGTAAGAGAACCGGATTGCATCTCGTCGCGAAAATATTGATACACTTGTTCTCGAAGAGAGGTTAAGACCAGGATGCTGCCGCGGTTTTCCAGTGCTGATGGCCGGTTGCGGTTGATCTTCGACTCACCGTTCTCAAGTTGCAGTTTGGATTGTTCTTCAGACATCGAAATTCCTTAATCCCAAAGGGATATATGGTAAAAAAATTTTGAATAAGACTTTCGAAATGGTCTACATTTTAGGTCTATTATTCTCCGGATCATAGGGTGACTGAAGGTGTACTTTGGCCGGAACGGCTTCACCTTCCACTTCTACTTCATATTTGCCGGATAATATCCAGTCATTCGTGATTCCGTAATTATTTCGCAGATAGCCCATACCCACCGGGCATCCTATTTTGAATCCAAATGCCCCGGAGGTCAGGGTCTCCATAAAAACACCGTCGCGATAAATGGGTTCGCTGCCGAACAACATCTTGCTTGGATCGTCAAGGGTGAACATCACCAACTTTCTGGTCTGATTCTTCTCTTTCAGCTCCATCAACGCATCTTTACCGATAAAATCCGCTTTACTCAGTTTTACGCCAAATGCCAAACCGGCTTCATAGGGTGTGTCATCCGGCGTAATATCCGACTCCCAGTGGCGATACCCCGTTTCAAGCCGCAGCGAATTTATCGCCTGCATGCCAACCAGGCGCATCCCCATTTTTTCGCCTTCCATCATCAAGGCATCGAACACCCCGGTTGCGAACATGGTCGGTATATAAAGCTCCCATCCCAGTTCGCCGACATAGGACATTCTCAGCGCCCAGGACCTGGCATAGGCCATATCAATTTCTTTGGCCGTACCGTATGGAAACGCATCGTTCGACAAATCGGCATCCGTCAATTTGCCCAGCAATTCCCTGGAGCCGGGTCCCATCACCGCCAGCATCGCATACCCATGGGTTACATCCGTGAGCGTGACATGGTCATTTGCAGGAAAACGGCATTTGAAATAGTCATAATCGCGAACGGCAGTGGCGGCTGCCGTGACGATGAAAAATGTATTTTTGCCAAATCTTGTAACGGTGATATCGGTTTCGAAACCACCTCTATCGTTTAGAACCGGCGTGTAGACGATCTTTCCCACCGGCACGGCCACTTCATTGGCGCACAGATACTGTAAAACCTTTTCTGCGTCTGATCCTTCAACAAGAAATTTACCCATGGAGGTCAAATCATAAAGCCCTACGTTGTCACGCACGGCCAGGTGTTCCTGAGACTGCCACTCAAACCAATTGGGTCGCCCCCAGCTGTATCGGTGAACCGCTTCGACACCTTCCGGTGCAAACCAGTCGGCCCGCTCCCAGCCGGCGATCATACTGAAGCAGGCTCCGTGAGACGCAAGTCGATCATGGATAGGTGAGCATAGCACCGGACGCGCGGTGGTTCTTTGGCGGTTGGGATAATGATGCTCGTAGAGTACGCCGACCGACTCGATAATACGATCATGCAGATAACGGCTGTTTTGCTGCCAGGGAAAATATCGCCTGACATCCACCGGCCACAATTGTTCTTGCGGGTAACCCTGATCCATCCACTGGGCCAATGCCCGGCCGACCCCGGCAGCACTGGCAATCCCTACCGAATTCATTCCGCAGCCTACGAAGAAATTCTTAACCCCCGGCGCTTCGCCAATCATAAAGGCACAGTCAGGGGTAAAGCTTTCCGGAACCACGGAAAGATGCCTTATCTGGGCGGTTTCCATTGCCGGAAACCGTGTCAGCGCACAATCCATGAAAACCTGCAGCTGATCCCAGTCCTCCTGCAGTTCCTTGTACATGAAATTTTCCGGTATGCCCTGCATGCCCCAGGGTTTGGCCACCGGCTCGAAACCACCGAACAGAATGCCGTCGCCTTCCGATTTAAAATAGGTTACACCATCGAAATCGCGAACCGTCGGGAAATGGCGTTTCAGTCCTTCAATCGGCAGCGTCACCGCGTGCATGTGCTCGGCGGCATGCAGGGGGATGCTCACATTGACCATTCGACCGACGTTGCGGCCCCACATGCCGGCACAATTCACGACATACTCGCAAGTCACCCTGCCGTGATCCGTGTTGACACCGCAAATGGCGCCGTTTTTCAGTTGTATACCGGAAACCTTTATATTTTCCAAAATTTGGGCCCCGCGCATTTTCGCTCCCCGGGCCAAAGCGCGGGCGGTTTCGATTGGATTGGTAATACCATCATCGGGCAAATAAAATGCAGTGACCAGATCGTCGACAGCCATTCCGGGTACAAGATTTCCGGCTTCCTTTAGGCTGATCTCGTGCATTTCAATGCCAAAGGCCCGGGCCATGGCGGCGCCGCGTAAGTACTCCCGCCTGCGGTCATCTGTTTGACAAACCGACACCGAACCATTCTGCCTAAATCCGGTCGCCATGCCGGTTTCCGCTTCCAGGCCGGCGTAGCATTCGAGTGCATACCTTGCCAGATTGGTCATTTCCTGGTTCTGGCGCAGTTGCGCCAGCAATCCGGCAGCCGCCCATGTCGTCCCTGAACCGATTTCTTTTCTTTCCAGCAGTAAAACATCGGTCCAACCGATTTTTGTTAAATGATAGGCAACACTGCAGCCGACGATACCACCGCCGATAATAACCACCTGTGCATGACTTGGAAGCTGAGCAGCCATTATTAATCTCCTAATACGAATATACTGAAAATCCTAATATTTAAAAATTAAACCACAAAGTCACGAGGACACAAAGGATAGAAGTTTTTAAATCCCAAGTCACAAAACTCAAATCCCTAACAAATCTCAAAATACAATGAATTAAATTCAAAACCGGTTTGGGTCATTGATGATTGGAATCTGGATATTGTCCTTAGACTTGGCTCAGTATGGTGAGTCCTTCGACGTTGCTCAGGACCGTGAGCCTGTCGAACAGCTTGTCGAATCATTTGTTATTTGTTACTTGGTGCTTGGAATTTCTTTAATTCCATGACTCAACCGTACTTACATTTCCAATACGACTTATTTAACATCCCTGTGGGAAATGAGTTTAAGAGTCCACATATGCATCCGCAACCTCAAGCGCCTTGTCCATGATCGCAATGCCTTCATCAATCTCATCTTTATTGACGATCAAAGCCGGTGCCATCGCAATGACGTTGCTGGGATTGGCGGCCATGGCCATCATTCCCATTTCGCCAAGCTTCTTGGCGACTTCAAGTTTGGGATTCATTCCCGGACGAATTTTCGCTTCAACCGGCATAATGGGTTCGCGAGTCTTTTTGTTTTTTACCAATTCCAGACCCACAAACAATCCCAGACCGCGCACATCGCCCACGCAGGGGTGTTTATCCTGAAGCTCCATGGCTTTTTCCAGGAGGTATTTGCCCATTTTTTCCGAATTTTCAATCAGCTTGTCTTCCTGGTAAATAGGGATAACAGCCAGGGCGGTGGCGCAGCCCAGGGTATGAGCGGCATTGGTGGCGCCGTGGCTGAAAAACTGCTCCTTGAAGTGATCGCCGATATGTTTGCGCACCACCGTGGCTCCCATTGACACATAGGCGCAGGTGATCCCCTTGGCCACGGTCAGGATATCCGGTACGACATCCCAGTGGTCCAGAGCAAACCATTTGCCGGTGCGGCCGAAGCCGCTCATAATCTCGTCGGCAATCAGCAATATCCCCCACCTGTCACAAATTTCTTTGAGTCGCGGAAAATATTCCGGTGGCGGTACAATAATGCCGTTGGCTCCGGTCACCGGTTCACAAATAATGCCAGCGACCAGGTCACCTCCGCCTTCCAACTCGATCACTTCATCGATATACTTTACACACTGCAGGTCACAATCCGGATAGTTCAGTCCAAACATACACCGATAGCAGTACGGCTGGGGCACGCTGACCAGTTCGGCACCGCCCGACACCTGAACCCAGCTGCGAGCGTCCCCGGTGGAAAGTGCCATCGATGTCGCCGTACTTCCATGATAGCTCCGATAGCGTGCCAGCATCTTTCGTCTCCCGGTATACTGGTGGCAAATCTTGACCGCAGCTTCATTGGCCTCGGTTCCACCCAGTGTTATAAAAGAGCGGGAAAGATCGCCCGGCGTGACCTCCGCCAGCATTTTAGCCAAAAGCGCTCGAGGCTTGGTGGAAAGGCTCGGTGCAAACGAACAAAGGGTCCTGGCCTGTTCGACAATTGCTTCCACCACCCGTGGATCCTGATGTCCGATGTTATGATCGACAAAACAGGAACTGAAATCTAATCGCTCTCTACCGTCTTCGGTGGTAAAGCGTATACCTTTGGCCGAAACCACCCTCAAAGGCGCTTGCGCTGGCTGATAGCTCCAGGAATGAAACAGATTGTTGACTTCAAATGCGTCCAGATCTTCTTTTGATGCAGGGATATCTCTTAAATTGATCACGTTTCCCCTCCTCATTTCTTGATATTCATGTACGGGTCGAAATAAGTTCAAAATATTGAAACCAGGTCTTCAAGCCCCAAGCGACTCAGGGTCTCTATCTTCGGAACGCCGTTCTCATCCCATCCCCTCCGGTCGTAATAAGCATCCAGCATCTGTTGCAGTTCTTCAGGCTTTAAGCGCAACCCTTTAGACTGCCCGTCGGGTATCTTTTCATGCAGAAAACGACGCGGGACCGTGTCGTCCTTGCGGCGGAGGCCTTCGCGGCAATTGAAGCTCCGTTCCAGGGTATGAACGCGACATCCGATTTCAGCAAGTTCTTCGAGGGTCAAGTCCCATCCAACCGTGTGATTGATCAAATCCACGTGATCCTGCCCCAGCATAAATCCAAAAACTCCTTCACAGAAACTGCACACAATCATGGAATCCCGCACGGCGCTCCAGTCAGCCGTATCGTAGGCCATGCTGACCTTGCCTTTAGTGGATCGTCTTTGCTCAAGATCGAGCCGATATTCCAAACTCGGTCGGGCATCGTGGTGACTTCCGCCCCGGGTGGAGACGGCATATCCGATCCCCATCACCTTGAGAGCGCGGGCCGAATGCCCGGGAGGCTCCAGGCCCCGAATATGGCACGCGAAGCGGTCTGCACCCTGGCCGATCTGTGCTGCCATGGCTTTAACCCCCTGACCTAAGAACTTCCCGAATCCTTCCTGCTTGGCCACCAGGTGGGCGGCAGCATTCAATGCATCACCGTTGCCGAAGCTAAAATCGATGCCGCCGCTATCCTGTTCAGTCAACAGCCCCCGCTGGAAACACTCCATGACAAATCCAATTGCCCCGCCAAAGGAGATCGTATCGAGACCATAGTCATCGCAGAGGCGATCGGTTTCAATTATTTTATCCAGATCATCGACGCCGCAGTTGGAACCCAGGGCAAAAAGAGTTTCATATTCCGGTCCTTCGGTCACCACTGACGGATCCCGGTTTGAACGCACCACCCGGGTGCATCCGCCTAAACTGCAGGCATAACAGGCCCATATGCGCAAACTGTGATCGGCTACCAGACGGTCACCACTGATATTGTCCGCCTTGTCCCAGCTCTCTGTTTGCCAGTTGTGCGTGCCCAGACCGCCCACGGTATTGATCGGTTTCACCAGAAACGGCGTGCCAACTTCGACAAATCCTTTAAGGCCTAAAAATTTATCTTTATTCTCCCGGTAAATTTTCAGCAGGCTTTTGACATCGGCTACTTGAACATCCCGGGTCCCGCGGACCGAGATGGCCTTTAAATTTTTCGATCCCAGCACCGCCCCGGTACCACCTCTTCCGGCTGCCCGGCGTCCGCCGATACAGCAGGCCATGGAAACCAGGTTTTCTCCGGCCGGCCCGCAACAGACCGTGCGAATGTCTTTGCCGAGTTTTTGTTTCAACCGCTCCTGGACTTGTAGGGTTGTCAATCCCCAGAGATCCTCAGCTTCAATGAGCTCAACTTTGTCATCATTACAAAAAAGAACCACCGGATGCGGCGATTTGCCGGTTATTACCAGCATATCGCGTCCGGATTGTTTGAGCCGCGCACCCCAATCGCCGCCAAAATAACTGTCCATAAAGTAACCGGTCAGTGGTGATTTGGTAACGATACCGGCGCGTCCGCTGCCATGCGCCAGGGTACCGTTTAACGGGCCCGTACAAAGAATCAAGACATTGTCATCTCCCAATGGATCGGCATCGCAGGGGACCGAATCAATGAGGGTCCTGGCGGCAAATCCGTTGCCGCCCAGGTACTTGCGCGCAAATTCCTCATCGAACTTCTCATTGCGTACATGGCCCCTGGTGAGATCCACATATGTAATTTGACCCGCGTAGCCCTTCATGCCGACACCTCCTTTATCTGTAATGCCTCGCGGGGACAGGCCGCCACACATTGCTGGACTTTGCCGCCGTTGCACAAATCGCATTTGAAAATATACGGATCATCGGCATGAACAAAGATGGCATCATAGGGGCAGGCCGCCACACAATCCCGGCAGCCGTCGCACTTTATCCTTTCAAAGCGGACAAAACCTTTGGCCCGGTCAATCGACAACGCCCCGGTGGGACAGGCCTTGACACATTCAGCCTCGGCTTCCTGCCGACACACATGCAAGTTGAACGGGCCGTAAAATTCATCCTGCTCAATACGCAAGTTGGCCTTCAACGGATTGAATATTTTTTGCCAGGTGCCTGAGCATATCAACTGGCAATTCTGACACCCCACACAACGATCCTGATCAAAATCGATATAGCGCATGGGCCTTGTCCACCTTTCCGGAATAAAGGCTAACTTAATCCCAACACGGATAAGCCAGCCGGAATTGAAGATTGGAGATTTATGGTATCGCTCCCGGCCATCGTAGCCATCCTACTTCGCCGAAGTGATGCTGGCAGCGGAGCGTTCAGTCAAATTGAAAAAGAAACTATTGAACGTCGAACATCGAACGTCCAACATCGATCATCGAATACTGTATTCTGTCATTTTAAAAAAACTTAGCGAAGTTAATCTACCCTTCGAAAATCTGCTGTTTTTAGATCACGTCTTCAGGTTGATTCGCTTGTTTTAAAATAGATAAAGCGCAGCGCCATCCATATTGGACGTTCGATGTACGACGTTCCTTCTTTTTAGTGTCCCGACCAGCCGGAGTTCCATTGCACAAAGTTATAGTTTGCAAACGGCATCCGACATCCGGTATCCGGCATCCTGGATCTTGAATCCTGCATCCAGTACCCTGAATCATGCATCCAGCATCTGCCTTCCAGCAGGCGACCGGTTAAAAGGTATGAACATCAACAGCCGGCGTTCATCACCCCTTCTCAGAGTCTTTGACCATATCGGGCAGTTTAAGACGCTGAATTTTTCCCGACGGGCCTTTGGGCAGTTCTTCCATCACCTTGATGACTTTGGGGGTTTTAAATTCTCCCAGCTCATCGCGGCAAAACTCGCGTAATTCCTCTTCGGTGCAATTACAATCCGGCTTCAAGACGCAACAACACAGGATCTCCTCACCGTAATCTTCATCGGGGATTCCCACGGCGGCGGCATCCTGTACGGCCGGATGTTTGTATAGCGCTTCATCGATCTCGCGCGGCGCGATATTCTCACCGCTTTTGATGATCAACTCCTTGATTCGCCCGGTAACATACACAAATCCGTCTTCATCCATATAGCCCAGGTCGCCGGTATGAAGCCATCCGTCTTTTTCAAGGGCCTCGGCGGTTTTATCCGGTGCCTTATAATAGCACTTCATCACATTATCCCCTTTGATCATGATTTCCCCTTGTGTATCCCGGGGAACTTCCCGGCCCGCCTGGTCGATAATCTTGGCGATATTTCCCACCGCCTGCCCGGGCGATCCGTATTTGCGTTCTGAAGGCTCCAAAGGATTTGAAAATACCGGTGCCGCTGTTTCGGTCAGCCCCATCGTCTCAATAATGGTCACGTTAAACTTTTCTTCGAAGGTCTTATGCAGGGAGGGGGGCAGGGCCGACGAAGCCGATCTCCCGAAGCGCAGCTGCTCGAGATGAAATCCTTTTCCTTCAATATCTGTTCTACTGATTAAAAACGAAATTATCGTCGGTACCACGCTAAACCAGGTGCAGCGATGTTCGGAAATGGATTCCCAGAAGTTTGAGCAGCTGAACTTGTGCGGCATCACCACGCTGCCGCCGCTGACCAGGGGCGTTACGGCAGTTACGACTTCACCATTGATATGATACAGGGGTAAGGAGCAAAGCGCCCGATCTTCCGGTTTCAGCTCGTGAGCCAGGATGGTGTATTCAGCGCCGGCAATCATATTTTTATGCGAAAGAATCACCCCTTTGGGAAGTCCGGTGGTGCCGGACGTATACAGCAACAGCGCATCATCCTCCGCATCGACTTCCGGCAGCAATTCCCGGGAAAGATACGTGCCGTCCGCAAAGAGCCGTCGGGCATCATTGTCCATCTGAATCAGTTCGATTGGGCGATCTACGTTTCGGGCTGCTTTTCGAAGCCGCTCTTTCTGGTCGGTGGTGTAAAAAACCAAACAGGTGTCGGAGTGCTGCAGCACATATTCGAGTTGGGAGGCCTGAGACATCAGATTAAGCGGAGCCACGACCAGGCCCGCATACATGGTGCCTAGAAAAATCTTCGCGGTCTGGTACCCGTTGCCCGCCATGAAAGATACTTTATCCCCTTTTTGAAGACCTTTTTTATACAGGTATTTTCCCAGTTGGATGGAATCGTTTTTTAGCTGGGCAAAAGTCAAGGTCAGCCCGGGCTCCGGAGCGATCATGAAAAGCTTGTCCGGCTGCTTTTCGGCTTGCCTATCGATATAATGCCTGATGGTTCGCAATGCCCGGCTCCTATCCCAATTAGGGGTTATTCGTTATTGGTTTCGGGTGTAAGGATAATTTTCGTTCTCACGACATCCCACCCTCTGACACCTCGTATGAAACTTCGTATATCTGGAACACTGAAAAGATTGAACGTCGAACATCGAACGTCCAACTTCGAACATCCAATATTGATGGCGCTGCGCTTGATCTATTTTAAAATAAGCGAATCACGCTGAAAACGTGGACTAAAGACCGCAGAATCCACTAGAGGCGGGCAAGTTTCAATAGGTAGATCCGCTCCCGGCCCTCATAGCTATTTCAGCGACGTAATCTTATTCAGTCTTTTTATAAAATGACAGGATACAGTATTCGATGTTGAACGTTCAATGTTCGACGTTCATTAATTTCTTTTTCGATCAAACTGGCCGCGCCGGCAGTAGCGGCTGGTCTACGCCTGAAACCTGCTTAAATATATTCGTATCCGATCTCAAACGCCCTGCGGTTGCGGTCGTGAAATTTCGGGATCACTTCCAAAAGACTCTCCAGGACGATCTGCTTGTCAAGAATCTCAACGACATTAGCAATCAAGCCCAAAGCCAACGAATTGGCAAACAGCGGGCTATTGAAATTATCTACCGCAAGTTGCTTGGCCGGAAATTCCTTTTGGGTGCACTTCAAGGTGTCATCAATTTTTTCGACAAAGGCCGGGTCATAGATGATCAATCCCTCGTCCACCACTGTGTCCTTAAAACGATGGTAGGCCGCACTGGACAGCGCGACAAAATAGTCGGGATTTTCACACATCGGACTGTCGATCATCTCTTTTGAAAGAACAACCTGGCTGCGGACGTAGCCGCCGCGCATTTCCGTCCCATGACTTTTTAGCATGGTGACGTGCAAGCCCTGTTTGACGCCGGTCTCACCGACGATCTGACCGAGGCGCACCACGCCCTGCCCGCCAAATCCGCTGGCTAAAATTTCAATGCGTTCCTTCATCCTGATATCTCCTCTGAATTTCGGACACTTTGTCTCTCATAATTTGAGAGAATTCAGCTCTGGTGTTGACGGCATCATGATAAATACCCGTTCGCCAAATAATCCCTTCTTTTTCTTCGCCCATTGGTGCCGCATGGTTTTTAATCCAGTTGAACATGTTCACCGTATTGCGCGATCCGAGTGCATTTTTCCCAAAGTTTGTGATACACGGAAACACGCAATGAACCAGAGAAAATCCGTTGTTCTGAAGGGCCTTTTTAAGTGACGCCACCAGGGGCCGACCGTCCATGCTGACGTGCCTGGCCAAAAACGTTGCCCCGGCGGCCTTCAGGATAGCCAGAACATCCCGCTCCGGATCGACCCAGTTGGGTTCAAACGTGCCGTAAGGGCTGCTGTCAGTTTTGATCCCCGATGGCGTCGTCCATCCGTACTGACCTCCCGTGGATTGGTAGCCCAGGTTGTCGCATACCAGCACCGTCATTTGGGCATTTGAACGGGCTGCGTGCAAAAGATGATTGAATCCGATTCCGAAAGCATCGCCGTCACCAACGGTCAGGACAAGTTTCTTTTCCGGAGGCACTGCCAGCCGAAGCCCTCTGGCAATGGCATAGACACGGCCATGGGTTCCGGCGAAATTATCGCCTTTCCAGGTGGCAAAGGTTTGCCGGCCGGCACAACCGATGGATGTCCCCCAGATAATATCGCCAACTTCAAATCCCAGTTCATCAATGGCCAGTACCAGCGCTTTATGCGCCTGCCCGAGGCCACAGCCCGAACAGGCCGTGCTGGGTATCTTTCTGGTTCTCAAATACTTCTGTGTGAGCCTATCCATTTACCATGCCTCCCTTTCCCACCCCAGGCGGCCATTTTTTTCACCCTTGAGGAGTTTGCCGAACGTTTCGTGAAGCTCAGCCACGGTTGGCAGCTCACCGCATTTGCCGAAAAAATGAATTTTACTGCCGGCCGGCGCGGCTCTTTGCACTTCCCGGACCATCTGACCATCGTAATCCAGTTCGACCGACAGATAGGTGGCCTTATTCTGAAAAAGCTCATCCGGGAAAGGCCACAACGAAATGGGCCGTATCATTCCGATTTTTTGCCCCATCTCCCGGGCCTTTTTTACTGCCGTCTTCACCATTCTGGATGGGGTTCCATAAGCCACCACGATAAGTTCGGGATCGTCGTCCAGAAACAGGGATTCATATCGCGAAATAATGTCCCTGTGATTTCTGATTTTATAGATCATGCGAAAGGCGTGTTTGTGCTGGGCTTCCACCGTTTCGATATCATAGCCTTCTTCGGTCGGTGTCCAATCGGAGCATAAAGCGTTTTTGCCCCGGCCCAATACCACCGGAGGCAGGTCAATTTCATCAGTGGGTGGATAAAAATCCGGACCCGGGTGGGCCTTGCGCTCCGCGAACCGCATCCCCATCGCATCTTTCTCTTCATCGGTTTCCGGAACACTGATGTCCTCAAACCCGTCGGTGATCAACTGGTCCGCTAAAATCGTAACCGGTGTGCGGAATCTTTCCGAAAGGTAAAATGCCTCCACGGTCAGTAACATCGCTTCCTGGGCGCTGGACGGGGCCAGCACGATGGTCTCATAATTTCCACCCTGGGTGGGATAGCGGGAATTATAAAATTCGCCTTGTCCCGGCGCGCCGGTGATTCCGCTGACCGGGCCCACCCTTTGCGAATTCAGTATCACCAGCGGAATCTCACAGCCGATAGCCCAGCCGTAGGGATCGGCATACAGGATAAAACCGGGACCTGACGTTGCGGTCATGGCTTTCATCCCCCCCAGCGCAGCGCCGATGGCCATATGCATTGCGGCACATTCATCTTCGGCTTGCATATAGTAACCACCGACACGGGGCAAATTGGCGGACATGGCTTCCGCAATTTCCGTCGCCGGTGTAATCGGATAGCCGGCAAAAGCATTGCAGCCTGCCAGTATTGCGCCCTGGGTGATCGCAAAGTTTCCGGTCTCCAGATAACGCTTCATATGCAATGTCCCTTCAAGAAAAATTAACGATCTCGCAAAAATCAGATTTGCGAAATTTTTACGAAAGTGTCTTGCTTCAATTTAGGTTCAAGCCGTCTGCCTGACGTCGATAGAAAAGTCCGGGCAGGCATAAAAACAGGCCAAGCAGCCGACACATCGTTGCGGATGTATGACTTCCATGGGTCGATACCCTTTTTCGTTAAATTTATCGGCCGGTTCAAATACACCAAGACCGCACACTTCCGCGCAATACGAACATTCCTTGCAGCCCTGATCGTAAAGTGCCACTTCAAATTGCCTGGCATCACATCCCCGACACCGTTCGGCCTCTTTGATGGCCAAAGCATTGGATAACCCTGTTTCAACGGCGGCAAAACTGCAGGTTCTTTCATCCAAAGCAATGCAGGGCATGGTCACCCGATCCTGCTCTCCCGTCCGATAGTCCGCAACAACCACGTGTTCTTCGGAAGGTGCCAGCGCCTGGTCGATTTTTCCTCTGCCGCCAAGAAAAATATCGATGGATTCGGCAGCCCGCCTGCCATGGGCAATGGCGTCGATAATCGAGGCCGGACCGGTTACAACATCGCCACCGGCATAAACACCGGCTTTATCGGTAGCTAGAGTTCGGGCATCGACTTTTATATAATAGCCCTTAGATAGTGCAACTCCAAAAGATTGGGTGCCCACGGCCATCTGCCCGACAGCCGCAATCACATTATCAAACATTTTGGTGAATTCACTTCCTTCAACAGGAACTGGGATTGGACGCCCGCCGGCATCGGGCTTGCCTAATTCCATCCGCTTAAAAGTAACTTTCAGGGCGCCATTTTCTTCCATGACCGCTACCGGCGCGGCCAGATAATTGATACTGATCCCTTCAAAAACAGCCGCGCCTACCTCTTCCTCATATGCCGTCATTTCAGCCTCGGAGCGTCTGTAAAATACCTGGATTTTTTTTGCTCCAAGGCGCACAGCACTTCTGGCGGCGTCAACGGCGGTGTTCCCGCCGCCGATAACCGCTACACAATCCCCGATATTAACGTTTTGGCCCTGATTGACTTTTCTTAAAAAGGAGATGCCGTCCACAACGCCGGGTAAATCGTCGCCCGGGATGCTCAATTTGGCACCCTTGTGCGCCCCGCAGCAAAGATACACCGCGTCATAGCCTTCCGCCAAAAGCTTGTCTGCTGATTGAACCGGATGCCCGGTTTTAATCGTCACACCAACTTCCTTGAGATAATCGATCTCTTTGTCCAGGGCCTGCCGCGGCAGTCGATACGCGGGTATTCCCACCCGCATCATCCCGCCTGCTTGATCCAGGGCCTCCAGCACAGTCACTTTGTGACCCAGAACGGCAAGATAATAGGCCGCCGACAAACCGCCGGGACCCGATCCCACGACAGCCACTTGTTTGCCGGTTTCGGGTGCGATCGTTAGATTCTTGCGCCATAGATCTCCTCCTTTTTCGGCAGCGGCGCGTTTCAACGCCCGGATAGCGATGGGTTCACCGAATTGCCGGTTTCCACAATTCCCTTCGCACGGGGCGTAGCAAGCAAATCCACAAATAGACGGAAATGGGATCTTCTCACGGATAACAGCCAATGCCTCGTCGAATTTACCTTCTTTAATTCGCCGGATGTACCGCGGAACATCGATCCCCGCGGGGCAGGCACATTGACAGGCCGGTGCGACCGTGCTGTCTTTGGGAACATGTTTTTCACTCATGGGTCAAAGCCTCCGGAGGAGAAATGAAAATATACAATTTAGATTTGATCAATCTTTCGGCAACATTATACAACCCTCTGTATTTTAGTAGAAAATTGTAGAATGGTTGTATAGTGATATCTAATATATCAGATTTCAGTGATGTGTCAACAATAAACTACCTCTTGAAAATACAAATTTATGTTCTACGATATTCATATTAGATATTCTGTGCAGAAATCGACCTAACTGCGAGAACCAGGGATTAGGCATATAGTATACTGAGAATATATCCATGCTTTCGACAAGCCAATTAAAAAAAATAAAAGCAGAGGTTGAACGAGCAGCAACTGAGCACTTAAATTCAAAAGATGCTGATACTGCATTAAATCATTTTACAGATGATATTCTTGCTGTAAGTAATATTGATTTATTTTCCTCTCGTGAGTCGCTTTACACCGAAATTGGCGACTATTACAAAATCTTAAAGAAAATAAATTACGCATCCTGGGAAGATGTCCATATTCATGTAATAAATCAGAGGACTGCAACCTTTACAGCAAAATTCAGCTATGGATTTACTAGCATGGATGATAAAATTACTGATCTTAAGGGTGTGTGGACAGCCTTGTTTATACGTGACAAAGGAATATGGAAAATACGTTTACGACATGAATCATTTGAGCAGATATAGCAGCTTAAACTACGAAACTTGAGGCCGCACCTAATCTCACTCCTGGTTTAGCCGATTATATGGAACATTGCGATGTTGGGGTAGCCTGGAGTAATGGTCAAAAAAGAACCAACAATTCATATAAAAATTCTCAAGTTATCCCTTCCGATACCGATATTTTACCTATATCAAATTTCGTTATTAAAATTGGTCTAATCGATTTCTTTTTCATGCGGAATGCTTTTGCTGAATTCCTTTCACATCCATTTAATGCTAAAACGACCATAACCAACCGATATCTGTACGACATTCTGATAAATCCGGAATATTCCGGTCTCAAATGTTCCCAAATCAATTTCAAGGGGTATTCAATATGAGAGCTTTTATTTTTGGATTACTGACACATTTATTAGTGGCAATCACCGGCTTTGGTATTGCAGCAGCAGGCACGGGACCGATTGTCACCAGTGCGTCATTAAAGAGTGCGCCTAAGTTGGATGGAAATGCTGACGATTGGCAAAATGTTCCGGTGGTTCAGGTTCAAATCACACCGGCAAATGATGGCGATGCTAAAAATTACACCGGAGCCATAACCCTGGATGTACGAAGCGGAACCTTTGGAAATAACATTTATTTTTTCATCGAGTGGCCGGATGGTACGAAAGATGTGACCCACAAAACCCTTCGTTGGAGTGAGGAAAAAGATGGGTATGTCGAGGGCAAAGACCGCGAAGATCGACTGGCCCTTAAATTCGATATGGGCGGCGACTTCTATTCTTGCATGCTGTCCGGTACGGAATATAAAGCGGACATGTGGCACTGGAAAGCCTACCGTAGTCAGACCGCAGGCATTGTGCATGATAAATCGCATACATACTCTTTTAAGCGATTCCCCAAGGCCAAAAAACACTCGGCCAAAAACGGCAAGGAAATCTGGATTGCTCGGCCCAGCGACAAAGGGGACAAACTATACAAAAGTCAACGGCCGATCGATAATATCGGCGAATCGGTTCCCAAGTATATCGTCAATCCCAACGTAAAAGGCAGTGTGGCCGACATTAAATCTGCAGCTAAATGGGCGAATGGGATATGGTATGTGGAAATGACCCGTAAACTGAACACCGGTCATGCTGATGACGTCAGCTTCAGAAAAGGTCAAACATACAAGGCGGCCATTGCTGTTTTCAACCACACCGGCGATGACCACCACAGCACATCCCCGTTTGTGCTGGATATTACGAATCAATAAATTATTTAATTGAGCAATGCGGTTCACTCAAATAAGGTAATTCTCCATTATCCGCTCTCCTGGCAGGGGAGCGGATATACCAGTTCTCAAGATACAGCAACTCCCATTACAGGTATGCAGCCGCCGACTGCAAACCTGCAGTAGGCAATAGCAATGCTGAAAGAGAAGTAATTTTGGAGAAAAAGCGATGAAGGCAATTAAAACATCAAAAGAAATGACTCCAGTTGGCGATAAATGGTTTAACCCAACCGGTTTAAAGTTCGGTTTGGGCCCAAAGATTTACCTTACTGTTGGATGCATATGCATAGCACTGGTTTTAGTATCGGCAATTATGCTTTCGGCGATTAATGGCACGCTTGACCGGTGCAATGACTTTTTATCGAGAATTGTCCAGGTCAATCAAAACGTGGGAGGTATATCCGAATCCACCAGAGATTCCCTATTAAGACAACAGCAAAATTACAAGAGCTTTATGGACACGCAACAGGAGCAGTTGATTCAGAAGCTGTCTGCCCAACGGGAACTATACGAGAACATCGTATCCCTTGAGCGAATCATTACAGATGTCCAGCTGGGCCTGGATCTGATCATCATTGAGGATGTCGATTACAGCACAATTGCCGACAAGGTAGAAAACCTAAAGGTGCAGCTTGAAGCATTTTTCAACATTCCGGCCATTCAGAGTCTTGACCTAAAATTGCTTAAAAATGCAAATCGAGCCAGACGTGTATATCTTGCTTCCCTTGAAGATATGAAGCGCATGGACAGTGAGGGAGCCTCGCAGGGCCAGATGATGGATCTGGTAAGCGAAACGCTTAGCGTCGGTAAATCCCTGCGCAACAGGACGACAAAAATCATCGGCCAGGTTAGAAATGACCTTAATGCCGAAATTTTAAGCATGAACCAGACCATTGCTGAAAAGATAAAAAATGTGCGTCTTTCGAGCGGCCAGGAAATAGACAAAATCTTAAAGGATCAAAATAAGATCAGGGCGGCAATTGTTAAAAACGTCAGCGGTATCACCGCATTAAAAGAATATCTCTTAAAAAAGCGCACCTTTTTGTTATTAGTTTCAGGGTTCGTTTTGCTTTTTGCCTTTGTCTTCTCCTTTTCTACCGTTCAGTCTGTTACCAGACCCATTAAAAGAATTATCGAATCACTTGTGCAAGGGGCAGATAAAGTCACATCCGCCTCCAAGCAAATAGAATCTGCCAGCCATTCTTTGGCTGAAGGATCCTCCCAGCAGGCCGCTTCCATTGAAGAGTCATCATCGTCGCTGGAAGAAATGTCATCCATGACCAGACATAATGCGGAAAGCGCCTCACACGCCAATCGATTGATGCAGGAAGATTCTGGTTCCAACTTTAAAATTATCGACGAGCGCATGGAAAGTATGAAAGCTGCTATTTCCGAGACCGTAAAAGCAAGCGCAGAAACAGCTAAAGTCATCAAAACCATCGATGAGATCTCGTTTCAAACCAACCTGCTGGCATTGAATGCCGCCGTTGAAGCCGCCAGGGCCGGGCAAGCCGGCGCCGGATTCGCAGTTGTGGCCGATGAAGTTCGTAATCTGGCCATGCGTGCTGCCGATGCCGCCAAAGAGACAGCTAAGCTTATAGAAGACGCAAATGTCAGAATAAAAGATGCCAGTGAACTAAATGATCAAGTTGTTGAGGCTGTTAATAAAAATATGGAAATCTCCCAAAAGGCAGGCCAGGCTGTAGATGAAATTGCACAGGCTTCCAGAGAGCAGGCCCAGGGGATCGAGCAGGTTAATGCGGCAGTATCCGAAATGGATAAAATCACCCAGCAAAACACCGCCAATGCAGAGGAATCGGCCAGCGCAGCAGAGGAGATGAATGTGCTGGCAGGGCAGATGAAAAGAATTGTCGATCAACTGGTTGTAATGGTGGCTGGTAAAGAATCCAGGCGAGGCGGTAATGCGCCGGGCGAAACTCTTAAATCTTTCCACCAACGATTACCCAGGGAGTTTGTCGAAAATAATCCGCTGCCACAACTTCCTACCGCTGCCGATTCAAAAGTTGGAAGCCGGAGGTTGACCTGTCGGAAGACATGACGGATTTTAAAGAAATTAATACAGTTCAGATTCGACGCGAACAATGGCCTGCTGAATACCGATTCCCAAAATTCTACTTCCTGAACCTTAAAACCTGTAAACGGTGATCAAAAAATCCTTCTTTCCGAATTTAAAAATTGCGGTATTGCCCCGAATCATTTTTCCGATGATTCGTTTGTTCCATCGGGCTGGACGGTTCTCAAGCTTTTTTCATATGCCGCAATCGTGTTTTTGATCTTTTCAGAATCCTCTAGTTCGGGGTTTAATTCCAGGGTTTTTTTCAGATGGGAAATGCCTTCCTTTTTTCGATTGAGACGATGAAAGAGTATCAGCCCTAAATTTTTGTGTGCCAGCACCGATTTGTCATTTAATTTGACCGCTTCATTGAAAGATACAACCGCTTCTTCATAGCGTTTCGCTTTGAAAAGCTCTACCCCCAGGTTAAAGTGAAAGTCACTCACCTCAGGTTCAAGCTTTGTTGCCATTTGAAACTCCTGGATGGCTTCTTCTTGCTGGCTGCGGCGCCCATAAATTCTTCCCAATATATTGTGGGAATCGGCATGATCGGGCAATATACGGATCAGGTATTTTATGGTGGTTTCGGCATTTTGATAATCTTGCAGTAGTTCATAATTCTTGGCCAAGAAATAGAGATTGTGGGTGGTATGGGGGTAGACTTTTTGATAGGCGACAAAATAATCTTTGGCCTGCTGAAATTTTTCTGTCTCAAAATAGGCCCTGCCCATAGCATGCCGCACGTCCGGACGAAATGGATTTGCGCTCAGTACCTTCTTACCCCAATAAATTACCGCCGGCCAATTATTCTGTGCCATGGCCTGCAGCCGCTGCCTTGAATGATGATCTGCAGCCAACCATCGGATTTGCACCACCGACCAGAAACACAGCATCAAAAAGCTCAATATCATAGACACTTGAAATATTTTTTTGGATAAATTGGTTCTAGTTTGCAACCTGCCGGAAGGCATCCCCTCCGGCTCGATCACGCGTGTCATGTGATAGAGAATTGCGCTGTAAACTGCCAAAAGCAGCGGAGGGACCGCACGATACATCGGAAAACTTGCACAGGCATTAACGGCCAACCCCGTGATGCCTGCTAGGCAAATGATTCCGATGATTCTATTTTCTTTAGGGGTAGAAGATTTTAATAAGGCTGCGGCAGATTTCAAAATCATGAACGACGCCAAAATGATCAATATTACAGCCGGCAGACCCAATTCGGAAAATATTTGTAGAAAATCATTATGCGTATGGCGGGGTCCACTAAAGAGCGTCAACACCGCATCTCTATTGCTGTCTAATGCAATTCGGGGATATTCGACACCAAAGTTGTTTAACCCGACTCCCCTGAAGGGATGTGTTCTGATTAAATCGATGGTGTTGCGCCAGATGATCAAACGCGCTCCAGTGGAGCTTGCCGCATAATCTTCAGAAGTTTCCGCCATTTCAGAGCGAATATTACTGGATGACTCATCGGGACGATCTATTGCTGTTGATACCATATTTTCAAATTGCTGCGATACTTCCCCTGCTTGCCATTTCCAACCGGTTGGCCCAAGGTGAATCAGCATCAAAACAACCACTGCTGTTGAGATCCCAGCAAGGATTTTTTGCAAATGCCATGAACCAACTTTGTCTTTCAGGGCAAAACGGTGATAGAGTAAAAACAGCACCAAGATAAAAATCTGGACCATAACCGCAACCCAGGCTGCCTTGGTGCGGGTGTGGAAAAGATAGACTGTCACCAATGTCAGTATCAGAGCAGCTGCCCACATATCTCTGCTCTTTTTAGCACGGATAAAAAACATGATCACCACCGGAAAACAGAGCCCGATGAATTGAGCCGCCATATTTTTGTTGCCGAACGTCGAAGCCGGCTTCGCCAGCTGCAAAAACCAATCGATTTCAAAAAAATACTGCAGCAGACCGATGATTGAAACGATCACGGCGGCACTGGACAGTGCGTAAAAAAGAACATTAATGCGGTTTGCGGACGTCAATATTTGCAGGCAGAGAAAATAGACAAGCCCACAGGCGCTCCAGTGCACCCACAATACGAGACCGTTATAACGGTTAGCCGACCAAAAAAAAGAGAAAAGCGCCCATACCAGAAAGCAAATCAAAGGAAGATAAAGATTGCTTTTCGCATAAACAAACGTTTCCTGTGTGCGCAATCGCGTGAGCAGCCAGGAAAACAACAAAACCAGGGAGCCTATCTGGATGATATTGAGTTTGGGCAGGTTGCTGTATTCATAGAGCCCGTTGAAGATGACCAGGGGGGCAAAAAAAATAATCGCCGTCAATATCCCGAAGCAAACAGAAACGGTTGATTGTTCACCGGGAGCAGGCTTAAATACACCGTTTTTCTTTAATACAGCCTTTACCTGTCTGACCGAGAGGCGCAATTCCTTGGCAAGATCCTCAGGCGTTTTGCGGCCGGCATTGCGGCGTATGTATTTTCTCTTTTTATTGGAGATTTGCATCTGAACCTGCTGAGGCGATGGCAGCTTATGCGCTCAATTGGAATTACTTCATGGATTTAGACATCACAGTTGTAACGGATGACGAGTAAGCTCGAGCACTTGGAACCAATTTGTAGCGAGTCTTAGAGTCTGTACCTCGGAGAGAATGCTGCGTATCGAAAGAGTAAAATCGTCCGATTGGGGCCACGCCCCTTAACTGCATTTAAGTAGCCCCGCTCCTTAAATATTTATTAATCAGATTTCTCCAAGGCCAGCTATTTGCCTGGTAAAAGTTTATCACCATCACTAAAATCAGAATCAGGCCCCAGATAAACTTTTTGACAAATGGATTGAAGCCGAGAATATTCAGGCCGCTTTGCAGGACCTGCAGAATAACGATGGCCATGAATAGCCCCAGCACGCTGCCACGCCCCCCTTCCGGATTGGTGCCTCCCAGAATTGCAATTAATACCCCGAGCAGCAGATAGGCATATCCATAACCGGGCCTCATGGAGTTTACGCGTGAAATAATGATAATTGCCGATATTCCGGCCAACAGACCTGATAGAGCATATGTTTTTATCAGCACCATATTAATATTTATGCCGGAAAATCTGGCCACCTGGGGACTGGAACCCAGCATATACATTTTAAATCCCTGAGGGCTCTTTTTCAGCATCAGGGATACCAGACATGCAACGACAATAAAAATTATCAGCGGCATTGGCATTAGCAGTATTTCCCCGCTGCCTATGAAAAGAAACTCTTCCGGAAAGCCCCGAATACCATGCCCTCCGGTTAGAATAATGGCAATCCCCATAAACAATCCGTTTGTACCCAGGGTGGCGATGATGGCCGGTACGCCGACCACCGTAATGACTAGCCCATTGATCAAACCGCAAATGAGGGAAACGGCAAGGGCGGCAAGGATGGCCAGAAATATTATTGTCCCCGGCGAAATACCGAGAGTCTGTGCTTCTATGTGGCTTGCCAGAACCATCGCCCCCGCAACCCCGCTCAAATTAGCGATGGATACGACGGAAAGATCGATGCCACCGGTAATCATGGCCAGCATGATGCCCAGAGCCAGCAGTCCATACTCCGGAAACTGACTCGCCATGGATTGAAAGTTGACGATTCTCAGAAACTTATCCGGTAAAAATATCGATATGACCGTAATCGTCCCAATCATGATAATGAATAACGTCAAGTTATCCGATTTTCCTATTTTGAATTTCCCAATCAACTCTCGCTCCTATCCTGATAATGCCAAAATTGCCCAATCAGACGCTAATTGTTGTTCTGATTATCCCCTTAGTCCTTCGATTCATAAATACGATAACGTATTTATTCACTCAGGACTAAGTGCTGAGTGAGCAATATCAATAATTCTTTTTACATGATACGTAACTGTAATTGCGAATCGAAGCACTTAGTCAGCAAAAGAAAGACTCCTTCTACTCTGAAGCTTGCCCTGGTAATGAGTAATGCTCACACCTAAAACAATGACCAATCCCGTGAAAAATTGATGCCAGTAAGATGAAAGACCGATTAGAACGAGATTCTTCTCCAGGATCACCATCATAATCACTCCCAATAATGTACCGGTCAGCGTGCCGCTGCCACCTGTAATCTTAGAGCCTCCAATCACAACGGCAGCAATGACCCTCAAAAGCTCGGTGTCGACGATATAGTTTGGATTACTGTATCTGATCAATGACAGATGCATAACTCCCATAATCCCGGAGAGAAAACCGATATAACTGTATACGAAAAACTGTGTTTTATTGATATTTATACCCGCTCGCTTCGATGACTCATAATTCCCGCCAACGGCGTAAATCGACTTTCCCAGCAAGGTGCGTTTGAGAATAAACCAGGTCAGTATAAAAATTAAGACAAGCAAAACAGCAAATATCGACAGGCCGAAGGTCGTGCCATCACCTCTCGACAGGGTGAGTACCTGCAGATGGCCAAAGGCTTTGAAGCAATTCGGCAGCTGCCCGGTATTGACGGCCCTGGTACCGACAAACACCAACAGGGCGCCATGAAAAATATTGGCAGTACCCAGGGTGACAATCAGAGCCGGCATCCGAAATGCACTGATAAAAAAAGCGTTAATGGCGCCCATGGTAGTCCCCACTGCACAAGAGATTACGAAGGCCAGCATCAAATTATCAATCCCTAGTGCGATGAGGCTGTTAACCGCAATATATTGGCCGGCGATTGCGATGGCAGGGAAGGAAATATCGATACCGCCCGCGAGTAATCCCACAAAAAAAGCGATGGCCAGAATGGCCATTCCCGAACTGCTTTTTATCAGATCGAACATGTTCTCAACAGTGAGAAATGCAGGATTGATCATGGTTACAACAAAACCGAAGGCCACTATAACGAAAAAAAGGTAGGTTTCGTTTCTTTTTAATAGCTTTGCAATCATTCATCTCACCTAAGGTTCCAGGGCAGTCGCGGTGTCGAAAATAAAACTTTCCGTAGCATTTTGGATATCTTCAATTTCAGCGACCATCTTGCCTTCCCGCATGACAAGCACTCTATTACAGTGCTGCAGTACTTCCGGGATTTCGTCGGAAATCAAGATAATACCCACTCCCTCGCGTGCAAAACTGCGGATAATGTCATGGATGTTGCTTTTGGAGGCGATATCGATTCCAATGGTGGGACCATCGAGGATAAATAATTTCAGATTGGTTGCCAGCCATTTTGCCAATACAACCCGTTGTTGATTTCCGCCGGATAAGCTGCTGGCCGGCATCGCTGCGGACGGTGTCTTAATTTTCAGGTCGTTAATCCATTTGTCTTCAACATGTTTCCGTTTATCACCGGAAATCAACTTGAGCTTGTTCAACAGTTGTTGCACCACCGTCACGACTATATTGTTGCCAATTGATTTCTCAACAAAAAGGCCCTGCACCAATCGGTCTTCGGGCAAATATCCCACACCCAGCTTCATCGCATCTTCGGCGGAGTTAATCTCAACGGATTTGCCCTCCAGAATGATTTCTCCGGAATCGGGCTTATTCAGGCCGAACAAAGAAAGGGCCAACTCAGTTCTTCCCGAGCCGATCAGGCCGGTTATTCCAAGGATGTCACCACATCGGACAACTAAGCTGACGTTTTGGTAATGGCCTTTACGGCTAAGATTTTTTATTTCAAGCAGTTTATCGTCGGCAACATGTTGCGGATCGCGCTGGTAAGGGGTGGATTCGATCTTTTGACCAGTCATTAAAAAGGTCAGCCGGTCGTTATCCAGTTCTCCCGCTGAGTAATCGCCGATTTTGCGGCCATCCCGAATGATGGTAACATTTTCAGCTATTTCAAATACCTCTCCCAACTTATGGCTTACGAACAAGGTTGCAATTCCCTTGTCTTTCAGGCGCATAATAACCGAAAACAGGTGGTCGATCTCAGCCTTGGTCATGGCGGAAGTCGGTTCATCCATAATAATCAGGCGTGCATTCTGGGTCAGGGCTCGCGATATCGCTACAACCTGTCTTTTAGACATGGAAAGGCTTTCAACTTTTTCAAACAGGTCGAAATCTTCCTCAATTTCCTTTAAGGCTTTTTCGGCGGTTTTTATAACATCTTTCTTGCTGACTAGTTGATTTCCTTTCTCGATGAGCTGGTTTAGTGAAATATTCTCAGCCACCGATAAATTAGGAAAAAGAGAAAGATCCTGATAAATTATCTGAATTCCCTGTCGGATAGAGTCGATGGCATGGCCAGGCGCAAACAATTCGCCGTTAATTCTGATCTCGCCGCTATCAGGTTTTAAAACACCCCCGATGATTTTAATAAGCGTTGATTTGCCCGAGCCGTTCTCTCCCACAAGACAGTGTATTTCTCCGGCATTAATCGCAATATTTACACCATCAAGTGCCTGGACACCGTAAAATGCTTTACTGATATTATTCGCTTCCAGAAATGATACCAAAAGCGCCTCCCATAAAAATGTAAGCGTTCACAGGTACAGCTTTGACGGGTACCCGAACCCAGAAGCTCTAAACCTTGAATCCCTGAACGGTTATGACAGGATAAATCCCTTAATTAAGATCACACCCGCGGTAGCACCCGGATCTTCATGTCCCTTGGATTGTTCTTTGTAATAGGCAATCCTGCCGTGTTGAGCAACCATATTCTTGGTAGCTTCGAGACCGTCTTCGGCGGAAACAAGCGCTTTTTGAAGGGCTTGGGCAGTGTCTTCGGCGCTTAATTGAACCAGGGTGTCGGCGGCCGGTTTCAGTGAGTCAATGATCGTCTTTTCTCCTGGTTGGGCCTTGCCTCTTTCCATAATGCCCGTCATGAAAGCCTGGAAAAAATCAGCTAAGTCGGCTGTGGATATTGCGCTCTTCCCGCCAATCGCTTTTCCGCCGCGCATAAAACCTGTGCCCATCAGAGTTCCCATGGTCGAGGGGGCGGCTTTGGCCATTTGCATACCGGCTTTCATAAATATTTTTCCGATATCGGACTCTTCCGTATCCACCAACTCATCATAGGCGACTGCAAATGCTTTGGCCATGGTAAGTCCCAGATCGCCGTCACCCATGCGGCCATCCAGTTCAACCAGAAAATCCTTATTGTCATTAAAAAGCTGTTTAAGATTTTGCAGGATTTTTATGATGTCGTCTTTTCCAAGGGAGCTCATTCTAAGTTTTCTCCTTGACGGCTGGCATTAACCGCCTGATTTTCATATATCGAGCTGAACCTGCTCGAAAAAGGGCGTCCGCGCCGGTTTGGCCAGCAGTTGCTTCAGCTCATCATCGAGCTTTAACAGTGAGATGGAAAAACCGGCCATCTCCATGGAGGTGGCGAATTCACCCACATATACATGAAAGACGGATATGCCTTTGTCTTTCAATATTCGGTCGATCCGGCGATATGCAATATACATCTCCTCTTTAGGCGTGGCGCCAAGCCCGTTAATAAGCACCGCTACCTCGTCATCTTTCTGAAAGGGAAGGTCCTCTAAAATCGCCGACATCATGGTGTTCACCACCTCATCAGCAGATTCGAGCTTGCCGCGATGGATACCCGGTTCACCGTGAATACCCATTCCTATTTCCATTTCGTCGTCACCGATGGTGAATCCCGGTTTGCCCACCTCCGGCACGATACAGGGGGTCAGGGCAACGCCCATGGTTCGAACATTGGCGACGGCTTTTTCGGCCACCCTTTTGACTTCCTCTATTGGAGCCAATTCGTCGGCTTTGGCACCGGCAACTTTATAAACAAAGACGATCCCCGCAACCCCTCTTCTCTTATTTTCTTCTCCTTTGGAGGCTGAGGCAACATCATCCATTCCCACCAGCGACATAACTTTTATGTTTTCCAACTCGGCCATTTCGGCGGCCATGTCAAAATTCAGGATGTCGCCGCCGTAATTGCCATATATGTATAACACACCGGCGCCGGCGTCGATGGCTTTGGTGACCGTAAGCATCTGATCGGCACTGGGGGATTGAAATACCCCCCCAACAGAACAGCCATCCAACATGCCTTCACCCACGTAACCAAGAAACAGAGGCAGGTGTCCGGAACCACCGCCGGTGGCCAGCCCAACCTTGCCCGTCTTTTTACCTCCGGCCTTAACAATACAGCGCAGATCATCTTCAACACAGGTAAGCTGATCGGGGTGAGCGGCAATAATGCCTTCAATCATTTCGTCGACAAAGTTTTCAGGCTTATTTAGAAATTTTTTCATTTTCCAACCCCCTTAAGTCTAAGGAAACCTATCCTCCGCCATTTCTGCAAGCCCGGCGGGAAAATCATGAGTTAAAATTATTCAGACAGTTTAAATCTTCCACGATTTATAGATGGCACCAGCTATACCCGGAGATGTTCGGGTAAGGAATTAGTAGTTGATTGGAGAAAATTCTCCAATCAACTACAGATAATTGACCCCGATTCGAGAGTAAACGCTCAACTGACACCCTGCTCGAATTTTGGGATCAGGGCTACAGCTTATAATCTCCGTTGGGTTTTTTCCAATCTTTTAAATTATTTTTATCTACATCCATCCAGGCCTGACCGTAAATAACCGGTACGCCGTCCTTATTCTTTTTGATGATTATATTCTCATAGCCTGGTCGACCGAGATTCGTTCCTTCTGTAATCTTTTCTCCCTTAAGCAGTTTGTAGGCAGCCATAGCGGTGGCGTAACCGGCGTCAGCCGGCACCCAGAAATGGATGGATTTCGCCGCACCGCTTTCCAGATAATCACCCGCGACTGAAGGCAGACATGTGCCGAATGCAGCGACTTTACCAATCATACCCTTCTCTTCGATGGCCTGGGCTGCTCCCGGTACGGTGCTCATGGCACTGCCCATAATTGCTTTCAGTTTCGGATAAGTTTTTAGCAGTTCAAGCGATTTTTCATAGGCAACCTGCTGATTTTCTTTTTCCTCGATTCTGTCGGTAGCGCGTTTTAAATTCGGATACTTATCTTTGGCCTGCATCTCCTCGCCATCAACCCATTCATTATGGGTCGTCGAAGTAAGATGCCCTACGAAAGGCTGCCATACTCCTTCTTTGCCCATCCATTCAGCCATGATATCCATCATGTGCCGACCGTAGGCAATATTGTCAAAGGCTTCAATATCAAAACTGACTTGTTTTTGGTTGGATGCCTCATGGGTAAAGGTAAGGATACCGGCTCTGTTAGCTTTTTTAAAGGCCGGGACGAGAGATTCAGGATCGTTCGGAACGACCAGGATGGCGTCTACGCCCTTGGCAATAAGGTCTTCGACTAGAGCTACCTGAGCTGCCGGATCGGCTGTATCAGCACCTATTTGATAGGCTTTGACGTCGGGATGATCCTTGTCGAACTGTTGAATTCCCAGCCGCATGTTGTCAAACCAGGCAACGCCCTCAAGTTTGACGACCATGACAATTTCGTACTTATCTTTTGCAATTGCGGTAATCGCCAAACCCATCGAAAGTACGAAAACAAGCGCTAAAATAAACAACTTTTTCATTTTCACCCTCCTTCGAATTGTTCTAAAGTTTATAATACCTTAACCATTGCCTCCCTTTATATTTCCGGATAGAATCCGAATCTAGAGGGAGACTGACACCTGGAACCAGTTTTGCACCCCGATCTGAAGACCTAGGATCCCTTCAGGCGGATTATCCCCCGGTTTGACCCGCCCATCTGAGAAATAGCAAATACCTCAGCGACAATGACTGATTTGTTGACGAGTCTGGCCCTTTTTACCATGGACTGGGAGTTAGGATTAACGCTAACCTGGTTCGAGGTTGAAAACAGCTTCCAGTTTTAACCATTAATGATTCGTTTCTTCCGCATCATTTATGGATGTATATTATTCAGGGAGATGCGATGATCCTCCGCTTTAAAGCCTAAAGTGTGACCGTAAGCGGTTGTAGATAAAACTGAAAATTTGATATAGCAAAATGAAACAATCTGCTATTTTTGTCATCCGATTGGATGTTGAATTGAATTACCTTTAGCTTTTGTATCTTATTTGTCAAGGAAAAAAAGAAATCACCTAAATCTTTCTTTTAAATTTTTTTAATTAAAAAGGGTCATTTTTTAAATGAAAAATGTAATTAATTCCTCGTTTTTTCTTTATTTCTAAATTAATAATTTATCTACAAATTGATAATTTTAAATACTTTCAGAATAATAAAACAATAACAGTTGTTGGTTTAAGATTGACAAATGA